>Ga0206872_10152_pt1 | contig 11803 bp, 7 predicted proteins | sample Alteio_BWOrgCont_34_FD_152906 | JGI IMG/M metagenome (GOLD analysis project Ga0206872, IMG submission 152906) | Enriched cells from forest soil in Barre Woods Harvard Forest LTER site, Petersham, Massachusetts, United States -... | ecosystem: Environmental > Terrestrial > Soil > Temperate forest >... | reverse complement strand
GGCAACTGTTGAAAGGGAGGTCGGTGACCAGCAAGGCACGTGGTTTGGCGCGCGCAGCAGCACGAACATGATGTTCCATGTCCGCCATCGTGACATGCGTCGTGTCGGGGTAGCCCAACACAACCATGCCCAGCGAATCCCCCACCAGCAACAGGGGCACGCCGGTGGCATCAAGACATTTGGCCATGGCGAAATCATAGGCGGTCAGCGCGGCAATCCGTTCGCGCCCTTTCATGGCCCGGATGGTTTCAGCGGTGATTTTGGGCGCGTTCATCAAAGCATTTCCTCCCGGCGGATGCTTTGCAGCAACTCGTCCGGACGCACGGTGGCTGTGCCGAGTTTTCCAACCACGACGCCCGCGGCGTAATTGGAAAAAACCGCCGCCTCGACCGGCGACGCCCCCGCGACAATCGCCAGGGTAAAGGAGGCAATAACCGTGTCCCCTGCCCCGGAAACGTCAAAAACTTCGCGGGCCACCGTTGGAACATGAAAAGGCTTTTGCCCTTGTTGACAGAGAAGCATCCCTTGATCGCCCAGGGTGATGAGGAGCAAGGCGGGATGGAGGTCGTTCAACAATTTATCAGCCACCCGCAATAACCCCGCGTCCCCCGCGGGCGTTTCGCCGTGCGCATCGTCCTGCACCCCGGCCAGCTCAAAGGCCTCTTTGCGATTGGGCGTGAGCAAGGAGACCCCGGCCAGGTTCAGTTGATGCGAAGGCTTGGGGTCCACGCTCAACCAGATGCCGCGCTGGCGGCACAGCGCCTTTGTTTTGTTGAGCAATTGCTGGGTAATGACGCCTTTGGCATAATCGCACAAGACCACCGCCTGGGCCGTTTTAAGGCCTTGTTCCAATTTCGCCAACAAACGGAGCGTGGTGGCGTCATCAATGTCGGCACGGCTCTCGCGATCCACCCGCACGATTTGCTGGCGATGCGCGATGATGCGCGTCTTGACACTGGTCGTGCGATGAGTGCACGCGAAAAGACCGTCGCAACCGATGCGATCATGCTTGAGGACTTCTTTCAACCGCACGGCGGACTCATCATGGCCGACTGCGCCGAAGAGTTCGGTGGCCACTTCCAAATCGGCCAGGTTGCGCGCGACGTTGCCTGCACCGCCTGGAATGAAACTCTCGCGGTCGAATTCCACCACCGGCACCGGGGCCTCCGGCGAAATGCGCCCCACCCTGCCCCAGAGAAAATGGTCCAGCATGACGTCGCCCAGGACTAAAACGCGGGTGCGGCCGGCCGCGGCCAGCAATTGGCGCATCCGGGCGCGGGACAGTTTGCTCAGGGGGTGCGGGTTGGGAGTTTGTCGTTTGGCTTTCACTTGAATGGGTATGTTTGACTAATTTAAAAACGCCGTCAACGGACTTGTCGCGCTGGCCTCGGCCTGCGGCGCGCCCAGCCCGATTTCAAAAGCATCGCGTCCCGCCTGCACCGCCGCCCGGAAGGCCTGCGCCATCCGGCAAGGATCATTGGCCACCGCAATCGCAGTATTGACCAGGACAGCGTCCGCGCCCATTTCCATCGCCTCGGCCGCATGGCTGGGCGCGCCAATGCCGGCATCAACCACCACCGGCACGGTGGCTTGTTCGATAATAATCCGGATCTGCCCGCGAGTTTCCAGGCCGCGATTGGAGCCGATGGGCGAGCCGAGCGGCATGACCGTGGCAACACCAACGTCCTGCAAGCGCTTGGCCAGGACCGGGTCGGCATTAATGTAGGGCAGCACGACGAAACCTTCTTTAACCAATATTTCAGCAGCGGCCAATGTCTCGACCGGATCGGGCAGCAAATAGCGAGGGTCGGGATGAATCTCCAACTTGACCCAATTGGGCAAGCCCGCCGCCACAGCCAGCCGGGCCAGGCGGACGGCTTCGGCGGCATTCATGGCGCCGCTGGTATTGGGCAGCACCAGGTATCTTTTGGGATCGATGAATTCGAGGATATTGGCGAACGGATCATTCCGCCCGGTCAAATCGGCCCGGCGCAGGGCGACGGTTACGATAGCCGTCCCGCTGGCCGCGATGGCGTCGCGCATCAATTCCGGCGAGGCAAACTTTCCCGTGCCAATCAGCAGGCGCGAGGGAAACGTTTTCCCGGCAATGGTCAATGTCTTCAAATCCAAGTTCAAGAGGACAAGTTTGAAGATTTAAGATTAAAGAAGAAAGGTCAAAGTTAAGCTTCTCAAGCCAGCCCCTCAGTTGAAATCAGTAAACTAGCGAGGAGTTCACCACTAACCCGAAGAAGTCGAAAAAAGAACTCCCCCGACGCTGTTCCACCAAGTCAAGGCAAGGCCACTATGCAAGAAAAAGCTGTTTGTGAGCTAATCCAACTGCAATTCTTTTTTGACCTGCGACCAGGGGATACGCGGTTTGTTGCCATTGGCGCGCTTAGCACGTTCAATCGTGCGGGCATCCTCAATGTCCTCCACGGTGCGGCGCATTTGGCGCAGCAGGGCTTTGGCCTGGGCAAGTTGCTTGTTGAGCTGCGTCCAGTTACCCGATGTTTTCGCTGTTAAAGTGGCGTTACTCATAAATGTCTTTTCTGTCGCCCACATTATACACCACAAGGGAAGCGCCTTCCAACTCAAACAGCACGCGATAATTACCGGCGCGCAGGCGATATTTGTTCTTAAAACCTTTAAGCTTTTTAACGTCGCCGGCCAGGTCGTTTTGGGCGCGGTCGAGTTTTGCGCCGATTAAACGGCGGGCGTCCTTGGGCAAGGCGCGGATCTGCTCCAATGCCGACTCAAGGAATTCAATTTGATAGCGCATACCCGGTGCAGAACGTGGCGATTGAACTTCAACTTGCCCGCACACGCAAGCGAAGTTTTGCCGTGAAATTCACGGCAACGCGACGCATGCAAGGTTGGCTGATTTCAATATAAAGCTTGGCAATCGCTGCGAGCGGGAATACAAAACACGCCATGTCAAGATTATGTTAACTTTCGTCGGTTGCATTTTTGGTTTTATTGCCTGGTTCCTGGTGCGTTATCTGGCCATGGGCTTTTTCACCGTCAACCAAAATGAACGGGCGGTCAAAACCAGTTTCGGCCGCGCCCAGCGCATCGGCACTGCCACCACCCTGGACGATCCCATTGCCGAAAGCCTCGCGCCTGACGAGCGCGAGCGATATGCGTATCCGCAGGTGCGCGTCATCCAGCCGGGCGGCCCTTATTTCAAATGGCCCTGGGAGAAGGTTTATAAAACGTCCATCTCCACCCAGATCATCAACATGGCCGTGGACCCGGAAGACCCGAACGCCAACACGCAAGGCACCATTCTGGAAGCCGTGACCAAGGACCAGCTCAATACCGGTCTCAAGGGCCAGCTTCGTTACCGGGTGTCGGAAAAAAATCTTTACGCTTATCTGTTCGGCGTCAAACGGCCCATTGTCCATATCATGGGTTATTTCATTTCAGTTTTGCGCGAACGCATTGCCAACTTCGAAGCGCCCGCCGTAAAAGCTCCCGTGCCAGGGGAACCGCCGGCCGCCATCGGCATCTCCATTAACGACCTGCGCAAAAATTTGCGCGACCTCAATGAACACATGGACGCCGAGTGCGCCTCGTCCGCCGCGCGCTACGGCATGGCCCTGGACGCTTCCCTCATCACCGGCATCGATCCGCCGCTGGAAGTGGAATCGGCGCTGGCGGCGATCAACACGGCTTACAATCAAGTCTCATCCGACATCAGCCTAGCCCAAGCCGGGGCGGACCAAAAAATCGTCCAGTCGCATCGAGCCGTCGAAATTGAAACGCTGAAGGCGCAGGCGGAAGTCGAACCCTTGACCGCGCTGGCCGCGCAACTGGGGGTATTGAAGAGCAGCGGCCCCAGCGCGCTGAATGTTTACGTGCGCAACGTGCGCTTGAAATTGTTCGGTCAGGCCCACCGCGCCATTTTGGAGACGTCGCATGACTAGTTTTCTCCTCGCGGCCGTCGTTACATTTGTCGCACTGTTGGTGCTGGCGCCGGTGTTGTCCGGGATTGTCCGGTTGCTGGGCTTTTACACCATTGTCGTCGAGAGGCAGTGCAAGGTTTACATGCTCTTCGGCAAGGTGCTGGCCGTGCTGGACGAGCCCGGTTTGCATTTTCTCTGGCTTAAGCTCGGTCCGCGCGCGCTGCTGGCCAATTGGATGGGCCACTGTTTTACGCTCGACCTGCGCCTGGACCAGGAATACCTGCGCAGCACCCCGGTCAATTCCGAGGAAGGCGCGCCCATGGGCATCGGCCTTTGGTACGAAATGTACATCAGCAACCCGGTGGATTATCTTTTCAAAAACACCGACCCGCGCGGTTCGCTCGCTGCTAATGTCAGCAATTCCACCGTTCGCTGCCTGAGCAACCTGAAACTGGCCGACATGCTGGAAAACCGGCACACCATGAGCCTGACCGTCCGCAACGAAGTTTCCAGCAAATCGCAGGAATGGGGCTATCAACTCGGCTCGGTTTACATCCGCAAAGTCCATTTCCGCGACGAGGCCATGATCAAAGGGATCGAGGAAAAGGTCGTCAATCGCCTGCGCCAGGTCACATCCGCCATCAAGCAGGACGGGGCCAACCAGGTCAGCATCATTACCAGCACCGCCGAGAAACAAGCCGCCATCGAGCTGGCCAAGGCGGCGGCGATGCGCCCGCACATCGTGGGCGCCGCCCTGGAAAAGATTTCGCAGGACCCCGAAATCGCCAAAGCGATGTTTGAGATTTTAGAAACGCAACAACTGATCGAAGGGGAAGCCGATATCACGCTGGTTCCGCAGAAGGGGCAGCTGCTCCCGGAACTGATGGCCGCGCAGGCCCAACCTAAAAAAATGTAGTTTTCCATCGACATCCCCCCGTTCTTTCGGCTATATGGTGTGTGTTCCGTATGGTCTTTAAAATAATGCCGGTCAGGCCGGATTTGCGTTGCTTTTTTTGCTGGCAAAGCATTAGGATTTGTCACTCTGAAAGGATTCCTGGAAAACCACTTGATATGAAGTTTAAGATGCCGAAACACAACATGTTCCTCGGCTGGGCCGGGCTTTTCTGCGGCCTCACCCTGCTTTTGGGACAGACCGCCTCAGCCCAAGTTAATAATATCATATGGACCAACACCAGCGGTGGCAATTGGAGTGTTGCGGCCAACTGGAGCCCGAATGTTGTGCCCAGCGGCGGCAATGACGACGCCTTTATCACGAATTCCGGCACCTATGCCGTAACCCTCGACATCAACGCCAACGTAAACGCCCTGACCATTGGCGGCGCGGCCTCAGGCACACAAACTCTCCAGACGCTTACTTATTCCCTATCGGCAAACACCACCATCAACAGCAACGGCATCGTCAGCCTGACCAATTCAGAGTTCACCGCCATCTTAAGCGGAACGGTTACCGTCGCCAACGGAGGGTTGTTTAGTGTTAATAATGAATATATGCAGGCCCAGGTGACGGTGGAAAATGGCGGGGTGATGCTGCTTGTGAACTCAAGCTCCTACATAGGCGAGAACAGTTATATCAATACGAATTATTGGCTTTCGGTACAGAACGGTGGGCAGTTGAATGCGGAAACCAACGTTTCCTTGGAATTGTACGCACCCATGACTAATTCCGGAACGTGCAACATGACGAACGGAGGGTTTGGTATTTACAACAACAACACAAGCACTGAGGTCGGAGGGCTGGTAAACCTGACGAACGGGGTGATTAATTTCTTTGGCCCGTCCGGCGTCGCAGCCAATGGCACGAATGCTTACCTGATCAACCAAGGCACGATCTACGTGAGCAATACTACCCCCAGCACCATCAACGTGGGGATAAGCCCGCTGACGGGCGCCTACAATGCCGCATCGGGGACAACCGTTGAATTCGCGGCCTCCACCAGTCCCGGCACGATCATAGACACAAACAACCTCACACTGGGCGGCAGCGGCGTGTATGAATTTGCTTCCGGCCTGCTCACGCTGACAAACGACACATTTACGAACCTGAGGCTGATCGGCGGCACGCTGGTGCTGGATTCGAGTTTTCAAGGCGGGGTGATCAACAATTTGGCGCTGGACGGAATTACTCTCACCAACAACACGCTGCCCGTGGCGGGAACGCTTATCGCCACCAATAGCATCCTGTATGGATCCTACTCTGTAGCCAACGGGGGACTGCTTAGTCTCGATACCGCGACTTTGGACGCCCAAGTGACGGTGCAGAATGGCGGGGCGATGCATCTGGTGCAGTTTCCTGTATCTCTTGGCCAGTCGAGCGCGAATGATTCGAATTATTGGCTGTTGCTGGAGAACGGCGCACAGCTAAGCGCGCCTGCTGCCAATATTTTGGAATTGTATGCTCCCATGACCAATTCCGGAACGTGCTACATCACCAACGTTACATTTTATATTTACAACAACACGTCCACTGAACTAGGGGGATTGGTAAATCTGCCGAGCGCCGTAATGAACCTCGCCAACTCCGATATCTACTGCGAAACCGCTTACGCTTATTTGACGAACCTGGGGACAATCAACGTGACCAATAACGCGACCATCTATGTGGGGGGGGTGCCGCTTTCGGGCACCTACAATACGGCGTTGGGGGCGACCATTGCCTTCGAGGCTAACACCAGTCCAGGCACGAGTGTGGGCACGAATCTCACGCTGGGCGGCAGCGGTCAGTTTCAATTTAACTCCGGCTTGATCACGCTGGAGAGCAACACCATTCCAAACTTGTTGATGACAGGCGGCACGCTGGAGTTGGGCGCGGGTTTTCAAGGCGGCACGATCACCAATTTGACCACGGATGGAATCGTCTTCTCCAACACGCTGTCGGTGACAGGAATGCTCGCCCTGACCAATAGCACAGTGTATGGGTCCTTCGCGGTCAGCAACGGAGCGGTGTTCAGTATTGATTTCTCCGTTGTGGACGCCCAAGTAACAGTAGAGAGCGGTGGAACGATGCTGGTAGTAGGAGGAGGCTCCGCCATTGGCCAGTCTGCCAATCCGAACGATGCGAATTATTGGCTTTGGGTACAGAGCGGCGCGCAGTTGAATGATTCCAACGTGGATTTGAACTTGTGGTGTCCCGTGACCAATTCCGGGACGTTCTCACTGACCAACGTGGAATTATCCATTCTTAACAACAACTCGAGCGAGTTTGGCGGGTTGGCAAATTTGGCCGGCGGCACGATCACCCTCGCCAGCTACGCCCTGATTGGAGGCAGCGGCGGGTTCGATTATCTGGTGAATCAGGGCGCGATTAACATTTCTGACACCAACAACACCAGCACCATAGACATGGACAATTTTACCAACACAGGAACGTTGAGCGTTCAGCATGGAACACTAACATTGGAAGGTTCCCCCGTCCTATCATCAGGAACCTTGAACCTTGATCTAAACGCTCTCACCGACTTTGGCCAAATCACTTTCAACAGTGCCGCAGCATTAAATGGCACTCTCCTCGTCTCGTTGAGCAACAGTTACGTGCCGGTGTCAGGCAATTCTTTTCAAGTATTGTCTTATCCCTCATATTCGGGAAGTTTCACCTCTACGACTCTCCCATCGGGAGTGAGCTGGGTGACCAATTATAGCAACACGTCCCTGACGATCACGGCAGAGAATCCATCAGTTAATTTTACCATCACGCCAAGCGCCATCAGCAACACTTACGACGGACCTATCACTTTCCAGATATCCGGCCTGACCAATGGCGCAACTGTCGTCGTGCAAAAATATATCGACATCAATTCCAACGGGGTCGTGGACGCCGCCGACTGGCTCTTCCAGCAATTTCAACTGACGGACGGCCAGGGACCGCCCGTGATTGCCGGGGTCACGAACAGCAACGTTCCCGGCGATTTGAATCCGACCAACGGCGTCATCACAGCGACCATCAACTCCCTCGCCGGAGGCGCCGAGCAGTTGATCAGCGCGCAATACCTGTATGTCATATCCAGTCCAACGGGCGCATTTTCACCCGTAACCAATGCGTTCCTTGTCACCAATACGCCTTACGCGCAATCCTTCAGCGGCACTGTCACCTGCAACAGCACGAATGTTCCCTATGCGATTGTCTGGCTTGCTGCACCATCGCCATCCGGCAAGGATTTCAATCCGTTGTACGGAACCGTGGCCGACAGCGGGGGAAATTATTCCATTCAGGTTGCTTCCGGAACTTATGACTTGCTGCCTTTCGCCAGCAATTTCGTCGCCAATATCGGGACGTCCCCGGTGCTGACCCTGAGCAACGCGAATATCTCCACCAACTTGATCCTCAGCAATGCCACTGCAACCATTTCCGGTTCATTGGTGGATGCCAGCAATTCCAACCTCGGTTTGCCGGGCATCCTGCTGGCCGCAAACATCAAGAATGGCACCCTTGGTTTCGGCGTGACCAGCACCAATGGCAATTTCATTCTACCTGCGCTCCTTTCCGGACTTTACAAGGTTGGCCCGGAACAAGAAGCCCTCGGTGTTCACGGCTATGTTGGCTTAAACAGCAACACCATGGTAAGCACCACCAATGGCAGCGCAACCGGGGTGACAATCGCTTTTCCCCAGGCAACGGCTCTCATTTATGGCAGCGTCACGGATATCAATAATAATTCTTTGCCGGGAATCGGGATTGAGGGCGATAATGGGAATAACGACAGTGGCACGTATCAAGGGGAAAGCGTCACCGATCAAAATGGTAACTATGTCATCGGCGTCGTCGTCGGAAACTGGAGCGCGAGCATTGACAATAAGAACCCCTTCTATGCCGATTATGTTTTTTCAGACGGGCCGTCCTGGACCTACAATAATAACGGTGATGGAACCAATATCAGCGCGGGCGTGGCTGTCCAGGCGAATTTCACCGGCATCGTCGGCACCAACACAATCTCCGGATACGTCACGGATAACAACAGCAATCCCCTCGCCAATGTCCAGATGTTTGCCAATGTCACCGTCGGCAGCACCAATTACCAGGCGCAAAACGCCTATACCGACACCAACGGCTATTATTCGTTGTCTGTTTTTCCCGCAACGAATTGGAATGTCGGCGTCAACTGCGATTGCTCCGGCGGCAACTGCCTCGGCTCGGGTTATATATGCCCCAGTGTTCAAACCCTCACCATTTCCAATAATAATGGCGCGGCGGATTTTGTCGCCTACGTCGCTTCGTACCTGATCAGCGGCTATGTCACGGATGCCAACTCCAACCCCATCGTGAACGTGGGGGTTTACGCTTCTGCCACCCTGGGCACCAACTACTATTATGAGTATGCGGACACGGACTCCAATGGTTATTACGGCATTGGGGTGGCGAATGGAAGCTGGTCGGTGGGCGTCAATTGTAATAACGGCAGTGACAGCTTGAACGCTCTCGGCTATTCATGCGTCAACTCTCAGGTCGTGAATATTGACGGCTTCAGCGAACCGGCCAATTTTGTGGCGTCGTCTGGCGTTCAATTTACCGCCAATCCAACCAGCGGCTTGGCGCCACTGACCGTAAATTTCACAGGCCCGAGCCAGGACGCCGAGAGCAACAGCATCACCAGTTGGAGTTGGGCATTTGGCGACGGCGACACCAGCACCAATCAAAGTCCATCTCACATCTACACCAACGCCGGCACTTACTATCCCAGCCTTGTCGTAAGCAATTCCATTGACGGTGCCACCAGCGCCAGCGGCCCGCCCCAGATCAGCGTCATTGAAGGATTGAGCTCCACTTCGACAGCCGGCTCGCTTTACGACGCGATCTATTCTCAAACCGCGACCTTGCTGCCCAATGGTCTGGTGTTGCTTGCGGGCGGGTACAACGACGGCGCTGAGCCCTGGGCACAACTGTACAATCCGGCCACAGGAACGTGGACAACAACCGGGTCGATGGTCACCGCACGCTATGCTCACACAGCAACCTTGCTGACCAATGGGCTGGTGCTCGTCGCAGGGGGTTTGAACGGCACTTCTATTACCAACGCGGAACTGTACAATCCTGCCACCGGGACGTGGACGCAAACCGGCGGGCTGAACTTCCCCCGCGCGCAACACACGGCGACCTTGCTGCCCAATGGGCAAGTCCTCGTCACGGGAGGTCAAATCGATGGCGGTGTTTATTCCAGCGCTGAGTTGTACAATCCCGCTAACGGAACATGGTCCATAACAAGCCCGATGGACACCGCCGCCTATGGTCAAACGGCAACCTTGCTGACAAACGGAATGGTGCTCGTCGCAGGAGGTCAGGACAACAGCGACAACTATCTGACCAACGCACAAGTGTACTGTCCGGGCCCTCAAACATGGACTCCAGTCGGCCCGATGAATACCGCGCGCCAATTTCACACGGCAACCCTGCTACCCAATGGGCAAGTGCTCGTCGCAGGGGGCATTAGCACCACCAACTCATATCTTACCAATGCAGAAGTGTATAACCCGAGCAGTCAAACGTGGACGCCAACCGGTGCGCTGAACACCCCGCGCTATTACCACACCGCAACGCTGCTGCCCGATGGTCTGGTGCTAGCCGCAGGGGGTCTTAGCACCAACGGCAGCTATGCTCCCAACATGGAACTGTACAATCCGTCCACCGGGACATGGACAACAACCAGCCCACTGAATAACGCACGCTCGCATCACACGGCCACTTTGCTGCCCAGCGGACAAGTGCTGATTGCCGCCGGGGCGAACGGGGTAGCCAGCCCCCTTGCCAGTTCGGAACTGGTCGGACCAACCACCAATTCCCCGCCCGGAACATGGACCACGACTAATTCGATGAATTACGCGCGCTATTCTCACACCGCGACCTTGCTGCCCAACGGGCTGGTGCTCGCCGCAGGGGGAGACAACAATAGCAACGGCCCTGTTTTCGTCGCGGAACTATATAATCCGGCCACCGGCACATGGACCGATACTGGTTCGATGAACGATGGACGCTATGGTCAAACGGCGACTTTGCTGCCCAATGGTCAGGTGCTCGTTGCGGGAGGCATTGACTACTACAGCAGCACAGCGGTTGCCAGCGCGGAACTTTACAATCCGGCCACCGGCACATGGACCAATACTGGTTCGATGAACAACGCACGTGAATATCAAATAGCCACCTTGCTCACAAACGGGCTGGTGCTGGTCGCTACGGGTTGTGGCGATAATCCTTCCACTGCCGAGTTGTTCAATCCGGCCACCGGCACATGGGCCAATACCGGCTCGCTTACCGTTTTTAGAGCAAATGCAACGATAACCTTGCTGACGAATGGGCTGGTGCTGGTCGCAGGCGGTGAGAACAGCGACGGCGGCGAGATTAACAGTGCGGAACTATACAATCCAAGCACCGGAACGTGGACAAGCACCGGTTCGATGAATAATGCACGTGAATATCACACAGCCACCTTGCTACCCAGTGGTCAGGTGCTCGTCGCAGGAGGTTTTTGCATCTGTGCAGACGGAGCGATAACCAGTGCTGAGCTGTATGATCCAAACACCGGGACGTGGTCAAATACCGGCTCGCTCAACACCGCACGCGAAGAGCACACGGCAACTTTGCTGCCCAATGGCATGGTGCTGGTCGCGGGATTAGGAAACAGCACGGAACTGTACAATCCTGCCACGGGCACATGGACAACAAACGGCCTGCTCAACACCGCGCGCTATTCTCACACCGCGACCTTGCTGCCCAATGGCACGGTGCTGGTAGCGGGAGGCGAGGGAAATGACAGCACTCCTCTTGCCAACTCGGAATTATTCAATGTCGGCCTCGGCTACAGCGCGTCCTGGCAGCCGCAGATTACTGCGGTCACTTCGCCGCTCACCAACGGCGGCTCTTTGCAAATCGCCGGTTCCCTGTTCCGGGGCAT
>Ga0206872_10360_pt1 | contig 11821 bp, 12 predicted proteins | sample Alteio_BWOrgCont_34_FD_152906 | JGI IMG/M metagenome (GOLD analysis project Ga0206872, IMG submission 152906) | Enriched cells from forest soil in Barre Woods Harvard Forest LTER site, Petersham, Massachusetts, United States -... | ecosystem: Environmental > Terrestrial > Soil > Temperate forest >... | reverse complement strand
AGTAGGATCAGGCCCAAGGTGAAAGGCGTAGCCTGTTCCACGCCGGGCGTGAAGGTGGCAAGGGTTTGCAGATAAACCCAGGCGGTAGCGAAACTATCGGCGCGGAAAAAGATCCAGGCGAGGCAGACAAGGTGAAACACCAGCAGCGTGGAAATGATGCGAGCGGGGAGGGAGGTCGGCTCTTTGCCGATCCACGGTTCGGCCAACCGTTCCGCCGCCAATCCACCGCCATGCAGCGCGCCCCAGAACACGAACTTCCACGCCGCGCCGTGCCATACACCGCCCAACAGCATCGTGATCATAAGATTGCGGTAAGTCTTCCACCGTCCCGCCCGGTTTCCGCCCAGCGGCTTGTAAAGATAATCGCGCAACCAGGATGACAGCGAAATATGCCAGCGCTGCCAGAATTCGCGCAGGCGCGCGGCGCGGTAGGGCTGATTGAAATTGCGCGGGAAGCGGAATCCCAGCAGCGCGGCAAGACCAATGGCCATATCGCTATAGGCGCTGAAGTCACAATAAATCTGCACGGCATAGCCATAGGCCGCCAGCAGTAAATCGGCGGCGGTGTGGCTGCTGGGGTCAAAGAAAACAGGATCGACCAGATCCGTCGCCAGATAATTCGCCACCACCACCTTTTTGAATAAGCCGCCCAATATCAGCACCAGCGACGGTCCAATCGCAATGCTGCCGCGCGGCGCGGCCTTTTCAAGCTGCGGCAAGAAGAATGAGGCGCGTACAATCGGCCCGGCCACAAGCTGCGGGAAGAAGGAAATGTAAAGCATCATATCGGTAAAGCGCCGGCACACCGCCACATCGCCGCGCCACACATCCACCACATAGGAAATACCATGAAAGGTGAAGAAGGAAATCCCCACCGGCAAAATCACTTCGATGAAGGGCAGTTCGTGATTTAGCCCCAAAAGGCGCATCAGATCATTCGTGGAGCCGACGAAGAAATCAAAATATTTAAAGAACCCCAGCAGCAGCAAATGTCCGCCCACTGCCGCCGTTAGCACGCGTTTGCGGAATTTTTCGTCTGCACTGCCGCCGATCAGCAGGCCTGCGACGTAGGTAATGGCTGAGCTCAAGAGCAACAAAAAGCAAAAATGCCAATTCCATTGCGCATAAAAGAAATAGCTGGCGGCCACCAGAAATTTCTTCCCCCATTCAAACCGCCCCCGCAACCCCGCCATCACCAGCGCGACGATGAGGAAGAAAAGAAGGAAGTTCAGGGTGGGGAAGAGCATTAGAGTTTAAGTTCGCAAATAAAAAACGTCGTCATCCCCGCGAAAGCGCGGACCCAGTGGCGCGCGTCCGCGCGCCGTATATTATCCACAGATGGACACAGAGGGACACAGATGGAGTTCAAGCTTTTCCTTATCTGTGTCCCTCTGTGTCCATCTGTGGATAAAAAATCAGGGTCACAAGACGCGCGGACGCGTTTTCTGAGTCCCCGCTTTCGCGGGGATGACGTTTGTTGTTTATCCTGATAAAGGCTCACCTTAGTGCCCCTTCGTTAATGCCATGTGTACCGCTTCAAGAATATGGTTCGCCACCACATCATACCCATCCGCAGTGAAATGAATGCCATCATCGCCGCGCAGGCGCTTGGTGCTGCCGTCAAGTGCCTTGCCATAGGCGGCGAACCCGCCATGTTCGTCGCTGATTAAATTCCACAGCGATAAATATTGCGCCCCTGCCGCCGGAGCAACTTCCTGATACATGGCGTTGAGATATTCCATATCCGACGAATACTCAGCCTGGCGCGCAATCGGATCGCCGCACCAGATCACGGGAATATGCGCTTTGACCAAGGCGGTGACCATCGCCTTGATGCGCTCCTTATACCTTGTGTCCCATTCCGGCGTTCGGAAGGGGATGGGGCGGGCATCGGCCAAGCGTTCGGGCAGGCGGTCATTGCCGCCGAAAACCATCACGGCGATATCGGCTTTTTCGTGAGCCGTAAAATCTTCCACCGCCGCCGGCCAATCATAATCCAGCTTTTGGCTGATGGCCGTACCCGCCTTGGTGCGGTTTAAAAGCTTATAGGCGGCATTCCCCTGCAACAACCGCCGCAACGCCACCGCCACGCCTTGGCCCTGGCTGTCGCCGAAGATGACGATAGTGGTAACGGCGGGAACGGGAGCGGCGTTATCCTGTGCCTGGGCGTGGCCAATCCACAAGGCAACAATAACAAACACCAGCCAATACGCTAAGCTCCGCCTCACCGCCTCATCCTCCCTTATGCTGTCTTAGCATAAGGGTGCTGCCATGACGGAGGATGGCATGCAAGAGGAAGCTTGCGGAAATTACATTCGGCGCGGCGGGTTCCCGGTACTTTCTTTCGCCTTATCCAGCCCCACTTGGGCGGCGGTACGGACCTTATCACTGGCTTTGTTCACGGCTTCACGGCTGCCTTCCAGCACATTCCGGCCGATATCGCCCAACCATTCCTCTTCGGCGCGGCTGGGAGGCAAGCTGGCGCCGATAGCGGCACCCAGAGCTACCCCCATGAGCCCAACAGCTACAGGATGCTCATCAAGAGTATTCCACAAGCTACGCGTGATTTGCTGGGAGCGATCATAGAGCCCCAAACCATTGCCCCAACTCTCACTGTCCCCTTGGGCATAGCGTGCCGCTTTTTCGAAATTCTCCTCGGCGGTTCCTTTAAAACGCTGACGTACCGACTCGGCGGTGTGGCCAACGCTTTTTCTTACATCCTCAGCGGTATGGCGGACAGTGTCCGCCGCTTGGCCAATCCATTGACGGCCCTGGGAGAGCGCATTGTTCGGAAAAGCGCCGGATGTCCGTGAAAGAATAAGCCAACCCGCACCCACCCCAATCAGCGCCAGCGGTATTGGATTTGCCAACGTTCTTGGATTTGATTCTGCCATAATAGTCCTCCGTTGAGTTTAAGAAGCATGCGACTGACGGCGGCGTGTTTGCAACGTTAGGCGCGGCTTAAGATTCTCGATCTGCAAATGCGTGCGGCCATTGCGCACCATAAAATATCCCACCAGCAGCACCACAAGGCCGATCAAACCCGCCGCCGCCCAGTCCGGCAGTTCCAACTCCAAGGCCTTGTCAGCGGCTAAAAGCAGGAACAAAAAACCGGCATAAATCACCGCGCTGCCTCTGCCCACCGCGACAAATCCCTGCCTGGCTTCGGTGATTTTTTCCGTAACCTCGCTGCGGGCAAGTTCAATTTCCTTACGAACCAACCCCGCTATTTCCGCAGCAAGATCGCCGATAAGCTGGGTGAGGGGCTTCTCTATGCTCATAGAGATTCTCCAAACTCCTTCGGTTCCTTGGCCACGGCGCTTCGTTTAGGCGCGGCGGGAGGTGGGCTTTTCGCTGTTTCTTCTTCGCTCTGCATTTGCGATGTTTCGCTGTGTGGCCGGACCCCGCGTTTTTCGTTGGCATTCTTGACAAAACGGGCCGCCAAAAAGCCCAAGGCAAAAGCCCCGCTGATAAAAACTTCCGGCTGGCGGCGGGCATAATTTTCCAAATCACCGATCATCTCATCGATATTGCGTTCCCGTAGGCTCTCGGCGAAATACTCAATCTGCACCGCGGCGCTATCGGCATAGCTGGCCGCATTGGTCCGTTGGCTTTGCGAGAGTTGCTGGGCGGCTTGATGCAGCACACTGGCAACATCCTTAACGACCTCGGCCATGTTTTCCTGCTGTTGCTGAAAAGCCGTACGGGCACGGGCACGGGCGGCCTCAACCACTTGGTTTTTGACCTCCATAGCCTCATCACGCAATTCATGCGCCTGCTGAAAAACTTGACGAGTGCGTGCCTGGTCGTCTGGTGTTTTGCTGGCGGCGGAATGGTTATTTTCAGTTCCGGCTTTATCTTGCATCGGCATGGCGGCTCCTTTCGGTTCCGAACAGCTTCAAAGCTTCAACAAGATGCCACCCGCTCAAGTTCCCTTTGCCCCGGCAAGTCTGGCAAAGCTTCAGCCAGCTTGGCCAGATGCTGATTCCACCAATGATGCTGCAGCGCCAGATCATCGTGATTGAAGTGAAACTCTTCCCACTGGCGAATGGCGCGGCGATAGGTCAGAAGATCGACGGGAAAGCCCACATCCGCTGTCCCCAAGCGCGTATTGTCGAACGACAGATAGGCCAGCTTGGCGGCCGTCTCCAAATGGGTTTCGGATACAAGAACACGGTCGAGGATCGCCTTGCCATAGCTGGTGGTGCCGATGGCAAGAAAAGGCGTGCGTTCATCGGCGGCGATCCAATTGCCTTCGGGATAAACCAGGAAGAGGGCAGGGTGCTCATCCTCTGCCAATTGGCCGCCGATCAGGGCGTGGAGATTGAATTTGAAGTTAGCGGCTTCAAGCGCTTCGCGGTCTTCCTCCATCACCCGCCGCAGGGCTTTGCAATAAGCCGTAACGGCGGCCAACATGGTGGGGGGCTGGAAACCGCTTTGCCTGAGATAGGCCAGGGTTTTATCCCGCAAGCTGCGCAAGCCGGAGTTCATTAAGAAAAAGCGGGATGCCGGCCCCGTTCCCATCAGGATATTTTTGCGCGCCACGGAGAGCTGCGATCCACTGGTCAGCCGCCCGTCCGAAAGCGCTACCAACCCTTGGCGCACCAGCATGCCCACACAATATGTCATCACACCTCTGCGCCCCTTGATTTATCCCATGTTTTTCATTCCGGAGAGGGATAATGAAAGGATAGTTAACAACCTATTCTTATCACGGCCTAGCCAGCAGACTTGACATTGGCTACGATAGTCCTATATTCGTTTTATGTTGCAGCGCAGCATGAGCTTTAGCCTTAGCGATCGAGGATAAAATGAGCACGCCCCGTAAACCCACTTCCGTCAAGGCCGAGTCGGCGTCCAAATCGGCCGCTGCGACCCGCGAATCCATTTCCGAAGCCATGAGCAGCTGTGGCACTACAGCCGCCACGGCTTACATCTCCACCCCAGTCAAGAAGGCAGCCCAAACCATGCATAAGAACTTCGATGAAATCACCACCGCCACCACCGCCATGACCGAGACACTGTTCAAAGCCTCCACCAACCTCTTCAAGCTGGCAGAAGACCTAAACCGCTCGTGGCTGGCCTTCGGTAAAAAGGCTATGGAAACTCACGTGGCTGCGACCAAGGAGCTGATGGGCGTGAAGTCGCTGCCGGAATTGCTGGAAAAGCAAAGCTGCTATGCCAAGTCCAGCTTCGACAATTTGATGGCCGAAACCAGCAAGCTGTCGGAAATGACGGTCAAGGTCGGCACCGAAGCCCTGGCCCCAATCAAGGAACGCGTGACCGAAACGGTTGAACGCTTTACCAAGGCCGCGTAATTAAGTTTCCTGTTTGGATGTAACATGAGGGCAGGGCCGTGAGACGGTCCTGCCCTTTGTGCATTTATCGTGGCTGAAGCAAAGTTGCGCCAAAAGTGCGGTCTGGCCGTTTAAGCTTTGCAGCCAAAGTGTCTGCTTGCAGAATATCGGCTTCTGCTCGCAGAAGATCGATGCAGTTTGGTTGGCGGGCTATAGCCTCAAGCCTGTCAACTGCTTGGTGATATCTTGCAAGCTGCCTCATCTCAGGAAATATCTTTCCACATGGTGACTTTCTACGCCCGCTTATAATCTCATCGGCTTTGAGCGTTTTCTCCCTTAAAGAATGTAAAGTTGCAGAAGTAGTATATGTAGGAACGTTCATGGCAGAGCACGCGATCTTCCCATCTTTACCTTCGATAATTAATGATGGTATATTGGCTACAATAAAATTGACCGCTTTTTCCATGACATCCGTTGCCTTAATTGGACCATCATAGTTATACTCAAATATCTGCATGCAAAATTCACCAACGATACAATCAGCCATCTCTACCGCTATGCCAAGGTCTTGCTTTCCCAGGGCATCTAGATTTCTGCGATAAAAATCGAAGACTTGATCAAGACGATCCCTTCCTTCTTGATATATTTTCCTGTCACTATCATCACCATCCCACTTCGCGGATCCCCAATATATAACGTATTGATACAATAGAAAATGTGATGTTTTAGATGCTTCTAAAATAGAATCTGAACTCTCAGCGAGTATATTAGATATTGCAAATAAAATATCGCACCTTCCCTGCGGCACTCCTGTAAGTCCAGGCATACTTCTGGCTTGACATCGAATTTTATTCGAGATCGCGATCAGTTTTTGTTGATCTTTTTGATCAATTGCAGCCTCTACCGCATTCCAATCGATCAGAACCCCACTCAGTTTTTCAGGCACATACCGCAGGCTTAAGTGCTTGTAATCTCTTGGTGATGACATATCATCCCTCTCATGATCTAAAAACGCGAGACTGTTGGGACAATTTAGTGGATCTTTGGTGAAAGTAATAGAACCTTCTCAATTAATGCCCGGCCTTCCCACCGGGTCTTTTTGCGCCTTTTTTCAGACCGTTGCCTTTATGATCCCTTTTATAACCGGGCCCAAATCCTATATTATGCGCTAACAGGCAAATAACGGACTCAGAATGGCGGCAGGAAACCGGCGGGGCAGGGAGGGGTCGCTTACGGGTTTGGCAGTGAAGCCAAAGCCGGAGACCAAGAAACCTGCCATGTACAAGGTTTTAATGCTCAATGACGATTACACCCCCATGGAGTTTGTCATTGACATTCTTGAGCATTTTTTCCTGAAGAACCGGGAAGAGGCCACACAAATAATGCTGCAGGTACACCAGCGCGGTGTCGGTGTTTGTGGGGTGTTTACCTACGAAGTGGCTGAAACAAAAGTCACACAGGTCATGGACTTCGCCCGTCAGCACCAGCATCCGCTGCAGTGCACATTGGAAAAAGATTAACCAAACTGTTAACCAAAAGGACTACCATAATCATAGCGCCCCGCCAGAAGTTAAGGACCCGTCCGAATGCTATCGCGTAATCTGGAACAGTCGCTCCATCGGGCTTTGGCCTACGCCAATGACCGCCGCCACGAATATGCGACGCTTGAACATCTGCTCCTGAGCCTCACGGAAGACCAGGATGCGGTGGCCGTATTGCGGGCGTGCGGGATCAATCTGGAAAAGCTGCGCTCGGAACTCACCGAATATCTGGATAACGAACTCTCCAATCTCGTTACCAGCCGCCCGGAAGACGCCAAGCCCACGGCCGGCTTCCAGCGCGTGCTGCAGCGCGCCGCCATCCATGTGCAATCTTCGGGGCGCGAGGAGGTCACGGGAGCAAATGTTCTGGTTGCCCTGTTCTCCGAACGTGAAAGCCACGCCGTCTTCTTCCTGCAAGAGCAGGAGATGACCCGGTTTGACGCGGTGAATTATATCTCCCACGGCATTGCCAAGGCGCCGGGCCGTTCCGAGCCCAGGCGCGTTTCCGGCGCCGATGAGGACACCACCTCAGAGAAAAGCGTGAAGAAAGGCACCGAAGCATTGGAAGCCTATTGCGTCAACCTTAACAAGCGCGCGGCCAGCGGCAAGATTGATGCCCTGATCGGCCGTGAGCAGGAAGTTGAACGCACCATCCAGATCCTTTGCCGCCGCACCAAGAACAATCCGCTCTATGTCGGCGACCCCGGCGTGGGCAAAACCGCCATCGCCGAGGGGCTAGCGCACCGCATCGTGCATGGCGAGGTCCCCGACGTATTGGAAAACGCCACGATCTACGCCCTCGACATGGGCTCGCTACTGGCCGGCACGCGTTACCGCGGCGATTTCGAAGAGCGCCTGAAAAGTGTGATCTCTGAAATGGAAGCGCTGGAAGGCTCGATCCTCTTCATCGATGAAATCCACACTGTAATCGGCGCCGGTGCCACCTCGGGCGGCGCGATGGATGCCTCGAACCTGCTAAAGCCCGCCTTAAGCTCCGGCCAGCTTCGCTGCATCGGTTCCACCACCTATAAGGAATTCCGCAACTACTTTGAAAAAGACCGCGCGCTGGTGCGGCGTTTCCAGAAGATCGATGTCAATGAACCTTCTGTTGAAGACGCCATCAAAATCCTGCGCGGCATCAAACCCTATTACGAAAAATATCACCGCGTCCGCTACACGAACGAAGCGATCCGCGCGGCGGTGGAATTGTCGGTGCGTTATATCAATGACCGCAAGCTGCCTGACAAGGCCATCGATATTCTGGACGAAGTCGGCGCGGCGCAAATGGTGCTGCCGGAAGCCAAGCGCAAGAAAACGATTTCGGTGAAGGATGTTGAAACCGTGCTGGCCAAGATCGCCCGCATCCCGCCGAAAACCGTCAGCCGCGACGACAAGGCTCTGCTGAAAAGCCTGGACCGGGATTTGAAGACGGTGGTGTTCGGTCAGGACAAAGCGATTGAAACCCTCGCCACCGCCATGAAGCTTGCCCGCGCGGGCTTGCGTGAGCCGGAAAAGCCTATCGGAAATTATCTGTTCGCCGGACCCACGGGTGTCGGCAAAACCGAAGTGGCGAAGCAGCTCGCCAAAAGCCTTGGCATCGAGCTGATCCGTTTCGACATGTCGGAATACATGGAACGCCACACGGTCTCCCGCCTCATCGGCGCGCCGCCGGGTTATGTGGGGTTTGATCAGGGCGGCTTGCTGACGGACGCCATTGATCAGCACCCGCATGCCGTACTGCTGCTGGATGAAATTGAAAAAGCCCATCCGGATTTATTTAGCTTGCTTTTGCAAGTGATGGATCACGGTAAGCTGACGGACCATAACGGCAAGAATGTGGATTTCCGCAACGTCATCCTGATTATGACCACCAACGCCGGCGCCAGCGACATGGCCAAACCGCCCATGGGCTTTGAGCGCGAAAAGCGTGTGGAAGAAGATCTGGAAGCGATCAATCGCCTCTTCACCCCCGAATTCCGCAATCGCCTGGATGCTGTTGTCAATTTCGCCGGACTCAACCGTGAAACGATTTCGCAAGTGGTGGATAAATTCATCGTCCAGCTTGAAAACCAACTGGCCGACCGCGCCGTCACCATTGATCTTTCCGAAGAAGCACATGCATGGCTGGCGAAGAAGGGCTACGATCCTTTATACGGCGCAAGGCCCCTGGCCCGCATCATCCAGGAACACATCAAAAAGCCCATGGCCGAGGAATTGCTGTTCGGCAAGCTGACCAAGGGCGGCGTGGTGCATATCAATGTGAAGGACGATAAGCTGGTCTTCACCTACAGCCCATTGCCACCAGGGGCGTTTCCGGCGAAGAGAGAAGAGTCGGAAGAATCGGAAACGGTGGAGGATTAAGCTCGCCGCTCCAACCTCACCCGGCGCTACGCGCCACCCTCTCCAGCACTGCTGGAGAGGGAAGGGTGAGGTCTCGTAGAGCCGTTACGCTCATTGCCCCCGCCTACAGCTATAAACAAATGCCGGCGGCAAGTTCGGCCACACAATCCGGCTGGTTTTGACCTCGGCGAATTCTGTCCGCAGGCGCCGCCGCAATGCCCATGCGCCCGGCAACGCCAAGCCTTGCAGGTAGGCAAAGGTGATGAACAGGCCGCCCGGGCGCAGGCTTTGGGCAAGGGCGGCGAAGATGCGGTCTTGCGTGCTCATGGGCAAGGAGGCCCAGGGCAGGCCGGAGACCACGGCCTCTACTTGCGCAACGCCCCGCGCCGCCAGCGCGGCTTCCATATTCTCGGCATTGTCGCACAGAAAATCCCGGCCGGGAAAATGCGCGCGCAGCATTTCAACGAAGGCGGGATTGATTTCAATGCCAACATAGCGCTGTTCAGGGTTCAGCCGCTGCAAAATCGCCGCCGTGAAAGGACCGACGCCGGGCCCAAGTTCGACAATCGTCCGCACGGCGCTGAAATCAATCGGTTCCAGCATCGTGCGCGTCAACGCCGCATGACTGGGGAACACGGCACCGATCTTCTGCGGCGCGCGCAGGAAATGGCTGAGGAAGGTAAGAGATTGTTTGGGCATCACCCTCTCCGCGTCATCCCCGCGAAAGCGGGGACCCAGTTTAGCTGCGATAGCAGCGATATGAATCTTGTTATTGAGTCATAAGACGCGCGGACGCGCTTTCTGGGTCCCCGCCTTCGCGGGGATGACGCCAGTTTTTTATTTTGACCGGTCTGCATCCTTACGCCCCTAATAATCCGAATGTCCCGTCCGCGATATCCTGACCTCGCGGTGCACGGAAACACTGAGCAGCAATCCGCAGCCAATGAGTAGCGTAAGCATCGCCGTGCCGCCATAGGATACCAGAGGCAAGGGAATCCCCACCACCGGAATTAGCCCCGTCACCATTGCCACATTCACCACCACATACAAGAAAAAGGTTGTCGTTAACCCTACGCCCACCAGACGGCCGAACTGATTGCGGGCGGACAGGCTGATCACCATGCCGTAAATCAGCAGCGCCAGATACAGTGATAGTAGCACCAGCGCGCCGATCATGCCCAATTCCTCGGCCAGCACAACAAAAATAAAGTCGGTATGTTTCTCCGGCAAAAAGGCAAGCTGGCTTTGCGAGCCCTGCATGAAGCCCTTGCCGAACAATCCGCCCGAACCCAGCGCGATCTTGCTTTGCAGGATATTATACCCCGTACCCAGCGGGTCGCGCTCGGGATTCAAGAAAGTATAGATGCGATTCTTCTGATAATCATGCAAAAAGCGCCAGCCGATCGGCACCGCGCCCACACCGCCCGCAATGCACATGCCGAACATCCAGAGCGGTACCCCCGCCGCCAAAAAAATCGCGCCGCTGCCCATGATCAGCAGCAAGGCCGTGCCCAGGTTCGGCTGCAGCAGCACCAAACCCACCGGCACCAGCACCAGCGCCAGCGGCGGCAGTAAATCCATCGGGCGGCGTGTTTGCTCAGGCGACAGCCCATGAAAATAACGGGCCAGCGCCAACACCAGCGCCAGCTTCATCAGCTCCGAGGGTTGAACCACAAACACGCCCAGATCGATCCAGCGCTGCGCGCCCATCCCCACATGGCCCTTGATTTCCACCACCACCAGCAGGCCTAAGATCACGCCGTAAATCACATAGGCCCAGCGCAGCCACACCCGCGCATCCACCAGCGCCATCCCCAGCATGATGATGAAGCCGGGAATAAAGCGCACAAGCTGCTTGATCGCCCACGGTTCCCAATGTCCTCCGGCGGCGGAATAGAGCAGGGCGATCCCGGTGGCCGTGATCAGGCAAATGATCAGCACCAGCCCCCAATTGATCAGCCCCAGCTTAACCCGCAAACTCTTCCGCCCGCCGCCGCTGTCTAAACTGAGTGTCAAGGGGAGTGCCTTTGGGAAATGCGTTGAGAGAGGAGCGAAAGCGTATAAGGATCATCCGCAGATTACGCAGATTGCGCAGATTAAAAAAGATGCGTTTTGCTTCCTAATCTGTGTAATCTGCGTAATCTGCGGATAAATTCTTCCTTTACCGTAGCAACCACGGCATTAGATTCGGATCATGCTCCCCATCCTCGCCCACATCCGCGCCATTCTACAAAGGCTGAATCCGTGCCGTAACGCGGCCAAATCGCCGCGTCCCGGCGATATCCTCACAATATCGGCGGGAGAATTGATCCCGGCGGACGGGGAGGTGATTCGGGGAATCGCCTTGGTCGATGAATCCGCCATCACCGGCGAATCGGCTCCTGTATTGCGTGAAGCGGAAAGTGACCATGCGCATGTTGTGGCAGGCAGCCGGGTTATGGGGGATAGTCTGGTCATACGGGTAACGGCGGCGCGGCGGTGCGGCGCATAATGGCCGCCAACAAAAGGGCCAGCACCAGCAACCCCCTCCGGCACGCCGCTAATCCCGGCAATTGTCCGCGCCACCAATGGCAGCACCCAAGCCGCCACCAGAATGATTTTCTCCCAGGGCCGGAATCCCGTCCGCAAGCCTTCCCTCGCCAG
>Ga0206872_10358_pt1 | contig 11853 bp, 10 predicted proteins | sample Alteio_BWOrgCont_34_FD_152906 | JGI IMG/M metagenome (GOLD analysis project Ga0206872, IMG submission 152906) | Enriched cells from forest soil in Barre Woods Harvard Forest LTER site, Petersham, Massachusetts, United States -... | ecosystem: Environmental > Terrestrial > Soil > Temperate forest >... | reverse complement strand
AGCTACGCCCCAAATTTGGTTTTTTTGTGCAAGGCGGATATGCCCGTCCCGGCCTGGATCCCTTAAGCAATAATTTTCAATGGTACTATATCGGCGGCCTTAAGCTTTCCTGGAACTTTGCCAGCCTGTACACGCTGAAAAATCAGCGGCGCATCATCGATATCGATAAACAAAACCTCGATATACAAAAGGAAACCTTCCTGTTCAATACCAACCTCACCCAAAAACAGCAAAACGCTGACATTGCGAAGTACGAGGAACTGATGAAAACCGACGACCGGATCATCGCCATGCGCGAGTCGGTTAAAAAGGCAGCAAGCGCCCAACTGGAGAATGGCGTATTGAGCGCACATGATTATATCACCCAGGTGAATGCGGAGGACCAGGCGAGGCAGAACCTTATTTTACACGAAATGCAATTGCTCCAGGAGCAATACAGTTACCAAAATACCATCGGCAATATTAAAATCCAATAATAAAAACGCTTTATATAAAATTATAGATGAAAACCCGGATCTTACTATACTTAGCCCTGCTACCTGCCCTGATGGCTGGGTGCAGCTCGAACAACAACGTTTCAGACGCGGAGGGAACCTTTGAGGCGGATGAAGTGATCGTGTCTTCGGAAGTGCCCGGCAAGATCATATCGTTAAACCTGGATGAAGGTTCGATACTGAAAAAAGACAGTACCGTGGGCGAGATCGACTCCATTCCCCTCGAATTGCAAAAAGCCCAGCTAGAAGCCACGATTGGCGCCCTGCAACAAAAAACAACGGATGTAAGACCGGCTGTACAAGAGCTAAAGGACCAGATTGCAGCGCAAAAAGCCCAGTTGAGTGACGATTTCCTGGAAAAAGCGCGAACCGAACGACTGATAAAAGCCGACGCCGCAACCACGAAACAACTCGACGATATTAATACCGCAATAGCTGTACTGCAAAAACAAATTGTAGCAAACGAGCAACAGATAAAGGTAACCGAAACAAACACCGGCACGCAAAATAATACGGTATTAAGCGAGTACAAACCATTGCGTAAATCTGTGGCCGAAATTGATGACCAACTGAAGCGAACGAACATCAAAAACCCAATCAGCGGTACCGTACTAACCAAATACGCCATGGCAGGTGAAGAAACATCGGTAGGAAAGGCTTTGTATAAAATCGCCGATGTATCGGTGATAACGTTGCGGGTTTACATTACCGGTACACAGCTGGCACAGGTAAAACTGGGGCAAAATGTAAAGGTTTTGGTGGATAGCACCGCCAGCACCTATCGCACTTATCCGGGGGTGGTCACTTTTATTTCAGACAAAGCAGAGTTCACCCCAAAAACTATTCAAACTAAAGATGAACGCGCCAACCTGGTTTATGCAGTTAAAATACACGTGAAAAACGACGGCTATCTCAAGATAGGCATGTATGGCGAAGTAAAGTTTTAAAAGCCTCACCCCCAACCCCTCTCCAAAGGAGAGGGGCTAAAAAGGGGCAAATGGCTTTAGTTTAATACTCGTCAAAAAGCCCTCTCCTTTGGAGAGGGTTGGGTGAGGCGAGCAAATGGAAGAATAAAAAAATCGAACTATTAAATATAATGCAGCCGGTTGTCGTAGAAAATATCGTCCAGAATTATCGCACCAAAAAAACGGTGGTGGAAGCCCTGAAAGGCATTTCCTTTACCGTTGACCGGGGCGAGATATTTGGCATTATCGGACCCGATGGCGCGGGCAAAACTTCGTTATTCCGCATCCTTACCACCCTCCTGCTGGCTGAAAGCGGCAAAGCCACGGTTGATGGGTTTGACGTGGTAACCGATTACAAGCAGATACGCAACCGCATCGGCTATATGCCGGGCAGGTTTTCACTGTACCAGGATCTTTCTGTTGAAGAGAACCTCGAATTCTTTGCCACCATTTTCAATACGACCATCCAGCAGAATTACGACCTGATAAAAGACATATACCAGCAAATTGAGCCTTTTAAAGACCGCAAAGCCGGGGCTTTGTCTGGAGGCATGAAGCAAAAGCTGGCTTTGTGCTGTGCGCTGATACACAAACCCTCCGTTTTATTTTTGGATGAACCTACTACTGGTGTAGACGCGGTATCACGTAAGGAATTCTGGGAAATGCTGCACCGGCTGAAAGAACAAGGAATTACCATCCTGGTGTCAACCGCTTATATGGACGAAGCCAGCTTATGTGACCGCGTGGCGCTCATCCAAAAAGGTGAATTGCTATCCGTTGACACGCCAAAAAACATCATCGGTCAATTTAAAAAGCCTTTATGGGCCATTCGGGCCGACGAAATGTATAAGCTGATGAATGATATTGCAGCTGATCCGGCCGTTGAAAGCTGTTACCCCTTCGGCCAATACCACCACGTTGTTTTTAAAACGCAGGAAAAACGCCGTCAAACGCTGGAAGAAATTGCAAAGGGCGGGGACCATGCAAATGTGGAGATCAAGCCGATCGAGCCAAACATCGAAGACTGCTTTATGGCATTAATGAACAATTGAAATGGCAAAGGAAAAAGTGATAACCGCCCATGAGCTAACCAAGCGTTTTGGGGATTTTGTTGCCGTAAGCAAGATCACTTTCGACGTGGAGAAGGGCGAGATATTTGGTTTCCTGGGTGCAAACGGGGCCGGCAAAACCACCGCCATGCGCATGCTCTGTGGTTTGTTGATGCCGACATCGGGACAGGCAAGCGTGGCCGGTTTTGATGTATTTAAACAGACAGAACAAATAAAAAAGAGCATCGGGTACATGAGCCAGAAGTTCTCGCTATACGAAGATCTTACTGTTGCCGAAAACATCCGGTTTTACGGTGGGATTTATGGCTTAAGGGATGAGGCTATCAAAGAAAAAAGCGCACTGCTGATCAAACAGCTGCACCTGGACGGCCAGGAAAAAACGCTGGTGCGGGCGCTGCCCCTCGGCTGGAAGCAAAAACTGGCATTTTCTATCGCCATTGTGCACGATCCGGCGATTGTTTTTTTGGATGAACCAACAGGCGGCGTTGACCCCGTTACACGGCGTGAATTCTGGGGACTGATATACGAGGCCTCTGCGAGGGGCATCACCATCTTTGTTACCACGCACTATATGGATGAGGCTGAATATTGCAACCGCGTGTCCATCATGGTTGACGGAAGAATTGACGCGCTGGATACGCCGGCTAACCTGATGAAAGATTATTCAGCGGCGTCAATGGATGAAGTGTTTTTGCAATTGGCGAGGAAAGCTGTGCGGAGTGGAGATTAAGTGAGTCAAAAGTCTTAAGTCGAAAGTCTTAAGCCGGGTAAGTATTATTAACGGTTAAAGAAATTTAAAGTGAAGCAATTTTTGATTTTTGTAAAAAAGGAATGGCTCCATATCTGGAGGGACCGGCGCACGCTGTTCATCCTCATCTGGATGCCTGTAGTGCAGATCATCCTATACGGCTTTGCCCTTACCAATGAGGTAAAAAACTCAAATATTGCCATTTTCGACCAGTCGCGCGATGTGGCTTCGCTTGCCATTTCAGATGAGATTGCCGCCAGCCGCTATTTCAACCTGGTTAAAAACGTCTACTCCTATAAAGACATTGGCGCCACCTTCAGGCAGGGTAAGATCAGGATGGCCATCGTTTTCCCGCAAAATTTCCGGAACGATCTGCTGCATACCAACAAGGCGCAGATCCAGCTCATCGCCGATGCATCCGACCCCAATACGGCAAATACGCTCACCAATTACGCCCAGTCTATCATCAACGATTACCAGCAATCGCTCAACCAAAATCAGCAATTGCCCTATACCATCAAAGCCCAGGTACGCATGCTGTACAACCCGGAATTAAAAGGCGCTTACAGTTTTGTTCCGGGTGTAATGGCATTGGTGCTCATGCTGGTTTGTACCATGATGACCTCTATCGCAATCGTCCGCGAAAAAGAAATGGGCACGATGGAAGTGATATTGGTTTCGCCGTTAAAACCGTTTCGCATCATCATCGCCAAAGCCGTCCCCTACCTGTTCGTTTCGCTGGTTAACATTATCACCATATTGCTTTTGAGCGTGTATGTGCTGGGCGTGCCTATTGTGGGCAGTCTGTGGCTGTTAATGGCCGAAAGCACCTTGTTTACCATTACCTCCCTTTCGTTGGGCATATTGATCTCCAACGGCGCCAAAACACAGCAATCAGCCATGTTTACCTCCATGATGAGCTTGTTTTTACCCACGCTGCTGTTTAGCGGCTTTTTGTTCCCGATTGAGAACATGCCCATGCCGCTGCAGGTCATTTCGAATATAGTTCCCTCAAAATGGTTTTATATCATCATCAAGGATATCATGATAAAAGGCCTTGGTTTTGGCGCGGTTTGGGAAGAGACACTCATACTGGTGGGCATGACCGCCATATTACTGGGCATAAGTATTTATAAATTTAAGATCAGGCTGGCATGAGGATGTTAAAATTTTTACTGCAGAAAGAACTGAAGCAGATCTTCCGCGACCCGGCCATTATCATTATCTTATTTATCATGCCCACCATACAGTTGCTGATACTGCCGGCCGCGGCTGACTATGAGATAAAGAATATTAACCTGGGGGTAGTCGATCATGATCATTCGGAATATTCGCGTAAAATGGTCGAAAAGATCACATCATCAGGTTATTTCAGGCTCAGAGATTACAGCCCATCGTTTAAGCAGGGTTTAAAGGCGATAGAGACCGACAAAACAGACCTGATCCTTGAAATTCCCGCCAATTTTGAACGCGACCTGGTAAAAGATAACGAATCAACGCTATTTGTTGCTGTCGACGCTATCAACGGCGTAAAAGCCGGGCTGGGCGGCGCCTATTTGCAGCAGATCATCGGCGACTACAACAACGAGATCAGGACGCAATGGATACAAAACCCGCGCATGAGCCCGCAACCGACCATTGATGTCACCTCATCCGATTGGTATAACCCGAACATGAACTACAAAGCCTTTATGGTGCCCGGTATCCTCGTATTGCTGGTCACCATGATCGGTTCTTCGTTTGCATCAAACAACATCGTCCGCGAAAAAGAAATGGGCACCATCGAGCAGATCAATGTGAGCCCCATCAAAAAATATCAGTTTATCCTTGGCAAGCTTATCCCCTTTTGGATACTTGCACTCAGCGTGCTTACTATCGGTTTTATCATTGCGCGGGTGGTTTATGGTATTGTACCGGTAGGGAGCTACTTCACCGTTTATGCATTTGCTTCTATCTACCTGGTTGCTGTTTTGGGGCTGGGTTTGTTATTATCGACTTATGCCCAAACGCAGCAGCAATCCATGCTGGTTTCGTTTTTTGTAACCATGATTTTTAACCTGATGAGCGGCCTTTATACGCCTATCGAAAGTATGCCCGGTTGGGCGCAATGGATCGCCCGGTTTAACCCCGTTACTTATTTTATACAGGTAATGCGCATGGTGGTATTAAAAGGCAGCAGCCTGGGCGATATCCGGGTGCACATATTTATTATCATTGGCTTTGCCGTATTTTTTAATACCTGGGCGATATTGAATTACCGGAAACGGACGGGGTAAAAAAAGCCGGTTAGCACACTCAAGACGGCATCTCAGCCGCCCTCCGCCTGCATTAACCCGGCAAAGGGTTAACACAACTTAACATATTTCAATGTTAACCTAAATTAACTATCTGATAATCAATAGTTTATAAAAACAGGGTTAACACGCAAAAAAAATCTTTAATTTCTTGCATTATTAAAGATAATTCTTTATTTTTACATTTAAAATAAAGATTATCATGAATACAGAAACAACAGCCCTAACCAATTTTACAACTACGATGGAAAAAGTAAACCGCGTATTTGCACTTGAAAAAATCACGCCAAAAGATGTTGAAGATTTCAACCAGCCTGAACGCGACTACTTTAACGAAATTGCTACTAAACGATTGGAGCCTTTAAAAGGCGCAGAAAGGGATAACTTTTTAAATAAAGTAGAATTGATCTTTTCTGCAAATACAAAAAACAGCGTTTGGGAATACAACCACCTGGTAATTACCAATTTCATCTCGGAATTTATGCGCGAACGTGGTATTATGCCTCCTAAAAGCAGCATCGTGGAAGAAACCGGCCTCAGCCGGCAAACGGTTGCCAAACATTTTAAAGAATACACATCGCACCCGGGATTTACCGCAGAAATGGAGCAATTTAAATTTATGGCCAACAATATCCTGGCCACCGTTTTTAAATATGCCAGCAGCGGCGATATGCGGGCCGCCAGGCTCTATCTCGAAATGGTTGGCGCCATCAATAAAAAGCAAAATACCGTTGTGAACGAACAAAACAACTATATCCAGATAAACAATACCATATTAAGCCAGGAAAACCTGAAGCAACTCACCGCCGAGCAGCTAAACCAGATTGAAAGTTTTATTACGAATAATGGGTATGTGAAAAATGCGCGGCCGTTGGAGATAACGGAGAGCATAAGGATATAAATTGGGATGTTATCCTTTAACTCGAAGCGCCTTAAATGCAGACATGGTCCTGAGCACTAGTAGCCCAACGCGCCGCCCTACGCGGATACTAGCCAGAAACGGGGGATCTCGCCTGAATTGATGGAATTGAGGGAACTAATGACAACTGACGATATCCTTGTCGCTTTTAAGGTATTCATTTATGTTTTCAAGATCTGTGCTAATTTTTTTGGAGCCTAATAATTTCAGTGCTTCAATGGTAATCAGATGGCACTTTTTTACCTTCTTTCCACTCCCACACGGGCATTGAGCATTTCTGCCGATGCCGCTTTTATTTAAGATTCGCGTAATAAACGTCACCATAATATCAGGGGTCAAGAGGTTGAGTTCTTCTTTATAATATTGCATCACTCCTTGTAGATGATGACCGTATTCTTCACCTGCATAACATTGCTTTTCCAGTTTATATAATTGATTGGCAAAGAAACTGTACACTTTATTAGTAATGAAATCGGTTAAATTGATGCCTTTTTTGGAAAGAATGATAAGGTTATGTCCAATATCCATACAACAAATACCTTCGGGTGATACATGCCAATCAATATCACGGGGTATAATCTCGGTTTTTTCAATTAACACAGGTATGCAATGCGGATAGCTTTCCGGAACAAGCAAAACAATACCGAAGGTATTCCAATAAACACCTTCGGTATCACAAATATCCAATTCCCCGGTTACACACCATGTTTTGTGCTCGGTGTTCCATTCATAGGTAAGATGAGGGAAATGATCTCTTACCTGTACAAAATCACGTTCGAAAATACTTTTCAACTTATTTGAAATTGTAATAAGGCTTGCTTACCGCCGCAATCGGCGCCAGGTTTGCCGGGTTCCGGTTTGCCATGGCCGTTGGATTTGTTTTCAGCTGCAGGTTACCCATAAGGTCGGTTGCAATAAAACTCTGTCGCTTTAAAAATTTCAACCACGCGAAATCATACTGGGTATAGTTAAAACGTTCTTCGGCTATCTGGAAGATATACCGGTCGCGTTCATTTTCGGTGCGCTGGCAAACAGGGCTGTAAAACTCGGCCAGAAATGGGCTTTCATTTTTTACGTGATCCCCGACAACGATACCATTACTAACTGCATTACCCTGCATCTTGCTGGCCAGGCTGGTATGTAGGCTGCAGGTGGTAATTTCGCTGATTTCACCAATACCCGCCATTCCCCAAACTACGTCCCGGTCATACCCCAGGTCAAGGCCGATTCGAGTATAAATATCTTCGATACCCTGCTCATTAAATAAGTTTTTGAGATCTGTTTTAACAAAATAGGTAAACACACTGGAAAATTGCAAAGCGCGTTCTACCGCCGTAGAAGGAGTCATATGCTTACCACCAAAATAAACAAACAGCCCGTCACCCTGAAGGCGGTGTACATACCCGCCGAATATTAAGCAGGTATGAATCGCGGCCCGCTGTATGGTATTAGTAATGACCCATATCGTTTGCGGCACATATCGCTTAAACAGGTTAGTAGAACCCTTAATATCCACAAACATCGATACGATGTAATTATTCTCCAACGTTTCTGAATGCTTCAGGTGAACGTGGTCGGGATGAGCACCGAGTTGCTGATCAAAATTAGGCACCAGACCCAACTCACTTGCAAAATCAGCCAAACTGGGCATTAATTTTTTCTCCGGGATTGCCAAATTAAGCGCCCTAAAGCTCATCCCCTTTTCAAAACCGTTACTGGTGAAAGCACGGTTTTCCTTTAAATTCCCGGATTTTGGGTCCGCGGCCATCGCTGCACGGATCGTTGGTAGATAATCATCAAAAATATGCATAGTGTTTTATTTTATGTTACAAACTATAATTATGATCAACGGGATAAAAAGGACAAACTGGATGGTAAAAAGAATTCCCGCCACCCTCATTTTTCCGAATTTACCTGATAACCCAATGGCCAACTGATGAACTTGGGTCCTCAAATCCCTTAATTCATCTTCCTCGGTACAACAACCGGATGATTTGTTGCAATAAACATCGTGCTTCAAACATGAGATCGCTCCGAAATAATGCAATGACTCCACGCCACGGCTTAAAAATGGGGTTGACGCCCCGATCACAATAATCATGTTGGCTACCCCAAGGCCAATAAGTGACAAAAGCAATGCGTGAATAAAAAACCCGCAAGTAACCAGTTTTATAATGGCAGGATAAGCTGATACAAGTCCTCCGACGATAAAGGTGCTTAACCCCAGGAACACTGCGCTTTTGTTATTAATGCTGTTGTAATAGTCATCGAACCTTCCGATACAAAATTTTAGTCTTTCTTTTTCCATGTTTTTAATCATTTAACATTGTTTACGCTTAATATTTTGGTTACATCACCCTCTGCTGCCCATCTTGTTTTTATTTCACAAAGTAAACAACTATTTTTTATACAAACAAATTTGTTTGTATAAATTTTTGTTTATATAAATTTTTGATTACATTATGAAGACGTTATATTTGATAAAACTTTTATAAAATGGATATTAACCAAAATGTCGCGATTAACAGTCTTCATTATTTTAACGCTCACACGAAAAATGACCATGAAGTCTTAAACACATTTATTGTCCGTCAAGCTTTATTAAAAAAAATCGAGGCAATCCTAATGAAAGAAAAACTAAACCTCACTCCCAGGCACATAATGATAACAGGAAGTCGCGGTATGGGAAAAAGTACGCTTCTAAGGCGGTTGGAAGTGGCGATTAGAAAGGAAACGGCCAGTGCCGAATTTATTCCGATCTTATTCCCAGAAGAACAGTATAATATCGACCGATTATCCAAATTTTGGATAAATAGTCTAGACGCGCTTGCTGATAACTTTGAGGAGGAACGAAATTTCGAAGAGACAGATTATCTAGACAATGTAGTTCAAGGGTTGACATCTATTAAAAATGAATCAGAAATATCTGACAAAGCTTACAAAGTTCTACAGGAAGTCTGCGCAAAGTATAATCGAAGGCCGGTATTTCTGATTGATAACTTTGACATTTTGTTTGATGGGATATCTGAGGTGCAACGAGAAAAATTATTTAAAATTATAACTTCTAATGAATCTCCAATTTTTATTGGAGCGTGTTCTTATGATCCACTTGGAGATTCCAATGACCACCATGATTTCTATAGTTCGTTTGAAAATATTGTTTTGGAGCGGCTCACCCAAACAGAAATGCGCGAATTATTATTAATTCTAGCTGATAAAACCGGCAAAAGTGATGTGTTTGAAGATATATACAATAAAACTTCTCAACTTGACGCTTTACATAGCCTAACTGGTGGTAACCCAAGGATTGCACTTTTTATATTTCAACTCCTTGCAAATGGTTTATCTGAAAAAATTTTTGAAAACCTGAATGCATTACTTGACTTAATAACACCTCTATACAAAAGTAGTTTCGAACAGCTTTCCAAACAGACCCAAATAATCATAGACAGCCTCGCACTTAATTGGGACCCGTGTGATCTCGATCAATTAAGTCATTTGACTAAACTTGAAAACAATCAGCTATCGGCTCAACTTGAAAGACTGTTAAAAGCCGGGTGGATAGACCGGACAAGTCGCTTTTCCGAAGAAAAAAACCGACTCGTTCTCAAAGTGAAAAATTATAGCATACGAGAGCGTTTTTTTAACATTTGGTACATTATGCGAAGAGCTAGCCGACGTCAACGTGGGGATTTAAAAAGCTTGACTTGTTTTTTGGAAACATTTTATTCCCCTCAGCACCTTGCAATAGAAAAATTGAGAATAATTTCGTTACTCAAGGAGAAACTCGATTCCGATAAAATAACTTATGGGCTTGCACTATCTAGAGCTTACAATCGTGGCGGCAGCAACGAACTTGAAAACAATATCTATTTAGAGGTTTTAACTCAAACAAAAGGCAATTTAACAGAAGTTGCAAAATATATGAACCCGGAAAATATTCCAGATGAAATCTACAAAGACTTTTTAACCGCAGAGGGCCCTCGTTGGAGGGATCATATAAATAAATTGTTTGAGCAAAAAGAATTTGCAAAAGCGAGACAGTTTATTTTGTCCGTATTGCAAACTCGGCCTAACAACAGTTTTGCTTTAAGAAGGATTGCCGATTCTTACTATCATGAAGGTCTTTACAAAGAAGCGGAGGACGCGTATAATACTGCCGTAAAAGTCAACCCCAAAGATGGCATGAGCTGGTTAGGAATAGCAGTTATTAGGGAAATCGAAAACGATGAGATGGGCGCAGAAGCAGCTTATAAATCCGCTTTAAATCAAGAGATTGAAAGTCAGCATTTCAAATTACGTTATGCGGATTTTTTGCGACAAAGGATGCGTTTTAAAGAAGCAGAAATTCTAATTCACGAATCGCTATCCGCGAATCCAAATAATAAATTTGGGCATTTTTTGCAAATAGCAGTTTACATTGGACAAAAACGTCTAATTGAAGCGGAACAGTTGGCAATCGAATATCGTGATAAGGACGAAGGCGATGATAACCATAAAGATTTGATTAGCTTTCTTTTAGCTATCATTTATCTGATCTCTGAGCGATATGAAGAAGCCACTGGCCAATTCAAAAATGTGACGTCCAACCATCTACATCAAAGTCCGTCTTATTGGTATCACTACGGAGAGGCGTTAGAAGGCACAAGTAATTATGAAGAAGCTGAAAACGCTTATCGCAAGGTACTCAGTCTTGACCCTAATAATGTTGGAGCATGTTTAAAAATAGCAACTTTTTTAAAAAATAAAACAGCTAAAAGAAAAGACGCTGAAGAAATTTTTAAACGACTATCTCTTTTAGACCAGAATAATCCTGATGTATGGACTGGTCTCGCAGAACTCTACGCAAATCGCGGGGTATATAAAAAGGCTGGTACTGCTTTCAAGAAAGCAACTCAAGTTGCTCCTAACTATGCCAAAGCCTGGGGCTTGCTAGGATTTTATTATCATTATTTAGATAATGAACCTAAAAAAGCTGTAGCAGCATATAGTCAATGTTTAAAAATTGATCCAAAAATAGTTTCAATTTGGGAGTCATACGCCGATGCAAATCATTATGGCCGAATCTCGAATCTCATCAGCGACGTTACTTAAGTAATCAGTATTTGACAATACCAGCGTTTTAATGGCTTCAAATAGAGGTCTAAGATGTTGTTTTCCTTGAGTCTTCTGAAATACATCTAATAGCTTATTTCCAAAACCTTTCTTTACACTTATTGCTGCGTAGTATTTAAGTAAATCAAGGATATCCTCCGTTAATTCTACATCCGCTATTGCAACCATCCAGGCTTGAGAAGCATCGCCAGAGTTATCTTTGTGTATGGCGAATAATGCTTCTTGCAAACCACGAAAGACCGGTTTCA
>Ga0206872_10357_pt1 | contig 11861 bp, 10 predicted proteins | sample Alteio_BWOrgCont_34_FD_152906 | JGI IMG/M metagenome (GOLD analysis project Ga0206872, IMG submission 152906) | Enriched cells from forest soil in Barre Woods Harvard Forest LTER site, Petersham, Massachusetts, United States -... | ecosystem: Environmental > Terrestrial > Soil > Temperate forest >... | reverse complement strand
ATGCGACCGGGCGGCACTTCAAGCTTGTCGCCCATCAGGTCGATGACACTCGCCCGGTCGCGCCTTGAGCGTAATCGACTCCCGGCACCGTGGCAAAACTATTCGCCGCACAATATGCCACCTACCTCGAAAGTGTCCAGCAGGGCGCGGGGTACCTTGGCCGGTAGGCTGAAAGCGCCGTCTAGCAGTCCGTCCGTCCAATCCAGAAAGCGCACAAAAAGCGCATTTTAAGGTAATAAAGGTTGACTTCGCCGGCGCGCGTATCCCTAATACCGGCATTCCACAATTCCTGAATCACTCGTGAGGACCGCAGTCAACCGGCCGAGTTCACTTACGTGCTGAGTGGGTGTTTGCGCATCTATCCATTGCGGACGCAAGGATTGCAAGAGACTGGGCGCTCCATCTGAGTCGTATGTTGTTCGGGCAGCCGCTGGTGCCTTCAGGCGTGTGCGCCTATCGCGCCCAACGGCACGCCCATTGCACCCCGGAGACTCTCCACATGTTATGGCACCGTTCGAAAAGGTTGCTCACCGCGCTTTGCAGTCGCTCCTTTGGCATGGTCGGTCCCTCTCCCTGCCTGCATCAACCAGCGAAACGCCGCTCCGCTGTCCTGGGTTGCGAGCGGCTCGAAGAGCGAACTGTTCCAAGCACCCTCACGGTGCTCAATAATCACGACAGAGGCCCAGGCTCGCTCCGCTCCATCCTCGGTTTGGCCAACAACGGCGACAGTATTGTCTTCGCAAAATCGGTCCACAATATCACGCTGACCAGCGGCGAGCTGAGCATCAACACAAGTGTGGATATTGACGGACCGGGTGCGGACCACGTTACCGTAAGCGGCAACCATGCCAGCCGTGTTTTCGAAATCGCGGCGGGGTTGAACGTGAACATCAGCGGCCTGACGGTCACTGACGGGTACGCTCCTGACCTCGGAGGCGGCATCTTGAACGATGGGAGTGATCTAACCCTGTCCGCTGACGCCCTCACTCAGAACGTGGCCTTGGAGAGCGCTACCAACGGAGCTGAGGGCGGGGCCATCCAGAACCTGGCCGGCACCCTGAGCATCACCGACTGCCGGATTACTGGCAACCAGGCCCTTGGGTCTGGCAGCGCCTCGGCGTTCGGGGATGCGCTCGGCGGGGGCATCTTCGTTCTGGCTGGCAGTGCTACGATCAGCAACACCAACATCTGTGGCAATATGGCCCTAGGCGGTGCCGGCAGCACCGATGGCCAAGCCGGGGGCGGCGGCATCTTTTCGCTCGTACCTCTCACCTTAACCAACAGCACCGTTAGCGCGAATCAGGCAAAAGGCGGTAACAACAGCACAGAGCCGGCAAGCGTAATAGGCGGACTGGGGGCTGGGACCAGTTCGGGTGCAGCTGTTGGCGGCGGCATCTATTCCCAAGTGGCGCTTACGATCGCCGGCAGCACCGTCAATGACAACCAAGCCAGGGGTGGTGACGATTCCAGCGACGGTGGCGCCGATGGCGGCGGCCTGGCTAGCGGTCTCGGTACTTTTGTCGGTACGCTTACGATCAGCCACAGCACCTTCAGCGGCAACTCGTCTGTCGGCGGCGATGCCACGGGTAACCAAGGCCTCGATGGAGGCGGATATGGCGGAGCCCTCACCTGTGACATGACCACTTCGATCGTTGCCAGTACTTTTAGCTGCAACCTTGTCAGGGGCGGAAACGGCGGGACGGGAGAATTCGTCGGAGAGGCCCAAGGAGGCGCCATCGTCTTCAACCTTGTCGCTGTTTCCATTTCTGGCAGCACGTTCGACGATAACCAGGCCATCGGAGGCAACAATGGCAACAGCGGGCCAGGCCAAGCGGACCCAGGTGTGGACGAGAGCTATGGCGGTGCAATTGCTAGTCTGTTATTAGACACGCTACATGTAACCAGCAGCAGCTTTAGCCGCAATGAGGCCATCGGCGGCAATAATGGCACCGCCACCGGCACCGACATTGTCGAAGTCGGCGTTGCCGAGGGGGGTACGATTTGCAATGAGATTGGCTGCGTAGCCACTTTCTCCGGCTGCACCTTCGACAACAATCAGGCTATAGGAGGCAATGGCAACACCGGCAGCGGTCCTGTGGCCCATGTCGGCGTAGGCTTCGGGGCCGGCATCTTTTCCGGTTTCGGCGGCACCGTTGATGGCGCGAACAACCTTGGCGTCAGTGATACCGCCTTCACCAACAACAGTTCCCAGGGCGGCAACAACAACACCGGCACCGCTAGCGTTGCCGGCTTTGTGGGCTCTGGGCTTGGCGGCGGCATCGTTAATTACCTCGGAGGTACGACCATTGTGACTGACAGCCAACTGGTCCACAACCAAGTCTCCGGCGGTCTGGGGAATACAGCCGCCGGCACCGGCGCGGTTTTCGCCGGCCTCGGGGCAGGAGGTAGTCTCTTCAATGACCTCGGAAATTACAACTCCTCCGGATACGGCCAATTGAACGACAGCGTGGTCAATGTCAGCAACAGCACTGTTGCTTACAACCTGGCCCTGGGAGGGCTCGGCGGCGGCTTCTGGAACCAGGATAATGCCACGGCAACCATCACGGACTCGACTTTTGCTGATAATAAGGCCATCGGCGTGTTTAATGTGGCCTACCCGGATTATTCCCTGGGCGGCGGTGGCGGCATCGAGAATGAGGGGGCGCTCACCGTCACCAACAGCAAATTCGTCGGCAACAAGGCGATCGGCGGCAACGATGCCGGGGCGAGCGGGATCAGCGAAGGGGCAGGCGGCGGCATCGACAGCGGCGACGTCACTCCAACGGGGTCGCTCACTATCACGGAGAGCACCTTCACCGGCAACCAAGCCATCGGCGGCAGCAACGGATCGCAGAGCTTGGGTGCGGGCGGCGGCTTGGTGGCTGCCAGTCCCGTCGCCTTCGTAATCGGCTGCACGTTCAAGGATAACTTGGCCCTCGGCGGCCCAGTCAGCAACGGGATCACGACCTATAGTCAGGGATTGGGAGGCGCGATCAATAACTATGGTTGGAGCCTGGGCTTCACCATGACCGTTAGCGACTCGACCTTTACGGGGAACGAGGCAGTCGGCGGCGCAGGGGCCACGAGCCCGCCCTCCGATCCCACGGCCTATGGCGCCTTCGGCGGCGGCATCGTCTCTTACTTTGGTGCCACGATCACGATAAGTGACTCAACCTTCACTCAGAATCAGGCCATTGGCGGCGCCGGCGGCCCTGGAGGAACGGGTGGTTCCGCCACCGGCGGCGGCCTGGACGTCGCCGATGGCGAGAACCTCACCCTTACTGGAACCTCGTTCCGCGACAACGCTGCCGTGGGTGGTGCTGGGGGTAATGGCGCCGCAGGTGGAGACGGCGTGGGCGGAGCCATCTCGGTAGACAGTGGCTCGACCGCGACGATTACCGCCACGATCCTCGACCACAATAAAGCCCTTGGTGGTGCTGGCGGCGCCGGTGCCAACGGGGGTAACGGCTGGGGCGCCGGGCTGGCGGTTGGGAGCGCTAGTCTTTTCGGTTTCTCCGACAGCAGTTCCGTCACACTCAGCGATAGCACGATCAGCCACAACGCAGCCACCGGCGGCGCGGGTGGCTCAGGCGGCGGCATGGCGGCAATGGTTCTGGAGGCGGCGTCTTTGTCGGCACCACTTCCAGCCTCGACGTCACTGCCAGCACGATCACCCATAACCGCGCCGATGGAGGTCGTGGGCACGGCGGAGGTAGCGACGGCAAGGGCATCGGCGGCGGCGTCTACAACTTGGGGACATTCAGCCCCGATGCCGCCACCTTCATCCTCTTCAACTTCGCGTCCACGAGCGGCAACAACATTGGCCCATGAAACGCTCGGAGCAGCGCGGGCTAAGAAGGAGAGCAGAACCACCCCGAAATCGAGACATTCAAGTCCCTGGAAGGTGTCTGGAGCCGTGTTGATTGCGTTCCGGACACCTTCTTTGCTGCTCGTTAACCGGGGCAAGTTACGTTGGGCCGCGGTGAAATGAGCCAGAACAACTTCGGCGCCGTGCTGTCGCAGACGGGGAAGCCGGCGGAGGCTCTGGAGGCGTACCGCAAGGCTTTGGACATCCAGCAGAACCTGGCTGACGCCAACCCCACAGTCACCAGCTTCCAGAGCAATGTGGCCAGATGCCAAAATAACATCGGCACCTTTTTGTCGCAAACAGGGAAGCCGGCGGAGGCTCTGGAGGCGTATCGCAAGGCTTTGGATATCCTGCAGAAGCTGGCTGACGTCAATCCCACTGTCACCGACTTCCAGTTCCTCCTTGGCTGGAGTCAGAATAACTTCGGCGTCGTCTTGTCGCAGACGGGGCAGCCGGCAAAGGCTCTGGAAGCGTACCGCAAGGCTTTGGACGTCCTGCAGAAGCTGGCTGACGCCAACCCCACAGTCCTCTGGTACCACAACGAACTGGCACAAAGCCACGACAACATCGGCCGACTCCATACCCGGCAAAAGCGTTTTGCCGAGGCCTTCACCGAGTTCGAGGCGGCCTTGGCCATACGCCAGAAGTTGGCCGAGGCGGACCCCACGACCATACAGCGCACCAGGTGTCTCGGCGATAGTCACGCCTCGCGCGGCTGGGCACGAGCCCGCGCCGGACAACCAGCCGCAGCAGCGGCCGACCTGCGTCGGGCTGTCGAGCTGTGGGCCAAGGACCCGGCCCCGATGATAGGAGAGAGGTTCGAGCGATCGCGGGCGCAGGCGCTGCTGGCCGGGCTGGGCGGGGACGCCAGGTCTGGCGTGACGACGGCCGAGGCCGCGGCCTTCGCGGAGCAGGCCGTCGCCGCCCTCGCTGACTCCGTAAAGGCCGGCTGGGCACAACTCGACGAACTAAAAGAGCCAGACTTCGACCCGCTCCGCAGCCGTGAGGACTTCAAGAAGCTGCTGACGGAACTTGGAAAAAAATGACCGCTCCGGCCGACTTAATCCAGTAGGGTTGCAACCAACTCCGCAACCTTGCAGCCAATCCAAAGCCTTCGCTGAGGCCCAACGCCCCTTCGCGCGTGCCTGGCATCTGCGAGAAGCGCAGGCCCACGCCCAGACGACGTTCAAAGTCGATGGTCGGCTGAGCGCTGCAGGGTCAGAAAAAGTGCGCCGACGCCGAGTCGCTGCTGGCCGGCTACGAGCCGAAGTAGCAACGGAAAAGCACGATCCTTCATGCGCTCTCCCTCGCTCCGACTCCGACCGCTGGCCTCCGCTCCAGGCTCCGCAGGCTTTTGCTCTAGCTTGCCCCGCTACTGGACCGGAACGCGTGCGAGTCGGAAGCCAATGTCGTTGCTCCGATCATTCGGCCTGATCGCGCCGCGGTACGCCGCCTGGCTTTGCTGGCCGTTGTTGTTCCACGCGCCGCCCCGGCCTACACGGACGGACCCATTCGGGGGGCCGGTCCATTGCCACACGTTGCCATGCATGTCGCAGAGTCCAAGCTTGTTCGAGGGATAGGCCCCCACCCTCGTTGTCCGTTATAGAAACGGCCCTTTCGGTGCCTTGCCCCACGGCCAGTTGCCGTTGAAGTTCGCCTGTTCGGAAGACAGATCGTTGGTCGGCTTGTCAAAGTAGAAGTGATACGAACACTCTTCCAAGGAAGTGGCTCCTCCCCGACATGCGTATTCCCATTCCGCTTCACTCGGCAAGCGGTAAAGGTATCCACTCCCGCGGTATTTCTCGTTCAACTTGTTGATGAACGCCTGTGCGTCGTCCCATGACACGGTCTCCACAGGAAAGAGTTTCAGCTCCTCATCCGAGACATCGGAAAGGTCGAAGACCTTGGTCCAGTCCATATGCTTGCGGGAAAACCAGCTCGGATTGCTGCCCATGATGGCTTCCCACTGCCCTTGCGTCACGAGATGCACAGCGATCTCGAAATCCTCGGGGATTTCCGTCTCCTTCGCCGACCCCGGCTCACCGTTCCAGCCCATGTAGAACTTCCCCTTCGGCAACCGCACAAACGTCATGAGGACACCCTCGGAGCGCTCGCCGACAGCTTCTGCCGGGGAACAACCCTTACGCCCGACGGTCACGTCCCTTCCAGGCCGCAGCCACTCCTGATGCAGGTCGGACAAGAAGACCAGCCGTACGGCCGCATCCTCGGCCAGGATCAGTCGGTCCTCGGCGTGGAGCAGCGTTTGCAGCACCGGATGAACGCCGTCGCCGCGCGGCGGGAGCATTCGAACGGTCCCGCGTGTCTCCAGGATCATGGCCGCCGGAATCGTCCGGTCGAGGTTGCGATTCACGTCGGCGATGGCCGTCAAAAGCTCGTCGCGCAGCTCCGGTTGCCCGGCGAACTCGACCGGGATGCGTTGCTCGGCCTGGTTGAGGATCTGGCGGGCGGTGGTCGTGTTACCCTCCTTGATATCCCGGATACGAAAGATACTTAGCAGGAAGTCGCGCGCCTTCCTTGTCTTGTCCGCTTCCTGCTCAGCCGCCTTGCGTTTCTCGTCGGCGTCGTTGCGGGCCGCAACCAAGCTGGCCGACAACGCCGCCAGCGCCAGCAGCACCACGCCCAGCAGCGCTGCCAGTGCCGGCCGCCGTCGCGACCACTTCCAGGTGCGCTCCACCGCACGCGCCCTGATCGGCTCGTCCGACAAAAAACGCCGCAGGTCGTTGGCCAGCTCTTCGCCAAGTGGACTGGACTCAGCCTTTCTGCCTTGACCCGACCGCTCTCAAAGATGATGTGCTTGTCGTCAGGGCAGAACCGGAAACCGACCAGTTTTCCAACTTCCGATTGAGCCGCTCCTCGCCGGTGGCAATTTCCCAAACAATCAAATGTTCGTGATCGTTCAACCCGGCAAGGAAACGGCCATCTGGTGAGAATTCGATGCTCGTGATTTCCGACCAGTCGTGCACAAAGGCAAACCGCTGTAGTCCCGAATGTGGGGCTGGGCAAGTCATGGCCGTTGCCTGGGGACTCAGGGCCGGCCGCCGGCCAGGTGTAGACAGTGCGTGCCTTTGCCCATTGCGTCTAACTGCGCTGTAAAATGTACCCGTCGTGCTGTCAGTATCTTGCTCCCTGCTTGATTTGACGGATCAAGCGACTCTGTCAAGGTCTCATAGAATAAGGGGACAGCTTGGTCTTCAATAAAGAACTCGGCCCGCCGGGCGCGTGCTCCCAACCCGCGGATGACTTCAAATGACAGCCACGCATTCCTGCGGCTTACCTGTTGGGTGTCAACTATGTGTTTCACTCCTGGCAGCATGCGTTGAAATTCGATTGGTGTGACCAAAAACATGTCTTTGAACGCAGCGTCGTTGTGTCTCAGCGGCTCATCCCAAGATACAAAAACTGCACTGCGCTGAGATGCAGTCTGGTCTCCGATGTATGTTATCTCCGCATATGAAAACTCCCGGTCTTGCTCAGGGATCTCACGGACCTTCTGCCAATTCGCCTTTCAGATTTCGATGCATTGCTCAAGCAGTCGGTTGAAATCGCTAGCCCCACTGGAGCAATAAGCAGCACTGCCCAAATAAAAATGTCGCTTTGCTTCATTGCATTCCTCCATAGGTCCCTCTTTCGCAGATTTCGGCGAATGTCGGCAGCTCGCTGCTTCGTTCTTGGTCCGCACAACCATCATCGTCGTTTAACCGCCAAGTCAGACGCGCCCCGCCTCTCATCATCGCCCCCGCGACTGGGCCGTCCAGGCGAAGGTAGTGGGCGACACGCCCCAATCATCGCCCCCGCGGCTGGGGACGTCCAGGGGAAACGAAGCCGTGACTGCAATCATCGCCCCCACGGCTGGGGCCGTCCAGGGAAAAGGGGGCGACGCGACGAATCATCGCGGCCGCTGCCGGGGCCGTCAAAGGAAAGGGGTGCTGAAGATTCTGGGGAGGGTCGGAAGAATCATGGAAGAAGCGAGCAAGCAAAGTTGAAAACAAGCTGGACCTCGCTACGCCGCACAGGTAGCATTAGCGGCTCCCAAGGAGGGTGATAGCGATGCACGCGGTGCTACTGGCGACGGCTCTGGTCATCGGTTCCGACAATGGACGCGAAGCCGCCACGGATTGCCGTACGGTAAACAGAAAGCCGGCGTACACCGAGTTGCGCGACGGGATGAGTTACAAAGAAGCCTGTCACCTTGTCGGCTATGCCCGCAGCGCATTCGACATAAACGGAGAGTTGCTCTTATTCTGGCATCTTGGCCCGGACGAATTCGGCAGGGTCTGTGAAGTAATCATGCACGACAAGGGGGACCGGGGTTCGACTTTTGAGGTGCAATTGATCTGGCCGGCTGCCAAGAAATGAGCAGCTTGCGGCATCCGACCCCCAAAGCAAATACCATCTCCAGCCGCTACTAACACACCGCGCACACTTCGAGGCTTGCCCCCAACCTCTCCGCCATTCCTTCTGCCCGCGCGACTGGGGCCGTCCAGCGAAACGGGGCGAATCGCCCGCAATCATCGCCCCCGCGGCTGGGGACGTCCAGGCCAGGCGAAGCCGTGATTGCAATGATCGTCCCCGGAGCTGGGGACGTCCAGGGGACAGATTGCGACGCCTCCCATCATCGCTCCCGCGGCTCGGACCGTCCAGGCGAAGGACACGCACGCCGCCAGTCATCGCCCGGTCCGTCGATGGCCGTTCGATCTTCTACACGACCACGCAGCTAACCGAATCACCCCCGGCACCCTGCATTACCACCCGCAGCCGTCGCCAGATGGCAAATGGCTGGCGTATGGCTCCAAGCGCGACGGCGTCCGTCAGCTTTTCGTAAGAAACCTGGCCGACAGCGGCGAAAAGCAAATCACTCGACTTGACCCCGGCCATGCCGCCACGTGGCCCCCCTTGGCGGCCAGACGCCAAGGGCGCGTTCCCCGATCTTGGCCGTTGAGGACAATAGGGGTTAGGCTGGGGGAGAAACGCCGGGGCGGACGCGAGTCTTGACAGGAAATAAGTCCGCGGCTATCGTCATTGATCCGCTGAAAGGGTCTTGCCAAGCCCCCATTTCCGCTGCGATATCTGGTTGGAGAAGCCACGGACGGCGCCTCTAAGCGCCGAAGAGTTGACCCACCGGGTTGACCCACCGGCCTGCTCCTTCTGGCTCGATAGATGCGAACCACGGAGGATTACGCATGTCTGGCTCATTGACCTGCCCATCGTGTGGCACCGGGTTTCGACTCAAAGGTCTCCCTCCGCAGACAACTCGGACCTTCAACTGCCCCAAATGCGGACGGCGGATGGCTGTGCGGGCGCGGGAATCCGCGCCGAAGGCCGAGGCAGATTCCAAGCCCGCCAGACGTCCTGTCGGCCGTCGAGCCACTGCCAAGGGGCGGCAAGAAAGTCGCTTCTCGGCCGGGCGCACCTTGCTAATTGTCGGTTGCCTGTTTCCGGGACCTTCCTGCTAGCCGGGTTGGCAGGTGGCTGCTGGCTTCTCGTCGCCGTCTGGCAAAGCAAGCTGGATGAGGTGGTGCAGCGGGATGACCTCCCCGAAGCAAAACAAACAGAGGTGCACCAAACCGCCCCCTTGCCTTACCGGGCGGTTTCTCAGCCGGCCCCCGCGCCCGCAAACGGGAAGATCCCGCCCCCCGCGCGCGGACGCCCGACCCGGCCAGACGAGCCCTACGACGGTACGGGACGGTATGCGATGGTCCTCGACGACGGGGTTCGGTCCATCCAGGGACTCCAGGCTCTGGCCACGCGCTTTGGTGTGAAGCCTTACGCCGAACTACGCATGGCGGACAACACCTGGCAAACGGAGCGCGTCATCTTTCGCGACGTGGACACCCGTGCGATGCTCGTGCGGCTTACCAACGACCTTTGGGCGAACCAGGTCTTCTACTTCGGCAGAAACTGGAGCGCTGACGGTCAGTGGATTGTGTTTCGACGTCGGCCCGGGATGTGGGGGGCTTCCACCGACACCCATGGCCCGATGGCGATCCGCAGCGACGGGACGGCTTTGCGGAACGTGTTCCGCGACTACGCGGAGGTGTCCGACCTGGTCTGTTCGCCCACCGACCCGGACACCTGTTTTGGCCTGGCTGACAACCGCAAGTTGATCGCATTCGACCTTCGGACCGGCAAAACACGGCAACTCCTGCGCGAGGTTGGTGGCTGCTGGCATCTGAAGATCTCTCCCGATGGAAAATACCTCCTTGGTCGCGGGCAAGTCAGCAAGGGCGGCCGGGGATTGTGGGTGACCAGCAGCGACGGCAAGGAACTTCATGAGGTCCCCATTCCCGAAGCGATCCACGATTCCTTCCGGTTCCACCCTTCTGGCAAGAAGATCATGTTCTGGTACGAAGGCCACTTGCCGGAGGGTTTTGTCCAGATGGACTTCGACGGCAAGACCAAAACTCACATCTCGGTAGGCTTCGACTGGAATCATGGGGATCTCGGCCTGGATCGTGGGGTTCACACGGAGGGCTACATCACCCGCATTCGCGATGAAGGTTGGATGCCGCAGGAGTACCTGTTTCATGCACCCGGCGTCGAGTATTACGATGACCCGTACCGGGGTAACGGATACGTTAGTCGGGAGCCGCGAGACCAACTCTGGGCGTATGCGACACGCCTCGTGAGTCCGCCGCACCTGTCGGAGATCAGTGCTTTCCACTGCGAGCCCGTGCCCGGAGACGTCGTCAATCGCTACCGAGTCTGTTACACGGGACTTCGGGCTACCAATGACCTCGATCATCCGGTTGCCAGCCCGGACGGCACTAAGGTACTGTTCAACGCCAACCTGTTCGGACGCGTCGACGCGTTCTATGTCATCGCTCGATTGCCCGAGGCCCCGCTGGGGTTGCGCGCCGTGCGGGATGGAGGCGGAGTGAGGCTATCCTGGCGCGCGCCCGCTCACCACGCCGAGGTGGCCGGCTATCACGTCTACCGCAGCAGCGAGAGCGGAGTCGGCTATGTACCCATAACAGCACGGCCCGTGCACGAGACCACGTTCGTCGACTGGGCCGCGCCTGAGGGCCCGCTGTTTTACGCGGTTTCTGCCGTGGAGCATTCGGGGCTGGAAGGGGGCCTGAGCGCCGAGGCAGCGCTGGACGCCGGGCGGTCGGCTTCGCGCATCTTCGTGGAGGCCGAACAGACGGAGCGAAACCGGTTGATGTGGTTGGCACACGACGGAAAGGCCTCGGGCTTACAATACGCTTGGATGCGTGCGCGTGATGGCGAAGGGCAGTTGAATGTGTCATTTGATACCGACGCGGCTGGCCCCTGGATGGTATGGGGAAAAGTGAAGGGAGAAGAGGGGGTCCACTTCCGAGCCTCTGTGGGCGGCGAGTCCGTCACTCTGCGGGCGCCGGCGCAGGCCTCCTGGTCGTGGATGAAGTTCGAAGGCACCCTGGGCTCGGTGCCGGCGAGCGCCGACACCAGGGGGCGGAAGCTGCATCTGGTTCTCAGTAGCCCGCTCTACGGCAGCGCCATCGATTGTCTTTTTCTTAGTGCGGACCCGGCCTTCTCGCCCGACAAGACGCCGCGCATGCGCTGGCCGGCTCTGGCAGCGGTGTCGGGGGTCACGGCACAGGCCACGTCGCCTTATTCGGTAAGGGTCTCCTGGCCCGCCGCGCTGGGTGACACGCTGGACCACTACAACCTCTACTGCGGAGACCATGCGGACTTCCGAGTCGAGCAAGGTACGCTGATAGCCTCGCCTGACCGTGGACCATTCCTGGACTGGGGGCTTCGCCCCGGCAAGACATATCACTATCGAGTCACCTGCGTGGACCGTGCGGGCAACGAGTGGCCGGCATCGCCTCCCGTCGAGGTCCGCACCGCACCGGTGGAACGCGTTGTGATTGAACCCGCGGTAAGCCGGGAGGTCGTCTTCCAGCTTCCGGCAAAAGGCGTGTATGCGCTATGGGTGCAGCTTGGGAAAGGGCCGGACAGCGGGCAGTACTTGAACATCGATATCGACGGA
>Ga0206872_10356_pt1 | contig 11862 bp, 12 predicted proteins | sample Alteio_BWOrgCont_34_FD_152906 | JGI IMG/M metagenome (GOLD analysis project Ga0206872, IMG submission 152906) | Enriched cells from forest soil in Barre Woods Harvard Forest LTER site, Petersham, Massachusetts, United States -... | ecosystem: Environmental > Terrestrial > Soil > Temperate forest >... | reverse complement strand
CAAAACGGCCTGCCGCCGTTCGCCCAGCCACCGGGTCGAGCCATGAGCATAGGCATACCCGGCCAAAAGGACCGCCTGGAAAAACACCATGCAGGTGTTCCACACCGCCGGCGTGCCACCCAGGAGGGGCGTAATGATCTTGCCGATCATGGGCTGCACAAGAAAAAGCAGCGTGGCGCTGACGAAAAGTGTGACGCCAAAAACGCTCAGCATGAGCACGGGATGCCGCTGCACGCAATTCCCTCCGCAAGCAACAAAATGGTGGCGCCGTCGCCGCGCGAAGGGTTACACCTGCAACACGCCGGTGTGAAACTCGCGGTCGTCGTCAAAACGCGTGGCTACTTCGAGGGCAGTCAACAGGACGTTGCGCGTCTCCTCGGGTGGCACGATACCATCGACCCACAGCCTGGCGGCGGCATAGCGAACGTCGGTTTGGGCTTCGTAGCTGGCCTCCACCTTTTTGCGCAACTCTTCCAGTTCGTTGGCATCCAGCGTTTGCTTTTCGCGGCGCAGCGACTTGACAGCGATATCCAGCAGTGTGCTCGCAGCCTGCTCGCCGCCCATCACCGCGTAACGCGCCGTTGGCCAGGCAAAGATAAACCGTGGATCAAATGCTTTGCCGCACAGGGCGTAGTTGCCGGCCCCGAATGAGCCGCCCAGGATCATGGTGATTTTCGGCACGACGCTGTTGGCGATGACATTGACCAGCTTCGCTCCTGCCCGGATTATGCCGGCTTGCTCCGAATCGCGGCCCACCATGAAACCGTTCACATCCTGCAGAAACACCAACGGCAGGCGCGTTTGGTTACAGTCCATGATGAACCGGGCAGCCTTGTCCGCGCTGTCCACGTAAATCACACCGCCATATTGCAAGGGGCCGTCCGCGGGCCGACAACGTTTGTGCTGATTGGCCACGACGCCGACCGCGACGCCTCCGAGCCGGCCATAGCCACACACCAGCGTTTGGCCATATTCTGCCTTGTACTCGTCAAACGGATCGGTGTCGAGGATGCACGGCAACAGGTCGCGGATGTCGTATTCTTGGCGCTGCTGCGGAACGAAAAGGTGGTTCACGTCCTGGGGAGGCCGACCGGGTTGCTTCGTCCACGAGACGCGGGTGTAATCCGGCGACAACAGGCCCACCAAGCGGCGCAGGCGCGCGAGACAGCTAGCATCATCGGGTTCGCGAAAGTCTATCGTGCCAGAGATGCCGGCATGCATCGCCGCACCGCCGAGTTCCTCGTGGCTCACGGTTTGGCCGATGGCGGCCTTGACCAGCGCTGGCCCAGCAAGGTAAAGCCCGCTGCCTTCCGTCATCAGCAGTTTGTCGCACAGGACCGGAAGATAACCGCCGCCGGCCACGCAATTGCCAAGTATCGCCGCGAATTGTGGCACGCCGGCTGCCGACAAAACAGCATTGTTGCGGAAGATGCGGCCAAAGTCGTCCTCGTCGGGAAAGACTTCATCCTGCAGCGGTAGGAAAACGCCGGCGCTGTCCACGAGATAGATCAGCGGCAAGCGATTGTCCATGGCGATTCGTTGCGCCCGCAATACCTTCTTGCACGTCATTGGAAAGAAGGCGCCGGCTTTGACGGTGGCGTCGTTGGCAATGATCATGACGCGCCGGTCGGCAACCTTGCCAATGCCGGTAACCACGCCGGCCGAGGGCGCCCCACCCCATTCCTGATACATGCCCCACGCGGCCCACAAACCCAGTTCGAGTAACTCCGTTCCTTCGTCCAGTAGCTGGGCTATTCGCTCCCGGGCTGTGAGGCGGCCTCGGGCGTGTTGCCGTTCGATAGCTGCCGGACCGCCGCCGAGTTTGAGGATGTGTTCATCGATCTGCTGTGCTTCGAACCTCAGCTCGAATTCAGATGTCATAACCGTTTGTCGCCGGGTAAAGGTGGCCGCAAGCTCCGTCTGGCATTCCAAACCCAAGATCCCGTCTGGGTTAGATGTATGAAATAGCATACCCCAGGACCCGTCAACCCGCTGGCACGAAAAGATGAAGAATGCCATCCCACCGCTACCAGCGTGGTAAAGTTCGATGGCACGCGAATTCCGCATAGCACACTGCACTACTTTTCCCGGACTTAAGGAGGGGACCGCCATGCAAGGTCGTTGCTTTCTAGCTGCGTTTAGTTGCTTGGCCGCATTATTTGCGCTTTGCTACCCCGGCAGAGCGCACGCCCAAATCGTAATTGACGGCAAGTGCGGCCGACTGATCATCGGCGGACCAGTTGGCATCAGCGAAAGCGCCGATACGGGCTGGGGCAACTACCCTGGGACTCACGGCTTTGTGCCTGGCTACGGCTTCTACCCCGACTATTCCTACAACTGGCCGACTCTGCGTGAGGCGATCGCGAACAATCCCCGCCGCCAGAATCCGCCGCCGCGGATAGTCGTCCCACCGCCGGAAGTGATTCCGTCAGCTTGCGCGGTTGTGCAGGTGTTGGTCCCCGCCGACGCGGAGTTGAGCTTCTCAGGAAACAAGACGGATCAGCCGGGCATGGTGCGCCGCTTTGTGACGCCGTCTCTCATTGCTGGCAAGAATTACGTGTACGAAGTGCAGGCGGTCTGGCATGACAATGGCCATGAAGTGACTCGGAAGCAGACCATCGCGGTTGAGCCGAATCGGCGACTGACAGTGGATTTCCTGTCTCCGGAAGTGCTGTCGGCGCCGAATGTCACGCGTTCCCGCTAGGCAATGGCAGCAGGGAGACGCCGCGAATGAACACGAGCGGCTCAGAATCGTGAACTGCGTAATCGACTATTATCGGAAAAACCGCCGCGCGCCGTACCTGTAAGTGCAGTGCCGGTAATGCGTAACTGGGCTCGCCCAACACCAGCGGTTCCCTCTGAAGACGCTCAAGAATGTATCGGAATGCGTCGATGTACGCCTTCCCTCTTCCAAGTTCCGCTTGCTGACGGTGCAGATCTTTTGCGTGGTTTTTAACCGCGCTGGACATATGCAGGCTATACCGGATTGAGTCCCCATTTTGTCCCAGCGTCATGCCGATTTCTCGTCAAATTTGCGTTGCTCATCCTCCATTTCCCGGAGGAATTCCATCGCATCGACGTCGTCGGTGTAGACTTGACAAAAGCGTTGCAAGTCTGCGGCCGTGAACTGCTCTCGCGCCATGCGATAGACCTCGGCCAATTCTTCGGGAGTCGGCTCCCTGTAATCCAATTCAAGGTGCATGTCCGGGGTGACATCTTCCAGTCGTATGAGTCTCATGACCAATCTCCTCACAAAGGCCACGTGCAATGTACCGTCCAGGTGTGCGGAATTCAATGTGGACCAACCGCCACGCGGCCCGCCGAGCTTATGCTTGGCAAAGGCATCAGCCTCGCCGGAGGCAAAAATGAGAAGTTCAATTAGCGATTGGAACAACATCGGATCCTAATCGACGAGTGTTATCTCATACGACCTTTTGTTGAAGGCAACTCCGCTCCAACCGGGGAAGGAGACGGTTACCGAGGCGGTGCCTGTTCCAGCTCGATTCGGAACCCGCACGGGGCCGTGAAACTCGTAATGTCAGCAACGCCGGAGCAATGCAAAGCGTTCCTTGAACCCAGTGCCGCCGCCGGGCCACGCAACCTCTACCACCGGATGGAGGTCGGCGGGAACTGCCTCACACCCCACATAAGCGAATGAATCGTTGCCCAGACCTGGCGTGCCGACGCAAAAGTGGAGCTCTTGACGTTCCGAGTGTACGCGTAGTACGGAGCCGCGGAGGGGCTTCGCCACCACTGGACCGCCAAAGTGAACAATCGGCGCTGTGTCGCGGCTCTCGGTGAAGAGCGGCCCCCAGCCGGCGCATTGCAACGTGACGCCGCCGACCCAAACGGACAGGACAGAGTGTATCGGCCCATCCCCGTCCTGGTAGCGATCTAGTGTCAGCCCGGTGTGCTTTTCGGATTGACTGCCCGGTGCGAGGTCGCCCAGCGAATAGGTCCATTGATGGTATCCCCCATCCTGTAAGTGCTCTGGGCGTTCGTCCGGCTCGAATGCTTCGGCTTCGGTGAGGTCGCCGTTGCCGTTCCGGTCAACGTAGACCTTTTCTCCGTCTACCACGATCCAGACGCAGCTCTTGGCCTGGGGACCGAACACAAGCAGGCAGTAACGCGGGTTGACCAGACCGGTGGGCTCGATGATGCGCCGATCCACTTTGGATAGGTCCGGCAAATCCATGAGCGGCAGGAGATTAGCGTCGGAATCCATCGATCCAGGAACGAGAATAGGTTTGTCGTCTGGCCGAGGAGACAACGGTGGTGGGTTTGGCGAGGGACAAACATAGGTAATCCACACCGCAACGCCTAACACCGCGAATGTCACAAGACTAACCGGAATCAGAATGACCATCGCTATCGGCGACCAGAGGCGATTCAGTCGACGACTCATAGTCTGCATTGCGATTTCTCCACATTCGGAGTGGCCTTTAGGACGCGCATATTCTGCCCTCCATTCTATGGAGACGGGAGCACTGAGCGTGGGTCCGGTTGCATTCCCGTGTCTGCGCGCGCTCGGCGAACCTGCGCGAAATGAAGGCGTTTGGCACAGAGCTGGTCAAGAGATGTTAGTGATCGCCCGTGATCTCGCCGCCGGCTCGCGTTCCCAATGCACGCCAAACGGACAGACTCACGCTATCCTGAACGCCACGGCAAGAACCGTCGCAAAGAAGGACGTTTACGAGCCCCGGATGAAAACTCCGGGCCGTCACCGCCGCGTAGGTCGGAAAAGTCGCCGACATACCTTCCCGCTCCGAAGTGAAGTCGACGTCGTAGGTCACGCCACCATTCACGTACGGCACCTTGGTGTTCGGCGTGAATATCGTTGTAAAGCCGGTATGATTGGTGCGGCTGTCGACCCACTCTACATGGCCACCGCTCGTCGGCCCCCGAAACGTACCCGACTGCCCATACGCTACCACTTGATCGGGAGTAGTTGGTGCAGAAACGTTGAGCGCAGAGGGGTTGTGCGAGTCGCGCAAATAAGGTTGGAATGTCTTGAATTCAGCCATTGCCAGCGTGTTGCTCAACCCGTCCGTGATGTCAGTCAGCCGGAGGGAGCCATTGATCGACGTCGGGCTGGCAGGAAACGCGCCGTCACCGCCCTGGCCGGTCACAGGGTCCAAAACAAACCATGTTCCAGCGCAGACGCCGTAGTTTAGTGGCCAGTGGGTGCCCGCAGAATCCAAGTGGTCATTGATTTCGCTGGGGCAGAGAAAAATCGGTACACGAGTGGTGGTGACGGCCGTCGGGGCGGCGTCTGACGAGCCGCTAAAATTGATCAGACCCTGGAGATTCCCTTGCTCCACGAATGGCAGGAGCCGGGCCATCGCAGACCACGGGGCACTGACTGTTCTTGGTGGATAGTATCCGTCAGGTGGCAATGTCCCATACGAGTCGGCATGGTTGTGCAATGCCAATCCGAGTTGCTTGAGGTTGTTGAGACAGCTGGCGCGGCTGGCGGCTTCTCGGACCTTCTGCACAGCCGGCAACAGGAGCGCGATGAGTACGCCGATGATCGCAATGACCACCAACAGCTCGATCAAGGTGAAGCCCTGTCGTGCCCGCATTCATCACCCCAATGTCACAGATGCCGTTCTCGGCGATGCCAGCGAATTCGCCGGACACACTCACCAGCCTTCATGGTTTCCAGCCTACGTAAGTCAACGCGAGAGGCCAGCGAAAACCACATGAAGATTCGCTGGCCATTAGAGACGCCTAGTTTTTTGGGATTTTTGTGGACAACTGCCCCAACTTTCCCTTGCCTGGTTTTTTGGCGGCCTGCCCGACCATTGCCGTCCCCCATCACTCTTCATAATGACCTCTGAGAGGGGCGGCTGCGCCAAGCCCCGACGCACAGTGTTGTCCATCGACGACGGAAAGGGAAGCGCCATGACGACGGCTACGCCATCAGCCGAAAAGCTCGAATTCAAGACAGAACTGAAACAGCTTCTGCATATCATCACGCATTCGCTTTATTCCAACAAAGAAATCTTCCTGCGCGAATTGATCAGCAATGCCAGCGACGCGATCAACAAGATCAAGTTCAACTCGCTGCAGCACGAAGAACTGCTGGAAAACAACAAGGACTGGAAAATCAAAATCAGCGTGGACGACAAGAATCGCACGCTTACGGTTTCTGATAACGGCATCGGTATGTCGCGCGACAGTGCCATCGAAAACCTCGGCACCATCGCCAAGTCCGGCACCCGTGCCTTCTTGGAAGGCCTCAAAAATGCGGCAAACCAGGAGCGACCAGAGCTCATCGGCCAGTTCGGCGTGGGCTTCTACTCGGCATTCATGGTCGCCGACCGCGTCACAGTGATCTCGCGCCCGGCGGGAGACCCCAAGCAGGGTGTGAAATGGGAGTCGGACGGCCAGGGCGAATATCTCGTGGAGACCATCGAAAAAGCGGACCGCGGCACTGACGTGATTCTGCACTTGAAGGAGGACGAAAAGGAATTCCTGCAGCCCTACACCTTGCGGCAGACGATCAAGAAGTTCTCCGATTTCATCGAGCACCCGGTCGTGATGGATGTGGAAAAGGAGGACGACAAACAAAACAAGACGATCACGGAAGAGACCCTGAACTCACGCAAAGCGATTTGGCTGCGCAACAAGTCGGAGGTCACGGCCGAGGAGTACAACGCTTTTTACAAGCAGATCGGCATGGATGCGACCGACCCGGCCCGCGTCATCCACTACACCGCCGAGGGGGCCAACGAGTTTCGCGTGCTCCTGTTTATCCCCGCACACAAACCCTTCGACATGTACTGGGGCGAGCAAAAGACCGGCCTGCGGCTCTATGTCCAGCGCGTCCTCATCATGGATCACTGCGAGGCCCTGCTGCCGCCCTACCTGCGTTTCGTTCGCGGCGTCGTGGACTCGTCCGATCTACCGCTCAACATTTCGCGCGAGCTGCTGCAGCAAAACCCTCTGCTGGATCGCATGCAAAAGAACATCGTCAAGAGCATCCTGGGTGCCTTGGAGGACATGAAAGCGAACGAGTACGACAAGTACGTGAGTTTCTTCAAGGAACTGGGTTCGGTGTTGAAGGAAGGGGTTGGCCGCGACTGGACGAACCGCCAGAAGCTTGCCGAGCTGCTTCTGTTCGAGTCGATGAAGACCGAAGCCGGCAAGTTCATCACGCTCGAACAGTATGTCGGAGACATGCCCCTGGACCAAAAAGACATCTATTACCTGGCCGGCGAGAGCCGCGAACATCTGGAGCATTCGCCGTATCTGGAAACCTTCCGCGCCCGCGGTCAGGATGTGCTCTTCATGACTGACCCGGTCGACGAGTTCATGCTGCCGGGGCTGACGGAATACCGAAGCAAAAAACTCCATGCCATCGATCGCGGCGAGCTTCCGGGCGATGATGCCGCAAAAACGCCTCCCGAAACCAACGAGAGCTACAAGAAGCTGTTCGAAAGTCTCAAAACGAGCATACCTGAGGTGGCCGACGTGCGCCTGTCGCACCGCCTCAAGGAAAGTGCCGCCTGCCTCGTCGCCGACGAGGGCGCGATGTCGGCACACCTCGAACGCCTGATGCAACGCATGGGACGCAATGAGGAGATGCCGCCTAGCAAACGCGTTCTTGAATTGAACGGCGAGCATCCGGTTGTGGTCGCGATGCGACAGCTCTTCGAGAAATCGCCCGACGATCCGCGCGTCGCGGACTTCGGCCGCCTCCTCTACGACGAAGCCGTAATTGCCGAAGGCTCGAAGATCAAAGACCCGGTGGCGTTTGCCCGCCGGGTTAATGAATTGTTGATAAAAGCACTGAGCTAGGTTGTGTCGGCGGGGGATAAACCCCGCCGCTCGTCTGCGTCGGCTTGGTTTTCGGGGGCTCCGGTCAGGGCCCCTGAGCGTAAAACAAGCTGACTATGAGATCGTTTTGTGTCATGCTCACCACGTGGCCATCGCAAAAAAGGACGTTGAAGACGCCCGTGTGCCGCAAGGGGTAGTGAGTTTGAGCCGCGGCGTTCGTGAAAGGCACCCACGGTCCTCGAGGCGCGGCAGTGGTCGAATTGGCACAACCCGGCGTCTTGGCATGATCCCAGACGATCATGATATTGGAACTACCATTGCCGTTGACGAGGTCCACGAGCCGTTTGCCGTTGGGGCCGCCGGTAACGTAATTCATGCCGTAACTTATCTGGTAGGGCTGGCCCTGCGTTGGACTGCCGGGCGTCATGTCGATTCCTTCGGGACACTGGAATACCTTTTTGTTCCCCTCGATGAATTGCCAGATCAAAGCTTTGGTCGGGTCGAAATCCGGCAAGGGCTGTGCGGTCGGTCCTACCCGGTTGTCGTAGGGCGCCCACCAGACTTCGTTTGGCCCAGTAGGCATGGTGGGTGAGGTCAAGGTGTCGCAATACAGGTCGGTCCCATTTTTCCAGGGCGCAGGACAAAGACGGTAGCGAGGCAAGACGCCATAAACGTCATGATAATTGTGATCAGCAAGGCCGATCTGGTGGAGGTTGTTCCAACAAACCATGCGGTTGGCTGCGGCACGGACCTTTTGAACTGCAGGCAATAATAGTGCGATCAAAATGGCAATGATGGCAATAACAACGAGCAATTCGATCAGCGTGAATCCGGCCCTACGTGACGTGCCGCGAATCGGCAATAAACGTCGAGCGCTTCGCAAGGCGAAGGTTCCCATGACTGCCTCCCGTTGTGGACACGATTGTACCGGAGTATGATACGATCATGTCAATGGCCGAGCAACCAGCAAACCGAATAAAAACCCAACGCGTGCGCCTTGGCTGGTCGCAGGCCGAACTGGCCCAAAGGGCAGGGATTTCGCGGGCGGCCGTCAGTGCGATCGAGATCCAACGCCTGGTGCCGTCCGTGGCCGCCGCTCTGGCCCTAGCCGCTGCCCTGGGCTGTTCGGTGGAGGACCTGTTCGGCTCGCAAAAAGAGCCCAACTGGGCCTGGGCGCCACCTGCTGATGCCTGTCGTTACTGGCACGCGACCGTGGGCCAGCGCACTCTCGCTTACCCCGTTGAGCCGACCGCTGCGTGGGTCGTCCGGCACGACGGTGTATACCGGGAAGACAGGTTTCAACCCGGTACTGAGGACTCGCCCGAAGCGACCCTCGTGTTGGCGTCCTGCGATCCCGCTGCTGGCTTGCTCGCAGACCAGATCGCACGCAGCGCCAGAGTGCGTCTCCTGGTTTTGCCAAGATCGAGCCGAGAGGCGCTCTCGTTGTTGCGACAAGGCTTGGTGCACCTGGCCGGGATTCACCTGGGCAGAACCGGAGAAGCAGACGGAAACGTGCGTGAGGTGAAGAAATCGCTCGGCGCCGGTTATCGCCTTTTGCGCGCCGCGAAATGGGAGGCGGGTTTGGCTCTTCACCCGGCTCTGGGCGTTCACACGGTGCATTCTGCCCTGGAAAGGGACCTTCGTTGGGTGGGTCGGGAGGTGGGCTCCGGAGCACGCCAGTGCCTCGACGAATTGAGAGCCGATCACCGGCCGCCTCGCCGACTGGCCCGCGACCACCGCGGTGTGGCCGAGGCGATCCGTTGTGGTTGGGCAGATGTCGGCGTGTGCCTGCGCCTCACCTCCGAGGAGGCGGGCCTGGATTTTCTAAGTGTGCGGCAGGAGCCCTACGACCTTTGCTACGCGGCCGCGATGGAAGACGATCCCCGCATAAAGGCGATGGTTAGCGTAGTGCGCTCTGTGTCATATCGTCGGCTAATGGGGGAGCTATCCGGTTACGCGACTTCGGAAGCCGGTGACATCCAAACAACATCCTGAGTTACCGAGAACTCGGATAGGTCTTTCAGGCTATGAAATGAGGCGCGGCGACGACCTTCGCCCATTAGCTTTACTTCGATGTCAACTATTCGTCCCCTTCTCGAGGTTGCTGCCGCTTGATATCGTTCGAGCGCTTGCTGCTCAGTCCGTCCTTTGGCCGGATGCCAGTTTCCGATTCGTCCGCGGCCTCGTCATGCCAAAAGTCGTCACTGTCATCGAATTTCCATTCGCGAAAGCGGTCGAAGGCCTGCGGTGAAATCAAAGCGCCCCATTTATGATCCCCGATCTTGACCATCGCTTTAAGTGAATTGCCGAGCAGCACTTTGCCGTGCGGCTCTATGAAAACATCTTCCTTCCGGGCTACCAGAACTTCCTTCGTCACTCTTTGCACGAATAAGGCCGCATGGCTACTAAGTCCACCTCGCCACTGCGCCTGCTGCCAAAAGTTCTTCACGCGGAAACCGACGATGTCCTCGTCCAACTTGCTGTCAGCGCTGAGCACGTTTCTTACGAGGTCGTTCATCATGGCCGTCTCCTCCGATGTCGCACCATGACGCAGCGCGGCCGAGAAGCGCGCATAATTCAGGAAGGCTCGGAGGCCTGCAATAATTAGAAAAACGCCAATGGCAGGCACCCAGATGTCCGTTGGCCTGCCACCTGCGATGATGAGGATGGTAACGAAGATGTTCCATAAGCCGACGAGAATCAAGGCAATGCCGTTGACGATTAACCCCTCGGCCCCTGGAAGCACTAGACACCAGATACCGGAGACAAAAAGGAGTAGTCCGATAAGAATCAACAAAACGTTTATTGGGCCCATTGTAAAGGTGAAAAAGAACCCAAGAGCGATAGCAAGTGCGCCGAATGCAATGCCGCCCCAACCCGTGCGGCGCAGGGCATGGCAGGCAGTGTGATATTCCGCGATCAGATGCAGTTCTTCGATGTCCTTGGGAAGCCGCACGGGGCGTGTCTCCCGATTTATTACTGGCCGATCCGAATCGCTCCCTCACGGTCGCGGCTCTGACAATGCTACTTCTTCTCCCCATCCACCAACGCCGGAATCGCCTTGAGCACTTCCGCTACGCGTTCGTCGCTCAGCTCCCCGCTGCGAAACGCGAAATTATGCACGATCTTGTGTTTGGTGAAAAGCAGAACCGTCACGTCGGCGTCCCGATGCAGCTTGTAGGTCGGTGGACCCACTAAGTCCTCAACGACGGCCATCGGCACGTTGCGAATCGCGTGCTTTTTCGCCCAGTCGACGACCTGCGGGTCGAAAGCGGTCTGATCTTCGTTGAGAAACGTGACCCAACCGCGCAACTCGGCCTTCTTGTTGTCGGCGAGGGCCTTGTCCATGCCGGCCACCAATTTGGCCAAGGAATCGTCGAGATTGCGGGCGAACACCACCACAGCCGGCCGCTCGGCGGTGTCGCAGATGAAGCAATGCGACTGGCCCCGCTCGGCGCCCACGGCTACGATCGCGGAATAGGGGCCGGGCTTTTGCCCTGTACCCGGACCGGAAATACAAGGATCGCCAGCGTTGGCAAAAGGAAGGCCGCAGATGGTTGCAAGGAAAAGGCAAACCAGGCATGTCATGGTACAGCGCATGGGGTTTATTCCTTACAGGCCCGGCCGGGTCAATTCAAAGCTGGCCGGGCATAGAGTAAACTTGGTTGTCACAAGAGCGATTCTATTCGTTCTTTGGATGTGCCGAAAGCGATTTCTGGAGCTTGCCGGGCCGGTGGATCTCGCAGAAGGACCGCCGCGTCCGAAAAATGGGAATGATGCCCGCCCAGTGCCAAACCCAGTGGCTTTCGACGGCAAGTTGCGAACACTTGTAGCAGCTGAGCGGAAGACCCGCTTCGTCGCGGAGCACGGCCTTCTCCTGGGCTGCGCCAAACTCGGCCTGCTCTTTGAAGGAGATGCCGCGGCGGCGTAGTTCGGTTTCGATCAGTTCGAGGGCCTCGAGTTCCATGCCTTCGCGGAAAACAGTCGCTCGCTGCAGCAGGTCGATCGTTGTGGCCTCCTCCACATTCTCCCGGACGCGGTCCCAATCGAACCGGAGCATGGCACACCCTCCAAGCGACA
>Ga0206872_10355_pt1 | contig 11913 bp, 9 predicted proteins | sample Alteio_BWOrgCont_34_FD_152906 | JGI IMG/M metagenome (GOLD analysis project Ga0206872, IMG submission 152906) | Enriched cells from forest soil in Barre Woods Harvard Forest LTER site, Petersham, Massachusetts, United States -... | ecosystem: Environmental > Terrestrial > Soil > Temperate forest >... | reverse complement strand
GGCATAAAAGCCTATCATGATATTTACGATATAAGCGCAACGCTTCCATTAACCGAATACCGTAATTTGCTTAACCTGCTGCTTAAATTTAATGACGGGCTGATGAATAAGGTTGGCGGTTAGGGTGGCAATTTTTTTACCACAAAGAACACTAAGAGGTACGCAAAGGACACTATGAAGAAAATAATTTTTATATCGGCGCTTTGTGTACTTCGTGAAATCTTTGTTCCCTTTGTGGTTAATTTTAACTTGCTACCTGCATAATTTATCAAGCAACAAAGCATGCTGCGGATATTTGGCTATCATCTCTTGCTTAACGGCCATTTCAAATTCGGCAAACTCAAAACCCGGCGCAACCGCACAACTCACCAGGGTAAAACCATAAGCCGAGGGTGTTGCAGCAGCGAACCACAGGCCGGCCCTGATAGCTATGGATAAATTCCCGGTTTCCCTGTCCGACAGCTCCATTACATCGTATACTCCCTCTTCGTTAATAACATGGATCAATAAGGGCGACCCTTTATGGAAATACCATAGCTCATCCGAAGCAATGCGGTGAAAGCCGGAAAAATCGGCTTCTTCAAGCAAATAATAGATAGAGGTACACGCTTGCTTCGGTACATCATCGCCGGGCCTTAATACCGGGTGCTGCGAACGGAAAATCTCGTTATAATAACCACCTTCGGGATGCGGCTGCAGGTTTAAATGTTTTATCCAGTAAGCGGCGCTTTGAGTATGCATGAACCTGGTGTTTACAATTCAATCAAATTCCGTTTCACATTGAAATTTCACAAAATTTCAATGTGAAACGATAAGTTTTAGTCTCCATGTCATTGGAGGAACGACGAAGCAATCGCTGACTATGCACGACCGCTATGCATTTTGCTCTGTACAGTCCGCGATTGCCGCGCTTCGCTCACAATAACAAGAATAGATTAAAAACTACCTCTTTACCTAAAACAACATTTCACCCGGAGGCGTAACGCCTTTTAAACGCAGGTAAATGGTAGTTTGTCCGCGGTGATGGGTTTGATGTTCAAAAGCTTTGCCGTATATGTTGGCCCTTGAAAAATCTTTACCTTCAACCTTTGACATTTCGTCCATTTGGGCAGTTGTTAAGCCCTGGAGCGAACTGATCACAAAATCATAGCTATCCAGCACTGCTTTTGTGGTTGCTTCCTTTGTTTGTGCAACTGTTTTTTCGGCAGATGTTTGTCCTATCGGACTTGGTTTACCGCTTGCGCTGGAAGCAAAATAAAAGTTGCCATCGGCTAAATGAAGCATCTGCTGGGCAAATGAACGAATCTCAGGCGTCGGTTTAAAACCGTAACCGTCTTCGGGCATGGCGTCAAGGTAAGCTTTGGTATAAGCCTTGGCACGCTGCCATTCGGCAACCATCTGCGTCTGCGTAAATTGGGCGAAAACCGAAGTGCTGACAAATGTTAATGCCAGAACGGTGAATAATAATGTTAAGCGTTTCATAATATGGTTTTTTGGTTATTAAATCGATTTTGCGGGTAAGTCTGTTTTGCAAATATACCCGGGCAATATGAAATAGTTGTTAAATATTTAAGCGAATTTACAACAATTACTTATTCGTAACCGGGGTTATTTGCGTCATTTTGCAGGGCGTGTTTGTATTATTAAATTTCGGGTCACCAGGCCGATTAATGCATCATCTTTTCGATTGCCGATTTAAGGTCAGTTTTATTATCGGCAATCAGCATAGCGCCTACGCGCTCATAAACCGGTTTGCTTGCGTCATCAATTACGGGCTGTTGCGGGCTGGTTTTTCCGCCAAAATCTTTGTTCATGTCCCAGTTGATCTTAAAATTGAGCACAACCTCTTTCTTGCTGCGCGAAAGTGTACACTTCAGCACATCATAGCTTGCACCATTCTTTTCTACCAGGCTTTGCTGAGCAACGTTAAGATATTCCCCGTCAACCCTTAAATTCCGCACTATCAAATATTCTTCCGGTATCGAATTAACCACATATTCATCTTTTGCCTCCGGCGATAAGTAGCCAGGGTCCAAATGATCGTATTTAATATAAAACGACCACAGGCATATATCTTTCAGCGCTGATGAGAAAACGTTATTGTCAGGATATTCCTTGAAGGTCTCCCAGGCAGTGGTAAAAGCGTTTTGAAAATCCTCCTGATCAGTATAGATACTTATCAAACGGGCATACGCCATTTCCCTGGTATGGTTGATATTACCCTTGTTTAACGCTATGGATTTTTTGAAATAATATATGGCCGAATCGGGTTTATGTTCGTTTAAACAAATCACCCCCATAAAATGATAGGAGCCGTAAAACGACGAATCTTTTACAATGGCCATCAAAAAGTCCTTCTTTGCCGCCTCCTGGTCGGTGCCAACCAGTTTTAACCCGGTCATAAATTCCTGCGGCGCCTGGCAAAATGCGCTGGTGCATTGAATAAACATCAATGCTGATAATATTAAATACCTGGCTTTCATGTGTTGGGTTTTGTATCGTAAAAATATCGTAATTTTTAATTAGTAGCTATCTGCATGTGCAATTTATATTGTCGCTTCAGCCCCAAATAGTACTGCTTCATCTTCCCTCCCGCCGGAAATTTCACTTATTTGCGTTAGGCTGGTTCGAATTTTTAAATGCGTCTGCCCTGCGTAAATAATGCCATTTTGTGTAAACCCGACCTTTTCATAAATATCTGACTATCAATAATATATGTACAAAAAATTCGAAAAAGTGTAAACCAGTGTAAACCCTTTTTGGCTTGCTTAACTTGTTTTTATACAACCTGGTGGATGTGCAAATACGACCATGACGGTACCGACAGCAAACACTCAGGCCGCAACTGCTTCAACGTGCTTCGGAGCTTTCTTTTCGGCAAAATGCAAAACTATCAGTAATATTAGGCCCAATGCAAAAAAGCCGTCCAAAGCAAGCGCCGAATCACGCATTTCATGCGTCCATCCCTCAACTTGTGCAAAGCAAAACAGGCCAACCACTATCGAAGATTTTTCGGTAACATCATAAAAGCTAAAAAATGAAGCTGTATCCGGTATGTTCGGCGGCAAGTATTTTGAATAGGTGGAACGTGACAACGACTGTACACCGCCCATTACCAAACCAACGGCAAATGCAGCTACATAAAACTGCGTTTGGTTGGCTATAAAATAAACAAGGCAGCATAACACCGTCCAGATAGTTACCAATACAATAAGGGTGCGGACATTGCCGTACCTTGCGGATGATTTGGAGGTGACCCAGGCGCCGATTATCGCTACTACCTGTATAATTAATATGATGGTGATCAGGTCATCGTCTTTCATATGCAGTTCCTTCGCAGCAAAATTAGCGGCTACCAGCATAATGGTTTGCACGCCGACCGAATAGAAAAAAAATGCGAAAAGAAAACGTTTTAACAACGGCATTTTTTTGATCTTGCCAAAAACTTTTGCCAGTTCTTTAAACCCGCCTGTTAAAACATTATAATTATGCGAACCCGCATTAGGCTCGCCTTTGGGGAGCTTGATAAACGGGATAACTGAAAACCCGATCCACCAGGCAAATACGATAAGGAAAGATATGCGCGCCGGTAAATCATCGCTCGTTATGCCGAATGTTTTGGGCGATAATACCACGATAAAGCATAAAACCTGCACAACAATGCTTCCAACAAAGCCATAAATAAAACCCTTCGCGCTCACGGCGTCCTGCTGGTCGACCGTGGCGATTTGAGGCAGGTAAGAGTTATAAAATACAAATCCTCCGCAGTAGCCAACAGATGCCAAACAATAAAAAATCAAAGGCAGCTCCAGCGGCGGAACTCCGTGCCCGTCCGGCTTAAACCAAAACAGCCCTGCACAGCTTAAAGCCCCCATCCAGGTAAAAAACTGGAGGTATCGCTTTTTATTTCCCCTGTAATCGGCTATTGATGTTAAAATTGGCAGCATCAGTACGATGAGCAAATACGACAAACCCAGGATATTGATCTGCAATACCGTATTTACATACTTATGCCCGAAGAAAGTAACAACGTCATGGTTCGGGTTGTGGAAAGTTGTATAGTACACATAATACGCCGGAAATATGGTTGAAGTGATCACCATATTATAGGATTGGTTAGCCCAATCGAACATGCACCATGCCCAGATGGTTTTTTTGTCGTTTTTTGCTTTCATATCGACACTAAAAATATATAAATTTTAGAGTTTATGAAAAATAAAGTCTGAAGTCTTGAGTCTGAAGTCCAAAGTCAAACGTATTTCCATTCTCTTTTTTGACTTTGGACTTCAGACTCAAGACTTTCGACTCCAGACTAAATCGACTGCGCGCTGTTAAAATAATCATTCGGGTCCCAGCGCTGTTTCGCAGCTTTAAGCCGTGGCAGGTTATCGCCAAAATATAATTTCAAAGCGATCTCTTTATCGTTATACGGGCCGTTCAGGTCAATGTCCGGATAGTTGTAGTAACAGCCGTCCACATTGTTCGTCGGGTCTTTTGTGGGGTCGGGCGTTCCTCCCGTATACTTGTAAACATCCTGGTAAAAGCCGCTGATCCACCCCAAGTGTGCCTGGTCGTCGGCCGGGTCGGTCCAGTAGGTTTGATATTGCAATTTTAAAATTGATGAGCGCTGCGGAACAGCCGTTGCGTTTGACGGCACCACATTGACTTTACCTCCATAGCTATCCACCTGCAACAGGCTTTGCGTCATATCAGCTGCAGTAAGGCCGGGCGGGATCGTCGTCAGCCATTTGTAAATTGCTGCAACCTGGTCAGCGGGGAATCCTTTCCGCATATAGGCCGATTTATATTTACCGCGCTGATTTGCGCCGGAACCGTTTAACGTTTGAACGGCTTCATAAAATGTGTACTCAATGGTATCTTCAGAGTTTTGAAATATATTACCAAGTTGGGCAATCCCTGGTCTCGTCATTAAGCGGTAGGGCATTATGGCACTCAAACCTGTTAAATGCGGGGTGATGTATTCTTTTTTTATTGCCGCTGCGTTTTTATCGGCCCCAAATACCGTTTGTATGGTTAAATGAATTTCGCCGGCAGCCTGGTGGTTCAGCGCAAACAGGCCAAACTGCTCCCAGTTGTCGGTTCTTTGCGCGAAATCAGCATACCATGCCAGCAAGCTGCCAAGCGCTTGCTCCGTGAGGCCATCCCATGGAAATGCTATGGATGTTATCAAAGCAGTTTTTGGCGAATCGGGCAGGGTTTTGAAATAATATTTTGTGATGACGCCAAAATTCCCGCCGCCGCCACCGAGATGTGACCAGTACAAATCCTGCTGATCCTTTTCGGTGGAGTCAACCGAAACGTAAACCGGATAAGCACTGCCATAAGCATTATCTTTTACTACTACTTCCACCCCGGTCAGCCAGTCAACGGTGAGGCCGTTTAGCCTTGAAAGCAGCCCATATCCTCCACCGCAAATATGCCCGCCGAGGCCAACTGAGTAGCAGGAGCCGGCCGGGAGCACTTTGCCATAATCGCGGAACAGCGCCTGGAATGCCGACCAGTTTGTGCCCCCCGATTCTAAATAATAGCCCCGTTGTTCATCATACCCATAACCGCCCATTGGGGTTACGTCGATAACAGCGCCGGTATTATCATTAAAAACAAAATTTTCATAACAATGGCCGCCGCTTTTAATCTTGACATTTTTGCCGTAGAGGCTAATAGCGTCGTCCAATGCGGCGGCCGTACCGTTTGGCGTGAAACACAGGTAAACAGATTTGCAGTTCCCGGCAAACCATCTGCGATTAAAGCCCTGTAAAAAACTGGGGAAGCGGGTGTCCTGAACAGAGGGATCAATTTTTAAGTACCCTGGCTGTTGGTTCATATTGGTTTTCATATTGATGAGGTTTATTTTTTTAATGTATCCTTATTTAATTTAATTGATGAATAACCAAGCTTTCTGTAGCTTTCAAACTGCGATTCATCAAAAAACTGGTCGGCAGTTGATTGTTGCGGGAATGCCGGGTGATCCATAAAGTAAGCTTTTATGTCAAGTGATTCATCACCGGTAAGTGAAGTTTTTATATAAACAATCGTGGAAACGCATTGGGAACTGAGATCGGTAACTACATCCATGATTCAAAGGCGATTAGGTTAAGTAAATGTAAATACTTATTATCAATAAATCAATGCGGTTGGCCGGTGTTACTTCAAAAAACCAATATCCTGCAGCCAAAGCATTACTTCCTGCGGCCATTCGGTAACAGCCCCTTTGTTTGACGGCCTGATGCCAAATCCATGCCCCACTTTTGCATAAATATGCAGTTCGGCGGGTACACCAGCCTGCTTGTATTTCAGGTAAAGCTGCGCCATCCCTTCGGCTATGTCCTGCCGGTCGCTGTTTCCCCCCGCAATAAAAACGGGCGGCGAATTTTTTGAAACCTCAAACCGGCCGATATTACCAGGATAGATCAATGCCTGGAAATCAGGTTTATCATCCTGCCTGTCGATAGCATCAGCGGCATTCATATCTGCGGGCCCAAACCTCATAGCGGCCAAAGCGGCCAATTCGCCCCCTGCCGAAAAGCCCATAACGCCCAGCTTTGCCGTATCAATATGCCATTCCGAAGCCCTGTTCCTAACCAGCCTTATCGCGCGCTGAATATCGTTCAGCTCATCTTTATCAATGGTGTAAGTGGAATTTTTTTCTTTTGCAAGGCGATATTTAAGTACAAAGGCCGAGATTCCATGCGCCGCAAACCATGCAGCCGGGTTATAGCCTTCATGTGTTATCCATAGTTCGCTATGGCCTCCGCCGGGGGCAATAATAATAGCTACGCCGGTATTATTTTCCGCCGAAGGTAAATAAGGCGTAATTGATGGTTTATGAATATTGCTGAGCACATGGTCGCCCTGGTCAGTAATGCGGACACTTTCTGTTCCGGTTTTGCCTTCTGATCCCGGTGCGCCGTTTGGCCAGAGCAATATCTCTTTGGGGGTGTCCTGTGCCTTCGAAAAACAGGCATATCCAATTAAAAATGCGATGAGATAAAGTTTTTGTTTCATGATATTTTAATTTAGAATAAAATGTGAACGTTTTTGTAAAATAACTGTTAAATATACATTTTATCCAAATACCTTTATAACTTTGATCCATTGCCCCAATTAAACCCATTAAAACCTGTTAACGCTATGACACGTCTTTTTACGCTAATCCTGTTACTATTTACTTTTTTTACAACTGCAAACGCCCAAACCGGCAAAAATGAAGTTTATGTCGATCAGCAAGGCCGGATGCGATGGCAAAAAGACCATTCGGAAGTTTATTTGTTCGGCGTTAATTATACTGTACCTTTTGCTTATGGTTACCGGTCGGTAAAGGCTTTAAACAAAGATATTGAAAAAGAAATTGATGAAGATGTGTACCATTTGGCCCGTATGGGCGCGGATGCCTTCAGGGTGCATATATGGGATACCGAAATATCCGACACCTCCGGCAATCTTTTAGATAATGAACATTTAAAGCTGTTCGACTATCTTATTTCGCGTCTAAAACAGCGGAATATAAAGATCATCATTACACCCATCGCCTTTTGGGGTAACGGCTATCCGCAGCGGGATGAAAAAACAGCAGGGTTTTCATCAAAATACAATAAAGGCCAGGCCACTGTAAATGAAAATGCTATAAAGGCGCAGGAAAATTACATGAAACAACTGTTACAGCATGTAAACCCCTATACCAAAGTTAATTACAGGGACGAACCGGATATTATTGCCGCCGAGCTGAATAATGAACCCAGTCATAGCGGTCCAAAAGAAAAAGTTACCGCGTATATAAACCGACTGGCTGCTGCCGCAAGAAGTATTGGATGGACAAAACCGCTGTTTTATAACATCAGTCAATCTCCTTATTATGCCGATGCGGTTGCTAAATCTGATGTAAACGGCTTCAGTTTTCAATGGTATCCGAGCGGACTGGTAGCAGGGCATGAGCAAAAAGGCAATTATTTACCAAATGTCGACCGCTATCCTATTCCTTTTGATACCATTCCCGAGTTTCACAACAAAGCGAAAATGGTTTATGAGTTTGAGACGGCCGACGTACTGCAGCCGAATTTATATCCGGCGGTTGCGCGCAGCTTTAAGCAGGCTGGTTTTCAATGGGTAACCCAGTTTGCATACGATCCGCTGGCAACTGCCTACGCCAATACCGAATATCAAACCCACTACCTCAACCTTATTTATACGCCGGCAAAGGCCATCAGCTTTTTAATTGCCAACAGGGTATTTCATTTGCTGCCGAGGGATAAAGGTTACGGAACCTACCCTGCTGATAGTGTTTTTGACGCTTATCACCTCAGTTATAATGAGGGTTTAAGTGAAATGAATACTGCTAAAGAATTTTATTATACAGCAGCAACTTCATCAACACCTGTTGATGAAAAGAAACTGGAGCATGTGGCCGGTGTTGGCAGTTCGGCATTGATCAATTATAAAGGATACGGTGCATATTTTTTAGATAAGTTGGAAAACGGCGTTTGGCGGCTCGAAGTAATGCCCGATGCGATCACCATCCGTGACCCTTTTGAACGGGCATCACCTTCAAAAGAGGTCGTCCACGTAGCCTGGGCGGATCAGCCTATGCAAATCACGCTGGCCGATATAGGCGGCGACTTTGATGTAAAAGGTATTAATGCCGACAATAATTATCAGACCAAAGCCGGCAACGGTTCATTCACCATAAAACCCGGCACTTATCTGCTTACAAAAAACGGGAAATCAGCTGCCAAATGGACCGGTGAAAAAATGGTTGGCAATATTGGCTTAAACGAATTTATCGCACCGCAGCCTGTTACTAAAACGCCCTTTGTCAGTTATACGCCGATAACTGAAGTTAGTCCCGGCAAGGCGTTTACAATCAATACCAAAATAATAAATATCAGCCCCGATGCAAAAGTTACTTTTACGGTAAACAGGGGGTTTGGGCCTCCGGCAAATATCAATATGGAGAAAACGAGCCCTTATGACTACAGCTCAACGATTCCCGCCGCGCAGGTTACCACCGGGTTTTTAACCTATCGTATCCTTATTAAAGATAGTGATAAATACTATACATTTCCGGGTAGCCACGAGGGCGACCCCTACAGTTGGGATAATATAAATAATGAAACCTGGCAAACTTTTGTTGCCGCCGCCGGCGGAAAGCTAAGCCTGTTTAATGCCACAACAGACAGGGGCAGTACAAATACTTATTTCCCGGTGTTTACGCGTAACGGCGGCGCGCAATTTGCCAGCGGCGAAGAAACAGGGCAATTAACCTTCAAAGCATCAATCCCCGCAATAAAGCAAGGGCAGGTAATGGGTTTTCAGCTTTATATCGGCGATAAGACCAAATACCGGCTGCCTGAAGTTGCTGCCTATACTAAAGCTGTGGTAAGGGCAAAAATTATTACCGGGCAAACAGGCAAATTGAAGATAACATTGATCGATAATGATGCTTCGGCCTATTCGGCTGATGTGGACTTGACCGATCAATATAAAGATATCGAAATTCCTTTATCCGGGTTTAAGCCGGATTCCGGTATGTTGTTGCCGCGCCCTTACCCGGGCTTTTTGCCACTATGGTTTAAAGCCTCGTCATTCAGCGGGCTGGCTGTTTCAAAATTAGATAAACTGCAAATTACCGCAGGAAACGATCTGAGCCCCGATCAATACAATAAACCTTTTGGAATTGAAGTTGAATCTGTAACACTTGAACCCTGATCCGTCATGAAAAAAATAACCATTGTCGCCATTTTTGCATTGCTCTGCCATACTATTTACGCAAAACCGCCCCAGGCCAGCCGCTACCATTTGTTAATGGACCGTAACTGGAGGTTTTTTTTAGACGATGATTCAACAGCATCCAGGACAGCCTTTAACGATAACGCGTGGCGTGTTTTAGACTTGCCGCACGACTGGAGCATTGAAGGCGAGTTTAAAAAAGATGCACCCACAGGCGGTGGCGGCGGTTACCTGCCCACAGGCATAGGCTGGTACCGCAAACAGTTTGCATTACCCTCATCCGTTCGCGGCAAGCAAATCAGCATACAGTTCGACGGCGTTTATATGAACAGCGAAGTTTGGATTAACGGGCATCTGCTGGGCAAACGGCCTAACGGTTATATCAGTTTTATATATGATTTAACCCCATATCTCACAAAAGGCAAAAATACAATTGCCGTAAGGGTTGATAATTCAGAACAACCAAATTCAAGATGGTACTCCGGTTCAGGCATATACCGGCATGTATGGCTTAACATCACCAGCCCCCTGCATATAGCGCAATGGGGAACTTATATTACAACGCCCGAAGTTAGCGCCGCGTCTGCAACTGTATCTATAAAAACTAAAATTGAAAATAGTGGACAGGACGCCAGCGATGCAACTTTGGTATCTACCATAACCGATGAAAACGGGCATGAGGTTGCAAGCAGCAAGCTCCCGGTTTCCATAAAAGCCAATTCATCCGGTGAACTTGCTCAATCAATCCCAGTTACCTCTCCTGCCCTATGGTCGGTTGATGAGCCGCATCTTTATACCTTGCATTCCACTATCCTGTCCGGCAAAAAAGTTATCGATGAATTTCAGAGCACTTTTGGTATACGGCAGCTTGATTACAGCAATACCAATGGTTTTATGCTGAACGGCAAAAAGCTAAAAATGAATGGCGTGTGCCTGCATCATGATGGCGGCTGTGTTGGCGCTGCCGTACCCATCAAAATTTGGGAAACCAGGTTAAAGCTTTTAAAAGATATGGGCTGCAACGCCATACGTACATCCCACAACCCTGTTGCGCCGGAGTTTTTAGACCTGTGCGATAAAATGGGCTTCCTTGTAATGGACGAAGCGTTCGATGCCTGGGAAAGCGGCAAGGTAAAGAACGATTACCATTTATATTTTGACGAATGGTGGCTAAGGGACGTAACTGATCAGGTACACCGCGACCGCAACCATCCATCTATTGTATTATGGAGTGCCGGTAACGAAATCCCCGACCAAAAAAGCGACAGGGGGTTGAATTATTAAAAAATTTACTGGCGACTTACCACCAGGAAGATCCGACCCGGCCGGTTACCACCGCCAACGACGATATTGCCGCGGATAACGGCGCAACCAAGCTTGCTTTTATGGAAGCAGAAGATATTGTGGGCTATAATTATGCCAACCGCTGGCACGAGCGCCGGGAACTGTATTATTCGATTGATCACGATGACCACCCGAATTGGAAGATGATAGGGACGGAAAGCGGCCCGATCAGGAGCGTTTCGGCGTATTCTTTGGGTATGGATAAATCAAAAGTTAAGGCAAATTATACTTCCGGCATGATAGATGCCGAACAGCTTTGGGAGTTTGTTTCAGTGCATGATTATGTGATTGGCGATTTTATGTGGACTGGCATTGATTACCTTGGTGAATCATTCTGGCCGGGGAAAGGTTCGTTTTCGGGGCAGATAAGCACCATTAATTTACCGAAAGACGGTTATTATTTTTACCAAAGCCAGTGGACCGAAAAACCTATGCTGCATCTTTTTCCGCATTGGAACTGGGCGGGTCGCGAAGGGCAGATCATCCCGGTATTGGCTTATACCAATTGCGACACGGTAGAGCTTTTTGTAAACGGAAAATCGTACGGCACGAAAATTCAGGAATTTCCGCACCAGGGGCATTCAGGGGCATGGAACAAATATGCAAAACCTTACGTACCCGCCACTACCGCCGATCTGCATTTATCATGGGACGTTGCTTATGAGCCGGGAACCATTAAAGCCGTTGGCTACAAAAATGGCAAACAGATTATTGAGGAAATACATACAACAGGCAAGCCTGCCGCTTTGCGCGTGACTGCTGACAGTACCCGGATAGATGCCGGCGGCAACGATGCAGCCCTTGTATACGTTGATGTGGTAGATG
>Ga0206872_10343_pt3 | contig 11955 bp, 5 predicted proteins | sample Alteio_BWOrgCont_34_FD_152906 | JGI IMG/M metagenome (GOLD analysis project Ga0206872, IMG submission 152906) | Enriched cells from forest soil in Barre Woods Harvard Forest LTER site, Petersham, Massachusetts, United States -... | ecosystem: Environmental > Terrestrial > Soil > Temperate forest >... | reverse complement strand
GGCGAAACCGGCATGGCCCACTTGTTGGAACACATGCTTTTCAAGGGCACGCCAACGCATCCCAACGTGCCCAAGGCGCTGCGCGACCGTGGCGCCAATTTCAACGGCACCACGAACCTCGACCGCACCAACTATTTTGAAACGCTCGACGGCACCGACGAAAACCTGGAGTTCGGCCTCCGCCTCGAAGCCGACCGCCTCGTCAACAGCTACGTCAAGCGCGAAGACCTTGTGACTGAGTTCGTCGTCGTCCGCAACGAGTTCGAGCGCGGCGAGAACAACCCGCAGTCGATCCTGAGCCAGCGCATAACTGCGGCCGCGTATGAGTGGCACAATTATGGCAAGTCGACCATCGGCAATCGCACCGACATCGAGCGGGTGCCGATCGACCGCCTGCAGGCCTTCTACCGAAAGTACTATCAGCCCGACAACGCGATGGTCGTCATCGCGGGCAAGTTTAACGAGGATAAAGCCCTGAACCTGGCGGCCAAGTACTATGGCTCTCTCAAGAAACCGGAACGCGAGCTGGAGCAGACCTACACCGAGGAACCGCCGCAGGACGGCGAGCATCACGTCGTGCTCCGCCGCGTTGGCTCGGTTGGTGCAACCGGCGCCGTGTACCACATTCCGGCCGGCGCCCACGAAGACATGCCCGCGCTGGAAGTGCTCGCACTGGTCCTCGATGCGCAGCCCACCGGACCCCTCTATAATGCGCTCGTCCCCACCAAGAAGGCGACGCAGGTCCGGATTTTCGCCGCCGCCGATCACGACCCGGGCCTGTTCGAAGCGATGGTAGCGGTCGAAAAGGGCGTCGACCCCGAGGCAGTCCGCGCCATCATGGTCGACGTGTTGGAAAACACCGGCAAGGACGCCATTACCGAGCAGGAGGTCGAACGCGCCAAGCGAAGAATGGCGACCCAGGTCAACAGCCAACTCAACGACAGCAACCGCGTTGGTGTTGCCCTCAGCAACTGGGCGGCAATGGGCGATTGGCGGCTGCTCTTCCTTCAACGCGACCGCATCGCCAAGGTAACGACGGCCGACGTCAAGCGCGTGGCCGAGCGTTACCTCCGCCGCAACAATCGCACCACCGGCGTTTACCTCCCCTCCAGCGCGCAGGACACCACCGACATCCCGCCGACGCCCGACGTCAGGAAGCTGGTGTCCGACCTGAAGAGCAGCAACACGGTCGTGGCCGGTGAGGCTTTTGACCCGACGGTGGCCAACATCGTCAATCAGCTCAAGATCAAGGACCTGCCGGGCATCAAGGTGGCGATGCTGCCGCACAAAACGCGTGGCGAAACGGTGACGGCCGTCCTCAGTCTGCACTATGGGAACGAGGATTCGCTCAAGGGCAACCAGGCGGCCTCCCAGTTCGTTGGCTCGCTCCTCATGCGTGGCACGAAAAAGCACACGTACCAGCAATTACAGGACGAACTCGACCGGCTTCAGGCCCGCCTTTCGGTGGGTGGCGGTGGCGGCGGTGGTCGAGGCGGCCGAGGTGCGGGCGGCGGCGGCGCGTCCAGCCCGGGCACGCTGAACGTAAGCATGGAGTGCAAGAAGGAAAACCTGGCCGCGCTGCTCACCATCATGACAGAGGTCTTGCGCGAGCCCGCTTTCCCTGCGGACGAGTTCGACCTCGCCAAACGGCGCTCACGCGACGGCATCGAGCGTCAGCGCACTGAACCCGTGTCGCTCGGCCAACTTCTCCTGAATCGCAAACTATCGCCCTACGCCAAGGACGACGTGCGCTATGTCCCGACTATCGAGGAATCGATCGAGCGTCTGGATGCGGTCACGCTCGATCAGGTCCGGAAGATCTACGACACGCAGCTCAACGGCCAAAATGCCGAGTATGTTGTCGTGGGAGATTTCGACGAGTCGGTCGCCCTCAAGGGCATCGAGGAGGCCCTCAAGAACTGGAAGTCCGACGTGCCGTACCGCCGGATCGAACAGCTTGATGCGAAGAGCCCCAAGGGCGAGCGCATTCTGATTGAAACGCCGGACAAGAAGAGCGCCTATTACTACGCGGGACTGGTCGACGCGGTGTCGGACAGCGACCCCGATTATCCGGCCCTCGTGCTGGGTAACTTCATTTTTGGCGGCGGCAGCCTGTCCTCGCGCCTTGGCGACCGCATCCGCCAGAAGGAAGGATCCTACGGCGTCGGTTCCGCCTTCCAGGCCTCCCCGTTCGCCAAATCAGCTCGCTTCACCATCAACGCGAGCTTCAACCCCACTTTGCTGACCAAGATCGACACCGCCATGGCCGAGGAGATGGACCGGATGCTCAAGGCGGGTGCAACCGCGGAGGAGGTAAAGGAAGCAAAGACCGCATACCTCGGCGCCCTGAAGCAAGGGCGAGCGAGCGACGGCGGGTTGGCAACGCAAATCGAACGCCAGCTCTATACGAACCGTCCCTTCGGCTGGTACGGCGAGCTGGAAAAGAAGATCGAAGCGCTGACCGCCGACGACGTAAATGCGGCGTTCCGCAAGCACATTGACCCCTCCAAGCTTGTCATCATCCGCGCAGGTGATTTCAAGGTAAAGGAAGGCAACGGCAAGTAATTGTCCTCTGGTTGCGGCACGGTCGGGAGACGAATGTCACCGACCGTGCCACGCCACCTGGGCGCGAATCAATCGAAGTTAACTCGCTATGGCGGCGATCCCGCCCAATCGGCAATTCCCCCTTTGTTTTTATGAAGCCCAGGTAAGATCATGCCAGCGATCAAAGTGAAATGCCCATCGTGCGAGTCGACCCTGAAACTTGACCTGCAGGGACGCACGGCCGTAACCATCCGGTGCCCTAAATGCGCAAAAACATTTCGATTCGGCCCACCGGCGAAGCCGCCTGAAAGTGCAGCGTCTGAGGCCGACAAACCCGCGATGGCTGCACCGGCAAAACCGTCGGAGGCTAAGGCCTCTCCAGACGCGCCGGCCGTATTGCCGCCTGAAGTTCCGGCACCCATGAATAAACAAGGCGAGAACATATCGTCAAAGAAGCCAGCGCGGCCGCGCCCCGAGCCAGAAGACGAGGAGTCCGACAGCCAGAATTGGCGTTCCGTGACGCAGCCAGAAGCGGAAGCTTCCCGTCGCAAAAAACCAGCGAAGAAGTCGTCGCTGGCAATGCTGCTCGCTGGCGGCGCCGTCATGTTACTCCTCGTGTGTGGCGGCGTAATGGCCGGGGGCTTCTGGGCGGTTAGTGCCTTGATCGGCACGGCAAAGACAGCTGTCGCTCAAATGCCGAGTAAGGCCGGATCGCCAGACACAACGACGCCAACGGATTCGCAGCAACCGGATCTGGGGTCCCCGAAGAACACTTCCGAAAACTCTTCGGCCGACGCTGGCGCCCTTGACCTGCACTTTGTGGCCGCCGACTTTGCGATCGGGGCCGTCGTCCGAGGTCGCGCCCTTAAATCGCCTGTGATCGCGCCTCTGTTGACGGAGGAGATGTTCACTGCCGTTGCAAAGGACTACGGCATCAACTTGCGAAAAGTCAACCACGTTCTGCTCCTGGTCGAAATGTCACCCGACACCAGAATTCCGCCCAGCCCGGCAGCCGTGATCCGCTTCAACGAGGCGACCGACGGCAAGGCGTTTCTCGGCAAATTGCTCAAGGACGGGAAGGAGTCGACCGCCGAAGGCAAATCCTACCTGGCCAGCCAATCGCAGCAGTGGTTCGGCACGGCCGTCGCCGGGCACGTCGCCGACAACCGCACGGTGGTGATCGCGCCGGAGCCAACTCTGAAGAAGATGCTTGCCTCCAAGGGCGACGGTCCGTTGGCGAAGCAACTAAGCCGCCTCGACCCGAGTGCCGACGCCTCCGCCGCCTTTGTAATGGAGCCGGTCAAGAAAATCGTGGGCGAATTGCTGACAAAGGGCAAACAGGACATTCCGCCGGAGTTTGCCGAGGCGGCCACACTTCACGAGCGGCTGAAAGGTGGTACCCTCACCCTGAGCCTGAGCGGTGACACTTTGATCAAGGTGAACCTGGACGCGACGAACGAGGAATCAGGCGCCGTGATCGAGAAACTGCTGACCCAATTTCGTGCCTTGATCGATCAAAACTACCCAATGGCGCGGCAATCGCTTGGCGACGAAATCCGCAGGCTAAACGATCAGACGCCGGGCGAGCTGCTCATGCAGGGGCTATCTGTAATCGACCAGGTCCGCGAAGGCATCCAGGTGAGCCGTGTCGGTTCGCCGGTGACGGTGACGATCAAGACACCGAAGGGGATTGCCGCACTGACACCCAAGGTCGGTGCATTTATCAAGGAGCAAATGAATCCACCGTCGGAAGAGTGGAAAACGCTAACGCGGAGGGAGGAAGGCTACTCCATTAGCATCCCCGGAAAGCAACTGCGCTCGCGGTCCCGCAACGGCTCGTTGGTCGAAACGGGTTACGATACTTTCGTGAAGGACCGCTACAACTTCGCCGTCTTTTGCAATGAGGTCAGCGAAGACCAAGGGCCTAGAGCGAAAGACATCTTGGACGGCTACAAGGCCACCCAAGGTGCCACAATGAAAGATAGGCACGACGTAAAACTCAATGGATTTCCCGGAGTTGAATTTACATTGGATGACAGCATTGGTGGGACGAGGCAGGTCGGCATCTTGCGCTTCTTCATCGTCAAGAATCGGATATACCGCCTGACGGTCGGCCGCAAGGGTCAAGTACCGGATCCGGCGCTTGTGAAGAAATTCTTTGATTCGTTCACCTTGCTGGACGACTGCAATCCGGCGAAGCCGCTCGTCAATGCCGGCCTGCCGCCCACGCCTCTGGCGAAGCAGGTGGCAACCGGGCTCTCCCTGAAGGGTGACCCGAGGTCCGTAGCAGAGTTGGCGGTTACGCCCATTAAATTGCCTGCGGCAACGATGCTGCCGTGCATTTGTTGGTCCGACGAGAAGGGCACCGCATTTTTCTGCTTGGAACAAGGAGGTCTATTGCGCCGAGTTTCCTATCCGGACCTGAAGGAAGAGTGGACGCAAGATCTGGGCGTCAAGTGCGCCTGGCTGTCTGTTTCGGCCGCAGGACTCCTTGTCACGCCTGCAGACCGCAACGAAGTGTGGCTGCTCGACTCGGTCAAGGGTGAAATGAAGCAGCGTTTCTCGGTGGAGGGCCTCCAGCGGGCGGTTGGATCGCTGGCATCGTCATGGGGCGTCGCCTCGAACGGCGGCGAGTTGTATGCACTGGACCTGAAGTCGGGCACGGCGTCGCGCTACACGGGCGCGCGGCCGCCCCTGGGTGGTTACTCAGCTCCCATACTGTCACCGGACGGCAAGGCCCTCTTTACCAACGGGATGAAGGCCAATCGGTTTTCCACCGCTGACGGCCAATTGCGTTTTGAAGAATCCGCGGCGAATTGGTTTGACCAGAACGTGGAGTCGGGCATGACGATAAGCCCAGACTCGAAAGAGATCTGCATCCCCTGCTATCTGGGTGAGTTGGGGTTCGCGGTCTTCGCCGTGGGCAGCTTACAGCAGCCGCTATACCCACTGGGTCCCAACGCCGTGGATGGCGGGCGTGCTTACCTTGGTAGGGCGGCTACAATCGACCCAAAGGGCGGATATGCCTATGCCGGGAACCTGCGATTGTTTGACGCCAAGGGTGAAGACATCAAAAGCTACCCGGTTGCCCGTGAATCTCCGCAGGGCACTGGAGTGCGGCAATTACTCGTCCACACTGCCGGAAAGCGTCTGCTGGTTATGTCGATGGCAGATCTTGCCGCCATCGAGGTCCCCGGAGCCCTCAAGCCGGACCCCAGCGCAGGCACACCCAAGGGGGAAGATCCCGAGTTCTTTGCCTACGCCAAGAAAAAAAGCTGGCATGTGGTCAACGAAGGGCAAGGCCAGGACGGCAAGCCGATCAAATCCATGCTTGTCGGGGACGTCACCACTGATGACTGCAAGATGATTGCCAAGGCGAAGGCAATACAGATTCTTTACGTTAGCCGTGTCTCCGACGAGGGGTTGAAATTGATTAGCGGCATGCCTCAATTGGAGCGCATCACCGTTGGGGGCGACGACGTAACCGATGCAGGCATCAAGGCCCTGGCACAATGTATGTCGCTTCAGTCCGTTTCCTTGCGGACCAGCAAGGTAACGGACGCGGGCGTAAAGGAATTGGCCGCACTGCCTAAACTACACAGGCTCACCCTCGAATACATGACCTTGACTGGATCGGCGTTTGCCGCCTTCAACGGGTCCAAGAACCTGGAAACCCTCATCCTCCAAACCGTGGACGGGTTTACGGACGACGGCGCAAGAAACGTGGCCAAGATACCCAATCTCAACGACCTGGAGATTGGCACCGGCTACCAGGAAAAGAAGTTGACAACTGCGGGAATCAAAGCCATCGCAGCCATAAGAGTGCCGGCGAAGTTCACCTTCGACACCAAACTCATGGACGACGAACTGCTCGAAACACTCGTGGCCAAGGGCTGGCTGTACGGCCCAACGCCTCCCAGCCTGAGCGAAAAGAAGCCTGCTACGCCTGGTGATGTCCAATTCATTTCGCTTGGCGAATGCAAGGTGACGGACAAGGGCCTGAACTCGGTACTAAACTGCACCAACATCACTTCGCTCCACCTTTCGCGGACCGGCGTGACGGATGAAACGCTTAAGAAGTTGTCCGGATTCAAAAAGTTGAATAGCTTGTCGGTAGATTACACCAAAGTAACGGCGGTTGGCCTCGACGCCGTATCCGGGCTGCCGTTGAGAACGGTTTCGCTGCGAGGTTGCCAATTGTCCGAGGATTCGTTCAAGGCGTTTGGCAAAATGACCGCTCTGGAACGCCTTGATTTGTCGGAAGCAAAAATGAAAGGGGAGTGGCTGAAGCACATTGCCGCCCAGCCAAATCTGAAAAACCTCGAACTAACAAAGGCTGACTTCGACGACGCCGTGGTGAAATATGTCACCACGATGCCCAAACTGGAATACTTGACGCTTAACGACACCAGGCTGGGCGACAAGGGCTTTCAGGAACTGGTGGCACTGCCCAACCTGAAAAGCCTTTATGTCGACGGGACCAAGGTAACGAAGGAGGTTTATCAGAACGCCAAAAAAGCGCATCCGAAGCTCAAGCTATTCCACGACCAAAAATCCACTTGTAAGACGCCCAAGGTTGCAGTTATAATTCGGACTGACCAGTCAGTATCGAAATGTGCGCTGTCGTTCAATTGCCCCACGGCTTTCAAAGGTGGTACTGGTGCGGACCAAATCGGCCTTGCAGTCGGAAAAAATCCTTTGCGTCGCCGCCCGTCTCTTTGCATCCCATCGCTTTCACGAGACGCGGATGGAGGACATCTCGACCGCCGCCGAGGTCGGCAAAGGCACGCTCTACCGCTACTTCAAGGACAAGGACGAACTGTACGCAGCCTTGCTGTCCCGAGCAGCCCAACAACTCGATCAGCGTATTTCCGAGGCGTTGGAATCCGCGCACAAGACGCGGGCCAAGCTCGTGGCCATCGTCGATGCGATCATCCTCTACTTTGACGAGCAGCCTCATCTATTCGACTTGATCCAGCATGCCGAGGTTACGCATCGCCCCGACCGAATTTTCGCCTGGCAGAAGACGCGGGAGGCCAATTTTCGCCTTGTCCGCGAAATCCTGGAAGCCGGTGTCGCCAACGGCGAGTTTACTGTCGCGGACCCCGCACTTGCATCTCTGCTTTTGCTTGGCAGTTTACGTTCGGTTCTACGATTTAGCCCGCTACCACGTCCGGAAGGCCTTGCCGAGCGCATCGTCGACTTTTTCCTGTGCGGCCACGCCCAACCGCTCCCAAAAAAGAACGGCCGCAACCACCTCCCGACCGCTGCTCAACTCTAATACTCTGGATGGCGCCGACTTTTTCCCACCAGCTGGTTGACAGGCACTTCTCCACAGCTTCATAATACCTTTCCCGTCCGCCGACCGTGAAGCCAGGTGAGTTGCCGCGTGAACCGGTTCAGTGACTGGCTCAACGTGTTCAAAACAGCAGGGAGCCGTCGCGTGAACATGAACAACCACAAGCTAAAGGTCTTCACGGGTCGGGCTAACATTGCCCTCGGCGAGAAAATCGCCCGCCACCTCGGCGACTCCATCGGCAAGATCACCCTGGCCAACTTCCCGGATGGCGAAATCTCCGTCCGCATCGATGAAGACGTCCGCGGCCGCGACATCTATCTTGTCCAGCCGACCTGCCCATCGGTCAATGACAACTTGATGGAGCTACTGGTCATGATCGACGCGTTCAAACGCGCCAGCGCGGCCCGCATCACGGCTGTCATGCCGTACTACGGTTACGCGCGCCAGGACCGCAAGGACGTCGGCCGTGTGCCCATCACTGCCAAACTCGTCGCCGACCTGCTCTCGGTGGCGGGAGTTAGTCGGGTGCTTGCCCTCGACTTGCACGCTGCCCAGATCCAGGGCTTCTTCGATATCCCCGTCGACCACCTTCATGCCGGCCCCGTCATCGCCGAGCACATCCGTAGCTTGAACATTCCACCACAGGATTTTGTGGTCCTGAGCCCAGACGAGGGCAGTATCAAGAAGGCGCTGATGTACCAAAAGCGGCTCGGCGGCGCCATTGCCATCGTAGACAAACGCCGCTCCAGCGCAACCGAAACGAAACAGGCTAACCTGATTGGGGCCTCATTGGATGGAAAGGTCGCGGTGATCTTCGACGACATGAAAATGGCGCGAGAGAGATATTCGCATGTGCCACGCACGCCGTACTCTGCGGCAATGCAATCGAACGGCTACGCGGCTCACCGATCCGCCAGATTATCGTGACGGACAGCATCCCCATCCCGCCGAACAAGCGCCTGGACAATTTCACTGTGCTCAGCGTGGCGCCGCTCCTCGCGGATGCCATCAAGCGCATCCACCTCAACGAGTCCGTAAGCAAGCTTTTTGAGTAGGGAGCTGGAATAGGCAAATAAGAGCGCTCCCCCCCCCGGCTCACGGTTACCCAGAAGGGGAGCGCTCTATAGGACCTGACGAAAAAATAAGACTTTGACGAGCCGCCGGGTTTATCCCGGCGGGGGTAAACCCCGCCGCTCGTTTAATATCTTGCGACCCACTTAACTTACTTGCTGCTTTTCGGCATGACCTTCTTCAACTCGTCCTCGGTCAAGTTGAGGTTGATAGAGGTCGATTTTTCATCGCTCTTCACGGTCAGTTTTTCGGTCAGAAGATCGATGATCGGCTTGATTTCTTCGTTGCCACCAGCCAGCAGGGCCAGCAGCGGCTTCACGCCGTTGATCTGCTTGGCTACGGTCTTGGCCGTGTCAGCGTCCGTCGTGTGAATCAGGAAAGATAGGTCAATATCCTTATTCACATTGACGCTCCCGGTCATGCTTTCCAGTTTGGGAGCCAGTGCTTTCGTTTGAGGATTGGCTTCGAGTTGTTTCCGCATTTCATCGGTGACGATCGCGGCCATCCACAGGCTTTCTTTGCCGCTCTTGATCTTCTCGAGGGCAGTGCCGAGCGCCTTGTTCAACGTCCCACCAGTCTCCTTCTTCAGCGCCTTTTGCAAGTACTCCTTGGAGTTCGTAGCGATCAGAGTCGAGGCGTCAGGGAAGTTGGCGAAAACCGTGTTGTCCTTGTCGACGATTTCGTAGATCCGGCCCTTACCATCGCCGGTAAACTTCAACTCGGTCGGATTCTTCTTGGCAAAGTCGGCGGCGGCCGCGTGAACCTTGTCGAGGTCGAATTTCCCATGCGTGACAATCAGGACCTGGTTTTTCGGTGTGATGCCGGCATTCGTAATCAGGACGCTGTCGATGTCCTTCAGCGGGTCGATCCCGGCCGCCTTCAGCACGGTTTCGGCCTGGGCATTGCCCTTCATGGCATCCTTGATCTTGTCCAGGGCGTACGCTTTGATCAGCGGCGAATCAAGCGTTTGCCGAACGTTGAAGACAATAACGGCCTCGGCATCTGCCGGGATCATCTTGTCCGGTTCGACCGCGCGCGCCGGAGCCGACGCTAACAGCGTCGCCGCTACCATGGCGATCCCGGCTAACCAGGCTTTTCGAGTAGAAAGCATAGTTCATTCCTTTCGGTTAATTGCATCCAAGCCGGCGACGGCCGGCCCACCCTCCTAGCAAATCATAGAGACTACCGCCATCCGCGACGATTGGTTTCAACAGAGGAAAAGGGCCTGAGAGAGCCACCGCAACCTTTACCGCAGAGATCAAACCACGAAACACACGACAGACACGAAAAGGAAAGCTATTCGCCCGTGCTCTGTAGAAAGCTTGCGCTTGCATTTACCCCGAAGGGGTTTAACAACACAGCCCAGGGTAAGCGAAGCGCCACCCTGGGTTTGCAGGGCTCTCCGCGTCTTTACCGCGAAGCGGTAACACAACATCCCACCATAGTAAAACCCTTTCAGGGTTTACTGCAGAGGCGATTCGGCTACCCAGGGTGGCGCTTCGCTTACCCTGGGCTGTGTTGTTAAACCCCTTCGGGGTAAATTCGCCCGCTGTTTTTTCGTGTGTTTCGTGGTTAATGCCCCATCCTCTCAGAAGTCCTTCTTTTGTTTTTCGTGCAACTTGTCGATCGCATCGGCGTCGATGCGAGCCTTGATGAAGACTGACTTGTCCTTTGGAGTCGCCTTGATCGTCTTGAGAAAATCCATGACGGATGCAAGGCCCGGCTCATTGCCGACAGCCAAGCCCATCACCACCAGGATCTGATTCAACCCGTCATTGAGGGTTTTGCTCATTTCCTTGGCGTCGGCGGCCGTTTTGGTCGTGATGCCAATGTCAAGCGCCACCTCGTCGGTAACCGAGATGCCACCGCTGACGGCATCGATCTTGGCCAGGGCGGCTTTGATCTTCTCGTCCGGCAATTCGGCTTTTGCAAACGCCTCGCCAATCATGGCAAGTGACAGCGTTTGCTTCGCGTCCATCTTCTCGATCAAACCCTGGATCTGTTTGTTTTTCAGGCCGGCATTCTCTTTCTTGCCTTCGAGCTTCAAAGCGTCGACCACGTAGTCCTTACCGGGGCTGGCAAGAATCGTATCCTTGCTGGCCAGCGTAACAAACAGCGTTACTTCCTGGTCAGCGGGAACCTTGACCTCGTAAATGAGATTGGCGCCGGACTTGTGCACCTTGACCATGTCGGCATGATCCTTGGCGGCTTCCTCCGCCTTCTTTTTGAACTTCTCGAGGTCGAACTTGCCGTGCACGATGATCAGGCCCTTATCCTTTTCATTGCCGCCCGGGCCGGCGACGATGACTTGATCAAGATCCTTGAACGGGTCGAACCCGAGGTCCTTCAGGACATCGCCGACCTCATCCATGTTTTTCAGCGCTTCCTTCGCATGTTCGAGGACGCCAAATTTCTTGACCACCGCCGACTCAAGCAACTGCTTGACGTTGAACGTCACAATGGTTTCGGTGTCTGGTGGCAGATACTTGTCGAGGTCGGCGGCCCGGCCAGGTGCCGCAGTCAACGCCAGCAACAAGACGCCGCACAGCCACGGAGTACGAAAACGAACCATGAAATACCATTCCTTTCAAAAAGGGAGGTGGGCGGTTATTTACGCGGAAAGAGCCGCCAGACGCCTTTTGAGTAATACCTCCGCCGGGCAGCGGGGTTTCACAACAGCGGTCAATGGACGCGGGTAATCAGACATTTCAGGTAATCCGATTCCAGGCAAGCCACCGAAATTGGGTGATCCGGCGACGGACCCCGCCGTTCCAGGATCTGGATCTCCCTTTTTTCCTCAGCCGCAAGCTGGGCGAGCAGACCCTCCAGCATAGCGGTGGTAATCAGCCCCGAACAGCAGCAAGTCACCAAAAATCCATCGCGTTCAAGCAACCGCAGCGCCAGCGCTTGCAACCTGCGGTAACCGCGTAACGCCTCGTCGAGTGCATTGCGAGCTCGCGCAAACTTGGGCGGGTCGAGCACGATCATCCCAAATCGCCTATTGTCGGCAACCAGTTCGGCAAGCCGATTGAAGACATCGC
>Ga0206872_10275_pt2 | contig 11989 bp, 12 predicted proteins | sample Alteio_BWOrgCont_34_FD_152906 | JGI IMG/M metagenome (GOLD analysis project Ga0206872, IMG submission 152906) | Enriched cells from forest soil in Barre Woods Harvard Forest LTER site, Petersham, Massachusetts, United States -... | ecosystem: Environmental > Terrestrial > Soil > Temperate forest >... | reverse complement strand
GATCCCAAACTGCTCGACGTGCGCGGAGCCCTGGACGCGTTGCCTTTGCTTTCTCTTCAATGCGAGGGGAATGAAAGCGAGATGATTCGGGCGACCGGGACGAGCGGGGCGGCGCGAACGGTTGCACCAACGGTTGCACCAACTCCTGACAATCGGGGACAGAAGCGGTCAAATCCTGTCCTGTCGGTCACTGGTGATCATTCTGACACACTTGCCGTAAGTGGAAGCTCTGTCAAAAGAAAAGACTCGCTGACAATTGCTGTCAACGAGTCTCTCAATCGGGGCGAGAGGATTCGAACCTCCGACCTCCTGAACCCCATTCAGGCGGTCAAGGCCGAACTAATCGCAAGAATAGCTGCCGAAACGACTTACAGATTCCACACTTCCCATATTTTACGCGCCGGAGCCCACAATTTCCATAGAAGCCGCCCTGTTTCCTGACATTTCCTGACACGGATTTGGCACGCCTATCCTAGTATTCGAGCTTAGTTTCCTTGAAGTTGGGACATTTCAACCTGAAACATCGTTGTACTTGCCGAAGCTGTCTGCCCCATTGTGGTGTCGCTGCCGGGCCCTCTCAAACGTCCTTCGGAATCGAGCTTCTAGGGCTTCGCTCGACAGCCATTTCCAGGAATACCTGGTGTCACTCCACGCATGGCTTGAGACGAGTAGTGTAGCGGATAGCGGAACTAGTCGCCGAGGTTCCGAATTGGCTGGCGAGTTGGAGAATGCCTGGCAGACCGACAAACGCCGACTTGCCCTGCTTGATGAATCGTGCCGCCGGCATCAAAAGGCAGGCCTTCGGAAGCAATCCCAAGCTCGCCGTAAGCCCGTGGCAAATAAGAGTGGGCGCTACAGGACTTGAACCTGTGACCCCCAGCGTGTCGAGCTAGCAAGTCGCTTTATTACAAAGTCTTATTCTAAAACAACTTATGCATCCTGCTCCAGTAATCAAGTTGGGCCAACAGCACTTTTCAGGCACTCTGGCAGTCGCTCAAAGACAACCCTCGATTTGCGGCTCTAGCCAAATACTTAGCGACCGCCTTTTCCTGTGTAGTTAGCAGCATTTCATGACCAGTTGGCGCAGGCAAATCGGGTAGCACTTTTCTCAATTCAGCCATAAACCGCGTATCATTCATCATTTTGGCAAGATTGGCGCGTGCTTCTCTATTCTGGTTGATATTCTGAGCCACTCCTGCGAGGCTAACGGCTACATCGTAGTCTGAAAATGCGTCTTGTGGATAGTTGAATTCGCCTCCGCGATAAGGGCGAGGGTTCGCTGCATCCTTCTTAGCTTTCTCCCAAAGCGTTTGTATTTCCTTGTTAGCATCGAACCCATCAGCTTTACAACAGCTCCAGTTCTGCATAACCTTTTTGAATCTATAGCTCGCAGCCACTGAGGCAATTACCAAATCATCTCCACGAATCCCCATATCATCAAGGGTTAACAATTCCGTTGCACCATAAGCGCCGGCACTTTTCAAGAGTTGTTGGGCCACCAGCCGCGCCAGCGGATTCCCTTCCGCCATCTTATCCAGAATTTGATCGTCAGAGTCTCTATCATTAATGGGTTAGCGCTGCATAGTTGTTTCTTACCCGTTAAACAACATTGTAACAGGTAATACTGCTGAACTAAAGTTTTATTTGCTGTATAGACATAATCGCTGGCTTCTCTCACAACACACTGGTTTCATTAACTATTCTCAGTGCAGGCACGTCACAATTATCATGCAACTGTCAACGCCGACAGGCCGCAATTGTCATGCAATTGTAATATATCTGTTATGCTAATATGTTATAATTGAATGGAATAACATTTTCAGTTGATGCGGCAATGTCTCAAGATGCAGAAAAACTAGAGCGTGACTCCTCAGTGGAACTGGCACTCCATAACCTGCGCCAGCGTCAGGAAGAAGCAAATCGGTTTTCCTGGGGTAAGGGGATTGTTGTGGGCATTTTGGGAAAACTTGCCGGGACTGCCGCCGTGGGGGAATTGCGGAAGTATTTCAAGAACAGTTTATATACCGACATCATGCGCGATACCGCGGTGCAGAAGGCATTGAGCAAAGCCACCACGCGCGGCGAAACGCAAGCGGTTATCGATACGGCCATGAAAAATGCTGCCGCCGGTTTGAAGGGGCTGAAAGGCCATGTGATGCGAAATCCCCTTCTGTGGGCAATCGGGGGAGGCGTGGCGGGCGGCCTTGGCGCGCTGGGGATAGAATATAGTTTTCATGTTGATAACAAAAAAGAGAACGAGAAAAACTTACGCGACATCCAAACCGCGGAGAACCACTGGGCAACACGCATTGAAAATGAGCGGCAAAACGCCGCCGGCCGTGAAAAGGAGCGAAGGTATCCCTAAATTTGGCTTTTGACTCACAGTTTTTTCGGATTGGGCGTAATGCGACCGGTGATGCCCGAGCAGAAGGATAGGGATAGCGAAGGTTATGTAGCAAAACTCTAGCTCGAAGACGGCGTCATCGCAGAAGATGTTCAAAATCGTACGCTAAGGACGATCGATCCTTTTTGGCTGCGAACCTTGCTTTCAGCCATAGATTGGCCCAAACAGCGCCGTCGCTGTGGTGTCAGCCGGGTGCCTAGGTTCATGACTGGCGCAATCATAGGTGTGCAACCAGCGCGACTGCAGCACGGCGGCGACTAGCAAATCATAAGGCGGAGGCGGCCGCAGCAAGTTGGCACACGCCGCCACGCAATCGCACCCCGTCGATCATGCGATGAACACGCCTTGCTGCGCCGAGATGTTTTGCTGCCGATAGCGGGCCGATTGAAAGCGCCATCCGGAAAGTGATAAACCTGCGGTTGAAGGGCAACAGCATTTGTTGGCGGGGGCCATGTTGGTGATGCGGGCCATCGTCCTTAGCAAAAGGTTGGAAGGAACATTTGCCAAGGCGTGCTAAAGCGTGGCCAGCGACCGAACTTTGGATTTGGCATAACAACTGCCGGACAAGTTAACGTAAATGAACGCCGGCGCTGAGATCAAGCCGCCCAAGTCGCAACCTTTAAGCATGAAAGCATCATACGCAGCTGCAGCCTTACGCCTTTTTTGGAATCGACCCCATTGGAGGAGCGTAGCGGCGTCAAGAATGATGCGCATTCTGTTTGTGCATTTCTCTCGTGATCATCCATTCCTTAACTCGGCATCCCTTGCGAAAGACAAATACCGCCAACGCGTGAAACAAAACACCGATGCTCCAACCAGCAAGCGGCCAGACGAACCAAATGCGCTCAGGTGAGGCAAGCAGGTTGATGGCGACAAGTCCAGCATTTACCAGCAGATAGACAAGCAGGTGAATGAAGAAGCCGATTTTCGCATTAGCCGCTTTTGACGCGTCAGCGCGTTGATCTTGGTTTTCCATGATTTGCTCCTCTTGGTGAATTTGCAAGACTAAATGGGTGGCAACCGATCTTCGGTGGTTTCCTTGGTTTGCGTTACAGCTGACCATCATATCCCATAACGTTTTGTCTGGCTAGAATTGCGCCGTCGGAGCGGTCATAGTCACTCGTAGTCACGAGCGACTGGCTTGCCCAGTTCGTCGCGGCAGCAGATTCCTTGGAAGAGCTGGGCTAGCGGTTCTCGTCCTGGAATCGACATTATGAAAAAAGCATATCTGGAAAAACCGCGGGGTTTATCACAATCGGCACTTGCCGCCGGGGTTCGCTGTGGCAGAATATGAAATTGACTTACGAACTGGAAGGATACCGGCCATGTCCGTCGGCCGCAAACTATCGCCCCACTCAGTGCAATCCGCTCCCGCACCGGAACCGGAATCGTGTCCGACAGCCGCGAAGGAAGAGCATCGTGCCCCGCGGGAGTGGATGCCGCGAATGTGGCTAGGGTTCAGTGTTGAAGCATGGCTACGTCTCCTTAGCCGAAATCGCTGCGCCGTCGAGTTGCCGTATTGCCACGTACCCTGTGTCGTCACCGCCGTTAGCATCTTTCACTCTGGGCTGCGCTTGCTTCAAGACGCATGGTTTGGCACTCATTTTCGAAACTCAACGATCCGCCACGCCCCGCTTTTCATCGTTGGCCACTGGCGCTCCGGGACAACTCTGCTTCATGAGTTGCTGATTCTCGACGAGCGCCACACGTTTCCGAACACCTACCAATGTGGCGCACCGCATCATTTCTTGCTGACGGAAAAATGGATGACCCGACTCCTGTGGTGGCTGATGCCGTCGCGCCGTCCGATGGACAACATGGAGGCCGGCTGGGACAAGCCACAAGAGGACGAGTTCGCTTTGTGTATGCTCGGTCAGCCATCGCCGTACCTGACCCTCGGTTTTCCGAACCATCCACCGCAGGATCAGGATGCTTTCGACCTCGAAGGCATGCCGCCTCGCGCCGTCGCACGCTGGAAATCCGCTTTCCTTTTGTTTCTGCGTCAATTGACCCATAAAGATCCGCGCCGGCTCGTCCTCAAGTCGCCGACGCACAGCTGTCGCATTCCCACGCTGCTCGAATTGTTTCCCGACGCACGCTTTGTTCTCATCGTCCGTGACCCCTATGACGTGTTTCCGTCCACGGTCACTTTGTGGAAGACGCTCTATACGACGCACGGCTTGCAGACGCCGCGCTTTGCGGCGCTGGAGGAATACGTTTTCTCGACATTCACGCATTTCCACGAGCGGTTGGAGAAGGGCAAGAAACTGGTGCGGGCCGACCGATTTCATGAAGTGCGCTATGAAGATTTGCTCCGCGATCCGCTCCGCGAGATGGCGCTGCTGTACGAGCGGCTCGAGCTCGGGGAATTCGAAGGCGTGCAGCCGCGCCTGGAGCAGTATTTCGCGGCCCACGCTGGATACCAGACAAATCGCTACGGTCCGCTACCGCCAGACCTTGAGGCGCAGATCAGGCAGCGCTGGGACGCTGCGATTCGGCAATACGGATACCAGCGGGAAGATTGAGCCGGCGTGGTGGTCTTGTTCTTGAAACCTTGGCCAGGTCAGAGGTTTGTCTCGTTGTATTCGCTGCTGAGCAAACAGACCGCATCAACCAAGGCCCGCAGAGCGTCTGGGTCGTTCATTTTGTGATCGTCACCTACCTTCACGAGCCGACCATCAGTTTCGTAGCCTCGCCGGACCAGAGTATCCGTAACCGAATTCATGAAGGCAGTGTCGGCGTCTCCTTCGGGCAACGGGCTGTTCGTGAGCAGCTTGACACTCTGCTTAAGGTCGATCAACTTGTCATTGGGCGAGTGAAGGATTAGCGTTCTTGGCTGCACCTGATCGGAGATCGCGAAACCCGCGAAATTCTCAACCCATCGGGGGAGAAACGTGTCGAAGAGCGGCATCAGGTGCTCGTGGTATTGCAGATTAGGCATACGCCGGACCAGGAACTGTTGCAGATAATCGCCTTTGATCTGGGTGATCCAGACCGGCGCGAGCAAAACAGACGGCAGGTGCTTGTCGGCAGCCAGGTGCATGGCCAGGGCACCACCAAGACTGGAACCGACCAAGATGTCGGGGTGGTGGGCATCATAGGCCTCTCGTGCGATCCGTTCCGATTCTGCACCCATCCCCATAATTTCGGCTCCTATCCTCTTGAAACCTTCAAAACTCACCGTACGAGCTCGCCGATTCAGCGCCTCACTGCTGAAGGGAAACTCGGCAGCTAGCACACCTTCTTGGCCGAACTTTGATCGCATCGCGGAGACCTTGGGCCCACGCGGGCTTCCGCCTAGTCCATGAAAGTAAAGGATTCGCGGCATCATTTTCTCCAAGGAAATAGCGATATCAGCCCTGGACGAAGGCTGCCGAGTTTGGGTCTTAGTCCCTGGCGACCCGTGAACCTGTTCCGCGGCAACTTCCGTCGCTACCAGTCATGACTTGTAAGATACCACCATCAACACACTTAAAGTTGCAGCTGCACAACCAGCTAGGACATGACCGATCCAGAAGTCAACCAACTCACGTTTGACTCCATTTCTCCGTTTGCCACGGACCACAGGACAAGATCAGGCTATCCACCAATCCCTGCACATTGGCGTGCAGTCGCGCGGTAAATCGTCTCAGATTTTCCATTTTTCCCGTCGTCACGGGCAAAGGCGACCCAAAGCGGAGGTACGCACACCTACGGCCCCGAGTCGTGGCCGTTACGACGCCAAGTATGTCTTCCTCAAGCTTGTCCACAATTTCGGCCAGATGCTCGAAGGTAGGCTCCTCCGTGTCATAATCGTGCATGTAGCTGTAGAGTTGGGCGGCCACTTGAAGATCGTGCAACTGGTGATCCGCATCCGCAATCCCTGCGTAGTCCAGAGGATTCGATGCCCTTTGCTGAATTGCCAGGCGCCGGAGTCTGGTAACGCGGTCAGGGACGTCTAGGCGACGCGGATGAAGCTGGCGAACTGTCTCAAGGGGTTTTAGGATCGACGCTAGCACTGTTTCGGCCCGCTCGCAGTATGGTCCGGAGCGAGTTTGTCCGAGATACCGCTTTTCCCGCAAATCGAGAATGCCCTCGCCCACCCGCCGCACGCGCTCGGCGAGTGCAAGATGAGGCATGGGCAGCCAGCCAAGTTTATCTTCAAATAAGGAGAGCAGCCGAGCGAGTTCAGAGAAAGGCTCCTCGGTGTAGCGATAGACAATCGCCGCCGGAATGCACACCACTGGTCGCTCTGCGCCTTGCGCGGCAGCCTGTGCGAACAAGGAAGCGCCGGTCCGGAACGGTGCCACTCGCTGGTAGTGATGATTGAGTTGGCCCTCGGCAAATACTACAAGAGGGTGCGGTTTTGTTTGAATCACTTCCACTGCCTGCTCGTAGGCAAGCATGTCGATGCCTTCGCGGTTGATGCTGAAGCATCCATGCCACTGGAGCATACGTTGACTGATGGGGCTCAGCATGTGAAATGACTGCCAATTGGCCATGTAATAGAAATACCTACCCAATGCGTCGCTGGCTCGTAGGAACACGAATGGGTCGGCATGGGCTGTATGGTTGCTAGCGATTAGGATGCCGTAACCGTGGTCGACCGCCTGGCGAACGTGCTCTAGCCCCTGAATCTCAACATGAGAAACACCCTCGTAGTATTTCTGGCGGAGCTTACGCCCCAATGTGAAGAACCAGATGACCCATTTGTTGGGAAGCGGTCCCCACCAACGCGGTGGCGTGCAGAAGGGAATGTTATCCAAGACGCAGTCCTCTGGGTTGCAATCACGACGAGTATCCTGCCGCGTGCAAATGACGACGTCGCTCGAATCGGCCGACAATTCCTTCGATTGCATCCACAGCCCTGGCAATCCCGTCCTCGGATCGGATCGCCTCGCCAAGACTGCGCGCTCGCGCAATTAGGGACCTGCTGCGTACACAAGTTCTCAAAGCGTCGGCAAGACGCTCGCTTGTGAGTTCGTGCCGGGGTATTGCTCGTGGCGCAGCGCCAAGCTCGAATACGCGCCGTCCCCAGAAAAATTGATCGCCGAAAAACGGCACGAGCAGTGACGGCACACCAGCGCGAAGGCCGGCTGCGGTGGTACCAACCCCGCCATGATGTACAGCAGCGGCAACTCTCGGAAAGAGCCAATCGTGCGGTACATCATCAATTGCAAAGATTTGGTCCGAATTCTTCACCTTACTGAGGGCGCCCCATCCCGTCGCTAAGACACCACGCAGCCCAGCTCGCTTCAAAGCCTGAGTCACTATCTGCGTGAACGATGCGGCGTTCTGGTTTTGCATGCTCCCGAACCCGACATACACGGGGGGAGGGCCGGCATTCAAAAAACTTTCCAGTGCGGGAGGTGGCCGCCAATTCTTATTTTCCAGAAACCAAAAGCCAGTCAGATACTGATTTTCCGGCCAGTCACTCGGCCTCGCGACGATGTGCGAACTGTAGCCATGCAGCGTCGGTATCTGCCGGAGCCAGCGGATCGGCGGGCCGAAAAACCCGTATGCAGGGAGATCCAGAGCTTCGCGTCGCGCACGATTTATCGCGTAGCGAAGCAAATGCCAGAGGTATGCTGCAATGACCGCCGAACTGCAAACATTGTATACTGAGCGTCCCGGTACCCATGAGGGCAGTTCTGGTACAAAGCAGCTCGCCAGGTGTCGACTCGGGCAATTTGGCAAGTATGCTGTTGCACAAACTGGGATATGAAGTTTCTCAGCAACCGAAATCGCGATCAAGGGAGCGGTTGGGGTAATGAGTATTAAGTCAGCGTCCCGACATGAAGCGAGACAGTCAGCCATTAGCTTTGTCATGATCGGCGCGCGCAGGCGAGCGAACTCACGTAGATACGTGAAGGGATTTTCCCCCGCGTGCATCAACTTGCGTACTGCTCGCTCCGAATGCAAGGTTCGCGCGTCACCTCCCATGGGCGCAAAGCCCAGTCCCTCATGGTCGATGAGGCCGGCAAAGTCATTGTGTGTGACAATACGGATATAGTGCCCAGCCGATTGCAATCCCTTGCCCAATGCCACATAAGGCTGCACGTCGCCGCGTGTGCCGGTGATCGGGATTGCAATCTGCAAGCTTCGCCTCCACAACGTTTGGATTCCTGTTAAAACAGGGGATACGCATATAGCCAATGGCTTCCACAGGCCAAACTCCTTCTTGGTCTGAACTTTGATGGCCCGCATTGCGAATGGATCGGCGTGGGCCCGTCAGACGCATGCCCACCCGCTTGCTCGATAACGCTCCACAATCCCTCGGCCGCGCCACTGCCGATGCTCCTCCAACTTTGAGCCGCGAAGCCTAAAGATAGTTGGCTACATCGTGGACCAGTCATTGAATTTTGGTTCTTCAAGAGCAGCCGGGCCGACTGCCGACGGTGCACCGCTCAGGAACTCCCAAATGGCGTTTCATGGCATCGGCTTTGATTGGTTTTCGCGGATGCGCCGGTCCAAGTGCATCGCCTTTTGCAAGATCCTGCTCCTCTACCGCCCCACTAACACCTGGGGATGGGGGATCACTTTCCATGTTTGGAGAGTTTGGCGGGGCCCGCATACCTGAACTGAAGGGCCACGACGAAGCCAGCAGTGGCCGCCGCACCGGCGTAGAAGAGGATGGTCCAGAATATACCAGCCAGCACACGCTCCTCCTCTGCATTCAGCAGTGCCATTCCGAGCGCTCGTTGACGTTCGAGGAGAACCTCCCGCATCATCGCTAGCAGCACTAAGGACAAATTGATGTTTCGCATCGTCACGTCGAGGCCAATCGACAGGCGATCGGCCCGAGGCCAGCCCAGCAGCCGAAACGGCATCATACTCAACTGTTGCGAGATCACACAGAAAAGAATGATCGCTACAGGCCCCTGCCAGCCATACTCTCCAGGACGAATCCGACCGCTGCCCATCGAGCCGACGACCATAACAACCACGATGACCATGCCGACGCGAAAGCACCACTTCGAAATGAGCTGGCGGTGCCGTGGCAGCCACCGGGCCATTGCCATGCCAACGAACAATGGCAGCACAAGGAACAGACTGAATTCCTTCACCACCAAGCTAAAAGGCACTTCAAAGTCCGCAGGCAAATAGCCGGAAACCAGCAGCCTCATCAAGAGTGGCACTGTGACAAGCGATGCCAGTGTACCGAACGCGTCCAGACTAGCTGACAGCACCAAATTGCCCTTGCCAAACCAGGAGAACAATTTCGGTAGGGATCCGCTAGGCATCGACGAAATCAGCACCAGGCCGACCGCCATGCCCGGGTCCAGGTTGCCCACTCGAATGATCAACAAGGCGACTAAAGGCGTCAATACAAACTGGCATGCGGCGCCAACCAGCACCGCTTGGGGACGCTGCACCACTCTTACAAAATCATATAAGGTAAGGGTTGCCCCCATGCCTAGCATGAAAAAAACCAGCTGAATTGGCGCCAACACTTGCTCGTACTGAGAGTAATTATCAAAGTAAGTCCTAAGCATTCGGATCCCCAAATCGCGGAATCGTTGTTTATTAGCCTTGGGCCAAGCTCCGCCTTGGTTTGCCGCTGTAGAACGCACTCACTTTAGATATCAGGTATCATGCTGTCGCCAAACGGTTAGTGGAACCGACTACGCACCCTGGAGTTCGTGGAGATGATCTGTGAGCACCTTGGCGACCCCGAGGGCGAAGGCTGCCCCGACGGAGGGCCCTTTGAGCGGCATCGGGTCCGTGCCTTGGCCAACTCGACCTTTCGCAACAGCCGGCTCCAAATTCCAGCGGAGGTCCACCTTGAAATCCTCACGCGTTTGGCCAATGAGTGCCAGGCCAGCCTGGAATGCGTCATCGCAGCCAGTGCAGAAATCTTGCGTCTGACAAATAAACGCCGCGTCTAAGTGCGGGTATAGGGCACAACCATCGTCCTTTTGGTTCCTGTGTGTCGGCCTGCTGGTTTTTTCGAGAGACAAGCGGTAGAGAGTCCCTTTGCCTTTGCTTTCCTCCACAAGTAGTGCGCCGACGGAGACAGCTTGACCTTGGGTTGGGCGCGCGCTCCCTCGGCAAACGTAATTGACAAGATCCGCTACGAAGCCGATTGCGAATGGTGGCACGGCCTTGCCTTGGAGAGCAGGCAAACCGCCCCCGGTGGATTCGCCGGCCTTGGTGACGTAGGGTTCATTCGTGATGTCCTGGCAAAGATCGCACAACTGTTTGGTCGTCAAGGGTGCGTTGCTGGTCCACTGCCCATATTCTGTGAGCCCCTGAATCGCCCTGATGTGAGCGTAAATCAGGCGGCGGCGCCAGGCATGGAATCGATCTCCATCTTTGAGGCCGTCGTGATCGAAGGAGTACAAAGAGTAGTGCGGTTCTCGAATCCGCCCGTCGGCATCCGTTATTTTCGCAAGCCAGTCTGGGCAACCAGGTTGCCGACTGCGCCACGCCGCACAGATGCCCTGAAGAAGTACGCGAAGGCCTTGGATCTGCTTGTAGCGCGATTCATTGTTAGCACGAGCGAGGTATTCGACTAGCCCTTCGAGGGTCCGCGCTTTATCACATCCCCAAGCGCGGCAATACAACTCGACGCACAATTCCTCTAACTTGGGCTCTTCCATGGGCGACGAGGTCACGGGGCACCTAATCTTTCTCGGTGGGGAAGAATTGGATTCGGAAGGGTGGTTTTACTCCCGTGAGAATGGCCTCGCCGCCCAGGAACTCAGGTCGGTCTTTTCGAAGCTGCAAAGTGTAGGCTTGCTCGACTTCGCCTGACGGCGTGGTCTGCCAAACGATTACGCGGATTGCGTACGATTCCGGTGCTGAGCGGGAAACGGACATTTCGACTTTGAGGATGAATTGGTTGTGCTCGTCCTGGTCCACTCTCCAGTAGAGGCCGCCCAATGGGGATTCTTCCCACCCGCGGAATTCGGTGGATTCGTCGAGGTCGGCGGGAGCACCAATGACTACTGCACCTTCCCACGGGAAAACGCGGATTCCCGAACTCCAACCAATCCACGCTTCCGCCATTTGCTCACCCACCCATTTCACGAGATCTTGCCAGCCGGGTACCGATTGTCTCGCCGCCTTCCGCTCCAGCGAGGCTTCCAAGCCAACAATCTCGGCGGATAACGAGCATGTCGAGTCCAGGGGCACGGCCGGGAACATCACTCGGACCAGCCCCGGCTCGATGAGTCGTTCCCGAATCGCATCGGGGCGCAACTGTCCGCCGATCATGAGGCGGAATTGAACCCGTTCCAAATCCTTGTTTCGTATGGGGGCTCGCTCGAGTTGGGCTAGAGCGTCCCCCGCCGACTGGCGAATGTACGCCGTTTCCTCGGCGTCCTGTGACATTTCCGTGAATGTTCGGCGAGCGGCATCCTTGGCGGTGTCCGCCATCTCCTCCGGGACTCCCAAAGGGCGAACCTGTGCGATCAGGTCGCAGATTTCTCCATGACAATTCTGAGGGATGACCTCCACCGTAACATCGAAGCCTTCAAGAAACAATCCAAAAGAGGCGCGAAATGTGACCTTTTCGAGCAGCTCGCCCAATTCTATTACCCACGGAGGCGGTTGAAAATTGGTGCTGACGTTCATTGGTTTCTCCTCAGGAGGAGGTTAGGT
>Ga0206872_10325_pt1 | contig 12035 bp, 11 predicted proteins | sample Alteio_BWOrgCont_34_FD_152906 | JGI IMG/M metagenome (GOLD analysis project Ga0206872, IMG submission 152906) | Enriched cells from forest soil in Barre Woods Harvard Forest LTER site, Petersham, Massachusetts, United States -... | ecosystem: Environmental > Terrestrial > Soil > Temperate forest >... | reverse complement strand
ACATCCCCGGTTTTTATCACATCCCTGGGCGATTGTTTTAGCTTTAGCGTAAGGATGTTACGGCCAAATGCTACGGCGGCGATATATCGCGTAAGCGCAAGTTGCTTGAAAAACAGAAAAAAGGTAAAAAACGCATGCGCCAGGTGGGAAACGTAGAGATACCACAGAGTGCGTTTATGGCTGTGCTGAAACTGGATTAAGAGCCCCCTAACCCCCTAAAGGGGATTTTTATCGACAGAACTTTAGGTATTATGTACAGGCAATTGAGTTTCTACACATTAAATGGCATTGTTAAATTTATCGATTTAGGTGATTCTGTATACGGAGAATGGATTATTTATGATGACATGGCCCCCAAATATCACGTCAATTTGTTTGACAAAAACTTCAACTCAAATGTTATCGTCAACTCTTTACTCGAAAATAAAAAAGAAACAATTGATAGCGTTATCAAAAAAATAAGTACCCAACAGGGTGTTAAATTATCAATGGGGGTGCGGCCGGGCATAGAAATATTACAGAAATCAGAAATGATCGATCTGGAACTCGCTCCATTACCAGAATCATGGCTTAAGAATATAATTAAATGAAGCTATTAGACGGAAAATACGTATCAGAAAAACTTAAAGGCGAAATAGCCGAAGGCGCCGCCAAAATTTTATCGCAAACCGGGCGCAGGCCACACCTGGTAGCTGTTTTGGTCGGGCACGACGGCGGCAGCGAAACTTATGTAGCCAGCAAGATAAGGAATTGCGAACAGGTGGGTTTTAAATCATCATTAGTAAGATATGAAAGTGACGTGACCGAAGAAGAACTGTTGCAAAAAGTGGTGGAACTGAATGCGGATGCCGATATTGACGGCATAATTGTGCAATTGCCACTGCCAAAACACATCGATCCTGAAAAAGTTACGGAAAAAATTGATTACCGCAAGGATGTTGACGGCTTCCACCCTGTTAACCTGGGTAGGATGCAGCGTAATTTGCCCTCGTTTATACCAGCTACGCCCTATGGCATTACTTTAATGCTTAAGGAATATAATATCGAAACATCGGGCAAGCATTGCGTAGTGGTAGGGCGAAGCAACATTGTAGGTTCGCCCATAAGCATATTAATGGCGCGCAATACTTATCCGGGCAATTGCACGGTTACCATTTGCCATAGCCGCACGCCAAATATTAAAAACTTTACTTTGCAGGCTGATATATTAATAGTCGCCATCGGCAAAAAGAACTTTATTACCGCCGATATGGTAAAAGAAGGCGTGATAGTTATTGACGTTGGCATGAACCGTGAAACCTCAACCCTTACAAAATCAGGCTACAAACTTTACGGCGATGTTGATTTTGAAAATGTAGCACCCAAAGCCTCGTGGATAACGCCGGTGCCGGGAGGTGTAGGTTTAATGACCATTATTGGGTTATTGAAGAATACGCTGGCATCGGCAACAAAAGAGGTATATCCTTAAAAAGTCATTAGGTCATTGGGTCATTAAGTCATTTTTTTGATCCGTTAAGTGTTCACAAACTCAACATCAACTCAATGACGTAATGACCCAATGACTTAATGACCAATGATTTCCGAAGGAATCCGGTAATTTTCACTCTCATCATTCCAGGCCATTGAGGTGATACGCCAGTTATCGCCATCCTGTATAAATTGGATGTAATTAATTCCTTTAGGCAGGTTGTCAGTCTCGTAATAGGAGTAACTATATTCATAAACACTGGTGCGCTGGGCTACACGGCCAAATATTTCGGTTTTTGAATATAATTCGCGCTGCATAAACTGTAACAGCCAGCCGTCTTCAATTTGCTCTTCTATTTCCTTAATAAATGATTCTGCAGTATATTTTACCGCCTGGCCCGAGCTGTTGTTAATTAATAGCCCATCACCATAAAACAACGACCGCACGGTTTCCAGATCTGGCAGTTCGCCGTCCATAAAGCTTAATGATTCATAAAAATCTTCGGTGATAAAATCTATGGCTCTCGTACTCATGATTTTGATTTCGGATTTCGGAATTTCGACCCGATAGCTATAGGGTTCGGATTTATTTTTATTTGGGATGTTGAATTTCGAATTTATCCATAGACTAATTGCGACAAAGAACCATTACCCATTTATTAAATTCAAATCCGAAATCGAACATCCGAAATCCGAAATCGATTAAAAATCGATCTTTAAATTCATCAGCGACGGATTTTTCATTACATCGTCCATATTGGTAATAAGGGTTACCCTTTTTCTGTCGGCCGAAACGATGGCTTTAGGATTGTTCACTTTTTTAACGGGCTTTGCGAAGTTTAAGACAACCTTGTAAGGCATATCAATCAGCATTGCTTTTGCCATAGCAAAAGCCGATTGGGTTTTCTTCAAAAAAGCATTGAATTTTGCTTTATCAATTATCCTGTAAAATTTATGCGGGGTTATTTCGTAGGAGTAATAATCCTCCCCGGCAACCAATTGCTGGGCATCGAAACCGTCCGCCTTCTTATTATTTTTAGTAACAGCGTTTAACTGGCCGTTCATTGACATTTTTGAAATATGTTTCAGGTAATATTCAAGGTCGGCTGAATTTTTTGCCATGTGGGTGATACCCACCTTCATGATATTTTTTTTAAGGTCCATTTTCACGGAAAGATTACTGCTTTTAGCCATGTTGGCTTCCTCAAAAGTCATTTTTTGCTGGGTGCTATCAGGCATTGCGCTATAAAAATTAAGCGTAGTATCTTTTACCAAAGAAAACTGGGGCGTCGCTTTTATGGAATCGCTCATTAAATTTGTAAGTACCGAAACAGCGCTGCTCATGTCGAAGTTATACGACACGTTGCATGATCCATCGGGTTTAAAATCATAGCGCTCTTCGATATCAACGCATGAGGAAAGGCAAAGCAGTACGAAAAATAGAATGGGGTAATAAAATTTTTTCATAACGCAAAATTTAAGTAATTATAGTAAAAAAAGGTGAAAGGTAAAAGTCTAAAGATGAAAGCTTTTTGCGGCTTTTTTTGACGCTTTTGGCTTTCAGCTTTAGGCTTTCAGCTAAAATAAGTAATTTCGCCCCTTATTATGGCACATATAATTCCGGAAGATGGCACGCAGCTTCCTTTGATGGAAGAATTTTATACGATACAGGGCGAAGGGTTCCATACCGGCAAAGCTGCATATTTTATACGCCTTGGCGGCTGCGACGTTGGCTGCCACTGGTGCGATGTTAAAGAAAGCTGGGACGCGGAGTTGCATGCGCTTACAAGTGCCGACCAAATCGTAAAAAACGCATCCAAATATCCTTCAAAAGCCGTAGTGGTAACCGGGGGCGAGCCGCTGATCTATAATCTTGACTACTTAACCGGGGAGCTTCAAAAAAAAGGCATTAAAACGTTTATAGAAACTTCGGGAGCATACCCGCTTTCCGGTACCTGGGACTGGATCTGTCTGTCACCAAAAAAGTTTAAGGCGCCCGTTTTGCATGTAGCGGAACGAGCCAACGAACTTAAAGTGATTATATTTAACAAATCAGACTTTGCCTTTGCCGAAAAAAATGCGATATTAGTGTCCTCTAATTGTAAGCTATACCTGCAGCCTGAATGGTCAAAATCAAAGGAGATGACCCCCTTGATTGTTGAGTATGTAATGAATAATCCGCAATGGGAAATATCCCTTCAAACGCATAAGTTTTTGAATATTCCTTAAGTGGGCAGTTGATTAAGTTGATTATGTGAGTAGTTGATTGGGTTTGCATTTCTGGAAGAACTTTCAGCGCTTACAATCATTACAACGATTTCAACTTAATCAAGCTATTCTAACTTAATCAACAATCAACTAACACGTTTGGCGTAATTAATGTAACTTGGGTACAAAACATCATATTATTAAAGAATGAGAATTACGATCTTGTCAGTTTTGTTATTTTTTTTAACTGCTTTTGCCTCCGCACAGGATAGAACGTATTCTACCACTGACAAGCAAGCCATAAAAAATTTCGCATTGGCCAACCAAAGTTTAGATGAGAATCTTTACGATGATGCTGTTAAACTTTTACAAAAAGCAATCAGTTCTGACGATAAATTTATAGAAGCACATGACTTGCTGGCTGATGTATACCGGTTAATGCATCAGCACAAACCGGCAATTGAGCAATATCTTAAAGTAATTGCATTGGGCCCGGATTTTAACCGCGCTGTATACCTAAAAATTGGCGACGAAGAAATCCACGAGCAGCATTACGATGCGGCAGTAAAGCACCTCCAAAAATATTTAACTTACCCGGATATCGGCCCAAAAAATCTCTTCCTCGCGCAAAAGCTTGTTATCGATTGTAATTTTAGCATAGATGCCATGCAGCACCCGGTTCCATTTAAACCTGTTAATATGGGCCCCGAAATTAATACCGTGGATGATGAATACCTCCCTTCCGTGACGGCCGATGAAAGTACGCTGATATTTACCCGCAAGATAAATAATAACGAAGATTTTTATAAAAGTGTAAAAGTAGATGGAAAATGGCAAACGGCCACCTATCTAAGCGACCAGATAAATACACCTGACTACAATGAAGGGGCGCAATCAATTTCACAGGACGGGAAATTCCTGTTTTTTACAGGCTGCAACCGGCCCGACGGGCTTGGGCGATGCGATATTTATATTGCGCAAAAAAAAGGTGACGATTGGGGCAAACCCTATGATTTGCCGGAACCTATAAATACCCCCGGATGGGAATCGCAGCCCTCCATCAGTGCGGATGGGCGGACACTTTATTTTGTAAGCAACAGAAAAGGCGGTTATGGGGGCTATGATATTTGGAAATCAGTTTTGACAGACAAGGGTTGGGGCGAACCGGAAAATCTTGGCCCAAATATCAATACTTCATTTGACGAGCAATCGCCGTTTATTCACGCGGACGACAGTACCCTCTATTTTTGTTCGAATGGCTGGCCGGGCCTTGGTGGAATGGATCTTTTTGTGAGCCGCCTGGGTAAGGACGGCCAATGGCAAAAGCCTGTAAACATGGGCTACCCCATTAACACAGGCGGCGACGAGAATGGCCTGACTTTAACAGCTAATGGCAAAGACGCTTTTTTTTCGTCAAATACGCTTGGCGGTTTGGGAGGATATGATATTTACACCTTTGAGCTCCCCGAAAATGTACGTCCGCACGTAGTAACTTACGTAAAAGGTAAAGTAAACGACGCTAAAACCCAGCAGCCTTTAGAAGCCGCGGTTGAAATTATCGATCTTGAAAAAAACAGCCCTGTTTACCAGGATTATAGCGACATTAACGCGGGCGACTTCCTGGCTACGGTTATATCGGGGAAAAACTACGGGTTAAACATTTCAAAAGCAGGGTATCTTTTTTATTCACAAAACTTTTCGCTCATCGGCCACGAAGCCAAAGACCCGCTTGTTATTTCGGTTTTGCTGGAACCCATCGAGGTTGGCAACAAAGTGATCCTGAACAATATATTTTTTGATACCAATAAATTCGACCTTCAACCCGAGTCGCTTGCGGAATTGGCCAAATTGATAGAATTTATGTTGTTAAACCCCACATTAAAAATTGAAATATCCGGCCATACCGATAACGTGGGAAACGACCAGATCAATCAAACGCTGTCTGAAAACAGGGCGAAAGCTGTTTACGATTTCCTTATCGGTAATAAAATTGACGTGTCACGGCTTGTTTACAAAGGCTATGGCAAAACACAGCCAATAGCCCCGAATGATACCGAAGACGGCCGTAAAAAGAACCGCCGGACGGAGTTTAAGATAATTGCGAAGTAGGTGAAAGGTGAAAGGCAAAAGCTGAAAGATGAAAGCTAAAGGTTGTAAAATGTGAAAAAAACCTTTTACCTTTCACCTTTTACCTTTCGCCAAAAAATGAGAGCTGCTTTAATCGTCTTGTTTCTTACTGCTATTCTCTCCTGCAAGCCCATTTATAAGACTATGAATGCCGGAAGGCCCTGGCAAAGTAAGATACAGCAAATACCCGGGAGGGTTGAATGTGAATTTTATAACGAAGGCGGCGAAGGTATTGCTTACCACGATTCGGACAGCATCAACAATGGCAGCGGTAAGCTAAACCCGGTAAACGGCACTTATCTGAACGAATTCCGGATGATGGAAGGAGTTGATATTTCATACACCAAATCGCATGGTATTGATGACAATCCCTACAATAAAGTGCCCCGCGACATGGATCAGCTATACGTCGGCTGGACCAAGCCCGGCGAATGGATCAACTATACAGTAAAAGTAAATAAAACCGGTAATTACCACATAGGCTTAATGTACACCGCTAACGGCGATGGGGCTATTTCACTTGACATGGACGGCAAAGCTATTACTGGCCCTTTAAAAATAACATCAACCCACGATGACCGCGATACGGTGGCCTGGCGGCAATGGCACCATTGGAATAAAGCGGATTCATTAACTTCCGTTGTGCTGAAAAAAGGAATACACATCCTAACCTTGCATGTGGTGGCAAACGGGAATATGAATTTTGATTATTTGGAATTTAGATGAGCTGGCTCTATCCCTGACAACATCTGAAAAGAGTTGTCAAATTTGGGTTATCCGTCTACGGGTATAACAGCTTCTAAATAAAGGCGAATTCGATGAACATTCCGAAATCTTTCCATAACCTCAATCTCAGCTCTTACAAAATGCGGGTGTCGCTTATTGGCTACATAGGCTTTTCTTTTTCTGAAACTAAAATAAAAATCACCTTCCACGCTTTTAAGTGTTTTTATTGTAGCTTCAAGCTGATCTGTACCTTCTGATCTCCAATCTGATACTTTGTTTTTTTAATTCTACCAGGTAGAGACAAACATCGCTTGTCAACATAACATCACATCTGCTTTCAATATCGCCAGTCTCTCTTAATACTTGGATGCAGTTATCAATAGCGGTAAAGGTTATTTCTTTTTGTTTACTGTTAACTACAGTTGCCACCCACAGTGCTTTGTTTACTGAATCCAAATAAGCCGGCAATTTATTATTATCATCACAAAGGCCAAATATAGGCTCAATCGTTATTCTACGACACTCTGGTTTAGAAAAATCCGCGCTCATATTTCTTCCAGTTCGTCTTCGATGTCAAGGATTGAAGCAAATAGATTATTTCCTTCAGAAAGGTTGTTATTTAAATAATTATTATCCGAAGGTAATCCGTTATAATCTCCGAGCTTAACAATTTCACCATTATCATTAAGTTCATAAATGGCCAAGTCATCCGGTTTAATGACTGAACTAAGAGGCAGTATCGAAGTCAATTTTGAATTTAATTCTTTTTCCTGATCTGACCCTTTTATCTTTTCTTCAACTAAATATCCTTTAACAGCTAATGTGAGGAAATTAATAATATACGGACTATGTGTCGTTATAATCAATTTATTACCTTCATTCATATTATTAAACTCTAATAGACTTTTTAGCATTTGCCATTGCGAAGTTGGAAACAAGTTCTGTTCCGGCTCTTCAACGATGTTTATAAATGCTGATTTATTGAACCTGCCCGATAGCGCAGATATGGCAGCTCTTTTTTGTTCTTCAGTTAAATTACTACTTGAGTAAATGTCGGTAACCCCTCTTTTAAATCTATTAAGTTCATCGCTGCTCATTGGCTCTTTACTTTCGGTTTGGCTTTTTACTGAATTGGTTAAAAACCAGGTGACTAAAAAAAGCGGTACAAATGACTGAAAACCGCTTGATGATTCGGCTAATTTTATTTTATATCCATTTCCTTTTAAATATAAAATATCATTATCCTTGTCGTATTCTAAATCAACTTCGTTTATCGGCAATCTTAAATCACCCTTCATTTCCTTTTTGGAATTGTCAAATTCATAAAGTAATTCGCTTAAAGCGGGTGAAAAAATCCTTTGGGTTTTTAGATCATCCACAGAACTTAAAAAATTGCGGTCAGCCGGTAAATACATAATTTGTGGCAAAGGGTAATTGCCTGATTGATTTTCCGAAATCTCTAATTGATTTTCTGAAATTTCTAAGTGACCTTGATAATATTTGAATGAATAGGAGTTGCCAACGTATTCTATTGCAGAGTCGTTAGAAAAAACCCTTTTCATTTGACCTTTTTTATTATAGGAATCGTATCTGAAATAATTTTCAATTTTATGATACGTCAAGTATCTTTTTAATACGCCCTCGCTTTCAAAAGCTTTTTTATCATAATCTCCGCGCGTTAGCGCTTTCTCCATCCATGTAAAATTGGAAATTAATTTGGCCACCGTGCTCTTACCGCTTCCCTGGTTGCCGATAAATACAGTTACCTTTTTAATATCAATCCAGCCATCATTTTCATTATAGCCTTGTTTTATTGGCCCGAAATTTTTGATTTTGATTTTGCTCATTGTTCAATAGGTGCGTTTATTCAAAGCTAATATTAATTATCAAAATTGATAAAGTTAATAGTTTTTTGCCCTTTTGAATTTCGCAATTATATCGTCAATTTCTTCCTGCCGGTGCCCATTGCAATAAACTTCGCGAATTTTACCCTCATTTACCATCATTCCATTATTAAAATATTTTTGCTTCCTGGTTACTTCTCCAAAGGGACAATTCCAACAATCATCATCCACTAACGCGTAACTTTGTCCTTTTTTATAACCGGATTTCCAGATTCTTTTATCTATCGGGCAGTTGTCAACAGCAGGATAACTATAAGGTCTTGAATGAAATACCTTTTTACTCGTCACAAGTTTTTTTAGTTGATCGCTAATAACATTTTGTTTTAGGTTATTAACCCATCTTTTAAAATTCGTTTCTTCAATTAACAGTTTCTCAAAATCCCGGTATTCGAAAATTCTATCGTATGCAGCATTTAAAAGGCCTTTCACATCAATCTCGATTACAGAATAACCAAGCTCAAATATTTTGGATTCTTTAAATTTATCAACGAAATGGGTGACAGCAATTTCAATCAACAAAGGTTTGCCTTTGATAAAAACAATAAGGTCTGGGATAATTTGGTTTAGGCGCTTTTCAAGTACGATTTTTTCAAATGTGACCTCTGTAGCTGGGAATATCAACTTATCAGAATTATTAAGATATACCGGAGGCAAAACCATCCGTTTGTGTTTATCCAAAATGTTCTTTGCATAAATATGCAACGCTGTCTCAACCGCCCCCTCACATTCTATAGTGTTATGATGCGCAAAATGATGCTGATTAAATTCTCCCTTTTTTGCGACAAGCCGTTGTTCGCAGGAAGGGCAAATACAATTACAGGCAAGCCCGCTTTTAACCGATGAAATGTCCACCAGCTTTCCATCTTGAAGCCCGAACGGTAGTTTAATGTCCATTGGTCATTGTTAACTCATAAAAATATCAATCTTTATCGTTTAAATCATCTATCGATATAAAATGTGATAATAGTGTTTAAAATCGTTTCTACAAGGATAGGTACAAATTGCACCCCCTTTGTTATATTCCATTAACTTTGATGATTTTTGAAAGTTGTTAAAGCCGTTCTTTTTTTGAAATAAATCGGATTCGCTAACGACAGTTGAACTCAAAAAAGGTATTCATATCCTAACGCTGCATGTTGTAGCTAACGGGAATATGAATTTTGATTATTTGGAGTTTAGATAGACACACAAGGAGCGAGCGCACGTCAAAATTGAATACTACTATATCTGTCATATTCAACCTTTGCAATGTAATATTCAAACTCAAGATATAGACCTTTTAAGTTAACACAACGACTTATGTGTTCAAGATATTTGTCCGTGCGTCCATTTTGCAATTGTGAAACAGCCTTATAAAATTCAATTTGACATTGTTGACGGTTGCGGTATGGCCCATCTGGATGTTGTTTATACTCTCTATTTAATTCTGTTTCGGAAAGCTCTCCTAAAAGAAACAACGGAACCGTAAGTTTATAATGTTTTAAACGATTTAACTCTTTTCGCACAATTTTTAGTAAATCCAATCTGTTTAATTTGGTCGCAATGTAAAAAAGAATACATCCTGGTTTTTTTTGGTCAGTGGTATACTTTATTTCTTTTCTGTGTACTATTGGGAATTTGAAAAAGTCAATAGCTTCATCAAAATTTCCCATTGCATAATAACAAAGCGCAATAAACATATAGGTGTTGTCACTCGCTGTAGATGCGTCCTTTTCCAATTTATTAAGCACTAAAAAATCATCAAGTGCATTATTGTATTTGCCGAGCAGCAGAGAACATGTTGCCCTTGCTCGCAAATCAAAATCCGAACATGTTTTTAAATAATTTTCATCAGCTATTTTGTAAGCTTTATCAAAATTATCCAAGAAAATTTCATCCCACGGATTTGTCTCGATCATAATTCAATCAATTTGGTAATAATCATGGTTTGTCTGCAGTTTCGATTAAATGCCTATGACTAAATACGGTTCAAAAACTGGAAGGTTGCAAAAAAGCCTTCAGAAATCAATCCAAAGGCTTTCTTTATCCATTTCGTTGAGACGCGATGCATCGCGTCTCTACACAGGTTGTCAAATCTTTTTCATCTGCATATCTGAAATCCACGCATCTGCACATCAAAAAATCAATTCCCCATCTCCGATAAAAACTTTATCCGCATTAACTGTACTTCTTCACGGGTATATTCATCGTTGCCTAATTCGGCAAGGGCATCGTCTATTGAATCTGCTTCGGCGGTGCGGAAATAATCATATATTTCTTCCTGCTTGTCTTCATCAATAACTTCGTCGATATAGTAATTGAGGTTAAGCTTGGTGCCCGAGTTTACGATGGTATCCACCTCTTTTAGTATTTCCTCGTAGGTAAGCCCTTTTGAAGCGGCAATATCATCGAGGTTTAAATGACGGTCGATATTTTGGATGATAAAAACCTTAAGGGCCGATTTGTTGGCGGCGCTTTTTATTACCATATCAACAGGGCGGTCAATTTCATTATCCTCTACATATTTCTGTATCAGGTCGGTAAACGGCTTTCCAAATTTAAGGGCCTTCCCCGCCCCTACGCCCGAAATTTGCTTCAGTTCGTCGTTCGTAATAGGATAATGGGTACACATTTCCTCCAGTGAAGGGTCCTGGAATATTACAAATGGCGGCAATCCTTTTTGTTTGGCCAGCTTTTTACGCAGGTCCTTAAGCATTTGCAATAATTCGGTATCTAATGCACTGCCACCGTTTTTTGGGCCGTCTTCGCTGTCGTCATCGTCTGCAGCTTCAATCGGCCGGTTTAACACAAAACGGATGCTGTACGGGTTTTCGATAAATGCATTTCCCGTTTTGGTCAGACGCAATAAACCATACTGGTCGATGTCTTTTGAGAGGAAATTATTAAGCAAAGCCTGCCTCAGCAGCGAGTTCCACAAATTACGGCCATCTTCCTTACCCGATCCATAATAATCAAGCAGATCGTGCTCATAGTTCTTTATCTGGGCATTATCCTCACCCATCATGATGCTGATAATGTGGTTATCGTCAAATTTTTCGCCGATCAGCTTAATCAGGCTTAAAGCTTTGTGCAAATGAAGTTCGCCATCAAAATGTTCCTTGTGGCCGCAGCAATTATCGCACATGTTATTGCAGCCTGCTTCGTTAAAGTTTTCGCCAAAGTAATGCAGCAGCTGTTTACGGCGGCAAACTGATGATTCAGCGTAATCAATCACTTCCTTCAGTATCTGGGTGCCAATCTCTCTTTCAGAAACCGGCTTGTCCTTCATAAACTTTTGAAGTTTATCAATATCCTTTTCTGAATAGAAAGCGACACAAACGCCCTCGCCCCCGTCACGGCCCGACCGGCCGGTTTCCTGGTAATAGCCTTCCATGCTTTTTGGCACATCGTGGTGGATCACATAGCGCACATCCGGCTTATCAATACCCATACCGAAAGCGATGGTAGCCACAATAACGTCGACGTCCTCCATCAGGAACTTATCCTGTGTATCAGCGCGTACTTTAGGATCCAGCCCTGCGTGATAAGGCAGCGCTTTAACGCCATTCAGGTTCAGCGCTTCGGCCACTTCCTCAACCTTTTTACGGCTAAGGCAATATACTA
>Ga0206872_10353_pt1 | contig 12062 bp, 12 predicted proteins | sample Alteio_BWOrgCont_34_FD_152906 | JGI IMG/M metagenome (GOLD analysis project Ga0206872, IMG submission 152906) | Enriched cells from forest soil in Barre Woods Harvard Forest LTER site, Petersham, Massachusetts, United States -... | ecosystem: Environmental > Terrestrial > Soil > Temperate forest >... | reverse complement strand
ACGCCGCGAGCGGTTTGCGGCGCGTGGAGTTTCTCAGGTGGACGAACCTTCAAGAATCGCGAAGCTGATAAAGACCGATGGGTGGCAACCAGTCGACACCAAGATTCGAGTCTCAGCAGTGGCTGATTTGGTTGGGAAGCTTGGCGGAAAGGATCTTTACGGCGATACGATAACGCCGCCGCTTCGTGAAATGATTCAGAATGCCGCTGATGCCGTTCGTGCGCGGCGACTGATGGACAATTGCGCTGCAGACTGGGGAGAGATACGCGTAACGACCGGCAAAGACGATTCGGGTGTTTGGATTCAAACTGAGGATACAGGTGTTGGAATGTCAGAACCTGTCTTGACAGGCCCTCTTTTGGATTTCGGGACGAGTTTTTGGGGTTCTACACTTATGCATAGTCAACTTCCCGGTTTGGCTGGTAAAGGCTTTCAAGCGACAGGACGTTATGGGATTGGTTTCTTTTCGGTTTTCATGTGGGGGGAGCGTGTTGAAGTGACATCACAGCGGTTTGACAAGGGAAGGGGCGACACATTAGTTCTTTCTTTCTCAAAGGGACTCAAGGAGAGGCCGATTCTCCGAATAGCGCAAGCTTGCGAATACATTCCGGACGGCGGAACCCGCGTCAAAGTGTGGCTATCAAATTCAGAAACTTTGGAGCGTCTGAAGTCAACTTTCAATGATGATGAGACGCTTTCATTGGCGCAGGTTTGCGCACGAATTGCACCGTGCTTAGATGTTACGATTAGGGCGGACGGCTGCGACGGCCAGTTGGAAACATCTATTTTAGCAAATGACTGGCTTTCACTACCCGATGATGCCCTATTGAAGCGAATAGCACCTATTGACCATCCTTCGCGGAGGACGCGGGACTCAGACTATTTTGAGACATCTCCTACGCCGCCTCTGAGAGTGTTAAAAAATGCCGCCGGACGCACGATTGGCAGGGCTGCGATTTGGCAATCTGACAAATACTTGGTAGATAGAAAAAGAGGTATTGTTACTGTTGGTGGTCTTCGCGCTTGCAGCCTCAATGGAATTATCGGCGTTTTCGTTGGTTCTCCCCAACGAGCAGCGAGAGATTCCGCCGTGCCTTCGATTTCAATTTCGATCCTCCATAATTGGGCCAAGGAGGAACGACGAAATAGGCTGCAAGAAGGTCATCCCCAAAAAGCTTTGGCATTACTTGGTGAAGTTTTTAGCAGCTTGGGTATCGATCTCGAAGGCATCCCGATTGCAGAAACTGATTCAGGTTGGATAACACCGGCTCAGATTGAACTCTTGGCAAAGCAGACGGACGAAGTTTTGCTGGTTTCTGATCTTTCAATCGAGATGGCAGGTGGCAAGGTGGCTAAGGTGCAACTTAAAAATGGAGTTTTGTCTTTGGAATCAGGGGGAATGACTGTTCTAAATTATGAGGGGTTCCGTTGGTCTGATTGGCCGCCTCTAAAAAATGAAGAAAAATGGGGCAAATACAGATTTTATAACCGTACTATCCAGGGAGCAGTTATTCGATCTCTCGCAAAAGGGTGGGGTTGCTCATTGGAAGAAATTTTAAAAGTGAGCTCATTCACGTCAGATAATGAATCTTTCGAAAGAGAAGTTGGCGTGTTGGCAGGCAAACCTTTTCTGGATGATGTTGACATCATCCGCCGTCCAAAAGTAAAGATCTGAACCGGAAGGACTAGTTATGCCTATCCGGCGACGACTTCAGCAACTCCGCGATGGGCTGCACAAACTGCACATAACAATGGTCGATTTGCCTTCGAATGCGCAGCGAGATGTCATGTGGAAGATGTTTCTCGAAGACTAAAATGATGCAAAAAATCACCCCATTTTTGTGGTTCAATGATAAGGCGGAAGAAGCAGCAAAGTTTTATGCCTCCATTTTTGGCAATTCCAAAATTGTGGAGGTTGTCCGTTATGGAGAAGGCGCGGCGGGAGCTTCAGGAAGACCCAAGGGAACGGTGATGACCGTTGCTTTCCGGCTTGATGGACAGGAATTCGTGGCGCTGAACGGCGGGCCGCATTTTAAATTCACCGAAGCCATATCGTTTGTGGTGAACTGCCGGACGCAGAAAGAGGTGGATAAGTATTGGAAGAAGCTTTCCGCTGGCGGACGAAAAGGGCAGTGCGGCTGGTTGAAAGATAAATACGGAGTGTCATGGCAGATTGTCCCCACGGTTTTGGTCGATATGTTGAAGGACCGGAACCCTGTGAAATCTGAAAGGGTTATGAAGGCGGTGCTGCAAATGACGAAACTCAATATCGGAATCTTAAAGCAGGCGTATCAAAAGAGATAACCGCAACCCCTGATTACTGGTGATTGCTGCCGGACGGGGATTGAGGTACAATCAAGGCAAGATGGCAACGGCTGTTCAGCAACAATTACAGGAACTTCGCCACGCGCTGCTTAAATTGCACAAGGCGCTGGTTGATTCGGAACGCGTGACTTATGAGCAGACCATGGGCGCCATCCAATCACCCAGCCATTTCCTGCAACTTGTCACCCGCGATCCCTGGTTCGCATGGCTGCAACCGATGTCCAAACTCATCGTCGCGATCGACGAGGCTCTGGACGAGAAGGAGCCGCTGACGAACGCAGGGGTGGACAACTTTTTGCAGCAAACCCGGCTCCTGCTCGTCGTTTCGGAGGAGGGTGATGGTTTTTCCAAGCATTACTTCGATGCGTTGCAGCGCGATCCCGATGTGGTATTCGCGCACGCCGAGGTGGCAAAGCTTATCGGCCCGCGAAAAGGGCCCGGTTAAAGTGGTTTTTTGCCCGCAGAACACGCGGAAAAACGCAGAAAGGAAATCCGAAAGAATTACATCCGCGTCATTCGGCGTGTTCTGCGGGCTACCCGCTGGCCGGCGGCCTTTGGAACTTCTCGGAGTTCCTTAAAAGGCCGCGGCCAGATAAATGATAGCGTCAACAACTATTTTAGCGGGACGGTGGCGACGGTCTGCAGGATGCGGCTGGCAATCTTGTAGGGGTCGCCTTGCGAGTTGGGCCGGCGGTCTTCCAGGTAGCCCTTGTAGTCGGCGTTGACGAAACTGTGCGGCACGCGGACGGATGCGCCCCGGTTGGCGATGCCATAATTGAATTTGTCGATGGACTGCGTCTCATGCAGGCCGGTCAGGCGCATGTGGTTGTCCGGGCCGTAAACGGCGATGTGCTCGTTTTTGTATTTGTCGAACGCGGCCATGAGCGCTTCGAAGTATTTCTTGCCGCCCACTTCGCGCATGTGTTTGGTCGAGAAGTTCGAATGCATGCCGGAGCCGTTCCAATCCACGTCGGCGCCCAGCGGCTTGCAGTGAAAATTGACGTCCACACCGTATTTTTCGCACAGGCGCATGAGGATGTAGCGGGCCATCCACATCTGGTCGGCGGCGTTTTTGGAGCCTTTGCCGAAGATTTGGAATTCCCACTGGCCCTTGGCGACTTCGGCGTTGATGCCTTCGTGGTTGATGCCGGCGTCGAGGCAAAGATCGAGATGGGTGTCAACAATCTCACGAGCGATGCAGCCGACGGCGTCGTAGCCCACGCCGGTGTAATATTTGCCCTGCGGAGGGGGGAAGCCGCCGCCTTTGGGGAAGCCCAGCGGGGCGCCGTCCTTGTACAGAAAGTATTCCTGCTCAAAACCGAACCAGGCATCCGGGTCATCGAGGATGGTGGCGCGGGCGTTGGTGCGATGCGGCGTCTTGCCGTCAGGCATCATGACTTCGCACATGACGAGGACGCCGTTCTTTTTCGTTGAGTCGGGGAAGACGGCGACGGGTTTGAGCATGCAATCCGAGCTGTGCCCTTCGGCCTGGCGGGTCGAGCTGCCGTCGAAGCCCCACATGGGGAGTTCTTCGAGTTTGGGAAAGCTTTTGAATTCCTTGATTTGAGTTTTGCCGCGGAGATTGGGGACGGGCTCATAGCCGTCGAGCCAGATGTATTCGAGTTTATATTTCGCCATAGGAGTTAATGCAGCGTGGATCGATTTATCTTTGCTGCGCCGTTTTTTTAATTGTTGCTAATGTTCGTTAATCCCCCCTGCTTAAGCAGGGAGAATGCCATTTCACCAAAATGCCGGGCTGACGCCAGTATAAAATTATTAAAAAGTCATTAAAATAGTCTAAAAACGGGGGAAATCGCATGGCGCTATTTTCAAGTGGTTCATGGAATCAGGTGTAAAACGGTGTGTTTTTTTGCTCGTACTGCGCAGATTTGGCTGTTTTGATGAATTGACCGGAGTGCAGTAGCGGGGCAAAATTCACGTTGGCATGTTGCAGGTGAAGAATACTCTCCGGGCGACCGTCCAGGTTAGTTTCGATGGGCGGGTGTACAAAACTTACCACGGCCCGGACGCGCAGGAACGCTTCAACAAAGAAGTGCAGGTGCTGCGGCATCTCGAGGCGCGCCGGTGCAAGTTCGTGCCGCGGTTGCTGGAGATCGACCCCGTCAAACCGCGCATCGTCACCACCAACTGCGGAACGCGGGTGCAGCACCTGGACGCGGCGCGGGCGAAGGAGCTGTTCGCCGAACTCGAGAGTTACGGGGTGCGGCACGACGACGCCGACATGCGCAACGTGACTTACCGGCAATCAGACGGGCGTTTCTGCGTGGTGGATTTTGAGTTGGCAACCATCCTGCCGGGCTTTGAGTCATGAAACCTCCCCAGCAAAATCCCTCTTCCAAAGGCCTGCAATGGTCCGGGCGGACCGACTGCGGCAAGGTCCGGACCAATAACGAAGACGCTTTCGTCGGCCTGCAGTTTGACGCCCGCGAGGTCCATCATTTGGGCGCAATCGGGGAAGGCCAGACCGGCCATCTCGACTTTGCGTTTGCGGTGAGTGACGGGATGGGTGGAGCGATGGGCGGGGAACATGCCAGCCGGATTGCAGTGCAAAAAATTACGACGTTGCTGCCGCGCTCGTACCGCCGGTCAACTTCCGGATGGGAGTCGGGATTTGCCAATGTGTTGGAGGAGGTTTTTGCCCAAGTTCACGGGGCGGTGTCCCAGTTGGGGAAGAGTTACATGGAGTGCCTGGGCATGGCCACGACCTTGAGCCTGTGCTGGTTTACTCCGGGGCGGATGTATTTTGGCCACGTCGGCGACAGCCGCATTTATTATCTGCCGGCGCAGTCGGGGGCGATCCTGCAACTCAGCCACGATGACACCCATGTGGGGTGGTTGTTGCGGAACGGGCAGATCAATGAGTGGGAAGCGCGCAATCATCCGCGGCGCAACTTGCTGCAAAAGGCCCTGGGCGGCGGCAACCAGTTTGTCAATCCACAGGTCGGCGCGGTGGCTTATGAGGCGGGTGATATTTTTCTGCTCTGCACGGATGGTTTGGTCGAGGGATTGCTTGACAGTCACTTGGTGGAATTGCTGCGTTCGCCGGAATCCACCCGTCCGGGCGACAACGCAGCCGACCGGCTGGTAAAAGAATCAGTGGCCAGAAACGGGCGCGACAACACCACCGCGCTGGTGATCCGGGTGGTTTGAGAGCGGATCAGGGAAAAAACGGGTTGTTCGCTTTTTCCTCCGCCACCGTGGTCAAGGGGCCGTGGCCCGGGCAGAGCAGGGTTTCGTCCGGCAGGGAAAAGATTTGTTCGCGGACTTTTTGCCTGGCCAGGTCCCAGGATTGTCTGCCGCTGCCAATGGACCCGGCAAAGATGGCGTCGCCCACCAGGGCCACGTGCGGCGCGTCTGCCGGCCAGGTGCCAATGATGTAAGTCACCCCTTCCTCGGTATGGCCCGGTGTGTCGCGATTGGTGATGCGCAGGCTGCCGAGGTGCAGGAAGTCATTGGCGCGATTGCGATGTTGCGGCGGCGCGTGGCGCGAGTTGGAATGCAGATGCAGTTTCGGAAATTTTTCCCGGACCGCTCCCATCGCCGCCACGTGGTCCTCGTCCATGTGAGTGAGGAAAAGATGGCGCAAGACCAATCCGTTTTCCTCGATCAATTTAATAATCGGCGCGGCGTCCCAGCCGGTGTCAAATAAAGCCGCCTCGCGCGATACTTCGTCCCAGGCCAGGTAGCAATGCACTGTGATGCCATTGGCCTGGGTGGTGATTTGGCGGAGTTCGCACCACTGGGAAAGCTCCGGTGTCGCGGGCAGCCAGCCTTTGGCGATGCGCTCCAGCTTCGCGCCGCTCAGGGACAGCGCCGCGCCCAGCGCCGGGAAATTTATTTGCCCCATAAGCCGGCCTGTTTCTTCCAGCGCGCTGTAGGCGGGTTCGGTCAAGCCCGCCGCTTGCGCGGCCGCGGCGGCCGGGATTTCTTTTGCCTCGCGCCCTTTGCGGAGGATGTCGCCTAAATGATCTTCCAAATGCATGACGCCAATGCTACCGGGGAATTTTTAAAGAGGAAATGACTAATGAGACTTATGCGATGAATGGGAATGGTGGAATGCTTTTGCCATTTCACCGGCTAATTGTTGCAAATGCATGGCGGCTTTTGATTGTGCGGCCTTCAAATGAGTGATTTCTGTCAGCGCCCGCGTTTGCGCGAATAATTGGCGGGCGCGCGCCGGTTCCAGGATAATCCCCGCCAGAGCCAGGCAAGGCACACCGAGTTTGCGGCAACGTTGAGCAATTTGCCCCACACCTTTGCCCATGTAAGTCTGGTGGTCCATCCGGCCTTCTCCGGTGATGACCACATCGGCCCTGCCAATTTTCTCCTCCAACCGCGCGCAATGGGCGAAAACTTCAAAGCCCGATTTCATCCTGGCTCCCGCGAACGCCATCAGCCCGAAACCCAGTCCGCCCGCCGCGCCCGCGCCCGCGGTTTTCGCACAGTCGATGCCATGTTGCTCCTTCAAGACGGAGGCCAGGCGGCCCAGGCATTTGTGAGCGAGTTTAAAATCCTGCGGTCGCAACCCTTTTTGCGGGCCGTAAATTCTCGAACACCCTTTCGGCCCCAGCAGCGGATTGGCGACGTCCACCGCGACTGTAATCTTCCATGGCAGGGAGCGCGCCGGCGGGCGGACGTCAGCCAATTCGTGCAAACGCCACCACTCCTCCAGTTCCTCCCGGTTTTTGTTGAAGAACTTCCAACCCAATGCCCGCGCCATGCCAAAACCACCATCGTTCGTCGCGCTGCCGCCAATGCCAACAATGCCGCTGGTCGCACCCGCCTTGACCGCCGCCTGCATCACTTTTCCCAGCCCAAAGCTATCTAATTGGAACGGATGAAATTTTCCGGCGGGCAGCATGGCCAGGCCGATGATGCCGGCTGAGTCAATGATGGCCGTTTTTGCTGCCTTATCCCGCCACCAAAGTCCGCGCAATGGACGATGGGCCGCATCAACGGTCCGGGTGTAGTGTCGTCGCGCTCCCAGCAACCCGCCCAACACCGCGCCAAAACCATCCCCGCCGTCGCTCATGGGCAACACTTCCACGCGGTCGGCAGGCCGGGCCTTGCGCCAGCCTGCCGCAATGGCCGAGGCGGCGGCGTGGGCGGTCAGGCTGCCCTTGAATTTATCGGGGACGATCAAAACACGGAGCGGCATGGCGGCAGTTCTAAATGGGATTTGGCAATGTGCAATAAAATTTTAGCGGTTGCCATTGGCGCGATCTATGGCAACATGAGGAATATAACGCTATGGATACACCCAAGATTATCGCTTATTTGAAACCCACCTGCGGCTGGAGTCAGGGCGTGCGCGCCGTTCTGCGCAAATACGACCTGCCTTACGAGGACCGCGACATCATCAACGACCCGGTGCAACGCCAGGAAATGATCGAGAAAAGCGGCCAGATGCTCAGCCCGTGCGTTGAGATCGACGGCAAAATGCTGCCCGACATCAGCGGCGACGAGGTGGAAGCTTATCTTTTGACCAACAAATTGGTGTCCGCCAATGCGCGCGTGCCCGATGCGCCGACCAATCAGCCTTGTGCCCACGAAATGCCCCAGACCAGCCCGCTCAACTTTCGCTCATAACCTTGGCTGGCCCGGGACATGATTAATAAACTGTTTCTCCCTGTCGCCGCCGTGCTGGCTGTCATGCTGGCCGGATGCGCTTCCACTTGCGAATGCTCCAAAGAGGCCAGACCGTTGCCCTGCAAAATCACCAAGGCGCCGTTTGGCAAGACGCTTGATGGCAAGAAGGTCGATATTTACACCTTTCATAGTATCAACGGGGTTGAAGCGCGCATCAGCAATTACGGCGGCATACTCGTTTCGTTCAAGGTTCCCGACCGCTTCGGTCACATGGGCGATATCGTGCTGGGTTATGACAATCTGGAAGGCTATTTGACCAACAGCCCCTATTTCGGCGCGATGATTGGCCGGTACGGCAACCGCATCGCCAACGGAAAGTTCACCCTGGATGACGTCAAGTATAAGCTGGCGGTCAATAACGGCCCCAACGCCTTGCACGGCGGCCTGAAGGGTTTCGACAAAAGAATTTGGAAAGCGAAAATCATCCAGAACGACGTGGGCGAGGCCTTGGAACTGACCTATCTCAGCAAAGACGGCGAGGAGGGGTATCCAGGCAATCTCAAGGTCAAGGCTGTTTACACCTTGATGCCGGACAATGGTTTGCGCCTTGAATACACAGCCACCACTGACAAAGACACCGTGCTCAATTTGACCCAGCATTCCTATTTCAACCTCGCCGGGCAGGGCGACATTCTTGGGCACAAGGTTTTTATCGACGCCGACAAATTCACCCCGGTGGACGATACGCTGATTCCGACAGGCGAACTCAGGCCGGTGGAAGACACGCCCTTTGATTTCCTCCAGCCGACCGCCATCGGCGCGCGCATCGGTCAGGATGACAAGCAGCTCAAGTTTGGCAACGGCTACGATCACAACTACGTGCTCAACCATCCCGCGGGACACTTGGACGTGATCGCGCAAGTCAGCGAACCAACCACGGGCCGGATATTGGAGGTGCTATCCACCGAACCGGGCCTGCAATTCTATTCCGGCAATTTTCTCGACGGCACGATTTCGGGCAAAGGCGGCCGGGTCTATAATTTCCGCAACGGCTTTTGCATGGAGCCGCAGCATTTTCCGAACTCGCCCAATCAATCGGACTTCCCGCCTACGGTCTTGCGGCCGGGGCAGGTTTACCACAACACGATTATTTTCCGTCTTTCCACGAGCAAGTAAGTTTTTTTGGGGCGTTCCCACAAGATTAGGAAACAGAAACCGCCTTCCCAAAAGAACAGATATTCCGTTGACCGATTGTAGCTTTTACGCTACATTGCTCCGGTGCTGATCACACCCAGAGAGTTGCTGGCCTATCGAACACGTGAAGGGCGAACCCCTTTTAACGATTGGCTGGACGGGCTGAATGATCAAAACATTGTGGCGCGCATCCTCGCCCGTCTGGCCAGGGTTCGTCAGGGGGAATTTAGGGGACTGTAAAAGCGTAGGCGACGGAGTGTTTGAATTGCGCGTGGATTACGGTCCGGGGTATCGGATGTATTTCGCCCAGAAAGGTCAGACGCTGGTGATCCTGTTGTGTGGCGGGGACAAGCGCGCACAAGAAAAGGATATCCAGCGCGCCAAACAATACTGGCACGACTATAAACTACGAGATTAAAAATATGAAAAACGCCGTAAAATTTGAAGAGATTCTCAAGACACGTCTTCAGGACTCTGAACAAGCAGCGAAATATTTGACCGCTTGCTTTGAAGAAGGGCCAGATGTTTTTCTGTTGGGATTGCGCGATGTTGTTGAAGCTCAAGGTGGAATTGGCCGGGCCGCGAAATCCAGCAAGCTGAACCGGGAAAGCCTTTACCGTCTGCTATCGCGTCAGGGAAATCCGCGTCTTTCGAGTCTCAACGCCGTTTTATCGTCCCTGGGGTTGAAAGTGCGTTTTACCCAGGCTTGAGCGATGTAATTGTGGCTGGCTACGGGGATTTTGGAAGAAGGGCATGCACGGTTAGGTCATGCGAAGCGACCGTATTAGTCCCGGGCTGGGAAAGGCCGCCTTGTGCGTTGTCCAGAAATTGTCCGCCGTTAATGATGTTGTTGGTGCAGGAATCGTCGTTGACCTGGAACGCCTTGCCGCCGCACTTGACCACCCGCAAGTTGTTAAAATTGTTGCCGGTGCATTCGGTGCCGGGAAGAAGCCGCCAGCCGGCGTGGGTTGCCACACCCGTCTGCGCCATAAAGACCCCGTCGTGCCGGCTGTGGAGAATCGTCACTCCTGCAAATACGTTGTCGTGCGATTGCCGCATGAAAATGCCGAGGTCGTTGCCGGTCAGGACCGCGCCGTCAATAATATTATGGTCGAAACCCATGTCCAGTGAAATTCCCGCCGCCAGATTGTCGTAAAGTTTCAATTGACTGAACCGGCTGTCCTGGGTCAGGTAACAGGCCAGCCCGTCAAATTGATTGTCATAGGCCGTGAAATCCCGCACGGTCAGACGTCGCGTCTCCTCGGTGGTCACCAAGCCGCCGGAACGGCAATGGCGGCAGATGACACGCTCGATGGTGGAGTCAGCCACGTCCCAAACCACAACGCCATCGTTGTCAAGGCCACTGCCATCGGGAATAAATCGCCAAATTTCCTTCTTCTGGTGCGTGCGGTTGCCGTCCACCAACAGGTCGCAAAGACGCAGACCGTCTGTCGACACCCTGGCTTTGTCCAAAGGCGCGCCCAGGACGATGACAGGGCAACTGGCGTCGTCGGCCAGGCTCAGAACCGTTTCCGGCCCGGCGCCGCGCAACGTTTGTCCGCTCTGCCGCAGGATAATCGGCTGACGGATGCAGTAAGTTCCCCGGCTCAGAACAACTTAACCGCCGGCGCCAAGCTGGTCCAGCGCTTGTTGAATCCCTTCGCTGCCTGCGGCAGGAAGGACCTCAAGTTTCGCGGTCAGACCGGAAAATGGAACGAGGAAGAGGAGGGCAAAAAGAAGATGGGGGACAAATGTTCCCGTTCTCAAGTTGCAGTTCAAGCGAGAGGAAATATCATTTTTCACGTTTTTTAAATTCTCGTGATTTTTATTGGTTCGGGCAAGACTTTCCCACCTTCTCTTAAACACACGCTTGCCCTCACCGCGTTCCTTTTTTATACTAGGAACGATGAAAACGCGGTTCGTTGTCGTTTTAATTGTGTTCAACGCCGCCGTTTTGGCGGCGGGATACCTTTTTTTCAGCGATTACTGGGGCAAGAAGGTGCAGCAGGATCGTGAGACCGCCCAGGCCGAAGTGGCGACGTGGAAGGCCAAAGCGGAGGCTGTCGTCCCTGCGCCGCCCACCATTGTCGTGCAGACTAACGCCTTCCGTTGGAGCCAGCTTGAATCCACCGATTACCGCCAATACATAACCAACCTCCGCGCCATCGGTTGCCCGGAAGTCACGCTCCGGGACATTATCATGACCGACGTCATGCGCCTCTATGCGCAACGCCGCGGCCAGTATTATCAGAATGGCCGCGAGTTTAAATTCTGGGAAACCGACGAGAAACGAAAACTGAAACACACCCAACTTGAAGAGCGCGAAAAGCAACTGGCCCAAATCGATAAGGAACTCCCCGCCGTCCTGCGTGAATTGCTCGGCATCAATTACGAGCGCGAGATGAATAAATATTTTGTCGATACCGACGAGGACAATCGCCGGCTGGCTTTCTTGACCGACGACAAGCGTTCCCAGCTCATGGCCTTGCGCGACAAGTTTGAAGGCGAGCGTGAGCGCGTTACTTACGATCTGCAGAATGGCGCGCTTTCCGCAGGGGACATGGAAAAATTGAAGAAGATTGACGCCGAACAGGATGCGGCCCTGGCCGGCTTGCTCAGTCCGCACGAAAAGGAAGAATACGAGCTGAGCATGTCGCCCACCGCCGATCATTTGCGCCAGGCATTGATCGGATTTAATCCGACCGAAGCTGAATTCCGCGACCTGTTCAAACGCCAGCAAGCCATCGATGCCGCTTACGCCTACGAAGACATGAGCGATCCAACGGTGCGCGCCGCCAAAGCTTCCGAAGAGCAAAGCATGATGACCGACGTCAAAGCCGAGTTGGGCCCGGACCGCGCCGCCGCGCTGGATCGGGCCAAGAACCCCGATTATCAAAGCCTCAGTATATTGGCCGAACAATTCGACCTGCCGG
>Ga0206872_10352_pt1 | contig 12093 bp, 7 predicted proteins | sample Alteio_BWOrgCont_34_FD_152906 | JGI IMG/M metagenome (GOLD analysis project Ga0206872, IMG submission 152906) | Enriched cells from forest soil in Barre Woods Harvard Forest LTER site, Petersham, Massachusetts, United States -... | ecosystem: Environmental > Terrestrial > Soil > Temperate forest >... | reverse complement strand
AGTTGCAGTCGCATCACGATTCCATTGGAGGATTTGATGATCTTCGAGACCGAGGACTTGCTGACCGTAATTTCCTTGCCAAGGTCGGTGCCGAACGGAAAACCGAAGACAAAAACGGTATCCGTTTCCTTGAGAGACTCGGCCTTGCCCAGTGCGATCGGTTCGGGCAGTTCCTTGTCCTCGACCCGAATCAGGCCGAGGTCAGTACCGCGGTCCACGCCGACCACCTTGCCGCGCAGCGTCCGGCTCTTGTCGTTGTCGGTCATGGTCACATCGATCTGCAGAGGCTTCCGGCTCTCGGCATCAAGCATGTTGAGGACGTGTGCATTGGTGACGATCAGGCCGGGCTCATCGGTGAAGAAGCCGCTGCCCTGCACCACGCGGCCATCAGTGAGTTTGACACGGAGGTGGACGGTCGCGGCCTTTACTTTCTTGAGGATTATGGCGTCGAGCGAGTCGTCGGCTAAAGCCGGAGGCGGAAGGGCCGCGCTAAGGGCCAACCCGGCCAAAAGCAGCGTTCGTGCCAACAAGCTGGCATTGCGGTAGAAATCGGGGTCGAAGCAAACAACAAGCGGTGTGACCTGAGTCGGCCGGCCGCACCGCGAGCGGGGACGAATCTAAGATTCCGGTGAACGCGCGACGTTTCGGTGGCATAATGGGTCACCTCAAGACCGAATTAGACCGATCGCGCGGCCTTTTCCGGAAAATCGCGTTCTCCGCCCGCCATCTTATGTCACTAATACGATGGACAGTGCGTCGGCATCACGAGGGTCTGCCATGCCGAACCGGCAAACCGATTCCGCCCTGGGGCAATTCCAAAGTTTGCTCAAGGTGCGATGCCTTATTCGGTTGACCGACCAGCAGCTTTTGCATCAATTTCTGGCAACGAAGGAAGAGGCCGCGTTTGCGAGGCTCGTGGAACGCCATGGGCCAATGGTGCTCGGAGTCTGCCGGGCGGTGTTACACCATACGCAGGATGCCGAGGATGTCTTTCAGGCCACTTTTCTGGTGTTGGCCCGCAAGGCCGTGTCCATCCGCAAGCAAGGGTCACTGGCTCCTTGGCTACATGGGGTTGCCTTTCGGCTTGCTCTGCGCGCCAAGGCGGGCCGAAGCAAAGTCTTTGACCGACCGATCGACACTCGCTCGCAGGCCAGTCCCCTGGAAGAGCTCAGTGGCCGCGAGCTTCGCCAAATCCTCCACGAAGAGTTGGAACGATTGCCGAAGAGCTATCGGCAACCCTTGATCCTCTGCTACTTGGAAGGCCTGACTCAAGACGAGGCGGCGTCCCGGTTGGGTGTGACCGCCGCAACGGTCAAGGGACGGGTGGACCGCGGGCGAAGTCTTTTGAGACGGCGCCTCACACGACGGGGCCTGGAACTGGGGCTCCCTCTGCTCGTCGCGTCCCTGGCGGAACGCGCATCTGACGCGCTATCGCCGGCGCTAATCAATCAAATACCACAAGGCGCGAAGTGTTTCCGGGCGGGGACCTCCGCTGCCGGGAAGATCTCCGAACGCGCCATCGCATTGGCGGAAGAATGGGGGAGAAAAATGCTAACAGTGAAGTTGAAGGTAGGGACCGTTTTGATTCTTTGCGGCATCCTCGGTGCCGGTCTCGCAGCCTTCCAGCCTCGCGAAGCGAACCCACCAGCCGCTGAGAACCCGCCAGCCACAAAGCCGGACGAAGCCAAGACCGCTCAGCAACGAACGGACGCGCGCGGCGATTCCCTACCGGAAGGAGCAATTGTCCGCTTCGGCAGCGCTCACTTGCGACATGGCAGCAGTATCCGCGCGTCCGCCCTCTCGCCCGACGGCAAGCTTCTGGCCACGGCGGGCGACAATTCCGTCATTGTCTGGGATTTGAAAACGGACAAAGCCCTGCACCAGTTTCATTGTGACAAGGGCATAACTTATAGCTATCCGCCCCTCGAATTCTCGCCGGACAGCACTCACCTCGGCTACATCCGCGGAGGACACTTCGCATGCGTCTGGGACGTGCAGACTGGCAAAGAACTTCGGCGGTTTGAACGGCGCTTTGAAGACGGCCTCGACAAGTTTTGGAGTATTCACTGCCAGTTCGCCAACGACGGCAAGGAATTTACGCTGACTTCACAGAGTGCGATCGAGACCTACAACCTCCAATCGGGAGAGTTGAAGACCTCTGTTCCGGTAAAGAGATTGGCCTTACTTTCCTCGGACGGCAAGATTTTTGTTCGCCGCGGCGCCGGACCTTCCGTCAGCTTGGGCAACGCACATACCGGCGAAGACCTGACAGAGCTGGACGTCTCGGTAAGCGACCGCGGCGATAGAAGAATGGCCTTTTCGCCGGACGGGAAGGCTTTGGCTTTGGTCCACGACGAAAAGGAGATTCAGATCCGCGACACGGCGAGCACGAAGATTCTGGCTACATTCCTCCTGCCGCAGTCCGCGCTACGGTTCGTTGAAAACGGCATGAAGTACTGGGAGTACCGCGTTGCATTCTCCGTCGACAGCAAGACGCTTTTGATGGGGACTTCGCGAGGGCAAATCCATCGTTGGGACATTGCTGAAGCCAAGGAGTTGCCGCCGCTTGGCAAGCATGGCTCCGCGCTGGTCGGGATGCACATCCTTCCAGACGGACGCACATTGGTCTCGACCGGCTCCGACGGCGTCATACGTCGTTGGGATTTGAAGACCAGCAAGGCCGCCGTCGAACCGGCTGCCTACGAAGGCCACAACTGCACGGCGTACTCCGACGACGGACGTTTCGTGGCAATGGGCGACGGGTTAGGCCGCGTCGACCTGTGGGACGCACAAAATGGCAAGCCGATTCGGACAATCCAAAAAGAAGGTGTCGCCATAGCCTCCCTCGCATTTGCGCCGGACGGCAAGTTGCTAGCGGCGGCGGAACGCGACACAGGAACTATAAGATTTTGGCAATCGCCCTCGGGAGTAGCCGGCGAGGTGTGGGAAGCCGAAGTACCGCCGACGCATCATTGGTTCAACAGGCTACAATTCAGCCCTGACGGGCGCTTTCTTTGCATTAGCGCTTGGAGCCAAACTCGCGTGGTGGAGCTGGCCGGGAGACAATTAGCCTGGAAAACGGGACACACCTATCAAATGGCGTATTCGCCAGACGGCGCCACGCTCTTTGTAGCGCCTTCCGGACCATATCTCACACCATTCGACGCAACCACGGGGAAAAAGCGGCCCAACATCCGATTGGATTTCGAGGCTTCAGATCGCCAAGAGGTCTTACATGAATTCGCGATTTCCCCCGACGGGCGCCAGTTAGCCGCTGTCATGCCCGGCGGCACTTTGATGCTATGCGACGGTCACAACTTTGGACGCGTGAAGACTTTGGCGACTTACGGCGATTTACAGCGAGAAGTAGAAATCGCCTTACGAGGCGGCAAAATGCCGAACGTGGTTCGTGCACTCGCCTTCTCGCCCGATAGCAAATGGCTCGCGTCGGCCGGGTCAGACGGCGTGATTAGTATCTGGGAAGGTGCCACTGGAAAGGAAGTCTTGCACCTTGCTGGCCACGATGGGGAGGTCGGCACCGTCGCCTTCAGCCCGGACGGTCGGACTCTTTTCTCCCACGGTAATGATGGCCAAGGTTACTTGTGGAACCCCAGACCCAAGCGAGTCGCAGGTCCGCTGATTGGCTTGAAAGAACTTTGGACCGATCTGGCCGGGACCGATGCCACAAGGACTTATCAGGCAGTTTGGGCTTTTGCCGACGACCCACAAGCCGTGGAGTTCCTCCGGAAGAAATGCCCTCCCGCGGTTCAGCCCGACGAGGCTCGGTTGGCGAAACTGATTGCCGACCTGCAAAGCGACAAATTCAACGACCGGGCGGCGGCTAGCCAGGCACTGGCCGACTTGGCGGAATTGGCTGCTCCGGCGATGGAGGAAGCTTTCAAGAACTCATCCTCCGTGGAACAGCGCAAACGATTGGAAGCTCTGCTAGCTACGCTAAAGGAAGGGATGTCGCCTGTTCAGATTACGCAGGCCCGTGCGGTGCAAGCTTTGGAATTGGCCGGGTCGCCTGAAGCACGAAAAGCGCTGAAGGAGTTGGCTGGAGGTGCCACCGGCGCTCGTCTTACCCAAGACGCCAAGGCGGCGATAGTACGATTGGAAGAAGTCGACGCGAAGCGATGAATTGACATCAAATACCAGCAGAAATCCCACTTCCTTCCCCCCCTCTGCCCGTTGCCACCATGCGTAGCCGCATCCTCGACCTTGAGCTGCCCCAACCGCGTTGCGTATGCCTTCCGCTATGCCACTGCAACATAGTCGGGGCGACTGGTAGTTCTCCGGCTTGAGGAAAAACGCCCCCCAGGCATCTTTGGCAGGGGGCACTTGCTTGATCCAGTCCCTTATGAGTTGAGTTAATGTGAAATCATAAAACGTGACAGTGCCAAAGTGCCATTTTATTAGCGTCCATTCCTCAGGCTTTCCGCTTGTCAACCAACAGACGAATGAGCTATTGGTGTCAGTCAGGCAGGGTAATAGTCCTCCAGGATTTGGATGGGGTCTTAAGTTAGTTATTGCAGTACCATCTTCATTGCAAAAGCCGTCATTGAAAATGATAGCGAGAGTTTCCAATACCTCTTCTCTACTCTTTTCACACTTTTCCCATGTATCCGTTTCAGGATATATGGCTCGGAATAAGTCGCACCAAATCACATTTCCATATATGGATATGAATTGTTTGAAGTCCTCAGGAAAACGAATTCGGCAGACTTGCTCAGCCATCTCCCAATCTACGTTATTGTCAGGAGGTGGCTCCAGAGGAGGCATAAGAACTTTGAGCTCTTCAAGGTATTGCTGAGACATATTCAACTCCTACGCTACTGGGCAGTCTGCCAAATCTGATGGGTTTCTAATAGAAACTGCAAAATCTTTACATGGCCCGCCGCAGGCCGATCCTTTGGCAACCAAAGTCATGCCGGTTGGCACGGGACAACCAGAGGGGCTGGTTCCGTAGTGGACAGTGACCTTAACATCGACTACTGCGCCTGGGTTATCCCTAATGAAATCACGACTTCCCTTTTCGCCTTCATGCCACTGAACCAAGTTGGCTTGTTGACAGCATGGTACCAAGTTTTCTGGCCCATCAGAGCCACCAAGGATATGGGCAAGAAGGTGGCATCGGGCCACTTTCGTTTTACCTCTGGGAAGGCCTTTGTTCCACGACTTATCCCAACATCTCGGCTTATCAAGCGACTCTCTATCAGGGACTACTTTGCTAATTCGAGCCTCAACACCTTCCAATCGTCCTTCAGGACCAAGGATTGGCGGATTGATTTTTGGTGTATTGAAATCCCCGCCAAAATATTCCTCTGAGAATAGGCTACAACTTGCCGACACATTTATGCACCAGCAACCCCTGCTGGCCGACACGGTAGCAGTGGTCGCCCTCTGTAATACTCGCCGAAATTCTGGCACGCCACAAGCAAGAAATCGTTTCACTACTTCCTTGCTTAAACCGCCGTGCTGCAAGCATGCCGTTTTTGCCGCTGGCGGCCGGAACAGGTGCGCCACCCGATCGGGACACCGCTGTTAAACGGCTCGAGGATGGTCGGATCCTGAATCTCGTGGTCTCGCGCCAAAAGCAACACCTTGCTGATGATCTCAGCCGTGCGCGGGTCGTCGTCGGCGAACGGAAGGAAGAGCCGGCCGCGATGCTGGGCATTGACCGCCACCACACAGAGCGACCCACCGGGTTGTTTGTGAACCACGCTGCAACTCAGGCTGGCCAGGACATTGGAAGGAACACCTATTCCCTCGCTCCGTATTCCTGCAAGATCTTGATTCCTTCTGGCTCCAAGCCACAGATCTCAGCAAATTTAAGTAAAGGAGTACCAATGTTATCTTTAACATCGGTATTAGCGCCGCGTTCAAGCAGCAGCTTGATAATACTCAGAACCCTATCGGATATGGCATGTTGTAGCAAATGGAGGCCTGCAACATTTGCATTGGGGTCAACTCCGTTATCCAAAAGCAATCGAGCCAGATCAAGAGAATGAAGGCGTATGGCATCAAACAAAAAGCGCTGGGGACGTTTCATATTCTTGATCAATCTTAGATCATTTTGAAGCAATTCCACCACACTTTCAGGGCCGTCAATGTAAGCCGCAGACATTATGTCCTTGGCTACTCCTTGCTTAAGCAATAGTTCCGTCATGCTCTTGTCTTCTGTAGCCGCCGCCCGATATAAGGGCGTTAGCCCATCGTCATTAATAATGCTTGCATCAGCTCCGTGCGCAATCAGAATCCTGACCACGGATTTAGCGACGTTCTCCACAGCATAATGAAGCGGTGTCCTGCCCCTCTCACCTTTGGCATTAACGTCTGCTCCGCTATCCAATAGGAATTCTGCGATTTTTGCACGCCGCTGCCAAGCTGCTATGTGAAGCGGCTGATCAGCTGAGTCACTTGTTGCACGCACTAGCCCGGGGTCGGCGCCTATCATCGCTTCGACGGCACTCAAGTTGCCACGCTCAACCGCAGTATGAATATCCATTGCCACTCCTAGTCATTACACATTATGAATATCCATTGTCACTCCTAGTCATTACACATTCGGTATTGGTCGCGGCGCGAAAGACAGCTGCACGCCGTTTCCCAGCCCTCGTACTGGACTCTCACTGGCCTAGCTGATTCCCGCGCGTTGCGTGACTTGGTTTCGTCCCAGTGCCTTGCCTTGTACATTGAGCATGGCAATTCTCCGAAAAGCATCCGTACTAGTGTCATGGCGGCGATTGGGACAGCGGTACTGCTCAACGGAATGAGCATCGGACCGGCAACAGAACCAGGATCAACGGGTGGGCCTCAATGTCGGATTCTTACCTTAGGCAAAACTTTCTGGAGGTCTGCAACGCCTTCATCGGTAACTTTCGTGTTTGTAATGTGCAGGTACTTCAAGCTCTTAAGCTCCTTGAGCTCCTTCAGTCCAGCGTCTGTAATTTTGGTTCTTGCAAGATAGAGCTCTTGCAGGCCTTTTAGCTGTTTGATCTCTTCCATTCCAGCATCTGTAACCTTGGTATCATCAAGGTCCAACTCTTTGAGGTTCTTGATGTCTTTCAATTGTTTCAGACCAACGCCCGTAAAGTCACTATTGTCGACACTTAACCGTTCCAATTTGTCTAGCGCGATAAGCTCCTTTAAACCAACTGCCGTTACCGTCATCCCGTCGAGAAAAAGCACCCTTAAGCTTTGCAAGCCCTTGAGCTCCTTCAATCCTGCTTCTGTAACGTTAGTGTAGCCTAGGCTCAGAGCTTCGAGCTTTTTTAGCCCGCTGAGTTCCTTAAGCCCAGCGTCAGTAACCTTTGTGTGTCCCAAGTACAGCGATTGGAGGTTTTTCAGCCCCTTGATTTCCGTTAGCCCCACGTCCGTAATCTCGTTGCCCTGCAGACCCAAGGTTTGCAATCCTTCAATGCCCCGAAGTTCCTTCAGCCCAGCGTCCGTGATTTTGTTGTTACCAAGGTCCAACGTCTGAAAGCTCTTGAGCGATTTGAGCAATTCCCCAAGTTCCTTCAGACCCGCATCCGTTAATTTGTTAGCGTTGAAAAAGTCGGCGGCGACAATTGGATTTCCTTCGACTTTTGTGTCGCGCTTGAGTTTGCCACCGAGCTTCGTGACCGCCGCTTCCACCTTGTCCTCAGCGTCGTCGGCGTGTAGCGTCGCGGTGGCAACCATGAGTGTGATCGCTGTCACCAAGCCAGTACCTAATCGTCGTGAATTCATATCAATATCTCGGCTAAGCACCCAAGGAAACGGGGAATGCCGATCCCGCTGGATCTGCCCGAAAACGGCGACTACTAGGCCACGTCATTAAGGCCAACCCAGCTATTGTGTCCTACGGGCATTCGGATTACAAAACAAATTCAGGCAGCGGATAACGCGAAAGCCGATTATGGTGCTGAGGCGGGTTTCGGCGGAGTCAGATGCAACTGGTGCTGCGGGCGGGTGCGGCAGACATGGGTTCTCCTTTCTGGCGGCTGACCCGCCTCCCGAAAGGATCGAATTAGTGAACCCATTTCCGGCTTGTGGCGTGCCAGAATTTCGGCGAAGATTACAGACGTCGTAGCCCGTGGTCGTAGCGCCAAAGGAGTCGCTCAGCAGAATCCGAACAGGGCGGACAAAAAGTCGGAGCTGCGGTTTTCACCTTAGCTAATGCTTCGGCGCCGCGTCCAACCAACTTCAAACTGGCGCGACGAGGCTTGCGGGACCTAACAGGTATCGTGTAATCGTGTACGCTTACTTTTTCCTTCTTGGCTTGCTTGGTTTGATCGCATTTTCGGATGCTACTTCGGTCAAGCGAATTCGCTCGATCTCATACGAACGTACGTCGCCCCATATCTTAATCATGTCAGGTTTTGCTTCAAGAAAGCCAAGGATCATTTTGGCAATTGTCGTCCTTTTGAGATTAACCAATGGCCCTTGTACCCAATAGAAAACGGACCACTTTTCGGGATCGCCGTGATCCGCTTTCCAGCAACCAATGCCTCCACCGTAATCCGAAATGAAGGGAAATAGGCCTCCCTCTGAAGGATAGAGCGGCAGATCAACCCTCTGAAAACTGGCATCGTACATGTTAGACTGTAGGCATCTAAGAGTATCACTAACGGATTTTACAAACTTGATCACCTCTGTTGCAGATTTTGCTTCCGTATATAAAAGCGACAGGTTATCAAACCAAATACTTCCGCCATAAACCTTGACAAATTCTTTGAAACTCGGAGGGTAGGGCAATTTGATGCCCTTTTCCAACCTAGCCCAATCGACATTGGAGAACCGTGGGTTGGTGGGTGGTGAGATTCTTTTGATTAGTCGTCGCAGTGCTGGTTCCAACGGTTAACTCCTTGTTGACGTGCCATATTGGATTCCATAACTAGGCAATAGCGCAACTTGCGAGATTAGGAGGATTAGTGATTGTGTAACTAAAGGTCTCGCAGCTGCCGGTAGCACAGCTGATGTGCCCTGCACGTAATTCTGGCAGCTTTGTGCGCCGAAATCACTTCAGTAATTCGCCCTTCCGGTAACATAAATGGAGCGTGCGACACCGTACGGCTCGGGTTGCACAAACTGATTTAGCGTGTTGCTACGGGCAGGTACACTGCCCAGTGGGCAGGATCATTCGGGATAAGGCGCTCGCTCCGGCCGAGAACCCGGCCTGCACCGCGTTATCGTCGGCACGCCGCTACCGCACCGCGATGAGTTTTGAGACTTTTGAGCCCCGTATAAAAAGGCGCGGCCGGGCGCACCCCCTATAGCTTCGAAATTCAGCTCATGCCGCCATCGAGCGTATCCGTTTCGAGACCTCCTCAACAACGCCATCCCCCAGGAGGCCACGGCGAGGCGTCACACCATCGCCGCCTCCAGCGCGGCCGGCGATGCCGGCTTGCCGAATGGCGTTTGTCCGTAAGAAGTTTCGGCCTGTAGGCGAATCGCGTTGGTCTCTACCGAGCTATGCGCGATGGCCCCCCAGCCAGGTCCATGTCAACACATTTCGGCGGAAAGTCTGCTGCTGGGGACGTCCACGGGAAAAGGGGGGCTAAGACCACATTGTCGGCCGCCGCGCAATCGACACAGCTTCAGCCACGTTTCACTGCCTTCTTTGGCGGGTCCAGGTCCGTCAACAGCTTGTGGATGTCTGCCCAGAGCGATTCCCATGCGTGGCGCTGGGGCTCGGGCATCGACTGCAGGCTGGCATCACGTATCAGGGCAAGGTTGCTATCCTCGAGCCACTGGGCGAGTGTCGCCTTCGCTTGTTGCCGATCGGCGGGGTTGGCAGAAGCGGCGCGTTTCCGCAGCGCGTCCAGGTCGGCCATCAGCCAGGTGTGGGTCCGCTCCTGCAGGTAGTACCACTCTTCTGGCTCCAGATGACGGACGCGCATGTCGTTGCCGGCCGCGAATTGCACGGCGGTACAGGCAGCTTTGTAGCGATTCGTTTCGACAAGCTCCGAATCGGCGGCAAAGGCTTCGGTGAACAGCCGGAACGCCAGTGCATATTCTTTCTTGCATTCAAGAGAAGCAAGACTGGCTAGCTGGACCGCCTCAAGCGGCGTTTTTGGCTTGTCGTTTCCGCCGAGAATCGCGGGGAGGCGTTGATCGAGAGAAAGGTATTCCTGGGACTTGCGCAATTCCTGACTAATTCCAGCGTTGTTCGGCATCAGCTGATCCGCATCTTGCAAAGCCTTCACCGATTCGGGAAATCGCCCCATTTGGCGATACACGAGGCCGAGATTGGCGTCAGCAAGGGCAATATTCCCCCCCAACCGGATGACCTCCTTGAACTCCAGGATGGCTGCCTCGTAGTCCTTCTTGGCGAACAGCGTGTTGCCCAGGTCGTTGTGCGGCCTGGCATCCTTGGGGTCCAGCCGAATGGCTTCCTTGAACTCCACGATGGCGGCTTGATACTCCTTCTTGGCAGACAGCACGTTACCCAAACCGTGGTGTGGAAAAGAGTATTGGGGGGCCAGCCGGATGGCCTGATTATAGGCCCCAATGGCGGCTTCATAATCCTGCATGTCGGACAGCACATTGCCAAGACCGACGCATGGCAGGGCAGATGTGGGGTCCAGCCGGATGGCCTCTTTGTATTCCACCACGGCGGCTTTATACTCCTTCTTGGACCGCAGTACGTTTCCCATACCGAGGTGCGGCCCGGCATATGTGGGGTCCAGCTGGATGGCCTCCTTGAACTCCACCAAGGCGGCTTCGTACTCCTTCTTCGCGAGCAGCAGGCTGCCCAGGTTGTAGTGCGCTATGGCGGATTGGGGGTCTAGCCGGATGGCCTCCTTATACTCCACCAAGGCGGCATCGTACTCCTTCTTGGCCCACAACACGCTTGCAAGGCCGCCATGCGGCGCGGCAAATTCGGGGTCCAGCCGGATGGCCTCCTTGTACTCGACCAGGGCGGCTTCATACTCCTTCTTGGCGTATAGAACGGCGGCCAGGCCGCTGTGCGGGATGGCGAATTCGGGGTCCAGCCGGATGGCCTCCTTGTATTCCACTAGGGCGGCTTCGTACTCCTTCTTGCCGTACAGCGTACTGCCAAGACCATTGTGCGGGAAGGCGTCCTCGGGATTCAACCGGATGGCCTCCCTGAACTCCACCAGGGCGGCTTCGTAATGTTTCTCATCGGCCAGCGCTGCCCCCAGGTCGTGGTGTGGCCTGGAGTCCTGAGGGTCAAGGCGGATGGCCTCCTTGAACTCCACGATGGCGGCTTCATACTCCTTCTTGGCGTACAGCACGCTGCCCAGACCATGGTGCGCTCTGGCAAATTTGGGGGCCAGCCGAATGGCCTCCTTGAACTCCTCCAGGGCAGCTTCGTATTCCTTCTTGTCATAAAGTGCGATGCCCAGGTTGTGGAGTACCGAGGGAGTATTGGGTCGAATTGCCAAAGCCGTGCGGCATGCTCCAATGCGGGCTTCGGCCCGCTTCTTCCCACCCAGCGTTCCAAGATCTAAGTGAAGCCAGAAGTCTCTCGGATGCTGGCGAACTCCGGCCTCCAATGACCGAACGCCGTTTTTGCCAAGCTTATCCAAATGAAACCCTACTTCCGCCATGATTGGCTCCGTCCGCTGCTGCTCGGGGATAGTGTCATATAAGTCGGCGAGCTTGTCGCCGTCTTCAAGGACAGCGTCCAGTTCCTTGCGCCAGCGCTGGCCCGTGGCCGCAGCCGCTACGGCCACAAGGGCCTTCCGTTGGGCACCCCTTTCTTTCATGGTCCAATCGTCAAGCGCCGCCAGCAAGTAGGGCCGCACCGGCGACGCGTTCAGCTTCGCCGCCAGTTCCGCCGCGTCGCCATTGGCAAAATCGAACCCGTGTTGCTCCATGGCAGCCCGGTATTTGGCCACGGCAGCTTGCGGATTCCACTTATCGTTGACCAGCGCTGATGCATCCAGCCGGATTTGATCAAGCTGGTTGACAAACGCGGTGTTCTCCCGGGCCTGGAAAAGGCGCTCGCGCAGGCCGGCGTCGCCTTCGGGGCCGAGTAGCTTTTCGGCGCTGGCAAGTTGCTGATCCGCGTCGTCCCAAAGAAATCGCTGGTACAAATCATTCAGGCCGGCAAGCGTCCGCTCCGCATTCTCCTGATGCACC
>Ga0206872_10351_pt1 | contig 12098 bp, 12 predicted proteins | sample Alteio_BWOrgCont_34_FD_152906 | JGI IMG/M metagenome (GOLD analysis project Ga0206872, IMG submission 152906) | Enriched cells from forest soil in Barre Woods Harvard Forest LTER site, Petersham, Massachusetts, United States -... | ecosystem: Environmental > Terrestrial > Soil > Temperate forest >... | reverse complement strand
AATCTCTTTTAACTCCAACCTTTCATTCAATAGCAATATCGCCCAAAAACCTGCTAAAACTGTTTGCGCCAGCAGGGCTATAGACACTTTTGTAGATTCTAAAAAACGCAGGGTATGGTTTATAGTTATCCATCCGGTAAGCTGGCAAATAAGGCCTAATCCTAAAAAATACAGCCATGCAGCTGTAGAAAACCTGGCCAGGTTGCTATGCTGAAAACCGCAGATGACCAGCATAAAAACACTTGCGGCCAGCATATTGTAAAACATAAAGGTGAGGGTATCTATTTTTTGCAGGATGCCTTTTGTAATAAGGATATAAATGGCATAAAGCAAACTGGCCAAAAGGGCCAGCAATATCCCGGCATTAAATTTAAGCGCTATTATATTTTGATAGCCCACCAAAATAACCATCCCCAAAATGGCGATACACGTGCCGATCCAAAACAATTTACCCGACCGCTTTTTAAATAACAAAAAGGTTAACAAACCCACCCAAAGCGGCGCCAGGTTGGCTACCAGTGTAGAAACCGTGGCGGATATTTTTAAAAGGGAGATATTCCAAACGGCAATATCGGCTCCAAAAACTATCCCGCCCGTAATAGCTATCAATAATTCATTGCGGCCAATTTTTAGTTTCCCTTTTGCGATGCAGTATGGCGCCAGAACGAGCCATGCAATAAAAATGCGGTAAAAAGCTGACGGAATAGCCGGTACGCCCGCAAGCTTTACAAAAATCGGTGAAAAGGAAATGCACAGGATGCCGATGACAAGGCTTGCTTTGGGGTTCATTAAAATAGGCTATCAACTAAATAGCTTGAAAATAAATATTTTAAATATCTATTTTTTTAGGTAAAGGATAATAAACCCGAAAGTCGCGGCTATTTGACCTATCCAAAAAATAAACATCCATTTAATCATGTCTGCCTTGGCATTAGCAACGTCTTCTTTTGTAGCCAGGGCATTTGTTTTAGCAGCTTCGAAAATCTTAAATAAATCTAAAGTTTCAGCTTTCATAGCAGCAATTTATTTTATGTAAATATAATAAATCAGAAACAAATGCAAAGAACAGTAGCTATCCTTTACAGGGCTGACGCATTAGAAATTTTTGTTAGCAATAAGTGTTAAGGGGAATTTATGGTTCCAGCCAGCCATTTTTCTTTTAGCTTTGAGGCTGGCTTTGCTGGTTTTGTCAGTCTTTAGGATATTTAGAGCTATCTTTCTTACCACGGCAAGGTTTTGTGCAGCCTGCCTGTTACGTGTGGTGTTAAGATCTTCGCCAAAACCAACATCCAATTGCCAGTGCAACTGGCTCTCTATCCCCCAATGTGTGCGGATTGCCTGGTTAAAATAAGCGGCATCTGCCTGAAGGCTGGAGATGTAATATCGATCTTGTATAGTATGGCTGTCACCGATCATCCGCTCGGAAGTGATTTTAATGATGCTCTTCATACCTTTCCAGTTTTCCTTTTCGTCGATCCGGTTAAGTTCATGGATGACTTTACAGGTTCTGATCTCAGCCCGTCCGTGGCCTTTATCCAAATGCTGACTGTAGCTGTCTTCCTTGAAGTTGAACTGGTTGGTTACCTGTTCATAAAGGGTCTCCTGATTTTGCTTCAGGGCCAGGATATAATCACCCTGGCTTTCAATGATCTTTTCAACGATCACTTTCTGGGTGCCCATCGCATCGATGCTGACTACTGCTCCCTTGACGTTCAACAAGGACAGTAGTGCCGGGATTGCTGTGATCTCATTGCTCTTATCATCAACTTTTTGTTGACCCAAAACCAATTGGTTACGGCCCGACCATGCGCTTACCAAATGTAAGGCCCCCAATCCCTGATGCTTACAGGCACTGTTACAGATACTTTTCCCATCGATAGCGATTAATTCCTTTTCGGCGGAGGGACTGGCTTCCCCAAGCCTTTGACTAAGTTCTGCCGTCCAGGCACGGAAGCATCGTTCAAAAAGCGCTGCATCGATCAGCATAAAAACCCGGTTAATCGTATCATGGCTGGGAATGCCGTTTTCAAGTGGCAGCAATTGCCGTAGAAAGTCTTCTTTCTCTTTGCCGAATTCTTCCATCTCATACCAGCTTTCTGCACCGCATAGCACTGCCAAAACTGACAGGATGATTATTTCCAGTAAATTGTGTTTCTTATTATTGCCCGTGCGGGGATCGGGTATCCATCTGAAATGATTGTGTAAAGTGGTGCTCATATTCTTTTCACAAAGAAACACCACTCAAAGCCTTCAAAACAGCCTTCAACACCTGAACTTATTCCCTCTTTACCAACAACTTGTCAATATCTACACCGATTTTTACTGTTTCTTATGCGTCAGCCCTGATATAGGGCATGGCTTTAGCGCCAATTAGTTGCGGTACGCTCCATCCGCCATTTGTCCCATTTTTGTCCACCCTTGCAATTAGCTATTAACCAGTTACACGAATAATTTTGCATAAGCTAACATAACCACGACTGCCCCGGTAGGATTGAGGTTTTTCTTGCCGCGGGCAGTGGTTATGGCTTAGCGGATAACAGGGCTCCACGTAATAACAGCAGAAGGTTGGTAAGTTGTCAAAATCTCGACAGGAACCGTTTGCGGTTAAATCTGAAACCCAGGTGAATATGTTACTGCGCCTTTTCCACCCTCAATCCAGCATCACTTACCTCGCGCAGGGGATTGTCGCGCATGTTTTGCTCGATATAGAACTGGTAAACACCTTTCTGGGTAAACTTATAATTAGTGAGGAACGGTGACTGGTAACTGTACAAATTGCCGGAGCCTTTGCCCAGCCATTCCCCGTCTTTTTCGGCCAGCTTTAGTTCAAAACGGTTAACAGCCGACTTTTTATCGGGCCCTGTTTGGGTGATCAATACAAATATATTGGAGTATTTATAGTCGGCCGTTACCCTTAAATTTAGATAGAGGTTATAGGCTATTTTTTCATCATCGATTTTAACGTCGTATTTAAACTTATTCAGGTAGGTCCAGTTATGATTGGGGACTTCTGAGTTTTGGTCGATAATGGCATTTTTATCAGTACAACCTATCGACGACAGCAGGATAACTGCGAATAGCGCCAGGGAAAAGTAATTTAAAGCCAGTTTCATTATTGTTTGTCTTGCTGACCTCCCCGGTTGCCGTCGGGACGGTTTTGATTATTCCTGTTAGGCCGGAATTTTTTGTTCCGGTTTTTATTTTTGGCCTGGTTATTGGCTGCCTCGGGCGTTGCCGGGCCTTGCGCCCTTGCCGGCTGGGAGCCCTGCTGTGCTGCCTGCGGTGCACGCTGTGTATCCCGGTCGCTATCGGGCCCGGTACCTTGTTTATGGTTTTTATTCCGGTTCTTGTTTTTCTTTTTATTGCGGCTCCGTTCGTCAAGGCGGGTTAAGCTATCCTGGCCCACAACATTTTCATAATCTAATATTTTTACCGGTTTTGTTTCAATTTCAATTACCTCACCAAGATCAGGGGGTAGAATGCCCTCGCGGTTCAATCGCTGAATTTCCTTTACCCGGTCAAGAGGCAGCGGTATCCACGATTCCTCCCGGGGGTAGCTGAACCACATCAATTTCTTAAATATATCCGTTTTTTGAAGACGCGCATCGCCCTTTTCGGTTTTTAACGTGTTTACATTATCGGGGATATATTTTAAGGCATCCATGTAAGTATCCAGCTCATAATTAAGGCAGCATTTCAGCTTGCCGCACTGGCCGGCCAGCTTCAAAGTGTTAAGCGAAAGATTTTGATAGCGCGCCGCCGATGTAGAAACAGTTTTAAAATCGGTTAACCAGGTTGAACAGCACAATTCGCGCCCGCAGGAGCCGATACCGCCCAGCCGGCTTGCCTCCTGGCGCATGCCTATCTGGCGCATTTCGATGCGGATGCGGAAAGTTTCCGCCATTTTTTTGATGAGCTCCCTGAAATCGACGCGACCCTCGGCGGTATAATAAAAGGTAGCTTTGCTTTTATCGCCCTGGTAATCAACATCGCTTAACTTCATGGACAGGTTAAGCTCAAGCGCCAGTTTTCTTGATTTGTGCATGGTTTCCCACTCCAGGTCTTTAGCGGCTTTCCATTTTTCAACATCGGCAACGGTTGCTTTGCGGTATATTTTTTTTACCACGTCTTCCTCTTTAACGCGCCGTTTTACCATTTGCATCCTCACCAGTTCGCCGGTGATGGAAACGTGGCCCACATCGTAGCCGCCGGTTGCTGCTTCAACAGCTACCAGTTCGCCGGCCTCCAGGTATATATTATCATTGTTCAGGTAAAACTCTTTTCTTGAACCTTTAAATTTTACCTCGATAACGTTATAAGGCTTATAGTTTGTCGGCATGTCCATATGCGACAGCCAATCGTAAACATCTAATTTGCTGCAGCCATTTGTAAGGCAAGAGCCGTTACTTTTGCAGCCAGCGGGTGAGCATCCGCCCCCCGTTGAGCAACTTCCACATCCCATAATTGGTATATTAGGTGTCCGCTCTTTGGCGGATCGTTAAATTTAATAGTTTTATAAGCTGCAAAGATACATCTAAAAATAAAATTTTCGGATTAGCATTTCGTTCTACATGATAATGTGCTTTTTCAAGCTCATTTACAATGCCTTGCGCTTGCAAAATGTTCATTACATTGGTCATTTTTTTTGCCGTTTCCAGCTCGGGCGCCGGCAAATGCACCAGGCTGCCCGCGCCCGATAAAATGAGGCAGCACTCCCTTATGAAGTTTATGCCGTATCGTAAAAAGTTCTTTTGGTTTTCGCGCCCCATTTTTGCGAGCTGATCAACAAAGGCCATTACCTCAATACCTTTATTGGCAAAACAAAGGCGCAGCCACTGCACAAACAAACCATGATAACCTTTATTTTCCTCCTGCAGCATGATCAGTGCTTCGGATAAGCTTCCGTTACACAGGTAGGCGATTTCGGCGGCGGCGGTTTCGGTTTGGTTATGTTTTTCAACCAAATGGTCCTTAATATCATTATAGGTTAAGGCAGGTATCTTTATAAGTTGTGTGCGCGAAAGAATTGTATTCAGAATTTGGTCCTGGTTTTGGGCCACCAGTAAAAACAAGGTATTGGGCTGAGGCTCTTCGATAATTTTAAGAAGGGCATTCCCCTGCTTATCCAGGTACTCGGGCAGCCATAGGATCAAAATTTTATAGGCTGACTCAAATGGCTTAAAGCTTAGTTTTTTTATGATCTGGTGACACTCAGCAATATTTATATTGGCCTGTTTGTTTTCGGCCTCAAGATACCCGCGCCAGGTATCCAGTGTGAGGTACGGATTGGCTAAAAATGCCTCGCGCCATTGCTCGATAAATGTTAGCGCGGTATCGTTTTTTGTGTCTTTTGCAAAGAACGGGTAGGAGAAATGCAGATCGGGGTGCATCAGTTTCTGGTACTTGCGGCACGATGAGCACTCACCGCAGGAATCATCGGCCTGTTTATTCTCGCACGACAGGTATTGGGCATAAGCAACAGCAAGGGGCAAGCTCCCCGATCCGCCCGGCCCCAAAAACAATTGCGCATGACTAACCCGGTTTTCCTTTACCGAATTAATTAAACGTTGCTTTACAGCTTCCTGTCCAACTATTTGCTTAAACTGCATTGGTGCAAAATAGTTATTTTTTAGAGATTAGAGATCAGAGGTTAGAGATTAGTTGTTTTTTTAGTCCGAAAGTCGTCAAAGTCCGAAAGTCCGAAAGATTTTTACCATGTATAGCGATAAAAAATACTGCCCGATAACCGCTATCTTTGCTAAATGCTTCTTATAGTCTCTAATCTCCAACCTCTAATCTCTCCTCAAAAATGAGGATCATGGCCTTCGACTACGGCACCAAACGCATTGGAATAGCTGTTACCGACCCGATGCAGATCATCGCCACGGGGCTGGAAACTGTACATCCCAACAAAATTATCGAATATCTTAAAAAATACTTCCAAACCGAGCAGGTAGAACGCTTTATTGTTGGCGAACCGAAACAAATGGATAATACGCCATCCCAGTCAGCTATTCATGTAAAAGGCTTTGTAAACCTGCTGAAGAAAACTTTCCCTGAAATCCCCATCGAAATGCTGGATGAACGCTTTACCTCGAAAATGGCATCGGCTACTATCGCCCAAAGCGGGATGAGTAAGAAAAACAGGCAGAATAAGGAATTGGTGGATACGATATCGGCTGTGATTTTACTGCAATCGTGGATGGAGAAGCCCCGCTGATTTTTCACTTTTTTATTTTTTTTATTGGTGTTCAAGAGGGCTTCGCCGTTTTAATGATTTAGAGATTTCGTTGATTTTGATTTGCGGGTTCCTTTTGTGATTTTAACAGTTTAATTGCCGATGAAGGAATTTGTAAATGATGCTTATAAATTTCGACATTACCGGTTGTGCCATGAATGTGCACAGCGCGATGGGCGACAGCTTCCAGGAAGGCTGCCTTTTTTTCTAAAAATTATAGGATTAGAACAGAAAAGTAAATAATAAGGCGCTATATTTAGACTGAAGAGTCAGATAGTAATGGGAAATCAAAATAAATTTGAAGAAATAAAGCGCATAAACGAAATAGGCCAGGAATATTGGAGCGCCAGGGAGTTATTTAAGGTGCTGGAATATATTAAGTGGGAAAGATTTCTGAACGTGATTGCGAAAGCCAAAGAAGCGTGTAAGAATTCTGGGCAAGAACCGGAAGACCATTTTCCCCGTGTCGGGAAAATGGTCGAGATAGGTTCAGGCGCTAAAAGAGACGTTGGCGATTTACACCTTTCGCGATACGCGTGTTACTTAATTATCCAAAATGCCGATCCTTCAAAAGAAATAATCGCGTTAGGGCAGACATATTTCGCTGTACAAACCCGCAAGCAGGAAATTTTGGAACAAGCTTTTGAACAGCTTCAAAATGAAGATGAAAAGCGAATATTCCTGAGAAGGGAGATGGCTGAGCACAATAAACATTTAGCCGACGCGGCAAAAGAGGCGGGTGTAATACAGCCATGGGAATATGCAGTTTTTCAAAATCATGGTTATATGGGTTTGTACAATGGCTTAGGCGCAAAGGAGATACAGGATAAAAAGGGATTAAAGAAGAGTCAGAACATTTTGGATCACATGGGCAGTACGGAATTGGCGGCTAATTTATTCCGGGCTACACAAACCGAGGAAAAGTTAAAAAGAGAAAAAATAAAAGGAAAGCTAAAAGCCAACCAGGCGCATTTTGAAGTCGGGAAAAAAGTAAGGCAAACTATAAAAGAATTGGGAGGCACAATGCCGGAGGAGTTACCGACAGAAGAAAGTATAAAGAAGATTGAAGCAACGCCAAAAAATCGAATAAAGAAAAATAGATGAGAGCGATTGAGTAGAAGAAATATGGCTTAAATTTCCGTTTATTTTAAAATCCCTACATTTGCCGCGATGGAAATTTTACCGAATAACCTTCAGGAATATTTAGATAACCATTGCGACCCCGAGCCGGAAGCGCTCCAAATCATCAATCGGGAAACTTATTTGAAAGTGCTGCGCCCGCACATGCTGTCGGGCCATTACCAGGGCAGGGTGCTTAGCTTTTTCAGCAAATTAATACATCCGAAACGCATTCTTGAGGTAGGCACATTCACCGGCTATGCTACCATTTGCCTCGCCGAAGGACTAACAGAAGACGGAGAGATACATACAATTGAGGTTAACCGTGAGTTAGAAGAAATGCTCAATTCACACTTCAAGTTAACAAATGTTGATAAAAAGATAAAACTTTATTTTGGCGATGCTGTACACATAATCAGCACTTTGCCGTATAAAGACTTCGATTTAGTATTTATTGACGCTGATAAAAAAAATAATTATACGTACTTTCAGCTTGTTTTTAATAAAGTAAGGTCCGGAGGACTAATTATAATTGATAATGTTTTGTGGAAAGGAAAAGTGTATGATAGCGAGGACTCCGATAGCTATCGGGGTGACGCCGACACAGACAGCATCCGCAAACTAAATGACCAGATAACTGCCGACGAAAGGGTTGAAAAACTTATCCTCCCTGTTCGAGACGGCCTTTTGATCATCAGAAAAAAATAAATTATGAAGAAATTCGTACTGCTTACATCGCTGCTTGCCTCATGCCTCCTGGCTTCGGCACAAAAAAATAGCCCAAAATCGTACATTGAGCAATTTAAGGAAGATGCAATCCGCATTATGCACGAAACGGGTGTGCCCGCAAGCATAGTTTTAGGCGTTGCCATGCACGAGTCGGGTTGCGGCAACAGCGCGCTCGCACAACATTTAAACAACCAGTTTGGCGTAAAAGGCGATGGCCACATTGTTTATTATGCAAAGAAAAAGCCGGTGCGCACCGCTTACAAACGCTATGAATCGGTGTACGATTCGTTCCAGGATTTTGCCCGGATAATGACAGAGCGAAGCGAATTTAGCGCATTAACGGAGCAGCTTACACATTTTGATTACAATGGCTGGGCCCGCGGTATACAGAAACATGGTTATGCAAGTGACAGCAAATGGTCCAAACGTGTACTCGGCATCATAGCAAAATACCAATTGTATTTATTTGACGAAAACCCTGCCGACCAAAATCGGGCGGAATTGGCGCAAAACAAGTAAAGTTTTTGCCGGGCGGGCTGATACCTGATTGCCCGTGGTTGAACGCGTAATTGCAATCCCGATAAAGTACACCTATTCACTAACAAAATTCTCATAAAATACGTAATACGGCTTAACTTTGCCGGCACGTTGCCGGGTATTTGGTGATTATTGTAATGAGAAAAACAGCTTATTTATTTTTAGTGCTTGCCTTTTTTTCGTCGTGCTCGGCGCATAAAAAAACAATTTCAAACCGGGAGGTACGGCGTAACAACCAGGGTATTCAAAGGGCAAACCGGGCATCAATCGACGGCTACAAACCGCTCACTTCGCTGCAATATATCGATCGCTATAAAACAATTGCCGTACAGGAAATGAATTTATACGGCATTCCGGCCAGCATTACGCTTGCGCAGGGGCTTTTTGAATCGGGGAGCGGAAATGGCACGCTGGCGCGGGTAGCTAACAATCATTTTGGTATTAAATGCACATTCGACTGGAAAGGGCAAAGCTATTACAAGGATGACGATAACGCGAACGATTGTTTCAGGGTTTATGACAGGGCCGAAGATTCATTCAGGGACCATTCGCTGTTTTTGAAACGAAAAAATTACACAAAACTTTTCGACCTCGATATTACTGATTACAGGGGATGGGCCAACGGCTTAAAAAAAGCAGGCTATGCCACCAATCCCAATTATGCATCGTTATTAATAGGTATCATTGAAAAATATCATCTCGACCAATATGATAGCCAGCCTGCCGGTACAGCAACCCAGGATACCCTTACGGTTAAGGCTGATCAGGATATCGTTACCGCACCAAAAGATTCCACTATCAAAATAGCACCCGGTGTAAAAAACTACACGGTAAAGCAGGGCGATACACTTTATAACATTTCCAAGCGTTTTGGTTTAACTGTTGACGACCTGAAAACATTGAACAACCTGGCGGATAATATAATTAAAATTGGCCAGGTACTTGTTGTTGCTAAACAGTGATGTTAAATTTTGTTAATTTGTATGCTCAAAAACGGCCGAAAGGTTAGTTTTATATTAATAATGAGAATAAGGCTGCTCTTCTGTTTTTTTTTAATAACGTTCAAGTGCTTTTCGCAGGATAAGACGGTTGCGGGTATTGTGTTTGATAAGGAAAGCAATGCAAGGATTGCCACCGTAAACATCCACAATATTACTACAGGGATAGCCGTTTACAACAACCTTAAAGGCGAGTTTAATATAAAAGCGAAACAGGGCGATCAACTGGTGCTTACCCGGCAGGATTACCACCCCGACACTGTTAAGATTTTGAGCAATGAACCTTTGGCCATTTATATGGTTCGTTTAGCCATACAACTTAAAGAAGTTACCGTGCGCGACTCATTGCTTACCCCCGAACAGCGGCTGGAAGCTACAAAACGCGATTACAATAAGGTTTACGGCTCATTGGCGTACGGTGATTTTTTAACCACCCCCTCAAGCGGCGGGGCGGGGTTAAGTATCGATGCCTTGTATAATTCACTCAGCCGCGAAGGACGCAATGCAAGCAGGCTGCGCGAAATTATTGAACATGACTACGAACAAAACGTGATCGATTATCGCTTTAACCGCACCTTTGTAGGTAATGTTACAGGTTTGAAAGACGAAAAACTAACCTCATTTATGTTCAGGTACAGGCCCGGGTATTTCACCACAAAATCGATGAGCGATTATGAATTCATATCCATGATCAGGAACAACCTCCGCCGGTTTTTGCGCAGCCAGAGAACGTATTCGTTACCGCCGCTGGTGGGGAAGTGATGGGGTAGTTGTATTAAGTGAATGGTTGATTAGGTTGGATTAAGTGAGTAGTTGCTTATCCGGCCAACAACCACTCACCCAATTTACTAATTCACCGTTTTTTACAACCCCAATACCACATTATTAATCGGATATAATAAATTTGCGGCAAATCCGCGAAAAGCCTTTGGCCCAGGCGCATTTTACCAGCTTTACGCTTTTGGCTTTGCGCTTTTAGCGTAAGAACGTTTTACCGGCTTTCAGCTTTCAGCTTTGTGCTTTCAGCTTTCAGCCCCCAGCTTACAAACTATGTTAAAAACCGTCCCCGGGTTACTTATTTTATTAATATTTGGCTTTATATTATCTGCCAAAGCACAAAAAACCGACTCCACTAAAGTTGATACCAACCAGCTTAATAAATACCGCATCGATCCCGGCAAAAACGCGCTGCCGATGCTTTACCCACCTATACAGCTGAAAAAAGAATTGTTGCCGGTTGATATGCTCGATTATAAAATCAGCTATTGGCATAAATCTATCATTTTCGGGCTTAATTTTAGTCAGTCGGCGTTTAGCAGTAATTATAGCGCGGGCGGCGTAAGTGCGATAGCATTAGGGTCGAATTTTGATTTTAAGGCCGAGTATAATAAAAAGCCTAAAGATTTTACCACCGAACTGAACCTGCTTTACGGCATCTCAAAGAACCAGGGCGAGGGATCGCGAAAAACCAACGACCGTATATTTTTTGATAACAAGATAGCTACGCAACTATCAAAAAAATGGTACTTTTTTGGTTCGCTAACTTTCGAGTCGCAGTTTACCGCCGGTTATAACTATACCAATCCCGACGGCACAAATGCGCAGAACCCATATCTCATTTCAAACTTTATGGCGCCGGGTTACCTGACCGAATCGTTAGGATTTGAGTACAAGCCCAATAAATGGTTCGACCTGCGGCTGGGTACCGGTACGGCCCGGCAAACTTTTGTGGTTGATACTACTATTTACCATAACCAGCCCGGAAATTACGGCGTGCCCATCGGCCATACCTTTTATAACCAGTTAGCTGTACAGGTAGTAGCCGGCATTGATAAAGACCTCAGCAAAAACATACACCTTAACCTGCGCTATGCGCTGTTTATACCCTACATACAGCCCCTGGCCTATATGAGCCACCGCATCGACGGCATATTAACAGCCAAGGTAAGCCGCCTGATAGCTGTAACCGTAAACGGCACCTTCCTGTACGATAAAACCACGTCGCTGGCAGTGCAGGGAACGGAGGGACTGGCTTTGGGGGTTATTTATAAGTTTCCGTAGGGGGGAAGAAGCTTGATCGATATTTGACCTTAATTTCGTTATTCTATTTATTCCTCTTGGGTTTGGGTAAATTTTTGATTGCTTTTTCAAACTCACCGTCTTTTGTATTTTCAGCTGCCAATCTTTTTGCCTGAAAACTGTCATATTCCGTTTCCGCCTTTGAAATAGCCAACTCGTGGCTTATTTTGCCGGCATGGGTGAGCAAGTCGCGGTCATTCAAGGTTAAAAAACCATGCAGCTTTTCAATCCAGTCATGCATGTGCATAGGCATCCGGCGCATCGCCTGACCTTCGGCAAATACCAGGTATTGTTCCACAAGGTTGTTCAATGCGGCCAGTTCATCTTCACCCAAATAGTTTTTTGCGACACTAACGTCCTGCTTACGTACTTTTGCTCCGCGCCAGTTGGTCAGCCCC
>Ga0206872_10306_pt1 | contig 12143 bp, 10 predicted proteins | sample Alteio_BWOrgCont_34_FD_152906 | JGI IMG/M metagenome (GOLD analysis project Ga0206872, IMG submission 152906) | Enriched cells from forest soil in Barre Woods Harvard Forest LTER site, Petersham, Massachusetts, United States -... | ecosystem: Environmental > Terrestrial > Soil > Temperate forest >... | reverse complement strand
TGGAGTGGCACTTGAGCCGCAGCCGGTATTTCATCCCAGTAGTCGGTCGGCGAGCTCGCGGCGCGAATGGTGGACGAAGCACGGCCCGGCGACTTTAACCAGGCGCTGATGGAACTGGGAGCGGTGGTTTGCCTGCCGCGCAGCCCACGCTGCAGTGAGTGTCCGCTGACCACGGACTGCAGCACTCGCGGCGAGCATAAGACTGAGAAGCGCGCGCCAATGAAGAGCGTTGAGGTTGCGTACGCGCTCTCGGTTCGCACATCGGAGAAGAAGACGGCGCACGATCATGCAGGGCGCGAGGTGCTGCTGGAACAACGGCCCGCGACGGTGAGCGTGATGACAGGTATGTGGGAGCTGCCGCAACTGAGCGAGGCCGAGGTGCCGCCTGAAGAACTGCGCATGACAGTTCGCCACGCGATTATGCAGACCAATTACTACGTGCGCGTACGCACGGTATTTGAAGACGACATAGCAAGACTGACGGTGGCACACGGCGAGCGGCGCTGGATTCCGCTTGGCCAGGCGAGAGAGATGGCTTTGACCGGGCTGGCTCGCAAAGTGCTCACCCGGGCTCATCTGCTGCCAATGGCGCCGCTCGATATTATTGCGCCGTCACGGGATGGGGAAATAGTCTGAGGAAGACGATCGAACCATACCGTCGTTTAAACGCGGATGCCGCCGCATATTCTCTGCCCCAAAATGAGAAATCAAATGAAACGCATCTATGCTGCTTCTTCTCTTGCTGTCGTGGCGCTTGCGCTCGCGCCGGCATGTTCACAACAAGTTTCGAAGAGTGCGGTTCCAGCGGCCGTGGCTGTTGAAATTCCGGGGCTGCCGGCGGATCCGCGCGTGGCGGCGGACTCGATTGATCCCGAAAAAATTCGCGCGCATGTGCGGTTTTTGTCGCTCGACTTGCTGGAGGGTCGTGGGCCCGGCACGCGCGGCGGCGAACTGGCTGCCCAGTACATTGCAGCGCAGTTTGCGCTCGACGGGCTTGAACCGGCCGGCGACGATGGGACCTACTTCCAGCATGTGCCACTTTACGCAGTGCACACGATTGAAGACAAGACGCAGGCGCGTTTTGAATTGACGAATTCCACGAGCGGGGACGGCTCAGACACGATTTCGCTTGTTTACGGATCAGACATTGTGCTCAAGGATCAAACCGGGCAGGCGAGCGCCGACATTGATGCGCCAATTGTGTTTGTCGGTTACGGGATCGACGCGCCTGTATACAAATGGAACGACTATGTGGGCGCTGATGGAAAAGAAATCGATTTGAGTGGCAAGATTGTGCTGGTGATTGTGAACGAGCCGCCGTCAGACGACCCGGCCTTTTTTAAAGGTGCGGCCCTCACCTACTACGGGCGCTGGACCTACAAGTATGAAGAAGCCGCGCGGCGTGGCGCCGTCGGCGTGCTGATTATTCACCGGACCGACCTGGCAAGTTATCCCTGGGCCGTAGTGCGTAATTCGCAGGCGACTGAAAAAAGCTATTTGGAGGGCGATCCGGCGGCATCACTGCGCGCGGCGGCATGGATACAGCATGACGTGGCGCAGAAGCTGATTGCGACTGTGCCGGAGCTTGGCGATGTGGATCATGCCATCGATCTTGCGGGTCAGCGCGGTTTTCATTCAGTTGAGCTTCCGGTCAGGTTCCATGCGCATATCGAGAGCGCGGTGCGGCGTTATGTGAGCGCGAATGTGGTGGGACGAGTGCGCGGCACAGAGCCCGGAGGCAACAGGGTAATGTTCACGGCGCATTACGATCACCTGGGCATCGATCCTAATGTGAAGGGCGACAATATTTACAACGGCGCGGCCGATAACGGCACGGGATGCGGAATCATTCTCGAGATGGCGCGGGCAATTGCGCAGTCGAAGGTGAGGCCACCGCACGATATGTACTTTGCCTCAGTCACCGCGGAAGAACAGGGCCTGTTGGGCTCGCAGTACCTGGGGATGCATCCGCCTGTGCCGGCGAAAGACATTATGCTCGACCTGAACTACGACATGTTGCTGCCGATAGGGATTCCGCGCTCGGTGAGCCTGGGCGGAGCGGAGCGCATCGACTTTTGGCCGACGGTGAAACGTGTGGCGAAAATGTTTGACCTGCAAGTGCTGCCCGATCCGACACCTTCGGCCGGACACTACTATCGGTCAGATCATTTTTCGCTGGCGCGCGCGGGGATTCCGGCGTTTTCAATTGACCAAGGCACATTGTTTGAGGGCCACAACGAGGCATGGGGGCGGGCTCAATTCGAGGACTACGTAACGCACCATTATCACCAGCCCTCGGACGAGTACCATGCGGATTGGGATTTTCGCGGCAATGCCAAGCTGGCGCGTTTTGGATTTGTGCTGGGCTGGCTGGCGAGCGAACAGGCCAAGCCGATTGAATGGTTGCCCGGCGATGAGTTTGAAAAGTCGCGGAAGGCGAGCGAAGCTCAGTAGGACAGACGAGGTATCCATGGTCCCCAAGTGCGAGGGACCAGGGGCACCCGAATTCAATTGATGCACATTTTTTGACTTACTTTGTATCGGCGCGCTTCAACCTCAGGTCCCACATGCTTGAGTTACCCAGGCTCATTTCGGTGACGCGTCCAGTTGCGTCGCGGAGAAAGCGAACGCTGCCGAGTTTGCACTCGAAGCCGTCGGCATACGTTGGCTTGAGCGGATAAACCGTATCGGGACGCTGCTGAATTTCGAGTCCCCTGGGCGTGAGCGCCACTTTGAGTGTGGTTTCGGCCTCGTCGCTCACGTAGTCGCCGGTCAACGCCCGCATTTCAGCATGGGTTGGCTTAACGCGCTCTACTTTGTCGAAGGTGTCAATCTCATACCCCACCGACATAACGCGCAGCGTGATTACTTTTCCCGATGCGTCGGTTCCGAGCTCAAACGTGTTTCCATCAGACGCGAGGCGAAACGACGTGGCAGAGAGAGTGGTGACGGGATCAATTTCGCGCGCGACGAGCTTGCCTTCTTTGCTCTCGATATTGAGAGTGCCGTGGTCGCGGCGGCTCTCATAAAGCCCAACGGCGCCGGGCACAAGCGCAACATTTCTTTCGCCAGCAGCCGAAGCCTGGTCCGCGGCTGAAGGCGGAAGGTACACGTCGACCACCTTGTGTCCGAGGACGGTTGTGTTGGCTTCGGCCGTGTTGCACAGCAAGGCTACCGAAAGTTGTTGGGCTGGATAGTAGCCGAGCCAGGTGCGATAGCCGGCAGTGGCGCCGGCGTGGCTGATTTCACGGGCTCCATTGTGCGAGGAGGTGACGAGCCCCGCCGAGTAGAACAGCGAGCGCCCGTCGTTGAGCTTGCCCGGCTCGAGCTCGCTCTGTACGAATGTTGTGTCGCCGATTTTCGAACCGCCATATCGCTTGTTCCAGATCAGCAGTTCGCCCACCGTGGTGAGCATGCCGCCGTTGCCATAGGCATTTTCAAAAGGCATGAGCTGATGCTGCGTGCCGCCGATCAGATGATAGGCGATGGCGCGATTGGGTACGATGCGCTGAAAGTCGTCGCGCCAGCTTGTATGGGTCATACCGAGTGGAACAAAAATGTTATCGTGCGTGAACTGGGCGAGCGACTTGCCTGAAACTCGCTGGACGAGGATTGCGAGCAGGTTATAGCCGGTGTTTGTGTACGACCACTCTTCGCCGGGCTTGTAGTTGAGGGACTTTTGATGCGATGCGATGTCGAGCACCCATGGATTGGAATACTCGCGTGTGGAGCGCGGCCAGCCCTCAACCTGAACTATATCGCCCCAATCGCGCAGACCGCTGGTATGGTGCACCAGGTGATCGATAGTGATGGGGGTGCCGTAATTGGGCAGCTCAGGAAAGTATTTGCTGATGGGATCGGTGAGCGAGAGCTTGCCCTGCTCGGCGAGCAAAAGAACGGCCGCGGCAGTGAACTGTTTTGAAATAGAGCCGGCCTCGAATAAGGAGTCGGGGGTGATAGCGACGTTATGCTCGAGATCGGCCATGCCGTAAGCTGCGCGCAAAACTTCGTTGCCGGCAATGGAGACGCCAACGGCGCATCCTGGAGAATCAGCATGGTTGTAGGCAGCGAAGATTTTGGCGACCTGGTTTTGGGCGTCTACAGTTGGGTCAAGTGGGGCGGTGGATTGAGCGGCTGCGGAAGCGGAGACTGCGAGCAGCAGAAAGACAGTACGAATGGACATGGGAAGCCCCTCAAGTCAAACTCGGCCGGAGTATGAGGCGTTGGTTTTAATGTGCGGCGCGAATCGTCGCTCTCAATAGTAATCGGCGCAGCTTAGATAGTAGCCGCAGTTGGTGCAGACCAGCTTGCAGCGATGGCCGGACAGCCGGGTAGAGCAGGTGGGGCAAAGCTGGCAGTGGTGGTCGATGGGCTGCGGGTCCTGAAGCGAGATGGGGAGGGTGCAGGCGAGCCCGGAAGATGAATTCTCGGCAGCAAAATCGGCGTTGAGGCCTCTGGGAAGGTGCGGCAACATGCCCGACAGATTAGCATGGATATAAGGCAACCTGGCTGCGGAAAGCAGGCAGGCGCCAGAAGCATCAATAGGTACTGGGCATCCCCGCCGGACTGGAGTGGCACTTGAGCCGCAGCCGGTATTTCATCCCAGTAGTCGGTCGGCAATCACAAATCTCAAATAAAACAGGATATGGAATCCCCCAAGGAGGGAATATGGCAAGCAAGGCAAGTGCGGTTTGGTACGGATCACTGAAGGAAGGCAAGGGCACCATTTCAACAGCAACGGGCGTGCTGAACAATGCGAATTATTCGTTTGCGACCCGTTTTGAGGGCGCCGATTCGGGCACCACGCCAGAGGAACTGATTGCGGCGGCTCACGCAAGCTGCTACTCCATGGCGCTGGGCGCCACGCTGGGCGGATCGGGCTTGACGCCGGAGTCGATTGAGACCCATGCGGCGGTTACGCTAGCCAAGGTGGACGGCGGATTTGCGGTCACCAAGATCGCATTGACGACAACAGCCAAGGTTCCCGGCGCCACGCAGGAAGTGTTTGACACGGCGGCTGCGGGCGCAAAGGCCGGCTGCCCGATCTCGAAGCTGTTTGCGAACAACACCGAAATCACGCTCGACGCAAAGCTCGTGTAAGCGTAGTTTTAAATTTGCGACAAACATCCCTCCCCCCAGGCGCTTTGAACATGAGCGATGCGGGGTGGGATGTTTGCTTTTGGTGCTGCGATGAAAAAGTACACATTCAACGCGATGATTCACGGCACCGACAGCGGCGCGTATATTCTTTTTCCTCACGATATTGAGAAGGAATTCGGAACTCGCGGCCGGGTGCCGGTAAGAGTCACCTTCGACGGAACTCCATACACCGGATCACTGGTGAAATACGGTCAGCCACAGCACATGGTTGGAGTGTCGAAGGCCATTCGTGGACAGATCGGTAAGGGAGTTGGCGATGCGGTTGAGGTGGTTCTGTGGAAGGACGAAGCGGAACGCACTATTGATCTGCCGAAAGATTTGAAGCCGCTGCTGAAGAAGGAAGGGCTGCTGGCAGGATTTGAAAAACTGAGCTACACGCATCGCAAGGAGTACGTCCGCTGGATTGAAGATGCGAAGAAAGACGAGACACGGCAACGGCGCCTGGCGAAGTGCGTTGAGATGTTGAAGGCAGGGATTAAATCGCCGGGGTAGAACGGTTTGGACCCGCCGCGCCTCGAGATTTCGAGGGGCTTTGAGCGGCGTCTTAAGGCGGCCGCAAATTTGACACCATAGGCTGCATTTGCGAGACTTAAAGTTGCTGCCTGTTCAGCGCAACCGCGCTGAGCGAGTCTCCCGTGCCGAAGTGGCGGAATTGGCAGACGCGCGTGGTTCAGGTCCACGTACTCGCAAGGGTGTGGGGGTTCGAGTCCCTTCTTCGGCACCAGCTAAAATCGTCCATTGTAAAATCAACAACTTACAATCTGCAAGTGCGTAAAGCACGGTTGTAGCGCGGTGAATCCGCCTACGATGTTCGCTAGGAATTCGACTCATGGCGAACACCAAAGTAGCACTGCTGCGTTATTGCCGTCTTGATGTAGGCTGGCGTCGCTTGACCGTCACTCCGGTCCGCAAAGGCCGGGGCTGGGGTGAGCAGATCAAAGTTCCAGCAGGTAAGAAGGTACTGGAAGTTGGAGACTATCAACTCCGCTGGTACGAGGGTGGCGTGCTCTTTCACGACACAATCCACCGGGATTCTAAAACCGGAAGAATTCCGCGTCAGGTACTCCGCAATGGCAAACTGGTAAACGACCGAACCTGGAAGCAACAAGTTGTCGGTGGCATGTGGGTGCATTGGGTACAGAAGGGTATGGACCCCGAGGCCTGGGGCGAGTTGTTCGTCGGGGACAAGCGATGCATGCTCAAGCGCTCTGTGGCGACATTGCTTATTGACGACAAGCGCAATTTACCAGCTGACCGAGTTGCTCGTACATTTCAGGAAGGTATAGATGCTCTGACGGAGCAGCACTGGAACCTCCTATATCTCGATCATGATCTCGGCGATTTTTCCGGGACTGGAGGGCGGGAGATGACCGGCTACGACATTGCCTGCTGGCTGGAGCAGAATCCGCAGCATCTTCCGGACCGAATCGAGGTTGTGTCTAACAATCCAGCCGGCCGCCGGAATATCGAACTCGCACTACAACGATGCTTCCGTTGATTCGGAATCCGAACGTTCATGTGCTTCACGAGTTCTTCCGAAGGTGAAAATCAAGCCAAGGCCCAATTTTGACCTCAGTTGACGCGCAGCCCGCAGTTCAGCAGCGGCTGTTAGCTCTCTGGTCGCTTCTGGCATCGGGCTGAAAGCAAACACGACACTGGACGACAATCCAGTTACGAAGCGATCCCTGGACCCTGCGGCGTTAGCGCCAGAAATCCGGAAGAGAGCCCGCACTTTTGTCAATACCCGTTCATCCGCGAAGCCTGGACGTCGCGAGGCTCGCAATCGCACGACTCCGGTAGACTGATGCCGGATCAGTAACTCTGTATCAACACCGCGCAAGTCTCCCAGTAACGGAGGTTGGACGGTACACCTACGGAGCCGGGCACTTGTCAGAACTTGTCTAAGACGCCGGCGATCTGCGTCCTCGTTACGATCTTGTTGCTTGAACTGCTACTTCAGATCGACCCCATCGAAGTGATAGATCAAGTCCAAATGAGGGGTACCCGACAACTCTACACCGATGACGCGAGAGTTTTGTTCATCTGACTCATAGCCGCTGAATGTCCCTTTGCACGACAGAAAATGCGATTCGGAATCACTCCCAAGTACAAATGAGAAGCCATAAGTGAGTCCGGATTGAGTTTTGGCGGGGCGCAGCCCCAGGGTATTCGGAGAGCTGTTCTCATTCTTTGCTCAGGGCCACGCCAGCAATTAGGGAAACTGCGATCGCGACAATTTTGATCGGGTCAAGACGCTCATGGAGGAACGTGACAGCCAGAATGACTGTAATTAGAGGATAGAGAGCAGTCAGTGGAGTCACGACTGAAGCTTTTCCAAACCGGAACGCTGCAAAAAGAGCCAGACCTCCTGCGCCCAGGAGTAACCCAACCACGATCCCCAGGCCCCAATCCTTCACGCTGAGATTCCAGCGCGGCGTAAAGGCCACCCAGATCACGATCGCGAGAATTACGAAACCGACAGCGAAGAAGATCGTGGAAAGCTCGTCGGAAATGTAGCGCGTGGCCATTTTCTGCGTGACACAGGCAAAACCAAAAAGCAGCAGCGTCAAGAAGGCATATACCATCCAACGAGAGAAGAGATCTCCCCAGGCGGAAAACCCGCCCGTGCCTTGCTGAGCGCTGAACAGATAGACAGCGGCGAGAGCAAGCGCGACGCCCAGTGCCTGCATCCGGTTCAGTCTCTCTTTGAGGAACAACCTGGCCACGACGATTGTGACCAACGGATACATGCCAGTAAGAGGAAAGACAACGGAAGCCTTTCCACCCACGCGCAAGGTTTCATACAAAGTCAGGTTGCCCGCGCCTCCTAGAATGCCGGTTGCCATGGCGAACAGAATTCCCCTGGAGTGGTTGACGCCTCGACGAAGGTTCTTGGAAAAGAGAAGCACCAGTGCCACAGGGAATAAACCGATGGTGCTTACGATCTGCAGCGTCAGGGCGGAAGTAGTCTGACTCTCCAAGGACGAAACTGCTCCCCATACTCCATAGGCCAGCATCGCGAACAGGGAGTAACGAAGCCATTGTGGCAACACGAGCCTTCGCGCAAGATTCATGGATACATCCGACTCGGCTTGAGTGAATCAAGATCGCCGGTCCAGACCTCGATGATCATGGGAGAGCTATCGAAGTAGTAGAAATAGACCTGATCGATCCAGGCACTCATAAGAAGGGGTACACCACGCGCCGCGAATGACTGCTTGATTCCTTCTGCCTCTTCCATGGTCTTGGCCCAGTATCCGATGTGGTGTAAGCCCTCACCGTGCTGGTCCATGAATTGACGGAATATACTGGGTCCCTCCAGCGGCTGGAGAAGCTCGACATAAGTAGATCCAACCGGGGTCTCTGCGCCGATCCAAGTGAAGGAAGCAGGCACTCCGCGCACGATCGTGTCGTGCAGGCGCGGCGCCTTGTACTCATAGATGGTCCAGGGTCCCCATCCCATGGTTTCGGTGTACTCGCGCATCGACTTTTCCAGGTCGCTTACTACCAGCGCGACTTGAGAAACAGGAATCGGCATCTTGGGCGTCGTCATAATTCGTTTCCTGACAATCTCTTTTTAAGAGACCGCGTGTACGGCGGCATCAATGCGCGGCGGTTGCGAAACTGCCAACCGGGAATGAAACGGCGTTAGTTCATCCAGTATGGTCAGATATACGTCGTCATAGAGCTTGCGATAAAACTCCGTTAATTTAGGATTGGGCAGCACCTTGGTGGTGGGCCGGGCAAATCGATCGGCCGCATCCCGGAAGTCACGAAATAGTCCTATTCCTACTCCGGCAATCATCGCAACGCCGCGCGGTGTGACGTCGGGCGTAGTCACAACCTCAAGATCACGCCCCAGGATGTCTGCTTTGTTCTGAACCCAGAAAGGGTTCTTTGCGCCTCCGCCCATCAGGACTATCCGGCGCGGTTGCGAACCAATTCCGGAGATGAGCGCTTCGAGTGCGTGACGTGTCTGAAAATTGAGTCCTTCAAATACAGCACGAGTCAGTTCCTGCCGGCCGCACGACCCTGAGAGCCCCACAAAGGCTCCTCGGGAAAGTCTGTTATGGATTGGTCCATAGCTGCCGAATATGTGCGGAACAAAAATCACACCGTTGCTCCCGGCATCTGCGGCCTCGGCTAATTCGATCAAAGAGTGCCAGCACATGGCGTCGTCGGTGGCCGAGTCAGATTGTTGCTCACTGATCAACTTTCGGTACCATTCGGTCACATCGCCCGAGAGATTTTCGATGCGGGTAGACCAACGTCCGGAAACTACGTGCACGTCGCAGATGGCACCGCAATCCCCCAATGCAGGCGAAAGTTGAGGCTGATCAGAACACACGACTACGTTTTCCCAAGTACCGGTCACGATGGCGGTATCTCCGGCATCGAGGAACCCGGCGGCGTAAGCGCCGCAGCTAAAGTCGGCCCCTCCCAGCACGACCGGCAAACCGACGCTCAGGCCTGTGACAGCAGCGGCGTCGGAACGAATGCCACCGAGCAGCGTTCCAGCCGGTCGGGGATGAGGGAACAGAGTTTCATCGAGTCCCATGGAGCCGAGAAGGTTGGGACGCAGCCTCATACTCCGTTGGTCGAACATCGTGGTCTGCGAGGCCATGGAATAATCGAGAGCCATTTCACCGCATAGGCGGTAGGCAACATAGTCACCAACGTTCAGCCAACGCGCCATGCCACGACAGTAGGATGGTTCATGTTCCGCCATCCACGTGATCCACGCCGGTGGATAGATTGGACTGAGATGATTTCCGGTGGTGCCAAAGAGTGTGTGATCGTCCAAGCCACAAGCGCTGAAAGCTCGAGAGGCTGGCGCCGCCGGATCGATCCATGTCACGCCCGCGTAGAGCGCGTTCCCGGAGTCGTCAACCGGGTACCCAACCAGCCCCAGTTCCGCAATTGCCATTGCGTCCAGAGCCTTATCTGTCAGATCGTCAACGGCTCGGCGGACGAGGGTGCAAACGCTTTCCCAAAGCTTCTCGGGCCGCCACACTGTCACCCGGAACCCGTCGACCAGAATCTGCTCATCCGGCGGGGAGATACGAGAGCTGGACAGAGTCGTGCCATGCTCGTCATAAATCACCGCCTTGAACGATGTGTTTCCGAGATCGATACCAAGGAGACGCGACATATCCGGTATTATCTTTCCTCGCTTTGAGTGAAGTCGTTCGTTGAGGGCATATCGATCCGGGTAACACTATAGGGCGCGAGAGTCAGAGTTAGCGTCGAGCTGGCGAGCTGCGTCAATGAGAGCTGAGAGCGAAACTGAAGCGGCTGGACGGTCGCGTGCGAGAAAGTGTTCGCTTCGAGAGTTCGCAATTGAGTGCCCTTGCCGCCGACACCTTTGATGGCGCAGTTTTGTTTTTCGGGAGTGAGATTGGCAATCACCATTCGAAGATTCCCGCCATCGCTCAAGGCAAGTCCCTGAATACGAAGCGGATCAGTGGAGGTGCAAGCGATCAGTTCCGCTGTCTTCAGGTCGGCTAAGTCGGCAAAGACATGGTAGACAGGAAAGACCATGCCGGGTGTGGAAGGGAATTTCTCGGGATTGGGTGAGCCACGATCAGTTTCCTTGAGACCCCGCCAGCCTGTTGTTTGGTAGTAGGTAATCGAGGATGCGCCTCCCTCTGTAAGTTGCTTGATGCTTCCCAGTGTCCAGGCTGCGGCGAATAGCGACATTTGTCGGGCGTCCACCGCACTCGGCAGCTCTCCGGATCGCGGAGCGGGTTCCAGGCCAGCCGCATACGGGTTGAAACGAGGTTTGAGGGTGACTGGGCTGACGACGATGGGAAGCCCACCACAGAAACTGCGCGCACAGGATACGGTATCGCGCTGCACCTCGATGTTCTCTACCAGAGATTGCTCATCGCTCGCATGCACTTGCGGGTTAATCGAGTAGGCGACAACGTCCAGGCCAGCCGTGTTTGGACGCGATGCGTTCAGCTCCGCGAAATACAGATTTGTTCCCCCGCCGATTGGCACTCCGAGAAGATGCGGCGCCGTCCGATCGCGTACCTGCTGTAACAATTGCTGTGAAATAGTCTGCTCATGTTCGTGAAAGACGAGGACACGCGATACCGGCACGCAGAGGGGAAGGGTGGTTCCCAGACCGAGAAGCTCATCCTCAGCGTTGTCGGTAAGGAACAACGCGAGTTCAAGGCGGCAACCGAGCGAGCTGCACTCCCGTTCGGCACGCCTCAAACGCGCGAAGGCTTCCGCATTATTCAAGTGGAGATCGACGCGGAGATGATCCAAGTGAAGTCCGGCGAGAAGTTCTGTGTCGGCTGGGGAGAATTCGACATCATGGGTTGCGACCCCGACACCCAGCTGTGGCAGCCTCATCCCGAGTGGGGGTCCAAGCGAAAGGTTTACGCAATTGCTGCCTCCATCCGATATGCGTGCCGGGCCGCTCGCGGTAATGCTCACTTGCTGCTCAAACTTCTGTCCGGAATTCGCAGTGAGCGGGAATCCGAGCGATAGCGGCGGGCAGTATGTCTTGAATGATCCATCGGTCCAGTTGCGTTGATCCTCCATTTCGAAGAGATCTCCCACGAATTCGAACTTCACTTCGACTCCGCCTGCAAGCGAAACTGTCAAACTAGAAACGGCTTCAAAGAGGGGAATATAGAGACCATCATGAAAGAGGAGCGGGGTAATTTCTTGCGGTAGCTCACCGGTAATTGATGAGGCCGGAGTAGTGCCCCAATAGGGTTGTCCGGCGTACTCCGGGGGGTGTAACACGCAAAAACCAATCCGACAGTAGCGAAAACTTCGGATTGCTTGACCGCTCGCCGTGTAAGTGATGTTTCCATTCTGGTCGCCTTGAATCGTCGCGTGCCAGCAAAAGTCAAGGTCTCGACTCTGATGTTGACCGTCGAACGAAACGAGAAAGCTGTTGGATTCAACACCGATCGAGAGGTTTTTCAACACTACCGGAATGGTGTCCCAATTCTCGTCGCGTA
>Ga0206872_10177_pt2 | contig 12143 bp, 7 predicted proteins | sample Alteio_BWOrgCont_34_FD_152906 | JGI IMG/M metagenome (GOLD analysis project Ga0206872, IMG submission 152906) | Enriched cells from forest soil in Barre Woods Harvard Forest LTER site, Petersham, Massachusetts, United States -... | ecosystem: Environmental > Terrestrial > Soil > Temperate forest >... | reverse complement strand
TGGATGGTCATCGGCATCGTTGATGAAAAGGAACCGGGGGTGCCGGTATGAGGCTTGGAACCGTCATAGGCCGCGTCACCCTGGGCAAAAGTGTCGAAGGACTGACCGGCGCACGCTGGTTGATTGTCAGCCCTTTTACGCGCGAACATTTTCAGCAGGGCGCCAAAACGCCGCCGGGCCTGAGCAAGGACTCCAGCCTGGTGGTCTATGACGATTTGGGCGCAGGCGCAGGGCAAACCATCGGGTTTATCGAGGGCCGCGAGGCTGCCATGCCCTTTGCCCAGCCAACACCCATTGACGCCATCTCCGCCGCCCTCGTGGACACCATTTTTTATTCGCCATTGAAGTAATATTGTCAAGATGAAAATTATTGTAAGCGCCAGGGAAGTTGAAGAGTTGTTACGCAACGGGGGCGATGTCAAATCGCTCCCGGCCGACGCGATTTTCACCCCGTCCGCGCGCGACCTGCTGCGCGAGTTCGAAAACAACGGATCGTCCCGGCCTTCCTCCAGCCCGGACAGGACGCCAGCCAGATCTGCCAAATTGGTGACTCCGGCCAGCGCGCCGTCCGAGATCGAGGCTTTTTTTAATTCGCCTGAAATCCACGCGCTCAAGCTGCAACTTTGCGATGTCGGCCGCCGCCTCTGGTCGCGCGCCTATGTGGACGGCAACGGCGGGAACATTGCCATTCGTGTCGGCGAAAACCTGGCCCTGTGCACACCGACCCTCGTTTCCAAGGGCTTCATGAAGCCGGAAGACATGTGCCTGGTGGACCTCGAAGGCAAACAACTTGCCGGCACAAAGAAACGCACCAGCGAAATTTTGATGCACTTGCAGATCATGAAGCGACAGCCGCGCGCGGCGGCCACGGTCCATTGTCATCCGCCCCATGCCACTGCTTTCGCCGTGGCGGGAGTGGAACCGCCGACCTGCATGATTCCGGAGATCGAAGTTTTTATCGGCAAGGTCCCGATTGCACCCTATCGTACGCCCGGCACACCGGAAATGGGCAAGCTAGTGGCCGATCTGACCGATCATCACAACACCATTCTCATGGCCAATCACGGCGTGGTTTCCTGGAGCCACGTCAGCGTCGAGGACGCCTATTTCAAAATGGAAATTATCGAGGCCTATTGCCGCACTGTTGTAGTTGCGTCGCAACTGGGCTCGCCGTTGAAAACTTTTTCCAACACCCATTTGCAGGATTTGCTCAAGATCAAGCAGACCCTTGGTATCCCCGATCCCCGCATCGGCCTGAAGGAATGCGAGCTGTGCAACAACGACGAGTGGCGTCCCGGCACAACCTGCATCGTTCCGCCCAAGGAAATCGATCAGGCCGGCCCGGATGCGGAAGCCGAAGCCCTGGTGCAAGCCATCACCGGCCAGGTGATGTCGAAAATGAAGAAATAGAGAATTTTCCCATGAAAGTAACCATAATCGGCGGCGGTGGCAGGGTTGGATCCTGCGCGGCTTATGCTTTGCAATGCGGCGGGCTGGTTTCGGAGATTCAGATTCTTGACGCCAACCGCGATTTGGCTGAGGGCGAAGCGCTCGACTTGCTCCACGGCAGCGCGCTGGCCGGCGATCAACGCATTTATTCCGGCGATTATTCCCGCGCGGCCGACAGCGACATGTTCCTCATCACTGCCGGCTTGCGCCGCAAACCGGATGAATCCCGCCTCGACCTGATCAACCGCAATGTTGATCTGTTTGTCTCGATTGTTGACGCCATCAAGATCGCGGGCTTTCGCAAGGACGCGCACATTTTTGTTGTTTCCAACCCGGTGGATATTTTGACCCAACTTGCTCTGCAGCGGACGGGCCTGCCTTGGAACCAGGTTTACGGCCTCGGCACAATGCTGGACAGCGCGCGATTCAGTTCGCTCATCGCGGAGGAACTCAAGCTGGCCCCCACCCAGGTCAAGGCCCTGATTCTGGGCGAACACGGCGATTCCATGACACCGATATGGTCCAGCGCTGCCGTCAACGGCCTGCCCCTGGCCGGCTTGTCCGATTGCACGCCCTCCTTTCAAAACGCCGTTTTTGAACGGACCAAGGGCAGCGGCGCGGAAGTCATCAAACGAAAGGGCGGCGCGGGTTGGGCAGTGGGCCTTTCCATTCGCGACGTGGTGCATGCGGTCTTGTTGAACAAAAAGGCGCTGCTCCCGGTGTCGTCGCTGCTGCAAGGCGCGTATGAAATTCGAGACATTTGCCTCAGCGTGCCATCCGTCGTCAGCCGCAAAGGGGTCGAGTCTCATGTCAATATAAAATTATGGCCGAAGGAGTTGATGGCCCTGCAAGCCTCCGCCCGCGCCTTGAAGGAAACCTTGGGTAAGGTCCGTCTCAAATGAAATCTCTCGATACCAAACTGGCCCAGGTCAAGGCCGACCGTTCCTCGCGCGCTTTCATCATCGCCGATGCCAAGGATGCGGACATGGCTTTTGGCGTGCGCGCGCCCGGACCGCGCGGTTACCTCGCGGCGCGGGGGGCAAGACCGGCAACTTTTTCGCCTGAAGTCTGGAGCCGTGAAGAATATGGCCACCGCAATTTGCCCGAGTTTTTGGATATTATTCGCGAAGTGGTCAAGCAGGGGGGCATCGACATCATGCTCATGTCCGCCTACGTCAACGAGCAACTGACCATCAAGGAAGGCTTGTTCCGCGACTCGCACGTTACCCCGGCTGCTCGCGCCAACGACACCACCGATGTCTGGGCCGTGCGCCACGGCTGTTACACCCGGGAGCCGGTGCAGACGTTTCGGTCCGCGTCCATTGACCACATTCAATGCGGCAAACTGGATTGCGACCTCGACGGCGGCGAAGTTCCGGGGGCCAATCTTGGCCTTTATTCCGTCACTTTCATCAACGATCTTGACCACGACCGCGACACGCTGCTCGCTTTCAAGGAATTTCGCGAAGAAGCGGAGCGAAAGAAATTCCGTTACTTTTTGGAAGTGTTCGATCCCAACACGGCCAGCGGCATTGCCTCCGAAAAGATGGGCGAATTCATCAACGACAAGATTATTCGCAGCCTGGCCGGCGTGGCCGGGGCGGGGCGGCCTACTTTTTTGAAAATCGTCTATCACGGTCCCCGTTCCATGGAGGAACTCGCCCAATACGATCCCAACCTGGTGGTGGGAATCCTGGGTGGCGGGGCCGGCACGACCTACGACGCCTTCAAATTGATTCATGACGCGCAAAAGTACGGCGCGCGCGTCGCGTTGTTTGGCCGCAAGATCAACAACGCCGAGCACCAACTCGCCTTCATCGAAATGCTGCGCCTGATCACCGACGGCCGGATTTCCCCCGAAGAATCACGGCGTTTTGCAGGCCCGCAAGATCAAGCCAAAGCTACCTTTGGAACAAGATTTGGAATTGACCGATCAAACGATGAGCTACGATGGCGCCGCTGCCGCGCGCGCTACGGTTTCGATTCAGAACAATCCCCTGCGCGGTTCGGCTCCCAAACCGGCTGGCACACCGTCCTCCGCGAGTGAGTCTAATTGGCCCGCGTTGCCCAATGGCCGCCCCGATTTCGACCGGATGAATCCCGAGCAGCGCCGCGCTTACGATCAGCAGCGCCTCACCAAAAAATTCGGTTAAACAGGTCAAACCGGTTAAGGCAGACGGAAACCACTGGTTTTTATGTAAGATGTTCATGGGTGGTAACTTGGAATGGATTCGGAGCTTGACATCCTGCCTTACGCTGTTGTAGCCTAAAAAACCTTTCTAAAACGAATCCAAGAAAAATTGTTATGAAAATCAGAATTACGCTTATCGCCGCAGCTTCTGTCTGCGGCCTCATCTTTACTGTTCAATCCGGCTTTGCTCAGGGCAGCCTTACGCCGTCGGGACCGCCCGGGCCGACCATGATAACGCTCTCGCAAATCGAGCCGCGCACCATCGTCAACGCCGCCAACACGCCGGGCGATGCGGGCGACACTTTCATCATCAGCAAGCCCGGTTCGTATTATCTGACGGGGAACATTGCCGGCGTGAGCAACCAAAACGGGATTACAATCACCGCGAACAATGTCGTGCTCGACCTCAGTGGCTTTGCCTTGCAGGGGGTGTCGGGCGGTGACAATGGAATTTATATTCCGAACGCTCAAACCAATATCACAGTGCGAAACGGCACGGTGAATGGATGGGGAGGCGATGGCGTGTATGCTGGCGACACGTTTAGCCTGGTTGTTGAGCGCCTAAACGTTTCCTCCAATGAGTATGGCATCTATTTGAACGAAGCAGCAGGCGTGGTGCGCGATTGCAACAGTCAGAATAACGATTACGATGGCGTTGACTGCTATGGCGGCGGCATTGTCTCCGGCTGCAACTTGAATAACAACGGCCAAAACGGCCTGGCTGGAAATGCGATCAGTGTGTCCGGCTGCATGGCTGACTATAATGGCAGCTGCGGTATTAACGTAAACTCATGCAATATTTCTGGTTGCACGGCCAGCGGTAATTCCGGACCCGGCATTGAAGGTGACTACAGCAATATTTCCAGCTGCACAGCCAACGGTAATTCTGACGGCGGCATTTATGTACTTAGTGGCACGGCGTCTGGTTGCGAAGTGGAGGGCAACTCTCAAAATGGCATTTACGTTGGCGGAGGTACCGTATCCGGCTGCTGCGTGGTTAGCAGTCAATATAGCGGCATCTATGTGAGCGGATTCGGCTGCTCTGTCATCGGCAACAACTGCATCGGAAATAATAGAGGCCTTTCTTCATCCGAAGCAGGCATTTACATTTACAGTGGCATGGATCGTATTGAGGACAATCAGGTTACGAGCAGTGGCTACGCTGGAATCGTAATCTATAACAATAGCAGCTTCTCCAACAACATTATCATCAAGAACAGCGTTTCCGGCACCTCCAGCGGCACCGGAAATAATTATGTCACGCCCGGCAATCAAACTGTCGGCCCGCTCATCACCAGTTTCGGAACCATCAGTAGTTCCAATCCGTGGGCGAACTTTTCCTATTAATCGGCAAGGAGTTTTCTATCAAAACTCTCGTCCTAACATTGTTCGTTGTAGGGGCCTTTTTGTCGTCGGCGCAGGCCGTCACGACGATTGACTCCGGCAACGCCTACGCCTACGGCGCGAACTTCGGCTGGCTCAATGCCCATGCCGATGGCAGCGATGGGGCGGTCATCGGCCAGTTTGTCTGCTTGGGCAACATTTATTCGGCCAATACGGGCTGGATCAATCTTGGCAGCGGCTCGCCCGCCAACGGCATTTATTACCAAAACAATTCCAGCGGCGATTACGGCGTGAACCAGGACGGCCTCGGCAATCTGCGCGGTTACGCCTATTCCGCGAATGTCGGCTGGATCAATTTTGAAAATACTGGCGCGCCGACGGTGGATTTGACCACCGGCAATTTGAGCGGCTCTGTCTGGAGCGCGAATTGTGGCTGGATTTCCTTGAGCAACATTGTGGCTTATGTGCAGACGGACACGATCCAGCCCGGCGTGGATGCCAACGGCGATGGCATCGCCGACGCCTGGGAACTGGAGTATTTTGGAACGATTAACATTAACACCAATTCTGACCCGAACGGCAGCGGCATGACCGTCTTGCAGGATTATCTCGACGGCTTGAATCCCCTTCAACCGGGTAACTATCTGCAAAACGTCGCCAGCACGATTGATGCCGGCGACAACTACGCCTACGGCGCGAACTTCGGCTGGGTGGATATGCGCGCTGATGCCGCTGAGGGCGCAGTTATCGGCCAATACATCTGCTCTGGCTTCATGTATTCGGCCAATGTCGGCTGGATCAAGCTCGGCAGCGGCTTTCCCACCAACGGCATTTATTACCAGAACATTTCCATCGACGACTACGGCGTGAACCAGGATGGCCTTGGCAATTTGCGCGGCTACGCCTACGGCGCGAACATCGGCTGGGTCAATTTCGAAAATACCGGCGCGCCCAAGGTGGATTTGGCCACCGGCATTTTGAGCGGTTATGTCTGGGGCGCAAATGTCGGCTGGATTTCCTTGAGCAACGCCGTGGCTTATGCGAAGACGGACATGATTCAGCCTGGTGAGCTGGATCCCGACGGCTCGGGCCTGCCCATTGCGTGGGAGTTGGAGTATTTTGAAACGACTGGTATTGATCCGAACGCCGACCCGGATCATGACGGAAGGTCGAATCTTCAGGAATATCACGACGGCACAAACCCGAACGACCCCGGCTCCTATGTGCAAAGCCAGGTCACGACGATTGATTCGGTTGACAAATATATTTATAGCGCGAACTTCGGCTGGACGGACTGGCTGGGCGACACCAACCACGGCGCGGTCATCGGCCAATACGTCTGCCTCGGTTTTATTTATTCCGCGAACACCGGCTGGATCAAACTCGGCAACGGTGCGCCCACCAATGGCATTTATTATCAAAACGTTTCGTCGAACGATTTTGGCGTGAATCAGGACGGCCTCGGCAATTTGCGCGGGTACGCTTACGGGGCCAACATCGGTTGGATCAATTTCGAAAGCACCGGCGCGCCCAGTGTCAATATGATTACCGGCCGGATGAGCGGTTGCGCCTGGAGCGCCAACTGCGGCTGGATCAGCCTGAGCAATGTCATCGCCTATTTGCAAACGGACACCATCTCCCCTGGTGCCTTGGCGCCCAATGGCCTGCCGATCGCCTGGTTGCTGACTTACTTTGGCACCACCAATGTCAATCCGAATGCCGATCCAACCGGCAAAGGCATGACCATTGCGCAGGATTACCTTGCAGGCACGGATCCGAACAACGTCAATAGTATTTTGGCCATCACCGCCGAGAGCTTTTCGGCCGGCGGCACTAGCGCCACGCTCACTTGGGACAGCGTTCCGACGCGCTTTTACTACATCCAGGAGACATCGAACCTTGTATCAGGGAACTGGACCGACAATCGAGTGGGATTAGTTTCGCCCCAAGGTTTGACCACTACGAGCAGCTTCACGGACACCGATGCCGCAAACCGTTTTTATCGGATTCAGGCTGTGCAACCGTTGACGCCGTAGGACAAACTGACCCGACGGGAGGAGCATTCGTTATTGGGGTCATTTGGACATTGATTAGTCATTAGGATTTCGTCATTAGACATTCTTTCCGCAGCCACAATAGTTGGTGGAACGTTCAAAAAAAATCCACAAGTAATGGTGTTTTTCGGGTAAAAAAACCTCAAATTAAGGGTTGTCATTTTTTCGATAATTTCGTAAATTTATTGGGTCGCGCAGGACATCAAAAATCCATTGCGCACGGAGTGTCTTTAATGAGCAAAATTGATCAGGAAAATGTTGTAATGATGAATACCGCGCCAGGTGATGGGGGGAAATATGATGCGTCGAAAATCGATAAATTGGAGGGCCTGGAGGCAGTTCGCAAACGCCCTGGAATGTATATCGGCGACCCGGATGAACGCGGTTTACATCATTGCGTTTTCGAGGTTCTGGACAATTCCATAGACGAACACCTCGCCGGTTTTTGCACTAAAATCGACGTTACCGTCCATGTGGACGGGTCCGTTTCCATTCGTGACGATGGCCGCGGCATCCCGGTGGATACTCATCCCAAATGGCAAATGCCCGCTGTCGAGCTGGTCCTGACCAATTTGCATGCCGGCGGAAAATTTGGGCAGGGCGCATATAAGTATTCCGGTGGTTTGCATGGTGTCGGCGCCAAATGCGTCAACGCCTTGTCCGATTGGTTTAAAGTCGAGGTCTCACGCGACAACCAGGTTTATTACATGGCCTTCGAGCGCGGCGTCACCAAGCAAAAACTCGAAGTCATCGGCAAATCCAAAAGCACCGGCACCTTGATTACCTTCAAGCCCGACCCGACGATATTTACCATCACCACCGAGTTTAAATTCGATTTGCTGGCCAACCGCCTGCGCGAACTGGCCTTTTTGAATCCGGGCCTCGAGATCAATTTGAAGGACGAGCGCGTCGAAAACAAGAAGGAGACCTTCCTGTATCGCGACGGCATCGAACAATTTGTCCGGCAGCTTGGCCGCAACAAGGAAGTGCTGCATCCCAAGCCCATCGTGCTGGCCCGGCAAAAAGACGAGGTCATTGTTGATTGCGTCATGCAGTACAACGACAGCTATACCGATCAAATCCTGTGCTTCGCCAACTCGATTTCCAATCCCGACGGCGGCACTCATTTGACCGGCTTCCGCACCGCGCTGACCCGGGCCATCAATCAATATTCCCGCGCCAATAATTTGCTCAAGGAAAAGGACCCGGCTATTTCGGGCGACGACGTGCGGGAAGGCTTGGTCTGCGTGTTGAGCGTGAAGCTGCCTAATCCACGCTTTGAATCGCAAACCAAGGTCAAGCTCGTCAACACCGAGATCGAAGGCATCGTCTCGTCCGTTGTTTACGAGGGCTTGATGAGTTTCTTCGACGCCAATCCGCCCGTGGCAAAAAAGGTGGTGGACAAGAGTTTGATGGCCGCCCGTGCCCGCGAGGCGGCGCGCAAGGCCCGCGACACCGTCCGCAAAAGCGCGCTCACCGGCGGCGGACTGCCCGGCAAACTGGCCGATTGCTCGGACCGCGATCCGGCCAACACCGAGCTTTACATTGTCGAGGGCGATTCCGCCGGCGGTTCGGCCAAACAGGGCCGCGACCGCAAATTCCAGGCCATCCTGCCCATTCGCGGCAAATTGATAAACGTCGAAAAAGCCCGCCTGGACAAGGTGCTGCAAAACACCGAAATCCGCACCATGATTACCGCCATTGGCACCGGCATCGGCGATGGGGAAGGGGAGGGCGCCTTTTCCCTGCCCAAGCTGCGCTACCACAAGATCATCATCATGACCGATGCGGACGTGGACGGCTCGCACATCCGGACTTTATTGTTGACTTTCTTTTACCGGCAGATGCCGCAATTGGTCAAGCAGGGGTTCGTTTACATTGCCCAGCCGCCGCTCTACCAAATCTCCCGCAAAAAGCGCGTGGAATATGTGGATGACGACGCCCAGATGAACAAAATTCTCATCCAGCTCGGCACGGAAGACGTCCGCTTGCGCGATCTGGCCACCAACAAGGAGATGTCGGAAAAGCAACTGGCGGAAATCCTCGAACTGCTTGAGTCTCTCGACAAATACGTCCAATCCCTGCGCCGTCATGGCGGAGATTTTGGCGAATACGTCGAGCGCCGCCATGGCACGACCAAAGAATTACCCCGGCATCTGGTCAAGGTTCGCGATGGCAATGACGAGACCGTCCATTATTTCCACACCGAGGAGGAACTGGCCGAATTTGGCACGGCCAACCCGGACCTGAAATTATTCGGCGAGGAAACCGACACGACGCTGCTGGAAAAGGCCGAAAGGGAAAAAAGCGACAAGCCTAAAAACGGCAATACCCGCCGCGCCAAGAACATCCCGCTCTACGAGAGCAAGGCCATCATGGATTTGCTGCGCGATTTGGAAAAGAAGGGCCTGAACGTCGAACATTATTCCGCCCAGGACAAGCCGCTTTTTGAATTGATCGAGGGCGAAGGCGAACGGGCCACGTTCAAGCCGCTCTTTTCCATCGCTGAGATCCTGGCCGGCGTCAAGGAGGCCGGCAAACGCGGCATCCAGATCAAACGCTTTAAAGGCTTGGGCGAAATGAACGCCAAGGAATTGTTCGAAACCACCATGAACCCGGAGAACCGCAAACTCCTGCGTATTGACATGACCGATCTGGTGGAAGCCGAGGATATGTTCACCAAACTGATGGGCGACGAAGTCGAGCCGCGCCGCCAATTCATCGAAGACAACGCTCTCAATGTGCGGAATCTGGACGTTTAAAACCACCGCGCCACCCTATAAAATTTAATTTCCATGCCAGACGAACCCGGTCAGCCACCCTCAGACGAAAAGAATCAGTTACCCGTCGGGAGCACTCCGCTCTTCGCTACCAACGAAAAAATTGAGAAGATCAACGTCGCTGACGAAATCAAGAATTCCTTTTTGGATTACTCGATGTCGGTCATTATTTCGCGCGCCCTGCCGGATGTGCGTGACGGGTTGAAGCCTTCGCAGCGGCGCATTCTCTATGCCATGAACGAATTGGGTGTCATGCCCAATCGCAAGCACATCAAGTGTGCCAAAATCGTGGGTGAAACGATGGGCAATTACCATCCGCACGGCGATATGGCGATTTACCCGACGCTTGTCCATATGGCGCAGCCGTGGGCCATGCGCGAAATGCTCATCGAAGGGCAGGGCAATTTTGGTTCTGTGGAAGGCGATCCACCGGCGTCCATGCGTTACACGGAAGCCCGCTTGCGCCATCTCGGCGCCGTCCTCATGGCCGACATGGACAAGGACACTGTCGATTTTGTTCCCAATTACGACGAATCCCGCACCGAGCCGACCGTTTTTCCTGCCGCCTTTCCCAATCTCCTGGTCAACGGCGGCACCGGCATTGCCGTCGGCATGGCCACGAACATGGCTCCGCACAATCTGGGCGAAGTGATCGATGGTGTGTGCGCCCAAATCGACAATCCGGAAATCACCGTAGAGCAATTGATGCAGCACGTCAAAGGGCCGGATTTTCCCACCGGTTGCATGCTTCTCGGATTGGAAGGGATCAAGAATTATTTCAAGACGGGCCGGGGTAGCATCAGGATTCGCGGCAGGGTGGGCATCGAAGAACACAAGGGCAACAGGGAGATGATCGTCATCACTGAAATCCCTTACAATGTCAACCGCGCCACCCTGGTCGAACGCATCGCCGAACTCGTCAATGAAAAGGTCATCACCGACATTACGGCTGTGCGCGATGAGTCGGACGAAAACACCCGGGTGGTCATTGAAATCAAGCGCGATGCCATTGCCAAGGTTGTCATAAATAATTTGTACCAGCACACTGCGCTGGAAAGCAGCTTCGCCGTCAACGCCCTGGCCATCGATCATGGCCGCCCCAAGACGCTTGGCCTCAAGGCCCTGATCAATTGCTACATCGAGCATCGCCGCGAGGTCATCATCCGCCGTGCCCGCTTCGAATTGCGCAAGGCCGAGGAGCGCGCCGAAACGTTGGAAGGGTATCTCATTGCCCTGGCCAACCTCGACGAATTTATCCGCATCATCCGCCAGTCGAACAACCGTGAAGAGGCTAAAATCAAGCTGTTGGCCTTCGATTTCACCCGCCAGCAAGTCGAACAAATCGGCGTGGTCATTCGTAGCGAAGCCCGTTTGACCAGCGGACGTTATTCCTTCAGCGACACACAAGCCAACGCCATCCTGGAATTGCGTCTTTACCAATTGACCGGAATGGAGACGGGCAAAGTCCGGGCCGAATATGCGCAGTTGCTCGAACACATCAAGGATTTGCTCGATATTCTGGCAAGGGAGGCGCGGGTTTTCTCCATCATTAAATCGGAACTAAAGGAAATTAAGGAAAAATACGCCACCCCGCGTTTAACCGAGTTGATTCCTGATGAGGGCGAAATTGCCATCGAAGACCTGATCGCCAACGAAGGGGTCATCATCACCATCACCCACGCCGGCTTGATCAAGCGCACCAATGTCAGTTCCTACCGCGCCCAGCGCCGCGGCGGCAAAGGTGTCATCGGCATGACCACCCGCGAAACATCCGCTACGCCGGGCGAGGCCGAAGATTTCATCGAGCATCTCTTTACCGCCAGCACGCACGATTACTTGATGTTCTTCACCGATACCGGGCGGGTTTACGTCGAGCGCGTCCATGAAATCCCGGACATGGGCCGTGCCGCCAAGGGCCGCAGCATTGCCAACCTGCTGGAATTGAAAGCCGGGGAAAACATCGCCGCGCTCATTCGTGTCCTGTCTAAAGCAGGTCCGAATAAGGAGGACATCACTTGGACGCAGCCGGGAGAAATTTTCTTTGCCACAAAACAAGGCACGGTCAAAAAGACGTCGCTCAACGAATTCGGCAACGTCCGCAAAGGCGGCATTATCGCCATCACCATTGAACAAGGCGATGCTCTGATTGATGCCAAGCTCACTCATGGCAGCATTGTTGAAAACGACGAGGTTAAAAACCCCGGCGATGATGTGGTGCTGATCACCAAGGAAGGCATGAGCATCCGTTTCAGCGAATCCGATGTCCGGTCCATGGGCCGAAGCGCCTCCGGCGTCCGTGGCATCAACCTCGAACAAGCGGATGCT
>Ga0206872_10349_pt1 | contig 12231 bp, 8 predicted proteins | sample Alteio_BWOrgCont_34_FD_152906 | JGI IMG/M metagenome (GOLD analysis project Ga0206872, IMG submission 152906) | Enriched cells from forest soil in Barre Woods Harvard Forest LTER site, Petersham, Massachusetts, United States -... | ecosystem: Environmental > Terrestrial > Soil > Temperate forest >... | reverse complement strand
CGACACTTTTTAATGCTTATATTTATAAAAATTTAACCTGTTTAATAACCTGTTCAAGTATTTAAAACACTAAATCCAGATTAGTATAAAACCAATTTTACATGAATAAGTATAATGTCATCATTCCGGCTTTAATGCTCATGATCTGCGCAGGTTGCAAAAAGAGCCAGCCAGGCAATCAAAATAATAACGTTGTACCTCCACCGCCGCCGCCGGTGGTAAATAATCAGCATATCTCCGTCCTCACACAACATAATGACAATACACGGGCGGGATTAAACAGTAAAGAAACTGTTTTAACAACCTCGAATGTTAACGCCAAGCAGTTTGGGTTTCTGTTTAACCTGAGCGTCGACGACCAGGTATATGCACAGCCGCTTGTCGTTGGCAATTTACCTATCAACAACGGTAAGCATAATGTGGTGTTTGTTGCCTCGGTTAATAACACAGTATATGCCTTTGATGGCGACAACGGAACTTTATATTGGCATAAAAACTTTACGGCGACAGGCATGAGGCCGCCAGCCCCGTCTGACATGAATTCGTCATGGTGCACTCCTTATACCGATTTTACATCAAGCATGGGGATAGTTGGCACTCCTGTTATTGATTCGGCTGCACAAAAGATGTATTTTGTAGCGCGGAGTACCGATGGCACAACCTTTGTTCAATACCTGCATGCTATTAACCTGCTTACCGGGAGCGATGTGGCAGGCAGCCCGGTAAAGCTCGGCGGCACTGTAAAAGGAACCGGCGACGGCAGTTCAAACGGCGTACTAAACTTTGACCCAAAACGCAACAACCAGCGTCAAGGCCTGGTGCTTGTAAATGGCGTTGTTTACGTTTCCTTTTCTTCGCATTGCGACCTGAACCCTTATCATGGCTGGATTTTAGGTTATAATGCCGTTAGTTTGCAACAGCAGACTGTTTATGCCGATACACCCGATGGTGAAAATGGAGGTTTATGGGAGAGCGGCATGGGTATTGCCGCCGATGCCCAGGGCAACTTGTATGTTGTTTCGGGCAACGGAACAGTAGGGACGGCGGTAAGCTATACCGAAGCGGGCAACGGAACTGCAGAATCCACTGCAAGTCCAAATCCTACCGACCCGACCAACCGCGGAGAAAGCGCCTTAAAACTAACGCCGGCGGGTAATACCTTGCAGATAAGCAGCTATTTTACACCCTCAAATTATTTGGACCTTAACATAAACGACCTGGACTATGGCGTAATGGGCACATTACTGATCCCTAATTCCAATTATTATTTAACCGGCGCTAAAGACGGCAATATATATTTATTGAATAAGGATAATATGGGCGGATTTTCGTATTCAACTAACCAGGTAGTGCAAACCATTCCTTTAGGCGCTTCGATGCACTGCCAGCCGGCTTATTATAACGGCGGCAGCAGCGAATTTGTGTACATCTGGGCAGAAAATGATCAGCTCCGTCAGCTTTCGTTTAGCCGGGCTAATGGTGGTTTTGCCTCCAACCAGATTTTGGGCGGTGGCGGCCCCACGTTTCCGGGCGCTGATTTGTCGGTTTCTTCGAACGGGACGCTGAGCGGCACCGGGATTTTATGGGCCGCGTACCCGGGTAACGGCGGCTCAAACCTTGCGCCTGGCATATTGGCAGCATATGATGCTACTAATGTTACAAAACAACTTTGGAACAGCACGCAAACCGTTGGCGATGGTGTAGGTTATTACGCCAAATTTTCGTCGCCGACGGTTGCCGACGGCCATGTTTATCTTGCCACATTTACAAATACTGTAGTTGTATACGGCCTCAAGTAAATTAATAGCTACAGGGAAATAAAATTCGCTGCAACCGGTTAAAAAATCGATAAAGCTGTAAACTTTTAGGCAGCCTTTCCATTGCCTGTCATTTAACAGGTAATTGTTATTTTTTTTTAGTTTTTGTATACAAAATTTATATTTCATGACGTTTTTATCGAAAAATATCTCATTTAGTTGGTGATACCGGCCGATAATTAAAAATGTGCAATTTCTAACCCCAAAATTGTAAATATCATGAAAAATCTTACTAAAATCAGTTTTTTGCTGCTATGTTTAGCCGCTTTAATTTCTTTCTTACCTTCCTGTCAGAAGTACGGAGCATACCCATTCAGAAACCAGCCGGGCTTTAATAACAATCAATTCCCGCACCGAACGGATACGATAGCAGTAAGTGCATTACCTGCAGTTATTAAAAGCTATTTTACTAACAATTACCCCAAAGACACTTTGCAACACGCGTTCATCAACAGGGACAGTAGTTACGCCGTTATCAGCGCTGATACCGACATTTTTGTGACCATGTTTACCTCTGCAGGGGCCTTCGAAAAAAGAACCCTGGTTTATCCGCACGTGATATCAAAAGTTCCGCTTACACAGGGTGAATTACCCTCGGGCGTTATTACTTATTTAACATCAAACTATCCCGGCTATAGTTTTGACGCAGCCTATGAGATAGAGCTAAACGGCAAATTAGCCGGCTATTCCGTATTTATCGACTATAATAAAAACAAGTACCTGGTTGAGTTTGACAGCAACGGCACTTTTGTGGCAAGTTATAACACGTGGTGAAAAATAGCACCTGGTAATTTAAGAAACCGGTATTTTAAAATGCCGGTTTTTTTTGACGCCTAAATCAGCAGTAGGAGATAGCCCAAAACAGATCCGCCTGCTATAACAAGAGCGCTGTTTACCGTTTTAAACCGGAATAGGATAACAGCGCTGATGAGCGCTATTAACACCGGCCGCCAGTTGGTAACGGCACCTTTGCCCATTTGATAGCAGACCACAATGATCAGTGCGATGGAGGCTACGTTTACGGCATTTAAGAAACTTGCAAAAAGTTTTGAACCCCGCATTTTGCGTACCAATGGATTTAAAAGCGCTACAAAAATGAAGGATGGAAAAAATATGCCGATAGTTGAGATGATGGCGCCGTTGATGCCATTAACCTGGTACCCTATAAATGTAACTGAAGAGAACACGGGGCCGGGCGTAAACTGGCCGACGGCGATGGCATCAATCAATTGCCTGCGCGATATAATGCCATGGGCCACCAGTTCCGAATCGAGAAAGGCAAACAAAACATAGCCGCTTCCATATAAAATGGCGCCTATTTTTAAGAACGATAAAAATAACTTGACATTTACCGAACTAAAAAATCCCTGGCCGGAATTATTAATTAACAAAAACGGCAATATTGTAACAGCTGCTGCGTCCCTTTTATGCCTGATAGCCGCTAATCCCATCGCAACAAAACCGGACCCAAACAGCACTAATATTCCCGGGTAACCAAAAAGGCTAAGCAATAATGCCACAATACCTATGATGGCTAATTCAATAGTTTGGAGGGATTTTTTTGCTAAAGGGTAAATGGCAAATAATACCACCATTATCACTGCAGGTGTTATGCCGTAGATAAACGGCTGTATCTGCGGCAGTCCGCCGTATGACTTATAGAGCCAGGCAAAACAGGCGGTAACTAAAACAGAGGGCATAATAAAGCAAAAACCGGCAATGATCAATCCTCTCCATCCGCCGCGCTCCTGCCCTATGTGGATGGCCAGCTCGGTGCTGTTTGGGCCAGGGATCAGGTTGGTTGCGCCTACCAGGTCGAGAAAATGCTGTTCGGTCAGCCATTTTTTTTTGACGACGGTTTCCTGCCTCATCATTGCTATGTGAGCAGCCGGTCCCCCGAATGCAGTGACCCCTAATTTTAAGAAGAGCGATGCTATTTCTTTAAGCCCGTTTTTTTTCATGCAGGGCAAATATACTATCTGCAGAATATTTGCCCGCGCCATAAATCAGTAAAAATATCAACCCCATCAGCATACAGAAATCCGCCCTTCCTTTTTAAAAATGATCGTCTTATTTTTTTAAATTAATTGCCGGCTATAGCAGCAGCAGGTTTTTTAGCATCTACCAATACATGGATTATACTGTTCAAAATTTGGGGCTCAAATGGTTTCCGGATAAAATCATCGGCGCCCGCATTCAGCGCTTCATTTTTTTCCCTGTCGAGTACCGACGCTGAAAAAGATATAATGGGAATATCCTTTTTTGAACCGGTTAATTCAGCGCGAATTTTCCTTGTGGCATCAATTCCATCCATAACGGGCATATGTGTATCCATCAGTATCAAATCATAGTTGTTTTTTTTCAGCATTTTAAATGCTTTCAATCCATTTAAGGCAACATCCACTTTAACGTTCCATATTGCCAGCATTTTTACGGCAATAAACCGGTTGATGGCGTTATCTTCGGCCAGCAGGACCAATAAGTTATCAAATTTAGGAAGCTCAGATATTAACTTATGCGGCGCATTAACCGTATCGAACTCCGCTACCTCTTCATAAGTATTTGTAAAAATGAATGAAGTCCCTTCGCCAACTGTGCTCTCAACTTTTAACCTGCCCCCTTTTAATTCAATAAGCCTTTTTACTATAGATAAGCCCAACCCGGTGCCACCGAATTTTTGCCAGTTTTTATCTTCAATTTGCTCAAAGCGGTTGAATATTTTATCTATTGACGATTTGGGAATTCCAACCCCCGTATCTTTAACCGTAAACTCAAGCAACACATCGTCATTTGTTTTTTTAAGCTGCCTCAATTTTATGGTAATGGCGCCGGTTTGTGTAAATTTTATAGCGTTGGTGATAAGATTTAGCAGGATTTGGTTTAACCGTAATTGATCAGCCATTATCATTGCGGTAACACCTTCGCCAATTTCGCAAACAAGCTTTAGTCCTTTTTTATTCGCTACGGGCCTGTTTAAATCACAAATAGTTTCCACTAAATCCACTACGTTGATCTTCGCTCTTTTGATAACAATTTTTCCTGCATCAATTTGTGCGCTTTCCAGAACGTCATTAACAATGCCGAGCAACGATTGTGATGAATATTCCATCAATTCAACCATTTTTTGCTGTTCCTTAGTGAGCTGGGTTTCTCCAAACAGCGATGTTAATCCCACAATCGCATTTAATGGCGTCCTTATTTCATGGCTCATATTTGCCAAAAAATTCTCTTTAATAACCCGGCTTTGTTCAATTTTTTCAATCGCGCTAAATAATTCTGCTTGCTTGTCTTCTAATTCACGGTTTTTTTTATTGATTTCCCTTTGATAATTAACCAGTATTATCAACGATCTTACCTTCGCGTTTAAAACGCAGGTATCAATGGGTTTAAACAAATAATCTACCGCCCCGGTATCCAGGCCATTTATAACATGCCCTGAATCTGTATCGTAGCCCGTCATTAAAACCACAATAATGTGTGCGGTTAAAGGATTTTTTTTCAATAGATCCAATAATTCAAATCCATTTAGCTCGGGCATGTGAATATCGATGAGTGCGATTGAAATATCATTTTCAATACACATTTCAACCGCTTTTTTTGGAGAGTTAACCGTGAGAATATTTAATCCGTCCTGCTCCAGCGATGCATTCAATGCAGCAGCATGGTCAACATCATCATCAACTATTAAGAGGTTGATATTCTCCTGTGCTTTTATGTTCATAGTTTCTGAAATGAATAAAACAGTACTTCGCTAAAGCACTTTAAAATAATGTAGCGGGCTGAATGTTATGTGAATGTTATGTCGGTTTAGTACTCAAATTGGGACTATGCATATGCAACAACCGGGGATTTAATTTGTTTTAATATCGCCGGCTTCGCTAATTTCAACTTAGTTAAATTAATACACCGCATATTTATTTATTGCCGGATAAACCTATTTTAATACTATAAAACTTATCTGTAAAAAATACGGGGGGCTTTTCAGCACAGGGGGGGGTATCGAGCGTTAATGCGTTTATTACAAGCGCTTTATATTATATTATATTATATTATATTATATTATATTATATTATATACCGGTGGGCACATAAACACCAATATTTTTTTTCGTTTTATTACGGGATGTTCAAAAAAAAAATTGTACATTAGCCTGTCTTTTTACCCTCTCTACCAGGAAAAACTTTCCTGCAATACTCATACGTATTTTTTAAACCCATGTAAATGCATACCTCCGAACCTCATCACATTATTGCCATTGGTGCTTCGGCAGGCGGAATGGAAGAGATCAACTCATTTTTTGACCATACGCCCCTCGACGGGGTTTCGTACATAATTGTTCAGCATTTATCCCCTGATTTTAAAAGCAGGATGGTTGAATTGCTGGCAAGGCACAGCAAGCTTGTGGTTAAGGAAGCCGAAAACGGCATGAAGGTGAATTGCAACCAGGTATACCTTATTCCCAACAATAAGTTTATGACTATCCGCGATACTTATTTGTACTTGACCGACAAAGAAAAAACGCAAACGCCCAATCTTACCATAAATGTATTTTTTAATTCGCTTGCAGCAGATTGTGGTAAAAAGGCAATTGGGATAATTCTTTCGGGCCTGGGCAGCGACGGCAGCGAGGGTATTAAGGCTATCAAGAAAGCGGGCGGGATGGTAATGGCCCGAACCCCGGAGACTACAGATTTTGCAAGCATGCCTTCCAATGCAATCGCTACCGGGGTAGTGGATTTTATCCTCGAACCTGAATTTATGCCCAATGCCATTGAAGATTATATAAGGTATGGCGGCGATTTAACAGCTGATAATAAAGACGATGAAAAAAATCTGGCCGCTATTATGACTTTGATAAAAGAGCGATCGCCGCTTGATTTTTCGGATTATAAACAAACAACTATACTAAGGCGAACGAAAAGAAGGGCGGCCCATAGTAATTTCACCATGCTGGGTAATTACCTGGATTTTTTAAAGTCGGCGCCCGACGAGGTGGAGGCCCTTACCAAAGAGTTTCTGATAAGTGTTACCTCATTTTTCAGGGATCCCGAAGCTTTTGAATTTATACAAAAAAAAATAATACCGGTTATGCTCGAAAAGCTTAACCCCGGCGAAGAGCTAAAAATGTGGGTGGCAGGCTGCGCCACCGGGGAAGAAGTTTATTCACTGGCAATGCTGATTGACGAACAGTTAAAAGGTAATTTAAAAGACATAATAGTAAAAATATTTGCTACAGATATTGACAGCGCAGCCTTAATGCATGCCGGAAAAGGTATTTACAGCCGGGGTATAGCAAAAGATGTATCGCCGGAGAGGCTTGAAAGGTTTTTTTTAAAAGAAGGCGATAATTACAGGATAAAACCTGTGATACGCAAAATGGTGATTTTTGCACAGCACAACCTGGTGAAAAACCCGCCTTACTGCAATATGCACTTTATCAGCTGCCGCAACCTGCTGATCTACATGACGCCGATACTGCAAAAAAAAATATTTACCATGCTGTTGTTCGGTCTTAAAATGGAGGGCTACTTATTTTTAGGTTCCAGCGAAAACCCCATGCCCATCATCAAAAACCTTGAAGTGGTTAATAAAAAGTGGAAAATATACAAAAACCTTGAGCCAAAAAGAGTTGTAGGTTTTGATGCATTTTCGCTGCCCGAGCTCCTCGACACGAAACGGACACCGTCTTCGCGTGATGACGCTGTTAAAAACCCCAATATTAATTTGGCCGAGGCCGTAAATGCAGCCCTGGTTAATGAGCTTGACCAGCTGATTGTTTGTGTTGATGAATACGACAGGGTAGTGCAAACCTACGGCGATACCAGCAAATATTTACTGCAAAAAAATTTCAATTCAAATCTTATCGACCTGTTGCCAAAGCCGCTTGCAATAGCATTTAATACCTTAAGTGTCAGTGCCTTAAAGACAAATAAAAAAGCTACTGTTAGGGGCGTTAAAGTAAAACAGGGCAAATCAGTTATTAACGTAAACCTATCGGTAAACCCTTTACCAACCCGGAAAGATAAGCAGCGGTTATTAATGGTGACTTTTAGCACAGATAATTCTGTTGATGCCGAAAAGCGGGAACATGTGTTGTTTGATGAAAAGATATACCTTGATCAATACACTTTGAATTTGGAAGAAGAAATAAAAGAACTGAAAGACAAGCTTCATTCAACCTACGAGCAGCTCGACGCATCCAACGAAAATATGCAGTCGTTTAACGAAGAACTTCTATCGTCCAATGAAGAAATGCAAAGTACCAATGAAGAAATGCAATCGGTAAACGAGGAACTGGATACTATCAATACCAATTATCAATTAAAAAACAAAGAACTGCTCGAGATTAACGACGATCTGAACAATTATTTCAGAAGCAACATTAACGGGCAGATATTTGTTAACAATGAGCTGCTTTTAATGAAATTTTCACCCGGCACCGTTAAGCAGATCAATCTTTTGGATAGCGATATCGGCCGGCCGCTCAGCCATATTTCTACAAATATCAAGTTTGAAACAATTATTGAGGATATTAAAAAAGTACTTGCCAACGGCTGCCTTATTACAAAAGAAATTGAAACTAACAACGGCAAATGGTACCAGGTGATGACGATGCCATATATACAACAGGCGGATAATAAAAGTACCGGCGCCATTATTACATTCAATGATATTTCGGAATTAAAAGATGTTCAGTTAGAGCTTGATAAAAAAAATCAAAGCCTTTTGCGGATCAATGCAGACCTTGATCATTTTATTCATGCTGTTTCACACGATCTTTTAGGCCCCCTGGGCGTTATTGAAACAAGTATAGCAGTAATAAACAGGACACCCCTAAGCGAACCAAAGCTGCTGGATTTTTTAGGAACGATCAATCGCTCTATTAAAAAATTCAGTGCTCTCATAAAAGACATATCTACCATTGCTAAAATAGAGGCTGATATGATCAGTATGGAAATGGTTGATGTGGACGATATCATCAGTAATGTAGAATGGAGCCTTGCAGCAAATATCGAGTCGTCAGGCGCCGTTATAACCAGGGACCTGCAGGTTAAGCAACTCCTATTTTCGAAAAAGAACCTCCGAAGCATACTTTACAACCTGGTTTCGAATGCTGTTAAATTTAAAGGAGATAAAAAACCCGAAATTCACATCCGTACTGCGGAAAATGGTGATAACGTGATCATTTCAGTAATGGACAACGGATTAGGTATACCTAAAGACAAGCTTGATAAAATTTTTGAAATGTACGGCAGGCTTCAATTAGACGTAGAAGGTCATGGCATAGGTTTGTACCTCGCAAAAAAAATAGTAGATGCGGCAGGCGGCAATATCATTGTTGAAAGTGAGCCTGGCAAGGGAAGCAAGTTTATTATTTATTTAAAAGCTTTGGCTCCACCCATTATACCTCTCCCGGTAGCTTCTTTAAATTAAATTTGCTGCAATGTTTTCAAATTATTTTCCAGCCGGCTGGGCTGGCGGTTCGTTTAGTTTATAGTAAACGCCCTTTACGGTTTTCAAGCTATCCATTTTTATGGGTTGCGCTGTTTTAATAGCCTCCAGGTCCGTATATTTTTTCTTCCAGTCTTTCGGGTATATCTGGGCAAGCTTTACAGTGTCGGTTTGGTTATAAAAAGTAAGTATATTCTGTTTTAAGGGGGCGGTCAGGTTATTAAATTTAGTATCGGCAAGCTTGTCCATCAAATCGCCATAAGTTTTATCAGCAAGGCCATATTCGCCGATCAGGGTGGGTTTCCCGGTATCGTAGTCGACGTCAGGTAAGGTAACCCTTCCATCGCGTAGTTTTACAAGTGCGTCGTCATAATGCACCAGCGTGGTATCAAAGCTCCTGATAAATAGTTTTTCGCCTTCCGGGCCTACATCCCTGAACCTTAATACCTTAAAAGGACCGACCTTAGGAATGATCCTTATCAGAAATGACAGGACCTCAGCCTTAAAGCCCGGCTTTTGCCTTGTTGAACCAAATTCCTTGTTAAACTCCTTTCTGCTCATTTTATAATGAAAATTGTGCGAGTTGGCGCTGGGGTTTTGTTTTTTTATATCCCTTTTCTTTATAACCCAGGCCGTGCGGACAACGGTTGGCAACAAGCTTTTTACCGCCCACCTGAATGTGCCGATAGCCAGGTCAAGGTCGCCGAATACAGTATTGATATCGTGCCCGTAAGTTTTTAAAAAAGCCCGCTCCAATACAGGCTTCGACACTTCAAAGCCAATAAGATCATGATAATCCTGCGAGGCATAGTTTCCTTTTGCGATTTGTAATACATCAAAAGATATTTCAACACGGCTATGCGAAGCTTCATCCTCCTCATAAGTTACTATGGGTCCAAACTTTTGCTTGTCTTTTGGATAAACCACCGGAACTACGTGATTGGTGGCCATAGAGTGCCCGTACTTATCACCCATATAATGACATAATGCACCGAGCGCAAAAGCGTATTCATCAAGGTTCTCAGCCTCTGAAAGTAAGGCTTCCACGAAATCACCGCTGCGCACGTAATGCGAAAGATTGGTAAAATAAACGCTGCCAAAAGGGTAGTAGCCCATATCAGCTATAAGGCATCCGCCATAGGCATAAGCATGGGCCTTTTTCAGTTCATCGGCGGTAGATTGGGGATATTTATATTTTAATAATGGCAGAATATTTTTTTGCCAGCTCGCATCAATAAGCGCTTCGTGGGTGAGTACTGCGTATGCTTTTGTGGATAATGGAGCGAGTACTGCAAAAACAACAAGAATAAAGAGCAACTTGCAGTGTAAAAATAACTTAATCATACCTGGTAGGTCCTAAAGACTTTGGTATAAGGATTTAAAGCAAAAATTGTTTTACCAGGGTTTGACTATTCATTAACAAAACCGTTAATAACTTATCGGCCGGCCATTTATTAAAATGCCCCGCCGGCGAAACCGGCAGGGACATTTTAATTTAATGAGTGAAATTTATGATAAAAGAGGACAATTACCCCGGTTATCATGCTTGATTCTGCTAATCAATTTATCTTATAAGCAACTTTATAACCATTGTATGGCATAAGTAGCGCCGCTATTTAAAACAAGGCTCCCTTTTTTATTACCCAGGAAAGTAAGCTTTCCGCCAAAGTTGAATTTTTTGCCGGAAGTTGAAGTGGAAACAATTGCCACCGTTGCTATTCCGGATGTAATCTCATGTGTAGTTTTATCAATGGTTACATCAGCCGATTGAATATTTAGCGTGGTGGTAAATGTATATTGTCGTACAAGTTTGTTGGTAACAATACCGGTACGCGTATAATCGAAGGTTAGCAGGTACGAAGACTGGGCGCCTGTTAATACAATTTGGGCGTTGGCGGTGTCAATTGCCGACAGGCGGGTACCATTATAACTGCCTATGCCGGTGTAATTAAAAGTTATATTATTTTGTATCAGCCCGCTGCAATTCAGCATATAGGTCCAGCTAAAAGTATAATCGTACGCAGGTACCGCGCCGGCGGCACTTGCCTTTATAATGGTAGAATCTTTTTGAACCCCGCATGAAAGCGCATTTGTTGCATAAATTATAGTGGAGCTGCTTAACTGATCAGCCATACCCCCGCTTGACGGTGAAACAGCGTCGGCAGTAAATTGGGCAACATCAGCTTCTGTAACAGTACCTGTTGTATCAACGGTTTTGGTAACTACGCTGTTTTTTTTGCAGGATGAAATGTTGACTGCGATGCTTACCGCGATTATTGCCGCTAACAAAATTTTAGATGTCCAGGTATTAATTTTCATAATTCTTATCGGTTGATCATTTGTGTTAAATGTGATATTTTGCCCTTATACGAAGATAAAACACCGATTGTTTTAAATTTAGGCAAAATCGCCAAAAAAATCCGGTTTAACTTTCAGGCAATAAGTTAGTTAACATTAAAGGCCGCAAATTTACAAGCTTAAAAATAATATGATTTTTTTGAGAAATAAAAAAGGGCAAAAGCACAATAGCTTACACCCCTTTTGAATATAAATATATGTAGAGTTGTTATTTTTTAACTTTGTGGTTCATCCTGCGGAGTACCTACTACTTTATAAACAGTACTACCTGCTGTAGATTTTGTTTCCTGGTAATAATAGTCGTCGGGCGATACAAAGAAAGTTTAGCCGTTAAGTTTTATTTTGCGGGTGTCCTGTGGCAACAGGTCGTAGATGTCGCCGATCTGAGGAGCAGGAGCGTTGTTAACGCTCCCGTTCATATTCTGCTGGTTACCACCGCCATTGTCAACCCCTCCGCCGTTAATAGCGCCGCCGTTGTTAGGGCCGCTGTTAGCGCCGTTACCGGTATTTAATTGTCCGTCTTTACCGGCAATTACATAACCTGTTGTGCCGTCGTCATTGGTTATTGGCTGATAATAAACACCATTTAACTCATAATACTGCT
>Ga0206872_10298_pt2 | contig 12237 bp, 9 predicted proteins | sample Alteio_BWOrgCont_34_FD_152906 | JGI IMG/M metagenome (GOLD analysis project Ga0206872, IMG submission 152906) | Enriched cells from forest soil in Barre Woods Harvard Forest LTER site, Petersham, Massachusetts, United States -... | ecosystem: Environmental > Terrestrial > Soil > Temperate forest >... | reverse complement strand
GAGTACGACCTCGGCAAGCGCGAAGTGCTGCCGGACAAGTACGTCATGTACGATGCCCGTGATTTGACCACGCACGGAGTGGTCGTCGGTATGACCGGCTCGGGCAAGACGGGCCTGTGCATCAGCCTGCTTGAAGAGGCTGCCATCGACGGCATTCCGTCCATCATCATCGACCCCAAGGGCGACCTGACGAACCTGTTGCTACACTTCCCCGACCTCAATCCCAAGGATTTTGAGCACTGGTTGAACGAAGAGGATGCGCAGCAAAAGGGACTGTCCAGGGAGCAATATGCCGCCGAGCTGGCGGAGCGCTGGCGCAAAGGCCTGGAGGACACGGGCCAGTCGCCGGAGCGCATCGCCAAGCTGAAGGCGGCAGCGGAGTGGCGCATCTACACACCGGGCAGCGAGACCGGTTTGCCGTTGTCGATCCTCGGTTCGTTTGCCGCGCCCAAGGGCAAGGTGCCGCGCGAGGCGATGACGCAAAAAATCGATGCGACGGCGACCGCGCTCCTGGGCCTCACCGGCATCGCAAGCGATCCGGTGCAGTCGCGCGAACATATCTTGATCGCCCAGCTTTTGCTGAATAGTTGGACGGCGGGCAAGGACCTCGACCTGGCCGGGCTCATCATGCAGATCCAGAACCCGCCGATCCGCACCGTCGGCGCGTACAACCTGGAAACCTTTTTCCCGGCCAAGGAACGCCTCAAATTCGCTTCGACGCTCAACAATGTATTGGCGGCCCCGAGCTTTTCGACCTGGACCACCGGCGAACCGCTCGACCTTTCAACCATGCTGGCGCGCAACAACAAGCCGCAGCAACTGATCTTTTACATCGCCCATCTCGACGACACGCAGCGCATGTTCTTCACGACGCTTCTGTTGGAGGAGGTGCTAAGCTGGACGCGCAAACAGTCCGGGACCTCCAACCTGCGTGCGTTGCTCTATTTCGACGAGGTATTCGGCTACTTGCCGCCGCACCCGGCCAATCCGCCGAGCAAGGCGCCGCTGCTCACGCTGCTCAAACAGGGTCGTGCGTTCGGCGTCGGCGTTTTGCTGGCCACGCAAAATCCAGTGGACCTGGATTACAAAGCGCTGTCCAACGCAGGGTCGTGGTTCATCGGCAAACTGCAAACGGACCGCGACAAGGCCCGATTGCTGGAAGGACTCGAGAGCGTCGCGGCGGAACATGGCACGCTGACCAATCGCGCTTACCTGGACAAGGTGATCTCCGCGCTTGGCAACCGCGTCTTCGTACTGCACAACATTCATCAACCGGCGCCGGTGTTGTTCCAGAGTCGTTGGGCATTGTCATTTCTGCGCGGTCCGCTGACGCGAGAGCAAGTATCGGAACTGATGGAGCCGCTTAAGCAGCCCGTAGCGGCTCCGGTGCAGGCGATCCCGTTGTGCCCGTGGTGCGAAAGCGAATTGGGCACGCCCATGCCGGAGAAATGTCCCAAATGCGGTCGCGTGCCGTGGGCCAACGGCCAGGGCGGGCACGAGGAAACGACAGGCGCCGATAACCAACCGCGCGTCGTAGCGCCGACCGCAAAGATCGTGGAACCGGTGGCACCGCCGACGACGCTCGAAGACAGTGTCAGCCATATGGCGCCCGTGTTGCCGCCGGACGTGACCCAATTCTACTTGCCGCCCGCGGCCGCCAGGGCGGCGATGCCCGGCGGCGTCATTGAATATGAGGCGTGCGTGCTCGGGTTTGCGGAAGTGGTGTTTCTGGTTGATAAGCGCACTGGACATGAGTACCGCGAGCAAATTCGGTTGCTGACACGTCCGGCAGGAACCGGTGTTCCCCTGGCGTGGGATGCCGCCGAGACGGTCGGCGAGCAGCTTGCTGACAAGGCCATTCCTGGGGCGCGTTGGGCCAACGTGCCGCAGGCGCTCGACACCGGGCGCAAGCTGCGGTCGCTGGAGAAAGCATTCGCCGACCATTTGTACAGCACGCGCAAGTTAAGCCTGTTTGAGAACCGTACCCTGAAGCTGGTAAGCGAGCCCGCGGAGTTGGCGGCCGCGTTTCAGAACCGCTGCCGGGCGGCAGCGGGCCAGGAGGCGAAACAGGCGCTGGAGATGGAGAAGGTAAAGTTCAAGCCGAAATTCGAAGCCCTGGATTCGGATGTGCCAAACCTGGCGAAGGCGAAAGGCAAGCCCGGTGCGTCGCTGCTGGATTGGGTCGGCCTCGGGTCGTCAAAAAGCGCGGATCCCAAGGACGCCCGCCAAGAAGAAAAGTTGCGCAAGCTGACGGGCGATTACCTCGCGCGGTGCGCCGAGATCGAGGAGAAGTGGAAGCGCATTGGTGAGGAGGCAACTGCGATCCAGTTGAAGCCGCGCAAGGCGGACGTGCGCCTGACCCACTTCGGGCTAGCATGGGTGCCGTTTTGGGTACGCAATGGCGAGCGCGGCGCGGCGTACCGCTAGAGGAGCAGCGCGGCCTGAGCGCCGGTTGCGGAAAAATAATTTCCTTTGAAAGCCGAAGGGTCCGCCGACGAAAAGGAAGTGGGTAGTCATCCCGGTGCCGGCGCTGATATGCTATTAGCCATGTAACCGGATTCTATCACAGCCATTGAGGTTTGCTCCATGCCCTACATCGGCATTGACTTCGGCACGAGTAACTCGGTCGTGGCCAACTTCCAGTACGGCCAGGCCGAGGTCGTGCCCAACCATGAGGGCTTGAAGTGGACGCCCTCAATTGTCACGCTGCGGCGCGATGGCACCCTGGCGTTCGGCCAGGAGGCCAAGGAAAACTTCGACGAACAACGATCGATCCGCTCCATCAAACGCATCCTCGGCACCCCGGAACGTGTGCCGCTGGTCGGGCAAAACCTGCGCACCGAACAAATCGCCGTCATGCTTTTCAGTCTGCTGAAAAAGGACGGGGAGAAAGTCCTGGGCGAGGGCTTCACCAAGGCGGTCGTGACCATCCCGGCCAACTCGAAGGGACTCGCCCGTCATGCGACGAAGCTCTGCGCCGGCGCTGCCGGGATGCAGGTGTTGACGCTCATCAACGAGCCGACGGCGGCGGCCATTTGCTATGGCCTCAACGCCCAGGATGACCAGAATGTCCTCGTCTACGACTTCGGCGGCGGCACGCTTGACGTGACCGTCCTCCGCATCCATCACGGCATCTTCGAAGAAGTCAGTAGCAAAGGCATTGGCAAGCTCGGCGGCGACGACGTGGACACCGCACTGGGCAAGGTGCTCGGCGACCGCTTCCACGAGAAGTCCGGCTACGATATCCTGAACTCGCCGTACAAGCAACAATTCATGCTCGCGGTCGAGCGCGCCAAGATCGACCTTTCCGCAAACCAAACGGCCGTCGCCCGCAAGGCGGCCTTGGTGCCTGAACGGCATCTGAATTTGGAGGAGGAGATCGACCGCGCGACATTTGAGCGCGCGATCATGCCGCTGGTCGTCAAGTCCGGCACGGCCATCGACGAGGCCATGAAGCTCCGCGGCATGCGGCCCAAGGACATCGACAAGGTGCTGCTCGTCGGCGGAACCAGCAAGATTCCGCTGATCCGGCGCTATGTGGCCGAGAAAATGGCTGGCAAGGAGCCGGAGTCCTTTGAACGCATCGACCCAATGACCTGCGTTGCCCAGGGGGCGGCGGTCGTGTCCGCGATCCTGCAAGGCGCGCCCGGCCTGGACAATTACGCCTATAGCGTCAAGCTCGAACATTCCCTCTGCGCCAATCCCGTGGACCAGCGGACGAACCGCGTCTTCCTCGATCCGATCATCAAACGCGGCGCTGACATTCCGTGCTCCTACAACAAGACGTACTACCCCGTGGCGGACCCGGCCGACCGCGTGCTGATCAGCGTCTACGAAGGCGACATTTACGATAATCCGGAGAGCCCGGAGAACGTGAAGCTGGCCGAGATTCCTTGGGAGTTCAAGCCGCCGCGTCCGCAGCGCGACGGCGGTCTTGATGTGGCGTTTGAGTACGGCGACGACGGCATTCTGACCGTGCAGATTCAGGACCAGCACGCAGGGCAGAAAAAACGGTTCGCCATCCAGCAAGCGGGCGAGGACCAGCTGGACGCGTCGCAACTCATCAAGATGAAGCGGATCAACGAGGAGTTGGTCAACCGCACAATGGAGCTGGAATCGTCGCAGGAGTTCAAGGACGCCGCGGAAGTGCTCAAGAAGACCGAGCAGGACGTGATTCCACGCATCGAAAATGCGGAGGATCGCCGCGAGCTGGAGGAGTTGTGCCGGCAGGTGCGGACGGCCATGGGCACGGGCGACAAGAAGCAAATGGAGGAGGCGGCCGCGACCCTCAACGATCGGCTGCTGAATTATGCGTACTTGCTCTAGAATCTTGCAGGTGATGGTCGGAAGAGCAATGACTAAACGAGCGGCGGGGTTTATCCCCGCCGGGATAAACCCGGCGGCTCGTCGAAGCAGTTCGCTCTCAGCCGCTTTGAGGAGAATCCGATGCTGACCTGCCCGATGTGCAAGAAGCGGCTGAACGGCCTGGAAAAAGAGTGTACGAAGTGTCAGACCGACGTCTCGCTGCTGGTGGACTACGTGGAAAACCTGCAAGACGGACTGGTGCGAGCCGACGCGCTGACCAAGCAGGGCGAACTCGGCGAAGCCGTATGGGCTTACCTCGAAGTGCTGGAAGTCGACCCCGATAATGCGACCGCGCGCCGGCAGGTGGGTCAGGTCGTGACAGCCGTCCGCCAATTTGACAAGGCAGCGCCGGGCCGGCGCTGGCTCCATCAACTGCAGCGTAAGACACGTTTTCGCCGCTGGTCCGCCAATCTGAAAAGCGAGGGCGACCCGGCGGGCTGGGTAAGCGGCATCGTCTGGTTTGTCATCGTGATGGGGGCGCTGATCCTCGGTTATTTCTTGGGGGCCCATCCATTCCAGGCCCCGGCGACGACAACAGCGCCGGCAGCCACGGCGCCGGCGGCGGACGGGAAATAGAGGCGTTGTCCGAGCCGGAAGCATGAGCGACGGATTGCGACCGTCGCTCTAAAAGTTCACTCGCTGATCATTGCACGTCTTGTTTATTTCCCTGCTCGCTGTTATGAGATCGCCTCGGCGAATCGCTGCCATGTTGCGTGCGCGTCGCCGTCTGTCTTCGCCGCCCGCAACCTATGCCTGTCGAGACTCAACGCCGGATCGCATCGCGGGAGGAGTCCGCACGCGCCGGCGCTTTCCTGTCACAACGGAGGGAGCCGTTAATGCGTCGTCGCATGTTTACGCATTTCGTCAGCGTGATCGCGGTCGTCGCGGCCCTCGGCCTGACCCAGCGGTGCACGGCCAAGCCGCCCGACCTGCCGGTCAACACCGAACACAGCGTCACGCCGGAATTCCTGCCGGATAGCGAGTGGGATGGCGTTACGCCATTGCCCGACGAATTCCCAACCCGAAAGATTTCCCTGGCAGAGGCAATTGCCAGGGTCCTTCAGCAAGAGTGGACTGGCCGCTCTCTGCTATCCGCATCTGGCACGCCTACGGTTCTCACGGCCTCCACAGAACCATTCTTGGACCAACTACTGGAACCCCTCTGGCCGCAGTTCGCTGCTTCCTTTTTGTTTGGCGATCATCCGCTGCTTACTATTGTTCCGGCTAATGGACGCGTCAGAATGTGCTCCGAATGCCGTGACTGTTGGTCCGACGACTTTTATGGGTGTGCGACATGGGTGGGCCAAACAGTAGTTTTTCCCGGGTTTTACGATCCCGAATCCGAATTTCAGGGCCCTGGCGTCAAAGTGGAAATCATCCCCATGCCGAAAGAAACTCATGGCACCATCGAAATCGGCATCGGTTTCAGCCTCAACGGCGCTCCGACTTACAAGTGTGAGGTCACCGAGTTCTGGGGCTGCGGCAACGTTCGCAAGAACAACACGCTGCAAGGATGCTGGGACACTCTGCTGCGCTGCCTCATGGGCGACGCAGTAGACATAGTGAAGCCGGCTGCAAATGGCAGGCAGGCCATGCAATGTCCCTGGTCACAAAAGCAGCCCGAATGTGAGCACCACGCCCTATTGCCGCCGTCCATCCGGCAAAATCTGGAAAATCTGGCCCAGGCCGAGGAGCTGCGCGAGAAGGGCCGTCGTCTGGCCGAAGATGGTTTCAACGCGGCGGCCAAGATGTGCTTCGACGATGCGCGGCGACTTTGTCCCGGGTGTCCAAGCAATCAGCGTGGCGATGGGGATTTCTTGGAGGCGGAAGAATCGCCGGAGATCTTCCTGTCCGGAGTTTCGGTGATGGTGGACGGCTTGTTGAAGGGTTGCTATTTGTCGCTGGCGGTGGGCCGCTATGGGCACGCGGTTGACCTGGCCCGGCAGGCTTATGCCCTGGATCCGGAGCGTGTCGCGGCCGACCCGGTCGTTTGCAATCTGCACCTGTTGGCCAAGGAACCGGTCCGCCGTGCCAGTGGCTTCGAAGAAATGAAGTGCGAGCGTGGTTGCTGCGATGAATTCCCCGACTGCCCGGATTGCCCGTGCTGTCCGAAACTCAAATCGCAAAAGTCGAACCCGCTGATTGACTTCATTGCCAGCACCTTTGCCGGGCCCGCGCATCTGGCACCATTGGCCGACAGCGGCAACGGCAAGCCGTATGAGCGAGTCCAAAAGGGCTACGACGGCGAAGAGCAGGAACCGCACGTCTTCCAGAAGGCGATCGCCAAGCCGTACCGTGAGACCAACGTGGCGCCGGCGAGTATTGGTAAGGGCGATTAACTCTGTATGCGCTCGCTCACGCTCGCGGCTCGGACAGGAACGCCTCTCGTATGTAAGAAGATGAAGGGAATGCGCCAGCCGGATTGGCCGGCTGGCGCATTCGCGATGCGAGGCGTCATGCATGCAAACCTGGGGCGAGTGCAAGAACTTCATCCGCGTATGCCGTGACCATTTCTATACCACCGGCGCGGTCCTTCCGAGCAGTCCATTCCTTGCCAACGCGCTCGCGTCGGCACTTGCCAAGCCACGCGGCCCGGCTCGTATCCTTGAAGTCGGGCCCGGAACAGGATCGGTCACCGAAGCGATCGCCCGGCACATGCAAGCCGGCGACAAGCTCGAAGCCGTGGAGATCAATGCGGCATTCGTTCATTTGCTCAATGAACGACTCAGTAACGACCCGGCATTTGCTAGCCGGCGAGATCAGATCCGCGTGATCCATTCGCCGCTGGAAGACGTGGCGGGTGAAGGCGTCTACGATTTCATTGTCTCGGGGTTGCCCTTCAATAACTTCCCGGTCGACGTCGTGCGCGGCATCTTCGCAGGTTATGCACGGCTGCTGACGCCAGGTGGAACACTCAGTTTTTTCGAGTACACCTTGATCCGCGAGTTGAAGAAACCATTCGTCGATGGACGCGAGCGGCGCCGACTGACGGCTGTGTCCGCGGTGGTGGGCGAGTACGTTGATAAATTCCAGGTTCGCTGCGACCGCGTCTTCATCAATGTCCCGCCGGCCACGGCGCGCCATCTCTGTTTTTGTAAGGCCCCAACGAATGCTGGTAACTCTCCGGATACGGATCTTCGGCCATGACTTCGTTGACATACCCTGCTGCTTCGTCGGGGTCGTAATCATCCAAAGCCAGAAGGGCTTTGAGACGGTCGTATTTTTCGCTGGGAACCAGAACGTAGGTCTGTCGGGTTTGCGGGTCGATGGCGACTGGTTCCGCGGAACTCAATTCCAACCGTTGCTCTTCGGTCAATTCGATCATAGCTTTCTCCTCTGCCGTATCTTACCTACTGCCATTCTAGCCTAGCCAGCAAACGCATCCAGTTTTGGTGTTGCGAACAGGGCAAGGGGAGCAAAATGCTTCCGCATTGCATTATTGCTTGTCCATGCCGGCGACGCTGAGGCTGTCGAACGCGGTCTGCGCGTCGGCCTTGGTCCACAAACCGACCTGGCCGGGCTTGGTTATGGCGTCGTCTTCCACTTCCAAGCATTTTTCACCATCGAGACGGCATTCGATTTTCTTGCCGACATGGTGGACGGCGATCGAGTGCCATTCGCCGGCCTTCAGCGTCAAATCCGATTTGTCTTGCAGCTGTTTGCGTACGCCATCGGTCACCTTGTAGACCCGGAAATTGCTTTCCAGCGGGTTGTAACGCGTCACGTAGTAGTTGTCGGCATTCTGATAGCGCCAAACCAGGCCGCCGCCCTGGTCGTTCTTGCCTTTGATCGCTTTGAATTGGACCTTCAATTGCAAATCGGCGTATTTACTCTCTTGTAAGACGCATAAGTTGAATAGGTTGTTTGGCCCTTCCGCCGTCTGGGCGAGGACGAAGCCGGTCTTACCAGGACCGGTTGCATCGGGGACAACTTTCCAAACGCTTCCCATGCCCTTGCCGGTTTGGTCTTCCTTCCAGCCTGAGGCCACCTTGCCTTCATCCTTTTTGTCGAAGTGGTGCACGACCTCTTTCGCATCACCGGCCAGCACTGCCAGGCCGATCGTCGCCAACGCCAGCGTCGAGAAGTATTTCATAACGCCACTCCTTGCATGCTTTGTCACTGATGTTACGACTTCCCTTGCATTGCTCGCTGGGTCGTGACGCCGAGATCGGCGGGACTTTCGGCGACGGCAATCCCAGCATTCTTCAGGGCTGCAATCTTCTCGGCTGCCGTGCCGCTGCCGCCGCTGATGATCGCGCCGGCATGGCCCATGCGCTTGCCGGGCGGCGCTGTCTGGCCGGCAATGAATGCGGCTAGCGGCTTGGTAATGTGTTTCTTGACATAGGCCGCTGCTTGCTCCTCGGCCGTGCCGCCGATCTCTCCCATCATCAGGATTGCCTCGGTCTTGGGGTCGTCTTGGAAAAGCTGCAACAATTCGATCTGAGAGGTGCCGATGATGGGATCGCCGCCAATGCCGACGCACGTCGACTGGCCCAGCCCCAGGTTCGAAAGCTGCCAGACCGCCTCGTAGGTGAGGGTGCCGCTGCGACTAATGACGCCGACAGGTCCGGGCTTGTGAATGTAACCAGGCATGATGCCAATTTTGCATTGCCCGGGGGTGATTACTCCGGGACAGTTCGGCCCGATGAGACGGCACGACCTACCGGCAAGGAAACGCTTGACACGGGCCATGTCGAGCACGGGAATGCCTTCGGTAATCGCCACGATCACGGCGATGCCGGCGTCGGCCGCTTCCATGATGGCATCGGCGGCGGCTGGCGGCGGCACAAAGATCATGGAAGCATTCGCGCCCGTCTTGGCGACAGCTTCGGCGACGGTGTTGAACAAAGCGAAGCCTTCCTTGGTGGTGCCGCCCTTGCCAGGCACAACGCCGCCGACCATCTGGGTGCCGTAATCGCGGCACTGGATCGCGTGGAAGGTGCCCGCCTTGCCGAGGCCCTGACAGAGGACGCGCGTGGATTTATCGATAAGAATGCTCATTCCAGGGACCTTTTCCTTTCGGTATCATTCGGTTTTCGAGCCGCGAGCGTTGGCGACTTCCTATCAAAAACTGCTTACTTCGTGCGCGGCTCCTTAACCGGCCGCCGCCACGACCTTCTTTGCGGCCTCCGTCAGTCCGTTCGCCGTCGTGATATTCAGGCCGCTGTCCGCCAGCATCTTGCGACCCTGTTCGACGTTGGTGCCTTCCAGGCGTACTACCAGGGGCACGTGAAAGCCGACTTCCTTGAATGCCGCAATGATCGCGCCGGCGATGATGTCGCATTTCATGATGCCGCCGAAGATGTTCACGAGCACGGCCTTCACGCGCGGGTCGGAAAGCAGGATGCGGAATGCCTCGGTAACCTGCTCCTTGTTGGCGCCGCCGCCCACGTCGAGGAAATTGGCGGGCGAGCCGCCGTGATACTTGATGATATCCATCGTGCTCATGGCCAATCCGGCACCGTTGACCAGGCACCCGATCGTGCCGGTCAGGCTGATGTAGCTCAGGCCCGACCGCGCCGCCCGTAGCTCCGCCGGGTCTTCTTCCGTTTCATCGCGGAGTTTTTCAATGTCGGGATGGCGGAACAGGGCGTTGTCATCGAACGTGCCACCACGGCGCCGTCGTCCATCACTGCGAGAGGGTTGATCTCGGCCAATGTGCAGTCTTTTTCGAGGTAAACGCGGGCCAACGCAGCCAGGATCGCCTCGACTTTCGGCGCCTGTTCGGCGGCGAAACCCAGCGCGTATGCCATACGGCGTGCCTGAAAGGGTTGCAGGCCCATTGCGGGGCTGATCGCAGTCTTGAGGATTTTCTCCGGCGTCTTGGCGGCTACTTCCTCGATCTCGACACCGCCCTCGGCACATGCCATCAGCACGGGCAGGCCAACGGCCCGGTCCAGCACGATGCCGGCGTAGACCTCGCGGACGATCTTGGGCTTGGCGTCGACGACGAGAATCTTGGAGACCTTCTGCCCCTCCTCGCCGGTTTGCTTGGTGACCAGAGGGTACTTGAGCATCACTTCGGCAACGGGGACAACGTCTTCGCGTTTGGCGATAAACTTGACGCCGCCGAAGTCCTTGCCGCTGCCCTTGAAATGGCCCTTGCCGCGGCCACCGGCATGAACCTGAGCCTTGAGGACGACAGGGCCGCCGAGTTGGTCGAACGCCGTCAGAGCCGCGTCGGGCGTCGAAACCACTGTGCCGCGCGGAATGGCCGCGCCGGCGGCGGCCAACAACTCCTTGGCCTGATATTCGTGAATCTTCATGCAAACGTCCTCAAGTTGGAAATCCCGACAAAGTCTTCGTAACGGCCCAGCTTTCCCAGCCGGAACGCGCTGCCCAGCCGGAACGCGCTGGGCGGAAACTCGCCTGCGCAATCTTGCTGTTATAGGGTGAAGTTGCGGCGCTGGCAGGAGATGCCGCCACCGTTTCGCAATCGCCGTTGGCCCAGTCTGCCAAGATGGAATCCCTTGCGGAATGAAGGCAGTCTCGCGGGCTTGTCCGCTCCCCCCTTGCTTGGCCAAGTCCCGTGTGCGGCAGCATCAGCGGAACAGCATCCGTCGCGCTATTTATGTGGCCGCAAGGGTAGTTTTATGGGGAGCTGATTCGCTTTGCGCTAAGGTTCTGGCCGATCTTGATGGGGTGGACAACGGAATCTCAGCGCGAATTGGGGCCGGCAGCAATGAGTCAACTGGTGATACAAAACTGTCCGACCGCGCGAGAAGACTTCTGCGGGGTTTGTGGCCGGCTGACGACCGCTGCTGCCGGTGTCCAGATTTGTGTGGCCGAGGGGTCCGATGTGGTGTGCAAGGATTGCGGACGGAAACACGCGCCCGAATTGGAGGCTTTGGCTCACCTAGCAGGCGAGGCGGAGCGTGTTGCTCGCATCGGCCGACACACGGTCTTTCCGCCATTGACCGCGCTGCTCGACCTGGCCCGAGCGGCGGATAATTATCACCACGTCGCAGGCATAACTTGCAAGCCAATCGCGGCTACCGAAACACGGTAATTCTATCGAGTCCGGTGGCGAGCCGGGAGCGTCAGCGACCGGAGGATAAGCCAAACCTCCGGTCGCCTACGCTCCCGGCTCGCCATTTGGCCAACTGTCCTCGACAGGAATTGAACCTGTTCTTCGACCTTTGGAGGGTCGTGTGCCGATCCGTTACACTGCAAGGACGCAAGAAACGCCGGTGGGAATCGAACCCACTTAGGCCGGGTTGCAGTCGGCTGCCTGGCCATCAAGCTCCAGCGTCATTTTGTCGGACTGGCCATTTTCAGAGCATCCCCGCCAAGGAGTCGAACCTGGTCCACGACCTTCGCACGGTCGGACGCAACCGTTACACTCCAAGGATAGCAGTTACAAGAGCCGACGACTGGTTTCGCACCAGCATGGTCCGGATTACGAGTCCGGCGCCTTTCTGCGTCGAGCCACGTCGGCTTTTCAGGGGGCATGGGGGGAATCGAACCCACCACCACGACTTTCACAGAGTCGTATGCGAAACCGCTACAACACATACCCCATTCGTGAGAACAGCGGAAGGAGCGGGAGTCGAACCCGCAAAGCGGTGTGTCCGCACGCCACGCTTCCAACGTGGTGCCGTCGCCTATCGGCTTGCCCTCCCTCAATCGTCTGTAGTCCCGGGTGGGGTCGAACCACCGATCTTCCCCATATCAGGGGGACGTCCTACCGCTGAACGACGGGACCATGCGCTTGACGGACCAAAAGTGATCCCGGATGGACTCGAACCATCGTTGCCTGGTTGTAAGCCAGCCGTCGTTGCCGCTGGACCCCGGGACCATTTCGGGCGACCAGATCCGGTGGGCGACATTCGGCGCGGGGGTCGCGTCTGTCTTTACCGCCGTCAACTGACA
>Ga0206872_10348_pt1 | contig 12276 bp, 9 predicted proteins | sample Alteio_BWOrgCont_34_FD_152906 | JGI IMG/M metagenome (GOLD analysis project Ga0206872, IMG submission 152906) | Enriched cells from forest soil in Barre Woods Harvard Forest LTER site, Petersham, Massachusetts, United States -... | ecosystem: Environmental > Terrestrial > Soil > Temperate forest >... | reverse complement strand
TTTTTTTTTGAAAAATAAATTTTGTTCGCCTTAAAAAATGTGTAAATTTGCAATCCCTTTCGGAAAGGTGTTTAACTACGCTGTAGCCGAATTAAAGGGGTGGTTCTTTAAAATAAAAAAACAGCCTTATTAATTAACCGGTATATTCCGAAGATCATGCAAACTGGTCGGCAGGGAGACGAAAGAAGTTAATAATTAAAAGCCTCCTTAGCTCAGCTGGTAGAGCAACTGACTTGTAATCAGTAGGTCATTGGTTCGATCCCGATAGGGGGCTCTGTTTAAATGCGGAATGCGAAAGTTTGAATGCGGAAGTTTAATTCCGACTTCTACACTGCGACTTCCGAATTCAAACAAGTTTAAATGCGGAATGGGGATTTAAAAAATGCGGAATTATTACTTCCGCATTCGACATTGCCACTTCCGAATTGAAACAAATGGGGAGATTCCAGAGCGGCCAAATGGATCAGACTGTAAATCTGCTGTCTTACGACTTCGGAGGTTCGAATCCTCCTCTCCCCACTAAGGCAGTTGGCGGTTAATAGTTGGCAGTCGGCAGTTAAAAACTGCAAACTGGTAACTGTAAACTGCAAACTGAAAAAGCGGAAGTAGCTCAGTTGGTAGAGCGATAGCCTTCCAAGCTATAGGTCGCGAGTTCGAACCTCGTCTTCCGCTCTGGTTGAAGAGTTGGCAGTGGGCGGTAAGCAGTTGGCAGTTACTGCAAACTGGCGACTGATAACTGCAAACTGAGCAAAATAAGCCGACGTAGCTCAGGGGTAGAGCACTTCCTTGGTAAGGAAGAGGTCATGGGTTCAAATCCCATTGTTGGCTCAAGTATTATAGAATAAACTTAATTTAAAATTAACCTGTAAATAATAAATATAGATCATGGCAAAAGAAAAGTATGACCGCAGTAAGCCGCATTTAAATATCGGTACTATCGGTCACGTTGACCACGGTAAAACAACCCTTACCGCAGCGATTACAAAGGTATTGGCTGACAAAGGTTTCTCAGAAGCCCGTTCATTCGATTCAATTGACTCGGCTCCTGAAGAAAAAGAACGTGGTATTACTATTAACACCGCACACGTTGAATATTCAACAGCAACCCGTCACTACGCGCATGTTGACTGCCCGGGACACGCTGACTATGTGAAAAACATGGTTACAGGTGCTGCCCAGATGGACGGTGCAATTATAGTTGTTGCTGCTACTGATGGTCCTATGCCGCAAACACGCGAGCACATCCTTTTAGCCCGCCAGGTTGGTGTGCCTTCATTGGTTGTGTTTATGAATAAAGTGGATATGGTTGATGATCCGGAACTGCTGGAGCTTGTTGAGATGGAAATCCGCGAATTATTATCATTCTACGATTATCCTGGCGACGATATCCCGGTTATCCAGGGTTCGGCTCTTGGTGGCCTGAATGCTGATCCAAAATGGGTTGGTAAGATCATGGAACTGATGGATGCAGTTGATGCACACATTCCAATTCCTCCGCGTCTGACTGAACTTCCGTTCCTGATGCCTGTTGAAGATGTATTCTCGATCACTGGTCGTGGTACTGTTGCAACCGGTCGCATCGAACGTGGTGTTATCAACTCCGGCGACCAGGTTGATATCCTGGGTATGGGTGCTGAAAACCTGAAATCAACCGTTACAGGTGTGGAAATGTTCCGCAAGATACTGGATCGTGGTGAAGCAGGTGACAACGTAGGTTTATTGCTGCGTGGTATTGAAAAAACTGATATCCGTCGTGGTATGGTTATTTGCAAACCAGGTTCAGTAACGCCTCACACCGATTTCAAAGCAGAAGTTTACGTACTGTCGAAAGCTGAAGGTGGCCGTCACACGCCTTTCTTCAACAAATACCGTCCGCAATTCTATTTCCGTACCACTGACGTTACCGGTGAGATCACTTTGGCCGAAGGCGTAGAAATGGTTATGCCTGGTGACAACGTTACCATCACTGTAAAGCTGATCAACGCTATCGCAATGGAAAAAGGCTTACGTTTCGCTATCCGTGAAGGTGGCCGTACAGTAGGCGCCGGTCAGGTAACCGAAATATTGAAATAAGACCCCCCGCCGCTCTGAATTGAGAGCAATCGGGTAAGGTTAATTTAAGACAAAGTACTTAGCCAATACGGCTAAGTACTTTGTTGATTAAGAAAGTCCCTTTTGGGGAATCAGGATAAACGGGAATAGTTCAATGGTAGAATAGAGGTCTCCAAAACCTTTGATCAGGGTTCGAATCCTTGTTCCCGTGCATATTATAAACGAATAAAATGTCTAAAGTATCTGAGTATATAAAAGAGTCTTATGTTGAGTTGACCGAGAAAGTAACCTGGCCAACCTGGGGTGAGTTGTGGAACAGTTCCATCCTGGTGCTGATTGCTGCATTGATCATCGCGTTTATTATACTCATAATGGACCGGAGTGTCAGTTTTTTACTTCAGCAGTTTTATAAATCATTAACCTAATAGTTTAGCAGCAGATGAGCGATCAAGTAAAATGGTATGTGGTGCGGGCTATTAGCGGCAAGGAAAAAAAAGTTAAGCAATATATAGATGCAGAGATCAGCCGGTTGGGCATAACGCATTTGGTTCCGCAGGTATTGATACCTACTGAAAAATACTACCAGATGCGCGATGGCAAGAAAATTGCAAAAGAACGCAATTTTTTCCCTGGTTATGTGCTGATCGAAGCAGCGCTTGATCCCGAGATCGAGCACATTATTAAAAATATAAATAGTGTTATCGGGTTTTTAGGCGATAAGACCGGTAATGCTATCCCATTGCGCCAGGCAGAAGTTAACCGTATTTTAGGTAAGGTTGACGAGATGAGCGCACAGGGCGAAACGATGAACGTGCCTTATTATATAGGCGAGGGTGTAAAAGTGATGGATGGGCCATTCAATGGCTTCAGCGGCGTGATCGAGGAAGTGAACGAGGAAAAGAAAAAACTGAAGGTAATGGTAAAGATATTCGGGCGCCGTACGCCGCTTGAGTTGAATTACATGCAGGTAGAAAAAGAGTGATTAGAGATTAGTTGCTTTTCGGACCAATAATTAAAGATATTAAAGAGTAGGTGATTTTATCGAAGCGGGATTTAACTAATCTCCAATTAACTAATCACTAATCTCTAAAGATAAATGTTACATAGCTTCCACTTATTAACATTGTTATAATTTAAGTAAACAAAAATGGCAAAAGAAGTCGGTGCAATGGTGAAGCTGCAGGTAAAGGGCGGCGCTGCAAATCCATCTCCTCCAATTGGCCCAGCATTGGGTGCAAAAGGGGTTAACATTATGGAGTTTTGCAAGCAGTTTAATGCTCGTACCCAGGACAAACCTGGCAAAATTTTACCGGTAGTTATTACTGTTTATGTCGACAAGTCATTCGATTTTATCATCAAAACCCCTCCTGTCGCTATCCAACTGCTGGAAGCTACAGGCTTAAAAGGCGGTTCAGCCGAGCCTAACCGTAAAAAGGTTGGCAGTGTAAACTGGGGCCAGGTTGAGGCAATTGCCAAAGATAAAATGACTGATTTGAACGCATTTACAGTAGAATCGGCCATGAGAATGGTGGCAGGAACTGCCCGCAGTATGGGAATAACCGTATCAGGTACGGCTCCCTGGAACTAACGGAATTCGAAATGCGGAGTGTTGAATGCGGAAGTTTAATTCCGAAATCGAACTTCCGAATTCCGAATTCATATTAATTAACGTATACAAATCAGTTTAAGACAGTGGCTAGATTAACAAAAAATCAAAAGTTGGCACTCTCCAAAATTGAGGCAAATAAAGCATACTCATTAACTGACGCATCGTCTTTGGTAAAGGATATTACTACTACCAAGTTCGATTCATCTGTTGATATCGATGTGCGTTTGGGTGTTGATCCGCGTAAGGCCAATCAAATGGTTCGTGGTATTGCAACCCTGCCTCATGGAACCGGCAAAACTGTACGTGTATTGGTGCTTTGTACGCCTGATAAGGAACAAGAGGCAAAAGATGCAGGTGCGGACTTTGTAGGGTTGGATGATTACATTGCCAAAATTGAAGGCGGATGGACTGATGTTGATATTATCATCACTATGCCGAGTGTTATGGCAAAGGTTGGACGTTTGGGCCGTATTTTAGGTCCGCGTAACCTTATGCCTAACCCTAAATCGGGTACAGTAACTGCCGAAGTTGGCAAGGCTGTAACCGAGGTAAAAGCAGGTAAGATCGATTTCAAGGTTGACAAAACCGGTATCATCCACGCTTCAATAGGAAAAGTGTCTTTCCCTGCTGATAAAATTTACGAGAATGCTTTGGAAGTATTGCAAACCATCTCGAAGTTGAAACCGTCAGCAGCAAAAGGAACATATTTTAAGAGTATCCATCTCTCATCAACCATGTCGCCTGGAATTGAAGTTGAAACTAAAACAGTAGCGGGGATCTAAATCATGACTAAAGAAGAAAAACACGAATTAGTGCAAGCCCTTGCTGAACAAATGAAGGAGTATGGTAATTTTTATATTACCGATACTTCGGATTTAACAGTTGAAAAGGTCAACAACATCCGTCGTAAATGCTTTGAAAGCGACATTACGATGCAGGTAGCAAAAAACAGCCTCATTAAAAAGGCCATGGAAGCTGCCGGCGGCGATTTCAGCCCTATGTATGATGTACTTAAAGGTTCATCATCTATCCTTTTCTCAAAATCAGCTACTGCTCCGGCAAAACTGATCAAACAATTAAGGAAAAGGGCCGAGAAGCCTATTTTGAAAGCTGCCTATATTGATTCGGCAATTTTCGTTGGCGACAAGCAGCTCGATACTTTGATCAACTTAAAATCAAAGGAACAGCTGATCGGAGAGATCATCGGATTATTACAATCACCTGCAAAGAACGTTATTTCTGCATTGCAATCAGGCGGAAATATCCTGGCAGGCGTTGTAAAAACATTACAGGAAAGAGGTTAACGGACACCGTAAAGTTCGATTTAAAAAAACAAACAAGTATTAAAAGAAAAATTTAAATAAAATGGCGGATTTAAAAGCGTTTGCTGAACAGTTGGTAAACTTAACAGTAAAAGAAGTAAACGAATTAGCTCAGATCTTAAAAGACGAGTATGGCATTGAGCCAGCTGCTGCAGCTGTTGCTGTTGCTGCTCCTGCTACAGGTGGTGGCGATGATGCACCGGTTGTTGAAGCTGTACAAACAGCCTTCGACGTTATCCTGAAAGAAGCAGGCGGCGCTAAATTAGCAGTTGGTAAATTAGTAAAAGACTTAACCGGCCTTGGTTTGAAAGAAGCTAAAGACTTAGTTGATCAGGCACCTAAAGAAGTAAAAACAGGTGTTACTAAGGAAGAAGCTGAATCCATGAAAAAACAATTACAGGAAGCAGGAGCAGTAGTTGAGGTTAAATAATTTAACCTCAACAAATATAGCATCAGACTCCGGCCTATTTTGGTCGGGGTCTATTGCTGTTTATATAGTTTAGAGATTAGTGTTAGTGATTAGAGGTTAGCTTTCTAGTCTCTAATCGCTAACCTCTAATCACTAAAGTCTAACATCTACCTTGAATACATCATCAGTTTATTAGTAAACTAAAATTTTATTCCCTTGGCAAACCAAAATAATCAAAGAGTAAATTTTGCAACCAGTCGCAGAGTTTTGGATTATCCCGACTTTCTTGACGTGCAGTTGCAATCTTTCCAGGAATTTTTTCAGTTGGAAACTACTTCTGACAACCGCTATAAAGAGGGGTTGTTCAAAGTGTTTGCCGAAAACTTTCCGATCTCAGATTCAAGAAACATCTTCGTACTGGAGTTTCTTGATTACTTTATTGACCCGCCGCGTTATGATATACAGGAATGTATTGAGCGCGGGTTAACTTACAGCGTGCCTTTAAAAGCCAAGCTTCGCCTGTCGTGCAACGATGAGGAACACGAAGATTTTGAAACTATTGTGCAGGACGTGTACCTGGGAACAATCCCTTACATGACACCGAAAGGCACTTTCGTTATCAATGGCGCCGAGCGTGTAATTGTATCGCAATTGCACCGTTCGCCGGGCGTGTTTTTTGGACAAAGCCGCCACACCAACGGTACCAAATTGTATTCGGCCCGCGTAATACCTTTCAAAGGTTCATGGATCGAATTTGCAACTGACGTGAACAACGTGATGTATGCATACATCGACCGTAAAAAGAAATTCCCGGTAACCACACTTTTGCGTGCTATCGGTTATGATTCAGATAAGGACATTTTGGAATTATTTGAACTGGCCGACGAAGTGAAAGTGAGCAAATCAGGCCTGAAGAAATATATCGGCCGCAAGCTTGCTGCAAGGGTATTAAAGAAGTGGGTTGAAGACTTTGTTGACGAAGATACCGGCGAAGTTGTTTCTATTGACCGTAACGAGATCATCCTGGAGCGTGAAACCGTGCTGGAAGACGATCATATTGATATGATCATCGATGCCGGTGTAAAAACCATCATCCTGAACAAGGAAGATTCGACCACCAGCGGTGACTATACCATTATATATAACACTTTACAAAAGGATACTTCAAACTCCGAAAAAGAAGCGGTTGAACACATCTACCGCCAGTTGCGTAACGCTGAACCACCTGATGAGGAAACTGCACGTGGTATAATCGACCGCCTGTTCTTCTCGGACAAACGGTATGACCTGGGCGATGTGGGCCGTTACCGCATCAACCGTAAGTTGAAATTGACTACTTCGGAAGAAACGAAAGTTTTAACCAAGCAGGATATCATCGCGATTGTTAAATATTTGATCAAGCTAATCAACTCAAAAGCTGAGGTGGATGATATTGACCACTTATCAAACCGTCGTGTTCGTACCGTGGGTGAGCAGTTGTACGCCCAGTTCGGTGTTGGTTTGGCCCGTATGGCCCGTACCATCCGCGAGCGTATGAACATCCGCGATAACGAAGTATTTACACCAACCGACCTGATCAACGCGCGTACTTTATCGTCGGTGATCAACTCGTTCTTCGGTACTAACCAGCTTTCTCAGTTCATGGATCAAACCAATCCATTGGCCGAGATCACCCACAAGCGCCGTTTATCGGCCTTAGGGCCTGGCGGTCTGTCCCGTGAGCGTGCCGGTTTCGAAGTTCGTGATGTACACTATACCCACTATGGCCGTTTGTGTACTATTGAAACACCGGAAGGACCGAACATCGGTTTGATCTCTTCGCTTTGCGTACATGCCAAGATCAACAACTTAGGCTTTATCGAAACACCATACAAACGTGTGGTTGACGGTAAGGTACAGGTTGAAGAAAATGTAATCTATCTTTCTGCAGAGGACGAAGACGGTAAAACTATCGGCCAGGCCAATGCGGTTTATGATGATAAGGGTGTATTTGCAACCCCGCGTGTGAAAGCACGTTTTGAAGGTGACTTCCCAATCATTGAGCCTGAAAGGCTTGACTATATGGACATTGCACCGAACCAGATTACCTCAATTGCGGCGTCGTTAATTCCATTTTTGGAACATGATGACGCTAACCGTGCGCTGATGGGCTCGAACATGCAGCGCCAGGCTGTGCCGCTTTTGCGCCCCGAAGCGCCGATAGTAGGTACAGGTTTGGAAGGCCGCGTGGCAAAGGACTCGCGTACGCTGATAAACGCCGAAGGCGATGGTGTAGTGGAGTATGTTGATGCTAATGAGATCCGTATTCGTTATGACCGCGACGAGCAGGATCGTTTGATCTCTTTCGACGGCGATTCACGCAGCTACCGTTTAACCAAGTTCAAAAAAACTAACCAGAGCACCACCATCAACCTGAAGCCAATCGTTAAGAAAGGCCAGCGTGTTGAAAAGGGACAGGTGCTTTGCGAAGGTTATGCAACCCAAAACGGTGAGCTTGCGCTTGGCCGTAACCTTAAAGTGGCTTTCATGCCGTGGCAGGGTTATAACTTTGAGGATGCGATCGTAATTTCTGAACGCGTGGTTTCGCAGGATATATTCACTTCGCTTCACGTTGAAGAATTTGAGCTGGAAGTGCGTGATACCAAACGTGGCGAAGAAGAATTGACACCAGATATCCCGAACGTATCAGAAGAAGCTACCAAAGATCTTGACGAGGACGGTATCATCCGTATCGGCGCCGAGGTTAAGGAAGGCGATATCCTGATCGGCAAGATCACCCCTAAAGGCGAATCTGACCCATCACCGGAGGAAAAACTGCTGCGTGCCATATTTGGTGACAAAGCCGGCGACGTTAAGGATGCTTCATTGAAAACTCCGCCGTCAATTGCCGGCGTGGTTATCGATACCAAGTTGTTCTCGCGTGCTAAAAAGACTACCAAAGCGGAAGAAAAGTCGCAATTGGAAAAACTGGATACCAAGCATGAAAAAGCGATCAAAGAACTTAAGAATATTTTGATCGATAAATTGTTCGAAATTGTAAATGGTAAAACGTCGCAAGGTGTTTACAACGTTTACAAAGAACTGCAGGTGCCCAAAGGGGTTAAATTCACCCAAAAGATATTGGTCGACTTAAATTACGAAAACATCAATCCAACTAAATGGACAACTGATGATGATAAAAATGAGTTGATCAAGACCCTGTTGCACAACTATAATATCAAGGTTAACGAAGAGCTTGGCGCTTACCGCCGCGATAAATTCGCGATCAGCGTAGGTGATGAGTTGCCTTCGGGTATCGTACAGATGGCCAAAGTTTATATCGCCAAAAAGCGCAAGCTGAAAGTAGGGGATAAGATGGCAGGCCGCCACGGTAACAAAGGTATTGTTGCGCGTATTGTACGTGACGAGGATATGCCGTTCCTGGAAGATGGAACACCGGTTGACATTGTGTTGAACCCCCTGGGTGTACCTTCGCGTATGAACCTGGGCCAGATATACGAAACCGTATTGGGCTGGGCAGGTAAAGAGCTGGGCATTAAATTCGCTACTCCTATTTTCGATGGTGCAAGCCATGGTGAAGTAGAAGATTGGGTGAAGAAAGCCGGCTTGCCTGAATCAGGCCGTACTTACCTGTACAATGGTTTAACCGGCGATCGTTTCGACCAGCAAACAACCGTAGGTATCATCTACATGCTGAAACTGGGCCACATGGTTGACGATAAGATGCACGCGCGTTCTATCGGGCCATACTCGCTCATCACACAGCAGCCGTTGGGTGGTAAAGCACAGTTCGGTGGTCAGCGTTTTGGGGAAATGGAAGTTTGGGCATTGGAAGCATTCGGTGCATCAAACATCCTGCAGGAAATACTAACCGTTAAATCGGATGATGTTATCGGCCGTGCCAAAACATATGAAGCTATCGTTAAAGGCGAAAACCTGCCAACTCCGTCAGTTCCTGAATCATTCAACGTATTGGTTCATGAATTAAGAGGTTTAGGTTTGGATATTACGTTAGAATAAGGTTTTGTTGTAATGTTGAAAGGTTGGAATGTTGTAAAGTTAACGCTTCAACATTTCAACATTACAACTTTACAACCTTTCAACAACTAAAAAACAAAGGAGACTATGTCTTACAAAAAGGATAATAAAATCAAGAGCAATTTCACCACCATTACCATCAGTCTGGCTTCCCCGGAATCCATCCTGGAGCGTTCGAGCGGTGAAGTTTTAAAACCTGAAACCATCAACTACAGGACTTACAAGCCTGAGCGCGATGGTTTATTCTGCGAGCGCATTTTTGGTCCGGTAAAAGATTACGAATGCCATTGCGGCAAGTACAAGCGTATCCGTTATAAGGGTATTGTGTGCGACCGTTGCGGTGTTGAAGTGACTGAAAAGAAAGTACGCCGCGAACGCATGGGCCACATCAACCTGGTGGTGCCTGTAGCGCACATCTGGTATTTCCGCTCATTGCCAAATAAAATCGGTTACCTGCTTGGTTTGCCAACCAAAAGGCTCGACCTGATCATTTACTACGAACGTTATGTAGTAATACAGGCAGGTGTTAAGGAAGCAGATGGCATCAATGCCATGGACTTCCTGACAGAAGAAGAATACCTGGACGTATTGGATACCCTGCCAAAGGAAAACCAGTACCTGGATGATAAAGACCCGCAAAAATTTGTGGCTAAAATGGGTGCTGAAGCCCTGGAAGAGCTGTTAAAACGCCTCGACCTTGACCAGCTTTCCTATGATCTGCGTCACCAGGCTGCTAATGAAACTTCGCAGCAGCGTAAAAACGAAGCGTTAAAACGCCTGCAGGTGGTTGAAGCCTTCCGTGATGCAAAAACCAGGATCGAAAATAACCCTGAGTGGATGATCGTGAAGATCGTTCCGGTTATCCCGCCTGAATTGCGCCCCTTAGTTCCATTGGAAGGCGGCCGTTTCGCAACATCGGATTTGAACGACCTATACCGTCGTGTGATCATCCGTAACAACCGTTTGAAAAGACTGATCGAGATAAAAGCGCCTGAAGTGATCTTGCGTAACGAAAAACGTATGCTGCAGGAAGCTGTGGACTCGTTGTTTGATAACTCACGTAAGGTTAACGCGGTGAAAACCGAAGGTAACCGTGCTTTGAAATCACTTTCAGATATCCTGAAAGGTAAACAAGGCCGTTTCCGTCAGAACCTGTTAGGTAAACGTGTTGACTACTCGGCCCGTTCGGTAATTGTTGTAGGCCCTAACCTTAAACTGCACGAATGCGGTTTACCAAAGGATATGGCTGCCGAGCTGTTTAAACCGTTTATCATCCGCAAGATGATTGAGCGTGGTGTGGTTAAAACTGTAAAATCAGCCAAAAAGATTGTTGACCGTAAAGACCCATTGGTTTGGGATATATTGGAAAACGTACTTAAAGGACACCCGGTATTGCTAAACCGTGCGCCTACGCTGCACAGGTTGGGTATCCAGGCTTTCCAGCCAAAACTGGTTGAAGGTAAAGCCATCCAATTGCACCCGCTGACCTGTACCGCGTTCAACGCCGACTTTGACGGTGACCAGATGGCTGTTCACGTGCCGCTTGGTAACGCCGCAATTTTGGAAGCTCAGGTATTGATGCTGGCTTCGCACAACATCCTTAACCCTGCAAACGGTACGCCTATTACCGTACCATCACAGGACATGGTGCTTGGTTTGTACTACATAACCAAGGGCCGTAAAACTGATGCAGGCCGTGTTGTAAAAGGTGAAGGTTTAACTTTCTACTCGTCGGAAGAAGTGATCATCGCTTATAACGAAAAGAAGATAGACCTGCATGCCTTTATCAAGGTTAAGGCTTTTGTAAAAGAAAGAGACGGCGGCGCCATTGTATCAAAAATTATTGACACCACCGTTGGCCGTGTACTATTTAACCAGCATGTGCCGATTGAAGTAGGTTATATTAACGAACTGCTTACCAAGAAGTCACTGCGCGATATCATTGGCGAGGTGGTAAAAATTACCGGCATGGCGCGCGCTGCCCAGTTCCTTGATGATATTAAGGAATTAGGTTTCCGGATGGCGTTCCAGGGTGGTTTGTCATTTAACCTGAAAGACATCAATATCCCCGCTGAAAAAGTTACCCTTATTGAAACAGCTTCGAAACAAGTTGAAGAGGTTATGGGCAACTACAACATGGGTTTCATTACCAATAACGAACGTTACAACCAGATCATCGACATCTGGACACGTATCAACAACCGTTTGACTGCCAACGTGATGGAAATCCTTTCCACCGACAACCAGGGCTTCAACTCGGTATACATGATGCTTGATTCAGGCGCACGTGGTTCCAAAGAGCAGATCCGTCAGCTGGCAGGTATGCGTGGTTTGATGGCAAAGCCTCAAAAATCAGGTTCGGGCGGTGAAATTATCGAAAACCCCATCCTTTCCAACTTTAAGGAAGGCCTGTCGGTTTTGGAATACTTCATCTCCACCCACGGTGCACGTAAAGGTTTGGCGGATACGGCGTTAAAAACAGCCGATGCGGGTTATTTAACACGTCGTTTGCATGACGTTGCACAGGACATGATCGTTGGCGAAACAGATTGCGGAACTTTAAGAGGTATTTACACAACTGCCCTTAAAGATAACGAGGATATTGTTGAGCCACTCTACGAGCGTATTTTGGGCCGTACATCGCTGTACGATGTGCATGACCCTATAACCAACGAACTGTTGGTGTCGGCCGGCCAGGACATTGAGGAAGATATTGCCAAGGCAATTGAAAACTCACCGCTGGAAGGTATCGAAATTCGTTCAGTGTTGACTTGCGAAAGCAAGCGCGGTGTTTGCGCATTGTGCTACGGCCGTAACCTGGCAAGCGGTAAACGCGTGCAAAAGGG
>Ga0206872_10347_pt1 | contig 12287 bp, 9 predicted proteins | sample Alteio_BWOrgCont_34_FD_152906 | JGI IMG/M metagenome (GOLD analysis project Ga0206872, IMG submission 152906) | Enriched cells from forest soil in Barre Woods Harvard Forest LTER site, Petersham, Massachusetts, United States -... | ecosystem: Environmental > Terrestrial > Soil > Temperate forest >... | reverse complement strand
GGCCAGGCCGATAAAGGCGTCATCTCGTATCAAAAAATCACAGGCGATCCCAAGGCCTTTCCGAAGACCCTCGTCGCCCAGGCCTTTCTCGGCTTGGGCCGCGCCGAACACGCGCTCCACCAGGACGACCAGGCAATGCTCGCCTATGAGCAGACCTACAAGTTGACCGAAAACGAAACGACCCAGCTCGATGCTTTTCGCGCCTATCTCCAAAGCGCCCGCGGAGGCGGTCAACTACCTGAAGCCGTAATCAAGCTCCAGGAATTTGCCAAGTCCTCCGACGCCTCCGCCCCGGCCGCGCTCTTCGCCATCGGCTCGGTCCTCGCGGAGAATCATGAGGACGACAAAGCCATCGGTATTTTGGAATCGCTTCTCGTCGCCTATGGCACCAGCACCTGGGTTCCCGCCACCAATTATCAACTCGGCCAGCTCTATTCCCGCACAGACAAACCCGACCAGGCGGTCAAGGCCCTGCAAAGCTGCATCGACGCGAACACCGATCCCGTCCTCGTCCGCTCGGCCCGTTTCCAACTCGGTTACGTGTTGCTCAGACAAACCAAGGATTACGCCGGGGCCGCCGCGCAATTCGCGCAAATTTCCAACGGCACCGATGCCCAGGCGGAAAACGCAGCCTACAACTTCCTGCTCGCCCAAGCCTATCTCGGCAAAAGCGACGTCTTCATGAAATCCGAAACCGATTTCGAAAAGCGTTTCCCTCAAAGCACGCATGCAAAGGAAATCGCCCTCGCCGAGGGCCAGCTTCTCGCCAACCAGGGCAAGACCGACGACGCCAAGGCCGTCTTCCAAAAAGCTATCGCACTCGGTGGCACAGACCCAAGTCAGGAAGAACTGCTCAAGGCCCTCGCCGATCTTCAATATCAGACCAATGACCTCGCTGGTGCCCGCGCCACCTACCAGATGATCGTCGACCAGTTTCCAAACGATGCGCTCGCCGCCGCCCAGCACGGCGTCCTCCTCGACTACGAATTAAAGAAACTCAACGATGACCAGGTCGAGCAGGCCCTCTCGCAACTCGCCGATAAATATAAAAATGCCACCGGCGCACCCGAGGCCTATTTCCGACTGGGCGAATTTTATTTCTATCGCCAGGACTACGTCAAAGCCCAGGACGCCTTCCAGCAACTGACCGCCAATTATCCCAATAGCGCCGATGTCGACCACGCCTATTTCTACGCCGGGCAATCCGCCTTCAATCATCAGGATTACGCCGCCGCCAAGACCCTGCTCGAAAAAGTTCCCGACACCTCCTCCTTCAAACCCGACGCCCGCCTCTGGGAGGGACGCGTCTTCCAGCGACCGCCGACATTCGACCAAGCCGTTCCCTTCTACGACGCCGTGCTCGCAACGGAAAAAACCGGCCCTCTCTTTGTCCAGGCCAACCTCCTCAAGGGCGAATGCCTCTTTGAACTCGGCGCCAAGGACGCGACCAATTTTCCCAAGGCCGTGGCGGCGTTCGATCAAATCCTCAACAGCAAGGAAGGAACCATTGCCGAACGCAACGAAGCGGCGGTGAGCAAGGCCAAGTGCCTCGAAAAAATGGGCCAGACCGACGTGGCTTTGCAACTTTACCTCGACGTCCTCTATGGACGGGTGGCAGGAGACGACGCCAACTCCCCCACCCCGCCGGAATTCTCCTGGCAATTCAAGGCCGGCATGGAGGCCGGAAGCATTCGCGAATCCAAAAAGGACTGGCGCGGCGCCATCGAAATTTACAAGCGCCTCGAACAAATCGGCGGCGCGCACCAACAATTCGTCCACGACCTCATCAACAAACTCCGCCGCGATAACTACATCTACGAATAATCTCCGAGGTAGCCATCGACCTCCGTGCATCGATTCAATTCTGGCTGGCTAAGATTACTTGAGATCTCTGCAAAACTCTCACATTTAGCATTAGTCATCCTGAGCTTGTCGAAGGATCAGTTCGGCCCTGCCTTCTCGGATAGCCCTCGCACCTTGGTTGGTAGTGGTGCCTTTTCTCGTGGTAGCCGTCGATCTCCGAGCGACGGTCGGCTCGGATGGCCCGGACAACAACAGGCGTGCCTGTGCCGTCCGGGTTCGCGAAGCGAACAAGAAGCGAAGTTTTCACCATTACTTCCTTCGCCAAACACTAACCTCCGCCACACTCCACTGAAACTTTCTCCGGTGCTCCCGAATCAAAAACGGCAAATCAACCACCTGCCGCAATTCAAAAGTGGCGCCTAAGTTTTTCTTCAAAGCCCCCAACGTCCCCTCCGCATCATCCACCAACCACTTCTCACGCGGCGTATATTCCTCCAGCCACGTATACGGCGACGTAATAATCAGCCCGCCACCTGAAGTAATCAAACCCGGCAACCGCGCCAGACACTTCGCCGGGTCCGGCAACCGATCAATCAGATTGGCCATCAGCACCAAATCAAAAGTCCCAAGATCATCCGGCAACGCACAGGCATCTCCCCGCTCAAAATGCACGCGCTCCGTCCGCAAGTCAGCGGGCAACTCCAGCCGCAGTTCATCCGTAGCAGAACCCTCTCGCGGCGCGCACACCGTCGCCACCCGTTCCCGCTGCATCTGCCGAGCAGCCGTAACAAACCGCTCCGAAAAATCAATGCCCGTCACCTCGTCAAAATGGCGCCCCAATTCAAAACTACTGCGCCCCACCGCGCACCCGAGATCAAGCGCCCGCCTGTGCCGTTGCAGACCAACATGCCGCAGCGATTCACTCACGCATCGAACCGGAAATCCACAAGCCACACGCGCCTCCGGCAGTAGCGGACAAATCTGTTCCGGCGTTCCGTAATGGAACAAAAGATATTGCTCCACCGCCGCGTCCGATTCGTAAAAGGGTGTCGCCATATCGATTATTTCGTCGCGTTATCGATGGCGCTTTGCACGGTGTTCATCGGAACAACGATCGCTTCATAGAGAACCTTAAAGACCATCGCCCCCGCGATCAATAGGACGATAAAATAAACAATCTTCGGCAGCCAATCCGCCATCCGCTGTTGTGCCAGCGTCCAAGCCCGCGCCGCCTCCGCTTCAAGATTCGTGAACGCCGCTTCCAGCGCACCGGACACCTCGCCCGTCTCGACAAAATCAATCCAATCACGTGGCAATTCCTTCCACTGCAACATCAGTTGAGAAAGCACCATACCGTTCCGCATGGCCTGCTCGCCTTCCTCGGCTAATCGATCGCACCCCACATAGCCGGAAGCCCGCCACGCATCGCCAACCGCGCGGGAGAGCGTAATCCCCGCCGTGAATTCAAGCTTCAACGCCGTGATCCATCGATAAGCGTATGCTGTGCTCAACGAGCTGCCAATAATCGGCACCCACAACCAGAGATGCCGCATCGCCTCGCTCGACCACGAAGCGCGCACAACCATATAGACAACGAATCCCACAAAATAGAGCACCACCATATACAAGGCGAAATGAAACAGCGCCACCTGCCACGTCGTCGTCGTCAGTTCAACGATTGCTCCCACCAAAATCGCCAGGTGAAGCACCGCCAATGGATAATAGAGAGGCCTCATCAACGCCTGGCGCATCTCCAATTCCCGTTTCCAAAATTCGGAAAGCCGCTCGAAGACCGTGTCGAGATGCGCACTCTTCTCGCCCGCGGCAACAAGGTGACATTCAAAAGCCGAAAAACCGGCAGCCTCGAAAGCTTCGCTCAGCCTGTCGCCCGCGTTCACTTTCTCCGAAAGAATCGTCACTCCACGCCCCGGCATGCGCTCTTTCATTCGTTCCAGACTGACTCGAAACGACAACCCAGCCCGGGCCAATACGGCCAGTTGCTGATAAAAACGAATTCGCTGTCGCAACGTCACTCCCGCAAACTAGAGCGCTTCTTCCCAATAGGCGAGGCCGGGCCTTCGGAAGATTTTGCGCGATGGGCGTGACAGCGCTTAATCATTTTCGTAACTTCAGCATGAACCAAGCGGCCCGGCCAACAGATTCAAGACAAGTGCTCGCAATGGTGTTTGGCCGGAGCCCCCGCCCGACTATCGATGAATCGCCGAAATTTATTTCAACCCGTCCTGCTCGCCGCCGCCCTGCTCCTCGGCTTGTCGTGGCATGCCCAGGGCGCGATCTCCCTCGGCATCGACGAACTCGAAAAAACAAATTTCGCCGCACTTAAAGGCAAGCGAGTCGGCCTCGTCACCAATCCCTCCGGCGCCGATTCCAAGGGCCGTTCCGCCATCTCCGTTCTCTACGCCGGTCAAAGCGCAGGAGACTACAAGTTGATCAAACTCTTCGGCCCCGAACACGGCATCGACGGACTGACCGGCGCCGGCAAGGAATTCAACAATGGTCGCGATCCCAAGACCGGCCTGCCGGTCTATGCGCTTTATAATACGCCCACGGCCAATCATCGCCATCCCACCAAGGAAATGTTCTCCGGCCTCGACGCCGTCGTCTACGATGTCCAGGACCTCGGCAATCGTTCCTACACCTTCATCAGCACGCTCGGTTACGTCATGGACGAATGCGCCAAGGACAACATTGAGGCCATCGTCCTCGACCGCCCCAATCCGCTCGGCGGCGTCCGCATCGAAGGCCCGCGCCTCGACCCCTCCGTCAACTCCTTCGTCGGCCTCTACGACATCCCCTACGTCTACGGCCTCACCCCCGGCGAACTCGCGCTCTGGATCAACGCCAAATATCTCGCCAGTCCCTGCCGCCTCACCATCATCGCCATGAAAGGCTGGATCCGCGGCATGGTCTGGGAGGACACCGGCCTGAAATGGATTCCCACCTCGCCCAACATCCCCACCATCGGCGCAGCGCGCGGTTACGCCGCCACCGGCTTCCTTGGCGAAATCGGAATCGAAACCGGCATCGGCGGTCCCGTTCCCTTCGAAGCCGTCGCGGGACACGGCTGGCCCGATGCCGTCATCGCCAAGCGATTCAGCGCGCTCCACATCCCCGGCGTCCGGTTCACCCCTTACAAATATTACGCCGGCGGCAATTACGACGGCGTCCTTGTCAAGATCGATCCGCGCAACGCCGGCAACCTCACCGCCATTAATTTCTACGCCATCGAAATCCTCGAGCACGAAGTCGATGGCTTCAGCGCCTTCGGCCATACCTCCGCCGATCAAAAACAAATGTTCCAGAAAGTGACCGGCGTCGCAAATATGCGCCAGCAACTCCAGTCCGGACGCCCCGTCGACGACATCGTCCAATCCTGGAATTCCGGCGTCACCCGCTGGGCCATCGAACGCCTCCCCTACCTCCTTTACGGCAACACGCCACCTCACTCCACCGCCACGCCCAACGCCATGGCCACCAGCGCCGCCGGAATGACCCCGTAAATCTCCAGTTCCCTTCCGTCATCCTGAGCTCGTCGAAGGATCAGTTCCGCTGACTTGCTACTCTTGAGACTCTCTCGAGCATAGCGAGTCAACTGACTTCCACTCACATCATTAGTCATCCTGAGCTTGTCGAAGGATCAGTTCCGCTGACTTGCTACTCTTGAGACTCTCTCGAGCATAGCGAGCCAACCGACTTCCACTCACATCATTAGTCATCCTGAGCTTGTCGAAGGATCAGTTCCGCTGACTTGCTACTCTTGAGACTCTCTCGAGCATAGCGAGCCAACCGACTTCCACTCACATCATTAGTCATCCTGAGCTTGTCGAAGGATCAGTTCCGCTGACTTGCTACTCTTGAGACTCTCTCGAGCATAGCGAGCCAACCGACTTCCACTCACATCATTAGTCATCCTTGCTTGTCGAAAGATCAGTTCCGCCTGTCTCCCTCAGCCCTGCATGCATCATATTTGAAATACCCTGGCAAGATTTGGAGCTTGGAGTATTCCCTCGATACGCTATGCGAGGTAGTAGGTTTATCGACATGATCAATTTCACCCGCGCATTCGATTCGGCTTGGGAACGGATGGTGATCATCCTTTTCCGCCCATTTGATTTTGGAAAATGGCTCGTGATCGGCCTCAGCGCTTTCCTCGCCGGACTTTTACAGGGAGGCAATGGCTTCAATAGCGGAAGTTCCTTCAATAATTTTAGTAATTTGAAAAAGCCCGTCGGCAGCAACAATCAGATGCCTGCTTTCAATTTGCATCAGTTCAATTCGAGTTTCGCCCACATCGTCACCGGAATGCAGATCGGCCTGATTATCTTCATTGCCGCCGTGGTTATCTTTTTCGTCTTCGCAGTCGCTCTCGTCATGTACTGGCTCGGAGCACGTGGACAATTTCTCCTGCTCGACAATATCGTCCGCAATCGCGGCAACGTCGGCTGGCCCTGGCAGCATTACGCGCGGCAGGCCAACAGCCTCTTTGGAATCTACCTCCTTTTCGTGGTAATTTCGTTTGCGGTCATCGTCCCCATCATGGTCGTCGGGATCGTAATGGCCATTCCGCTTTATCATCAGAATCGTTGGCCGGTGGGCGGGGAGATCGCCGGGTTTGCCGCCTTGGGACTCGTTTATCTGGCGGTTGCGATTCTCCTGGGTTTCATTTTCTTCGTATTCCGCGAATTCGGTGTGCCCTTGATGTTCCGCAATGGCTTGTTGGCCCGCCCCGCCTTTTTGGAGGTGATGAACCTGATCAGGCTGCATCCCGGCAGTGTGGTGATTTTCGTGCTGCTTCGCATCGCTCTCGCCATTGCCGTGATCGTCGTCTCGATTGTGGCTTGCTGCTTCTGCTGCATCGGGGCCATTCCCTATGTCGGAACGGTCGCCATTCTGCCAGCTCTGATTTACGTCCGGTGCTTCAGCCTCGATTGCCTGGCACAATTCGGCCCGCAATACGATGTCTGGACCGTCGATGTCCCGCCGTCCGGCATGGCCACGCCGCCTTCTTTCAGCCCCCGGCCACCACTCGGATAAACTCCACCCGATCGCCGTGCTGCAGAGTGCGCGTCGGCCACTCATCCCGCAATAGCGTCTGGCCGTTAAGCTCGGTCAGCAAGCGACGCGCATCCAACTGGCAACTCGCCGCCAGTTCGCCGAGTGTCATGGCCCCGCTCACCTGCCGCGCATGGCCGTTCACAAAAATGCTTAACCGTCCCTGGACCGTTTCCGACATAAGATTAACTAGCCACAAAAGAACACAGAGAACGCAAAATATTGAACATAAGAGCCTCGATTCTTTCGTTATTTTTTAACAGGAAAACATGAAGACATGAAGCTGAAGAGAATTCGAACTGATCCTCCTCTTGTTTGCCTGTCTTCTTCATGTATTTCCTGTTTTCATGTCTTCCTGTTAAAATGGCTTCGACAAAGCAAAGTGCATGAAAGCACTCCTTGCGTTCTTTCGCGGCCCAATCTGCTCTTACCCCATCCGCCCTTCCTCGGCATCAAGCAGATCAAAATTGAAAATAACTTTTTCCTGAAGCTCCGGCTTCACGTTCGCGAGCAGATACTCCTGCACCCAGGCCTGCCGATCCGGTGGCAATTCACAAATCCGCCGACATTTCAGCGCGAAATTCCACGCCGCAATTTCCGCCGGTGAATGAACCTTGGCATGGGCATGAATCCACTCAATGACCTCCTCATCCGTCGCGCCAGTCTCGACAAAATCCCGAAAATCATCTCCGTCCAGCCCTGCAAATTCAAGAAAGACCCGGTCCAGCCCGATATTATATTCATAGTCACCACCCGTACCGTTAAGGATGGCGCGGCACTTATCGAGCATCCGCCCGGCAATGATGTAGCCTCCAAAAAGAGCCCGCGGACTCCGCGGATAATCGATCGTCAGGTCAAGGGCCAAGTCAGCAAGGTCTTCAGGCATAAGCTAACTTTGATTAAAAAAGCCTGGGACGCAATCTTGTTGTGACTTCCGTGGTTCCTCGTTCCCAAGTTTCACTTGGGAACGCACTTGTCAGCGCAATTTTATTGTTCAGCCATGCCTTAAGGCCCCTTCTTCTTCGTACTCCCCCGCACCGTAATCTCCACCGGCAATTTTCGCGGTTCCACGCGCTCACCCTTTTGCATGTCGACCGCCAACCGCACCGCAGCCTCGCCCATCTCCGTCTGGGGAACACGAATCGTTGTCAGCGGCACGCGAAAGTTCGCCGCAAGAATGCCATCCCCAAATCCAACAATCGAAACATCCTCCGGAATGCGAAATCCCTGCTGAAACAACGTCTCCACCGCCCCAATGGCCACACTGTCGTTATGCGCCACAATAGCAGTGAAAGGCGCTTTTTCCGATAGAGCCTGCGACATCGCCTTGCGACCTGACCCGATGTCCTTGTCGGCCAGATAAACGCGCGTATCGCTGTAAGTCACGCCCGCCGCAGCCAGCGCCCGTTGATAACCGATGAACCGCCCCGCACTCGACGACGACCCATTCGGCCCCGCCAGGAAAAGAATCTCGCGATGCCCCAGTTCCAGCAAATGTTCCGTGGCAAGCTGTCCTCCGCGCTGATCATCGCAAACCACCCAGCTGACCTGTGGGAAATTTTCCGCTCCGGCCGGATAGGCATCCAGCAGCACGGTGGGAATCCCGCTGGTCCGAACCAATTCCAGCGTTGCCAACCGATGTTGCCAACGCACGGCTGGCACGAGGAGCAATGCCTCCACCTGTCGCGAGATCAGTTTTTGCACCTGCTGCATTTCATTCTCGGCCCGGTCCAGGGAATGGCCGAGCAGGACCTGCAATCCAAGGGCGTCCGCCTGGAGTTGGGCTCCCCAAACCAGATGAGAATAGTACGTGTGATTAATCTGCGGCACCACGATTCCAATCAGTCCGCTGCGACGCAGACGCAGATTTTGCGCGGCACGATTGGGAATATAATTGCGGCGACTGGCCTCCGCCTGCACCCGTGCCTTCGTGCTCGCGCTGATGTCAGGCGCGTCTCGCAACGCCTTCGAGACCGCCATTACCGACAGGTTTAACGATGTAGCTATATCCTTTAGCGTCGCCATAAGGGAAATGTCATTACCATGATCCTCCCGCTACTGTCCATGCAATCGACATCCAATTTTAAAATCGCCGTCATCCTGAGCCCGGTAGAAGGATCAGTTCCGCCTGCCTTCCCTCGTTCCCAAGTTGTACTTGGGAACGCACTTGTCTGCGCAGTTCCACTGCTTCCCACTCTTCCTCGCTCCGTGCGAAACCTGCCTTCCCCCTGATTTTTTCGGTAGCACGTTGCCTTTTTTAGAAACTTCGCCATGCTGATCGACTCATGCAGTCGCTTGTCGTGTTTTTCATTCGCGCATACCGCGTTATCTTTGGGCCCCTGAAGCTCATGGTTGGCGTGCAGGGCTGCTGTCGTTATACGCCCACCTGTTCCCACTATGTGGAGGAGGCGGTTTGCACGCACGGCTTCATTCGCGGCATGGCTCTTGGAGCTCGCCGCGTGAGCCGTTGCCATCCTTGGGGAGGAGCCGGCTTTGACCCCGTGCCTCCCGCGTGTGGCGTCTCCAGATAGTTTATCAAGTTTACCATTATGGATCGTACCAGCCGCTTTGGCGTTTTTATCTGCATCTTTCTCCTCGTGGGTTTGGAGATTGCGATGGAGAAGTTTTATCCGGCCCCACCGCCCAAGCCCGCGTCGGCCGCGACTACTCCCGCGACTCCCACCGCGACGACGATAAAAGCTCCGGCATCCATAACATCAGCTCCCACGTCAACGGCCATCAATAAGACCGAGCCCGTCGCCCCGATTGCTCCGGAAGTGACAACGGTCATCGAAAATCCCGCGATCAAAGTGACCCTCACGTCGAACGGCGCGGCAATCAAGGACATTGAACTCAAGCAGCACCGGGAGGGCGACGGACACGTCATCCTCAATGCCGACGCCCATTCCAACGTGCTCGATCTGGCTGGCTGGCCCGGAGCCAACGCCTTTCAGGTCAAATCCAGCTCACCAGATGGAGTCGTCTATACGGCAGATCTTCCCGGCGGCGTGAAGTGGCAGCGCAGCTACGCCTTCGGGACGAATCACGAAAGCGACACCGGCATGAGCGGTTTCCTGCGAAAAGTTTCCCGCAAGATTGCTCGCATGGTGGGGCAGCCCGAGACCGCGCCGATGATCTATAATCTCGATGTCCAGGACACCTTGACGAATCCCGGCACGACCGATGTCACCTTGCCCGCCTATTCCCTCAGCGTCGGTCGCGCGGAGCCATTGCTTGTCCGCAAGCATTACCAGACGATTTCCAACCAGTACCTGGGCTCGGGTTGGTACACGCAAAAGTTTTACCTCACGACGATCAACAACTTCAATCCGAGCTCCATCCCGATCATTGGAATCAAGACCAGCGACGGCAAAGACCTGATTACCAGCACCTCGATCAACGACGCGCCGCTGCACTGGCTCGGCGTCGAGAATCAATTCTTCGCCGTGCTCCTGACCCCGTCGTCGGATCATCCCATCCAGCACGCCATCTTCCAGTGCTTCAACCAGCGAGACAGTGGCGGCTACATTCTCGGTACGGGAAGCGATTCGGGGGCCTTCGATGAGGAGCACTATCTTTTGCCCGGCCTCGAACCCGACATCGAAGCCGCCGCCTTCTTTCCCTCCGTCAGTGTGCCTGCGGGACAGACCGTCAACTTGAATTACGGCCTCTACGCCGGTCCCAAGGAATTCAACCGCCTCGATGCCTTGGGCGATAACCAGGGCGAGTTGATGAATTATGACGGCGTCCTTCCGTTTTCTCTCCTGATCGTTCCCATGCTGACCGTCCTGAAATTCTGGTACCTCATTTTCAAGAATTACGGCGTCGCCATCATCCTCCTGACCTTGATGATCAAGGCCATCACCTGGCCGCTGCAAAGTATCGCCAACCATTCCGGCAAGCGAATGCAGGCACTCGCTCCCAAGTTGAAGGAACTCCAGGCCAAATACAAAGATCAGCCGGAACAGCTCCAGAAAGAAACCTTCGCCATGTACAAGGATTATGGCGTCAATCCGTTCGGCGGCTGCCTCCCCGCGCTCGTGCAGATGCCGGTCTTCTTCAGCCTCTACTTCATGCTCATGAACGCGGTCGAATTGCGCGGGCAGCACTTCCTTTGGATTCATGACCTGACCCAACCCGACTCCGTGGTCACCTTCACCCTGCCGTTCATCCTTCCGTTTATCGGCGGTCACTTCTCTCTCAATCTCCTGCCGATCATGGTCACCGGCCTGACCATGGTGATGATGCGCATGACCCCGCAAATCGGCGATCCCTCGCAAGCGAAGATCGCCCAGTACATGCCGCTGGTCTTCCTCTTCATCTTCTACAATTTCGCCGCCGCGCTCTCTCTCTATTACGTCATCAACAATGCCGTCTCGATCATCCAGATCTACCGCAACTTGAAGAAGCCGCTACCCGACCTGCAGCGCAAGCCAAAGAAGAAGTAGTCTCCGCCCCCCTGCCTTCGGTAGCCGTGGCGCGCCGCGCAACGTTCCCCTCCTTGGTAGCCGCCGCACGCCGGGCGGCGGTCTCAGCTGGACATCTCGGCAGACTCCCACATTTATCATTAGTCATCCTGAGCCTGTCGAAGGATCAGTTCAGCCCTCCGAGGTAGCCGCCGATGTCCCTATCGGCGGATGCTTCCGGTTTTCGCCATCCTCAGAAGCCCCAACATCATTATCGAAATTAATGATGATTTCCCGCGTGACTTGAGCGCTCAGGACGCTTTCAATTTCCCATGCACATTTTCGTTACCGGCGGCGCCGGCTACATCGGCAGCATCTGTTCCGAAGAACTCATCAACGCCGGGCACCAGGTCACCATCTTCGACAACCTCACCGAAGGCCATCGCGCCGCGTTGGACAAGCGCGCTACCTTCGTCGAGGGCGACCTCATCGACCGCGAAAAAATCCTCAAATCGGTCAAGGACGCCAAGCCCGACGCCGTCATGCATTTCGCCGCCAACGCCCTCGTCTTCGAATCGATGACCAACCCCTCGAAATATTTCCGCAACAACGTCTCCGCTGGCATCAATCTCCTCGATGCCACCGTTGAGGCGGGCGTGAAGAAATTCATCTTCTCCTCCACCTGCGCCACCTACGGCACGCCGGAGAAAATCCCCATGGACGAGCGGCTGCCCCAAAAGCCGATCAACCCCTACGGCCAATCGAAGCTCATGTTCGAGCAGATCCTCAACTGGTATGACAAGATCCACAACCTCGTTTACGTCAACCTCCGCTACTTCAACGCCGCCGGGGCCAGCGAACAATTCGGCGAGGATCACCGCATCGAAACCCATCTCATCCCCAACGTCCTCAAAGTCGCGCTGGGCCAAAAGGACAAGGTCGAAATCTACGGCGAAAAATACGCCACGCCCGACGGCACCTGCATCCGCGATTTCATCCACATCC
>Ga0206872_10346_pt1 | contig 12289 bp, 8 predicted proteins | sample Alteio_BWOrgCont_34_FD_152906 | JGI IMG/M metagenome (GOLD analysis project Ga0206872, IMG submission 152906) | Enriched cells from forest soil in Barre Woods Harvard Forest LTER site, Petersham, Massachusetts, United States -... | ecosystem: Environmental > Terrestrial > Soil > Temperate forest >... | reverse complement strand
AATGATTGTGTATTGCTCTGTAGAAAACTTGCTGCATACCCCGAAGGGGTTTAACAACACAGCCCAGGGTAAGCGAAGCGCCACCCTGGGGTAGTAGACGAGCGCCTCTGCGGCAAACCCTGAAAGGGTTTTACAAGGGTGGGATGTTGTGTAACCGCTTCGCGGTAACAACGTAGGAGAGCCCTGCAAACCAGGGTGGCGCTTCGCTTACCCTAGGCTATGTTGTTTAACCCCTTCGGGGTAAATGCAAACGCAAGTTTTCTACAGAGCAATTGTGTATGGTTTTATTAAGTTTTCTACAGAGCACTCCCGACCCCTTTTTCCAACGCCCTCAAAACAGCTCCTTGATCGGCGTCGCACCCTTGTCCACGATGCGGATCGGCCGGCCGTTTGGAGCGTTGTTCTGCTTCGTGTAGGAGATGCCCAGCAACTGGCAAACGGAGGCCATGAAATCGAGAGCCGACACCGGCTTGTCGGTAACGGCGGCACCTTCCTTGTCCGTCGCTCCGATGACCTGGCCTGACTTGATGCCGCCGCCAATGAGAATGCTCGTCCAGGCCCGCGGGAAGTGATCGCGGCCCGGCTTCGGGGCTCGCGTATTGATGGCCGGCGTCCGGCCGAATTCGCCCATCCAGATTACTAGCGTGCTGTCGAGCAAGCCGTGCTGCTTGAGATCCTTCGTGAGTGCGGACATGGCCGGGTCGACGATTCCCGACAGTTCCTTGACCTTTTCAAAGTTGTTTTGATGCGTGTCCCACTGACCGAGGTTTACCTCGACAAACGAGACACCCGTTTCGACCAGTCGGCGGGCGAGCAGGCAGCCGTCGCCGAACTTGGTCTTACCATAGGCATCACGCGTCTCCGCCTTTTCTAGCGATAGGTCGAATGCCTTTGCCTCCTTCGATTTCATAAGGGTCACGGCTCGGTCGTAGGTCGTCTGGTGGGCGTGACTGCTGCCGGCCTGGAAATCGTGGTAAAACGCGTCCTCCATCTCTTTCAATAAATCCAGTCGGTTCTCGAACTCCGTGTCGCCTACCAGAGGCTTGAGGTTTTCAACGCCTTTGGCCGCGTCATTGACGACCAGTGGCTGGTATTTCGGCCCAAGGAAACCGGAGCCGAAGCTGCGCGCTCCGATCGACACGAAATTGGGCACCGGGTTCTGTGGATCGCCGATCTCCGCTGAGGCGAGGGCGCCCAGGCTGGGGTAAACCAGGCCGCCGATGCCTTCCTTATAGCCGGTGTGCATGTAGTAGCGGGCCCGGCCATGGGCGCCTTCGGCTGTGGACATGCTACGGATGATCGTGGCTTCCTTGGTCAGTTCGGCAAACTTCGGGAAGTTCTCGCTGATCTCGATGCCAGGTACGGCAGTCTTGATCGGATTGAAATCGCCGGCGTTCTTCGTGCCGGGCTTCATGTCGAAGGTGTCCTTCTGGCTGGGGCCCCCGTCCATCCACAGAAGGATACACGACTTGTGCTTGGTTCCTGCCTCGGCGGCGCGAGAGGCCAGCACATTCATCCATCCCGACAACGACACGCCTGCGACGCCCGTAGCGGACAGCTTCACAAAATCGCGGCGCGAAAGGCCGAACAGGGGTTGATGTGCATTCATGGTATGGATCCGTTTGGGGACTATTCTTAGTGGTTCAATGTGAATTCGCTGGAGTTCAGCAGGGCCCATAGCAGGTCCGCATAGACCTTGGGGGCGTCTTCCTTCTTCATCAACTTGTCGACCATCTCTAGTTCTTTCACCTTTGGCCGGCGGGACACGGCAGTCAAAAATAGCTGCTCGACCGCCTGCTCCTTACTCTTGCCCCGGATCATGACCTGAGCGGCCTGGCCGTTGTTCAGTTGCGGCGAGTTCATCAGACGCAGGGCCTGGGGGATTCCGTTCTGGTAGTCGGTTGGGTCGGAGCCGTCTTCCGCCTCGAAGAACTGCACGAACTGGGTCCGCGGGCTGAACTTCAGACCCCGCGGGCCGGTCACCGTCGGCGGGTCCAGCGGCGCCTTACCATTGCTCACCGCCACTCGTAGCGAGTCGAAAAACTGCTCCGGCGTCAGGACCTTGATCGCCATGCGGGCATACAGTTCGCCCGCCGCGTCGGCGTTCTGAGAGTTGGGTTTGGACGATCGCTGATACGCCTGGCTGTTGCAGATGGCTTTGATGACGTATTTCACATCAAAGTTGTTGCCGTTGGCGAATTGCTCGGCGAGGTCGGCCAGCAGCTCCGGGTGCGACGGCGGGTTGCCGTCTTGCATATCGTCCACGGGATTGACTAACCCCCGGCCCATGAACTGGGCCCAAATCCGGTTGACCATTGCCTTGGCGAAGTACGGATTTTTGGCTGACGTGATCCAGTCGGCTACCACCGGGCGTAAAGGATCGCTCGCCTTGACCTTCGGCTCGTCTCCACCGAGGAATTTGGGCGGTACCTGCTTGGCCGAGTCCGGTAACCCATTCCGGCCGCGTCGGGGCTGGTTCGTTTCCTTGACCTCTGGCGACGAGCCATTGCGGGCAGCCATCTGCGGTGGCGTGGACTGGACCTTCATGAAGAAGGCGGCCATGCCCCAGTATTCCGTTTGCTTCCAGTCGGTGAACGGGTGATTGTGGCACTGGGCACACTGGAGTTGGACGCCCAGAAATACCTTGGTCACGTTATCGGTGATCTTGTCCACCGTCGCATTGGCGACATAGTAAGTCACAGCCCCGTCCTTGTCCTGCTCGCCGGTCGCGGTGAGGACTTCGTGGACGATTTTGTTCCAGGGTTTATCGGAGTTGAAGCCCTCTTCGAGCCACTTCGTCATGGGATCGGTTTGCAGGGCCCGGTTATCGGAGTTACGAGGCAGTAGGAGCGACTTCCACATATCGGCCATATGTCGGCCATAATCTGGGCTGGCCAAAAGCTCCTCGACCAACTTGGCCCGCTTGTTTGCATCCTTGTTGTCGATGAACGCCGCCGCCTGCTCAGCCGTTGGGATGTGCCCCACAATGTCCAGATAAACGCGGCGCAGGAATTCCGAGTCGTCCGCCCGTTCCGATGGGATGACTTTTTCCGCCTGCAACCTTGTGTCAATGGCCTTGTCGATGAGGTTGGCCAGTTCGAGGTATCCGAGTTGCTTTCCCTCGGTGGAGGGCTTCACGACAGCGACCTTCTCTTTTGATTGCTGCACTTTGGCAGGAACGGCCGGCACGGCCTTCGCAGTTTTCTGCTTGGCGTCCGGTTTCTTATCCCCTGCAATGGCCGGATCGAAGCCAACGAGCAGGGCCATGGCGGCCAGCGCGGCGGTGCCGACTGCGAAGCGAATTAAGTAGGGCTGTACAAGCATGGTTCTTCTCCGCGACCAAAGGTCTTGCAGGAAGATAGGTTAAGAAGCAGTTCCGTGCGGGCGTGCCGGGTAGGGTTTAGGGAGGAGGGCGACTCCGTACCCGCTAAATGGTCTAACACCACGCCGGGCGCGAAGTTTCGTTATCGCAGAGCGGGTGATTGGTCAGGGCTTCGGTGGGATCTGCGGCGCCGATGCCAGGCTGGCCGCGACAAAACCGCAATCACGGTGCGTCCCGTCGCAAAATGGCTTGGTAGCGCTCGCACCACAGCGGCACAGGGCCACATTGTCCTTGCCGGGCGGAATAGTGAACTCATTGCCCATATGGTCGACGATGCGAACCGGCCCCACAACGACCAGAGGGCCATTTTCGCGCAAACGGATCAGGATCGGCTCGGGCATTTGGAAGCCCTCTGTGGATAAGATCGTTAGGCCAAAAGGCTTGGGCGCGCTATGCATGCTGTTTGCGGGCGGGCCAATTAAGATCGGCCCCAGCACTTTTGCCGGCGCAGCACTTGCTTTTGAATATCGTATTCCGCCGCACTGAGCAGGCGCTCTGCAGCGTCGAAGATGGCCTGGCGAACATGGCGTAAAGGGGTCAGGTGAGGTCATCCATCGTCGCTCTTGCGATCCTCCCCAATCTAGCTGAATCACCAAACCCCAAACCTGACCCTTCTCGTTTTCGGATATGTCTCGGACCGACGGGCAAACACATTCGCAACCAAGAAACCAATGAAGCCAGACGCGAGGTGAGGTCATCTCTCTATCCGGCAAGGCTTTTTGTCCTGGTATAACTTGAGGTCAGATTGTAACCTAGCCCTCAGTCTTTGCATTTCAGGTGCGACTTCAAGGGCTTTCATCTGATATTTTACCGCAGCATCCAAATCCCCTACTTCCGCAGAGCTGGCGGCCAGAGCAGCCAAACAATTGAAACTCTTCCATTCAGTTAATTGACAGGCCTGCTTCGCGTACTTTATGCCTTTTGCGCCATCACGCACGGCCCCATCGGGATCAGTCGCATATGTCCATGCGAGTCTGTTGAGCTTTATTACGAGCTTATCGGTCAGTCCTTTTTGCTGTTCTCGCTCGACCAACCGCGTCAGAAGGATGGCCACTTTTTCACCATCCTGGATGGCCTCGGCAAACCTTTTATCATCCGCTAGAACGAGAGCTCGGACCTCCAGACTCCAGATCAGGTCCTCCGTGCGATTTGTTCGCTTCTCCTTCTCCGCGACCTGGTCATAGAGACTGACGGCTTTGTCGATGTCCTGAAGAGCTTTTGTCAAGTCGCCCATTTTAGCCAAGACGAGACTGCGGTTAGTTAGGCTAAAGGCCAAATCAGGCACTACCACCTTGCGCCCATGCTGCTCGACGAGTTTTGTACGAAGATCGACAGATGCATCGAAGTCGCGCAGTGCACCCGGCAAGTCATCCTGCTTCAATAATAAAGCCCCACGGTCAGACAGACTCGTGGCAAGGTCGTTAGCATGCTCAATGTAAGCCTCCTTCTCCTTGACGAGTTGGGTGCGAATTTCGATCGCTCTGTCAAAGTCCTGTTTCGCTTCTGGCAATTTATCGGCCTGCATAAATGACAGGCCGCGGTTGTTCAGGCACCTGGCCAATGATGAATCTGGTCCTGTCCGTCCCTCTTGCTCGGCGAGCAGAGTGTAGTTCTTGATAGCCGCGTTGTATTCTAGCAGCGCCGCCTCAGGGGAGTCACCCTTGTGCATATACGCAAGGCCTCGGCTATTAAGTGTCTTCGCAAGGTTGGCAAGAGCTTTAAGCAACTCTGGACCTGATTCCTGCTTGACGAGTTGAGTTAGAATACCAAACGCCTTATCGTGGTCCTCCAATGCCTGAGGCCATTTGCCCTGATCGTCCAAAATGAGTCCACGTGAAGTCAGTGCCGAGGCGAGACGATTGGTCTCATTCGTTTGGCCTTCCTTCTCGACAAGGCGGGTCAGGATTGTGACTGCTTGGTTCAAGTCCCCAAGGGCGTCATTAAGGCGGCCCTGCTTCCGCAGGCAGCCGCCGCGGTTTTTCAGTGTAGTGGCTAGCTTCGCGGCCAGCTCTTTCCGACCACCCTTGTCAATAAGGCGGGTCAGGATCGTTACCGCTTGATCGTAGTCCAGTTTCGCTTCCGCAAGTTTGTCCAACTTATCGAATGTAAACCCGCGATTGGTAAAAGCGGTGGCGAGTGCGGGGGAGAATTCATCTCGTCCCTCCTTGTCAACTAGCTTTGTGAGGATGGCAACCGCAGGGTCGTGATCCCTCAAGGCCTCATGGGGCTTATTCTGCTTTTCCAGTGCTCGACCCCTACTAGTCAAACTCCAAGCTAATTCACTGGCCAATTCTATACGTTCGTGCTCTTCCACCAACGACGAATAGGTGGCAATAGCTTTGTCGAAGTCCTTAAGGGCCTCAGGAAGTCTGCCGCGTTCCCGCAGGCAGATTCCGCGGTTCGTCAAGGCGCCGGCGAGTTGGTCGGTAAGCTCGTTCCGTCCGTCCTTGTCGATAAGGCGAGTCAGAATGGCGATGGCCTTGTCAAAGTCTTGATTCGCTTCGGGCATTTTGCCGACGTTAATAAATACGACCCCGCGGTTGATAAGAATGAGAGTGAGGTAGTTCGTCCATTCCTTGCGACATTGCTCGACCGAATGGGTGACTATGTGGAGGGCCCGTTCGTAATCCAGGATGGCCTTCAAAGGTTGGCCCAGTTGATCGCGGACCAAGCCCCGGCTCCCCAAGCTGGCAATCAGTCCAAGCGTGGCTTGGGAGTCCTTGTCCTGTTCGACGAGCCTCGCAAAGGAGTCGACGGCCTGGTTGTATTTTTCAAGGGCCGCGGGCAAACGCCCAAGGTAAAAGAGGCAAATGCCGACGTCCAAAGTGGCAAATGCGCCGCCGGGTCGGACCTCGAGGATACGTTCGTAACAGGCTAGGGCTTCTTTCCACCTCTTCAGCGCGTACAGAGAATCGCCGCGAATGCGATTAATCGCGATCGCTAGTTCGGCTTTCGCGTTCACCGCCGCAACCGCAGCTTTGGCTTCCTCCTCGGTTACGAGCTTCAGGGCAGCTTCGTAACGCCGTTCCGCATTCGCGATCGTCGCATCCGCCAGCCTAATCCGCAGGTCGTCAGTCTCTGACATGTCTTTCAGAGCGACCTGCGCTTTAAACTCTTGCAGTACATTCTTGAGCTGCTCGGCCAGGCTTTTGATCGCTTGGTTTGAAGGATCGGACCTGGCGATCGCGTTGGCCCGACCGGTGGCTTCTGCGACTCCGACGGTCATGCCAACCTGTTTTTTCAACTCATCCTGCAATTTCCCCTGAAGAGCGTCTACCTTTTCACGAAGAGCGTCTACCTTTTCATGGTGTTTGCGCTCCTGTAACACCGCTTCTTTTTGGAGTTGCTGAACCTTCTCTTGCTCGCGAATGGCTGTGTGCGACGCGAGGCCAACGATGCAGAGAACCAGAAAACATAGAGCAAGAAAGGCAAAGAGGAAATACAAGTGCTTGCGAGAGCGAATCCAATCTTCCGCAGAAATGGACTTCGGGAGTACCTCCCCCATCTCTTTACTAATGATTTTCGGTATTTCTGCCGGAGGCAGATCCTTTATTTTATCCAACACCAGTTTTAACCGCCTCGTCCGCAGGGCCACCCACAACCATGCAACGATGGCGCTCAAGTAGGCAATGAAAGCAAGGGGACTCTGTGCGGCTTCTGGTAACGATTGAAGTGCCTTTCCAAGAAAATCCATAGCACATCCTCCGCCGCCGGCCTCTGGTCCGTCCACAGTCGTGTTGTTTTGCCATTCTACGCGCTGAAGACGCCAATGACTCGCTCAAGGATGGCTTCTCCTTTCTCGCTGTTCCCCCGTGAGACGACGCGAAGGGGGCTCTTTCGGTTCGCGCTCGCACCTTTCGCTTGGTGGAGATGTTGGCAGAGAAACAATTAAGAAACAGCGGAAATCAGTGTAAAGTGTTTAAATTGGAGCCGGCTAGCAAGTGTCCTCTGCCAACGTAACTCCTAACAAATTCATCCTTTATGAGCGGGGCATGGTCGGCCGGAATCGCGACTGTCGATCCGGCGGTTGCGGCTTTGAGTGCCGTCGCCTCATTTTCGCGCAAACGGATCAGGATCGGCTCGGGCATTTGGTAGTTCCTTATTGGTAAGCGTCCGGCTCAACGGTGGCTGAGTGGCGAGCCGGGAGCGACCGGAAGTGTCTTAGATCTTTGTACTCCTCCGGTCGCTAACGCCGCTAGCGCTCCCGGCTGGCCAGCACTTTAGCCGGCCTCAAGACTTGCGCCTGGACGTCGTATTCCGCCACCGCGAGCAAGCGTTGTTCGTTGTCGAAGACAGCGATCTTGCCGCCGTTCGCACCTGGCGAAAGCTCGGGCAGCACGATGGCTTGGCCCTGGCAGAATCGTTTGGCATCGTCGAGCGACAATGTGGTCCGAGGGAGTTCGGCGACGGCCAACTGCATGGGTAGTAGCCGTGCCCGGGCGGCTGCAGGATCGCATTCCAGGGTATGCGCGTTTTCAGCCGTGAACGGCCCGACGCGCGTCCGTCGCAAATCTTGTACGTGTGCACCGCAGCCCAGACGATCTCCAAGGTCGCGCGCAAGGGATCGAATGTAGGTACCCTTACCGCAATGGACCTCCACGTCGAGAACAGGAAAGTCGTACAGCAGGATATTAATGGCATCCACGCGCACCAGCCGTGGCGCGAGTTCGACGACTTCCCCGCGTCGGGCCAAGTCATAGGCCCGCCTCCCGGTGACCTTGGCGGCGGAGAACGCGGGCGGCACTTGCTCGATGGTTCCCACAAACTGGGCCACATGAGCCGCTACCAGGCTCGGAGCCGGCGCTACCGCGCTGATGGTCGGCGTGATAATGCCGTCGGCGTCGTCCGTGTCGCTGCGGGCGCCCAGCAAAAAGCGGCTTAGATACGTTTTGCTCATATTCTGAACGTATTCTGTCAGTCGCGTCGCGCTACCCAGACACAGCACTAACACCCCGCTGGCGAGGGGATCGAGAGTCCCCGTGTGGCCGATGCGCGTGCGGCGCGGGAACCACCGCGCGGCCCGGTCCAAGGCGGCGCGCGATGTCATACCGGGGGGCTTGTCGAGGATCAGCAGGCCATCGTAAGTGGTCGGAATCATGGTGAAAGTTTCTGGAAAACCGGGAAGTGGTCTTCCCTGAGGCGCTGCGACGGGTTGAAGTATAACCCACCACGGAGGTGTCACCAACCAGAGTCCCCAACCAGAGTCCATGGGGGCCATGCGAGTTCACGCCCGGGCCGGCGAGGGTAATGGATGACTGGGACCTCCATCTGCGTGATCTACAACCCGAACGCCGGCAGGGGCCGCGGCAGCGATCGTATCAGCAAACTCAGGCGCGTCCTGGGCACCCGAGCGGCATTTTGGCCGACCACGGCGGCCGGCCATGCCGAGAACCTCGCGCTGGAGGCCGCACGTGCAGGATTCCAAGTGGTCGCCGCGGCCGGTGGGGACGGCACCGCCCATGAAGTCGCCAATGGGCTTCTTCGCTCGGAGCGACCGGGCGTAATCATGGCGGTGGTGCCGGTTGGCTCCGCCAATGATTACGCCTACAGCCTTGGATTGCCCGGCGAGTGGTGGTTGCGCGCTGACGATCGAATAGCGGTGCGAGCTGTGGACGTCGGCTTGGTGCGGTCTGTAGAGCGCAGCCGCTATTTCGTCAATGGCCTTGGCCTTGGCTTCAATGGGGCAGTAACCCTCCAGTCCCGTAAGATCAAGCGCTTACAAGGACTTCCCCTTTACGGCCTGGCGCTTCTGCGAGCGCTTCTGTTCGATTACGCGCTGCCGCGAATGACGGTACGTCTCGACGGCGGGCCTGAGCGGAGCGGCCCGACGCTTGCATTCACTCTGGCTAACGGCCAACGAGAAGGCAATTTCGTGGTTGCCCCGGACGCGATCTTGGACGACGGTGTTTTCGATTACCTCCAGGTCGGGGCGTTGCACCGACTTGATTTGCTCAGGTTCGTACCAGGTCTCGTCGTAGGCCGATTGCCCAAAAACCACCCCGAAGTGTGGCAGGGTCGATGCAACCGCGTTGAACTCACCTCGGCGAGTCCGTTGACCGTCCACGTCGATGGTGAGTTTTTCGCGCGGCCGGAAGATGACTGCAAGGCGTTAACGGTGGAACTATTGCCGCGCCGACTGCGCGTGTTTTCTCGATTGCCCCAAGCGCTTTCGGCACCTCGCTCGTCTTAGGTGTATAACGACGGTAGATTTACCAGTAGCGTTCGGAAGAATGCGACGCGGGTCACGAGGAATGCGGCGAGTCCGAAGCGCAAAGCAAGGACGAGCCGAATTTGCCGCATGAGGCGATGGGGCTCGTCCTTGCTTTGCGCTTCGGACTCGCCAGACCATCCTCATTTCTTCCTTACGCTCTAAGCCACTCCTCAGATCCGGAGACTTGGTCATGACACGTAACCGGTGGTTCCTGGCATCGCTGGCCACGGGCACGGCAGTCCTTGCCGGCTCGGCAGTTCTGGCGGGTTTGACGATGTTGCCCTCCACGCGGGCCGAGGCCAAGGACAAAAAGGGCCAGGACAACGAGGCCACCGTAGCTCACGGCAGCCAGCTGCCCATTGGTCAAATCGTCCTGTTTTCGAGTGGGGTCGGCTACTTCCAGCGCGAGGGTGCGGTGGAAGGCAACGCGCGCGTCGACCTGTCGTTCCCGGTTCAAGACATCAACGACCTGCTCAAGTCGATGGTAGTCCGCGACATGGACGGCGGAGTCGTTTCCACGATTTCCTATGACAGCAACGCGCCGGTAGAGAAGACGCTGAAGAGTTTCGCGATCAACCTCAACGGCGACCCGTCGCTGTCCAACATCCTCGGCCAGGCACGCGGCGAAAAGGTGGAGGTGGTGTTGCAGCAAACCAATGCGACCCAGCCAGGCACGTTGACCGGGACCGTGATCGGCATTGAGGAGCAAAAGCAGCCAGTCGGCAAAGACGGCACGGTCAACGTTCAGGTGCTGAACCTGTGGTGCGCGGATGGAATGCGGAGCCTCAAGCTGAGCGAAGTGCAGCGGGTTCGCTTCCTGAATCCGGTAATGGACAGCGAGTTCAAGAAAGCCCTGGAAACGTTGGCCTTGTCCCACGACACCCAGAAGAAGGCCGTCAGTCTCAATTTCGTGGGTGAGGGGCATCGGCAGGTGAAAGTGGGCTACGTGGTAGAAAACCCAATCTGGAAGACCAGCTATCGGTTGGTGCTGCCCAAGGAAAAGGAGCAGAAACCGTTCCTGCAGGGCTGGGCAATCGTGGAGAACCCGACGGACGAGGACTGGAAGGACGCGCGCATGGCCCTCGTATCCGGCCGGCCCATCTCGTTCCAGATGGACCTTTATACGCCGCTGTTCGTGCCGCGGCCGGTGGTCGAGCCGGAGTTGTTTGCGTCTCTGCGCCCCGTCGCCTACTCCGGCGATCTGAAAAAGCGAGCCAATTTTGCGCTCGATGATCTCGAAGATAATTCCGGCGCCAAGAAGCCGGACGGTATGGGAGGCCGGATGCGGGGGGCCGGCGGCGGCGAAGGCAAAGGCCAGGCAGGTTTTGGCCGCCTGAAAGAGTCGGTTGAGTTGGGGAGGAATGGTGCATTCGCCGACGAGGCAAGGCGGAAACTTGAAGAACGCTTGGACCTCGGCGCGGGCGTGGCACCGGCAGCCACCGCCTCGAAGCTGGGCGATTTCTTTCAGTACGTGATTGACAAGCCGGTCAGCCTGCCACGGCAAAAGTCGGCAATGCTACCCATCGTCAACAAGGACGTCGAGGGCACGCGCGTTTCGATCTACAACGAGCGCACGCAAGCCAAGTTCCCATTGCTCGGCCTCAAGCTCAAGAATACCTCCGGTTTGCACCTCAGCCAGGGTCCGATCACGGTCTTCGAAGGCAGCAACTACGCTGGCGATGCCCGTATCCTCGACCTGGAACCCAAGGAAGAGCGGTTGATCTCCTATGCCGTCGATCTGGGGACGGAGGTCAATCCGGTCGCCTCCAGCGACAACGGCCGCTACACCATGATCAAGGCAGTCAAGGGCGTCATCGAGACCACCACCAAGTTGCGTGAAACCAAAACTTACACTATCAAGAATCGCAATGAAACCGAGCGCGTCGTCCTGGTCGAGCACCCGGTGCGCAATGAATTCAAGTTGGTCGACGACAAGGTCAAGCCGACCGAGGTGGCTAGCGATGTCTACCGCTTCGAGGTCAAAGTTCCGGCCGGGAAAACCGAAACGCAAGTCGTGACCGAGGAGCGCATCATCAACCAGGGAATCCAGGTTTCGAATATTGACGATAACCAGATCCGCATCTTCCTTAACAACCCCGTGACCAGCGATAAGGTCAAAAAGGGATTGCAAAACGCAATGGAGCTGCGCTTTGCCGTGGCGAAGACGCAGCGCGACATCCAGGAGCAGGACCGGCAGCTGAAGGTCATCACCGACGACCAAACTCGCCTCCGCGCCAACCTCAAAGAGATGCCGTCAACCGCGGCGGCCTACAAGCGATACCTGGAAAAATTCGACACGCAGGAGACGCAGATCGAGCAATACCAGGCCGACATCAAAAAGCTGCAAGGCACCGAGTTCAAGCAGAAAAAGGAACTCGAGGACTACCTCGCCAATTTCACCGCAGAGTAGGAATGCGTGGGGCGTTGCGCGTGGACCGTGAGGCGTGGGGAGTGAGCCGTGGCCAGGAGGCAGTAGAGGCTGGTGGCTGGGCGACTTACGGCTCACGGCTCACGGCTCACGGCTCACGCCTCACGCCCCACGCCCCACGGACCGGGGCTTGAGCTTCTCGCTACAATGACAGGAGAATGGAAAACCGTGCTTGAGAGTTCAGCAGCAGGATTGATGATGCGCATTAGTGTTGCTTACAGCAGGGAACGCCATGATTTTGAGGTCGCGGATAGCAAATTGATTGCTG
>Ga0206872_10341_pt1 | contig 12353 bp, 6 predicted proteins | sample Alteio_BWOrgCont_34_FD_152906 | JGI IMG/M metagenome (GOLD analysis project Ga0206872, IMG submission 152906) | Enriched cells from forest soil in Barre Woods Harvard Forest LTER site, Petersham, Massachusetts, United States -... | ecosystem: Environmental > Terrestrial > Soil > Temperate forest >... | reverse complement strand
GTCGCAGCTTCCGGGAGAAGACCGATCCGCCGGATCGGGGCACCGGGGCGCGCGGCCGCAAGCTGTTGCGCGATACGCATGAATCGACCACGGATCCGGAGGCGCGGCTGTATCGCAAGAGCGCATCCGGAGCGGTAGTGCCCCGCTACCTGGGTCATCTGATCGCGGAGAACCGCAACGGGCTGATCGCCTCGGCTATGGCCACGCCGGCGGGCACAAGCGAGGAGCGACAGGCAGCTCTGGCGATGCTGCGAGAGTTGAAGCGCAAAGGCCGCATCACGCCGGGCGCCGACAAGAGCTATCAGGAAGAGAAGTTCGTCAACGCACTGCGACAAAACGGAGTGAGGCCGCATGTGGCTGAGTACGCGCCCAATCGGCAGTGGCCGAACTGGCTGACCGAGCAGGAGCGCAACGATCCGGGCATGGTGCTGAGTCAGAGAAAGCGCAAGCTGGTGGAGAAGCCTTTTAGCTGGATGATGCAGGACCGGGCCATACGGCAGGTGAAGCTGCGTGGCTTGAAGCGAGTCGACTGGTTGTTCCGCATCTGCGGCGCAGCCCACAATCTGCTGCGGCTGAGCAAGCTCGTTCCGATTCCGGCTGCGGCCTGAGCGGGGAGACGTGTCTCTAAGAGGTGGCAAAACGCCTTCACAGAGACACAAAACAAGAACGCGAAACCCCGTCCAGGCACGAGAAAACGCCTCGACGGAATGACAAACGACGCGAAGCACGACTTTTTCAGCAAGCTGTAAAGTCGGCCAAGTCAGGGCGTAGCCGCTGGCTCGCTTGACGAGGTCCAGCGCATCGGCGCACAACTGCTAAAGCACTGGCCGGAAGTGAAGATCGTGCTCCGGGCCGACAGTGGCTTTTCGCATTCCGAATGAGTACTACCTTGTGGCGATCGAAGCAATGCGCGTCGACCTTGATCCGTGAAAAAGGCGGAATGCAGACCGTAGCCATTCCGCCTTTAAATGTGTAGGTCCAAGAGCCCTCAACGTTATGTCTGGTTGCGCCGATCAATATTGAAGATGCAAAGCCAGTTCCAATTCGCGTGGGGGTTGGACGTTGCCGGTAATCTGCCCGAAGGTTGGATCGCCATAGTTACTGTCGGGCACGCCGTAGTTCTGGATGTTGAAGATGTTGAACGCCTCCGCGCGGAACGTGAGGCTGGCCGATTCCTTAATAGGAAAGCTCTTGAAGATCGAGAAGTCCGCATCGGTAACGTGAGGTGAACGTAGGAAGTTCTTTGGCGAATTGCCGTAGGAGAAGGAAGGCACAGCGAATGCGCTGGGATCAAACCATTCATATCGGCTAGGATGCGCGGGTTTGGCCTTTCCGACGAGGTTCGGCCTGGCATAGTTCCACCACGAAACAGTGTTTCCGATATTCGCCACATCGCCCGGAACGGTCATATTATATGGCTGCCCGGAACGCATCTGGATCACCGCGTTTGTCTGCCAGTTGCCGAAGATCCACGACGCGATTCCATTTTTGAGATAGGGTTTTCCCTTGCCAAACGGAAGCTCATACATACCACTTATTGCCAGATCTTGTGGAACGTCGAGGGCGGAGAGCCCGCGGCTTGAATTGATGTCGTAGTAGTTCTGAAATTCAGACGATCCACCAGTACCGTTCTCTACGTCGAACCAGCCGCTACCTCCTGCGTCGGTTGTCTTTGACCATGTGTAGGAGACCAAGAACTGCAACCCGTTTTCGAAATGACGATTCAGCTTCGCCTGTAACGAATTGTAGTGGGAAAATCCACGATCTGTTCCATAGAACGACGTCTGCTGGTACCACGGGAAAGGCTTCAGCGCCTGCACCTGATCAGGACTTCCAGGCCCGGCCGTTTCAGCCGTATCCCACAGCCCTGTAGCATCGAGCCGATCGGTTTTGCTCCCCACGTAGCCGATGGAGAGCGCCATATTTCTTGTCATCTCACGCTCGATCTCGACGTTCCACTGCTGCGATCGACCATCTCTGTGGTGCGGGTCGAAGAACCAGTTCGACTGACCCCAGGGACTGGCGGCCGGGAGCTGAACTCCCACCGTTGCGACGTTGTTCTCGATCGGAGAGAGTGGTTGGCCGAGCTGATTTAGGGACACTGAGTTGTCAACAGACCCCACAGCGGGCCACGAACCTTGAATACCCTTCCAATCTTGTTCCATTCCCGTCAAGTCGTCATATACGATGCCATAGCCACCTCGCACAACCATTCGATTCGAAGGCCGCCAGGCCAAGCCAATGCGAGGTCCAAAGTCGGTCCAGTAGCTGGCGGACCATGCCCGGCCGTACGGCGAAAGCACGATCTCGTTGTTGTCGGGGACGCTCGATAATCCACCGGGAATGCAAGGAATTGGTCCTGTCGCGCCGCATGGACCGGGCATTTGATTCAAGCCGACCCAATATTTTCCGTCCACATTGGGTCCGCTGATGTAGGTATTCGAATCGGGAGCAAAGGGTCGGCGATGGTCAACTCTGAATCCATACGTAAGCGTAACGCTCTTGCTAATGTTCCATGTGTCCTGACCAAAACCAGCCCACGACGAGACTCGATTGCCAGAAGGTTGCGCCTGTGTGTTATTGGCAACAGACGGCAGACCCAGGAAGGCTGATGCCAGAGAATTGCCGGTGGTTCCTACACTCTCCGGATTGCCGGTTGTGTCATTTGTAAATGTGAAAGCGCCGTATGGGGGCGAGTTTCCATCGTTACCTTGCTTGATGTACTGCACACCGAATTTGAAGTTATGCTTTCCGTGAACCCAGGTCAGGCTGTCGGAGAGATCATTGACGGGACTTGCAATGTTATTCGCCAAGTTCACACCGCCGCTTGCCCACGGCCCGGAGAGCGTCAAAGTGGTTCCTCCCGCACTCGTAAATCCCAGACCCGTCATCGGCGCCAGGCCCGCGGTATCGCTTAGAAACCGGGCAAAGGGCCTCGTCGTTTGACCGTATTTATTGTCCAGCAACAAAGTCGAAGAAAACGCATGAGTCCAGCCAATCGCGAAATTCGTCGCTGGCACGGAACCACCTGTATCCTGCGTATTACTGTTCGCGGAGAGACTCACCACGTTGAGCAAATCGTAACGAAAGAAGAAGCTGTCCTTTCCCCCAAGTTGCTCATCGAGCCTTCCCATATAGTGATTTGAGTTGTTTGTCGAAGGCTTCTTCACGAGTAGATTCCCCAAGGGATCTCCCGAGAGGTTTGGTTGGTTGAAATACGCCTTGATGAAATTGACTGAGGTCTGATCCATGCGCCCGGAGGGAATGATGTTCCCGGGAAACGGGTCGCGGATGTATTGGCCGGGATTTTTCGGATCCGGCCGAGTTGTCGCGGGGTCGTAGATGGGTTGATTGAGGATGGAGTGAGAAAAATCTCCGCCCAGTTCCGCGCTGGTGGGTACCCAGAACTTCGATTGCGCTGCCTGGTCAAAACGCCAACCTTCATAAGAAAAAAGGAAGAAAGTGCGATTGTGCCCGTTATAGACTTTTGGAATCCATACGGGCCCGCTCACCAACATGCCAAATTGGTTTTGGTGATAGGGACTTGGTGGAAGCGCCACACCACCGGCCTCATCCGCAAAGGAGTCGCGCGCGTCAAAGTCATTATTCCGAACAAATTCCCACGCACTCGCATGAAGGCGATTGGTTCCACCCCGAGTGACTACGTCCACAACACCGCCCAGTACTCCGCCGTACTCGGCTTTATCTTCGTGCGACTGGACTTTGAATTCCTGCATTGAATCCGCAATCGGGGGCATGATGTAGGCGCTCGTGGTCAACTCCGTGTTCACAGCACCGTCCAGCATGTACAAATTAGATCGGTTGAACTGTCCACCGATTGTTGGCTGCGCGATTTGGGCGGATGGCGGCGCGAGATTTGCCAGATCGTTCACGCCGATCCCAGCGCTCTGCGACGTACTTACAGGGATCGCGCCCGGCGTAAGCGAGAGTAGCTCGGTAAAATTGCGACCGTTGAGAGGCAAATCCTGGATATCCTTCTCCCCAATGACGGTTCCAAGTTCGGAGCTTGTCGACTGAACCAGAGTCGCCGCCGGATCTGCGGTGACCGTCACAGTTTGGGTCGCACTTCCAATCATCAAGACAACGTCTCGCGAGATGTTGTCTTGTACGCCTAGAGTCAGACGCGGAATGACTGTGTCTCGGAAACCCTCCCTGCTGACTTTAACCTCGTAGCTTCCCGGCTGCAGCGATGGAAAGACGTAGAGACCCCCTGATCCTGTCTTCGCCCCCGTCGTGATCTGTGTTTCCAAGTTGGTCACTTGGATAGATGCATCAGGAATGGCTGCGTTGTTTTGATCCGTCACATATCCCGAGATCGACCCCGTCGCCGTCTGGCCATATACGGGCGATTCCAAGCCACATAGGTTAAAGAATGCCAGGATCAGGAGAATGCCCCTCATTCCTAGGTAATTCCACTTCGAGTGCAATGAGCCTCCAGAAACTAATCGATTGAACATCGTCGTTCTCCTAATCGAAACGTGCGTATTTGTCGATTCTGACGGCGATGCTAGTCCCGCCTAAAATGACTTGTCAAGCATAATTTGTGATTGTGATAGCCATTCTCACTCTTAATTAGAGATTTTTATGTCATAATGGAGCCCGGAGCAAAAAGCTATGATGCGGGCTGTATCCAGTCAATTCATTGCATTTAAATGATTTACGCAAGCGCACATGTCGGGAAGGTGGGGCAAAGCAATCGGTTGAGACAGGCTGACAAATATGAGCGATTTCTATCACTTATCTTGCGTGTTCAGTGGCAATCAGAACAAAAGAATGATGGTTCGACTTGCTGTGGGCTGGAATCGCATCTGTCTTCGCCGCGTTCAACTACGGAGGCTTAAGCACGAGCGCGAGCAGTTCCTTATGGCCGCGACCGACCAGAACGTGAAGCGACTGGTCAGATTCCTAGCATCAATACCCTCTGCGAAAAAGCGCCTTCGCGATTTCACAGTCGGAACGAAGTCTTTTCAATCCTCCATAACCTGCACGATCGGTATCGCACTTCGCCGATAGCAGCCGTTTTTCAATAGCTACTTTTCTTCGTGAACACCTGATGAATGTGCTTAAGCGGCCTGGGAGGATTGAGCCTGTATGTTCTGGAGTGTGGTTCCAGGACAAGAACTCTTCGACGCGGCTGACGAGATGGTCGGCGATCTGGGACAGGACATCGCGTAAGTAGAATTCCAGATCGAGGCCGTTGAGTTTGGCCAATCCAATCAGACTGTAGAAAGCAGCGGCACGGTCGCGTCCGCAGTCGGAACCTGCGAGCAGGTAGCTATTTCGATCGAGAGCCACAGCCCGCAACGCTCTTTCAGCAGCGCTGTTGTCAATCACCAACACGCCGTCTACGGTGTAACGCGGATGGCGAGTTAGTCAATTCGCCGCCATCGCCCGCGCGATCTTTTGTACCAATTTCATTGTTAGCGTAGTGCGGCGTCACGTGGTCTATTTTTTACTCAGGCGCGTACAATATGTAGGCGCAGTACCACTTCGGATGGCCTGGGAGGTGTTGGGTGCGGGGAATTCTACATTTCAACTGCCTCGCGTGTATCTTGGCACTCGTATTTTGCCCAAGCCTATTATGTGACTCGCCAAGTGAATTGCAAAAGGCTCAGGAGTTACTCGCAAAGGGCTCATTGTCTGAGGCTGTAACTACTCTTCGCCAAGTTATTCAAGTTGATCCGAACAACTTCGACGCGCATCTCTCGCTTGGGACTGCTCTAGCATTACAGGGGCTTCGTGCCGAGTCACTCCGAGAGATTAAGACTGCAATCAATTTATCGCCCAAGTCGGCGAAAGCACGGAACCAATTAGGAGTCATTTTCAGTCGTTTCCTCGAGACTGACGAGGCTCGCAAAGCCTTTGAAGACGCACTCACTTTGGACCCTAACCTCGCCGAAGCCCACGTTAATCTGGCCCTGATATTGGCTCAGACCGGCGACATATCCCTCGCTCATGATCATCTTGACAGAGCGATCGCCCTGTATGGTGCAACTCAACCTGCCGCGAGGGCTTATTTCTTGAGGGCAAAGGTTTGGAGTGCGCAAGGAGATAACGAAAGCGCGATCCTTGATCTGGTAAGGGCTACTCAACTGAGTGCCGACTATGCAGACGCATGGTTCGATCTGTCCCAACTCAAACGTAGCGAATCTGACCTTGATGGCGCATTCGCGGCAGCCCGGAAAGCTATTAATCTAAGTCCCAAAAACGCTCAGGCACATTCGTTCTTAGGGCGACTCTACCTCGAGAAGGGCGATGCCGCGCAGGCGGTCAAACAGCTACAAATCGCACGATCCCTCGGTGCAGATGACAAAGCAACACTCTATTCCCTGGCGCGAGCACTTCGTGCAACCGGCAAGAATGAGGACGCCAAACAACTGGATGAAAAAATCGGCGAGATGACACGGTTAAGCGACAAAGCGGGTCAAGTCCTTTTCGCAGCTTCCGGTTTGAACGAAGAAGGGCTCAAATTGGAAAATGAGGGCGATCTAGTTGGAGCCCTGGACAAGTACCATGGTGCGCTCGATCTTGATCCCACAGGTTATGGTTTCCGGCTGAATTATGCGCTGGCATTGTGCAGGACTGGAAAATGGGAAGAGGGGATCACTCAATTGCAAGAAGTGCTCAAGGAGGACCCGGATAATGCGGATGCCGCGAAGGCGCTGTTCATTGCGCAAGAGGAAGTGGCGAAGAAAAACAAGTGATGCAGTCTGACGAAAACGATCCCGGTCGATGCTCAGTTTAGCCGGCATCAGCTATCGTCGACTGTTCGGACTCATTTGAGCTTTTCGGCCAATACGACAACCGCTCTGAAGATGTCTAATGCCAAGCACCAACAGTTAGAAGAAAGGCTTCGGTAGGAGGTCACGATTGTTAGGGCGCGCTTGCTCCTGGTTTTCTTCACCTGTGGACTCGGTGTAGTGTCTCGTTTGCGTCAAGTGCATCGACTGAAGATAGAAGGACGACTCTGCAGAATTCCTATTGGGCATCGTTCCACATTGAAGAGAAGTGGGCAAATATGGGCACAGGTTGAAGAGTTGTGGACTTCTCTGGTGGTTTACTCACGACGCAATGAATGCTTGACATGTAAGTTACCGTTCCTTAAAATCAAGCACCAGTATTCCGACCATCAAGCAGATTCCTCTTGCAAAATCCGATTCGTTCACCAGTTAACATCGATCGATTGTGGTGAATTGGATTGACACTTCCTCGCCATTGAATTGCCCCTGCAATCGCGCGGGAATCTCTCGCGAAAGCCATGTCGGCAAACAAAAGTGTTGTTTGGGAGATCGAGAACATTTCCATGATTCGGCAAACACAGGTGACTATCACACGGCGCTCACTGTTGAAGCTCTCTGCTGCGACAATATCTCTTCTCGTCGGCAGCTTTCGGCGCGGACGCTTCGCTTACGGTATTCCTGCTTTGGGGGGATTGGAAGAGAAAAGTCGAACTCCTCTTCGCTCCCAAATACAATTTGACAACCGCCAGGCTCATTCCGGCGTCGACTTTGTTCTTCACAACGGTACTACGCCCGATAAGCCCGAGATCGATAGTGTGCTTGGGGGAGTTGCATTATTTGACTATGATAATGACGGCTACCTGGATATCTTTTTTACCAATGGAGGAACCATCCCGGGGTTTTCAAAAGACGACCCCAACTTTTTCAACCGCCTCTATAGAAATAACCGCGACGGCACTTTCACCGACGTCACTGTGAAAGCTGGCTTATGCGGCGAAGGTTACAGCATGGGCGTGGCGGCGGGCGATTTTAATAATGACGGTTGGACAGATCTTTACATCACGGGCTATAACCGGAACATCCTCTACCGCAACAATGGCGATGGAACCTTTACTGATGTGACGGCACATGCGGGAGTCCAAGGGACAAGGCCGGATGGAAAGAAATTGTGGTCCATTGCAGCTGCATGGTTTGATTACGACAATGACGGCTTCCTCGATCTGTTCGTAACAAATTATCTAGATTGGACCCCACAAAATTCGCGCGTCTGCGGCCCCGAAGGTGAACGGCTATCGTGTCACCCAACGCTTTACGAAGGTGAGCCTTGCACCCTTTACCACAACAATGGAGATGGAACTTTCACCGACGTGTCGGAGCAAACAGGCATCGCGAGCGCCATCAGCAGGGGGATGGGAGTTGCGATCGCCGACTATAACGGGGACGGATGGTTAGACATCTTTGTCGCCAACGACAGTCAAAGGAACTTTCTGTTCAGAAATAGAGAAGGAAAGCGATTTGAAGAAGTAGGTGTTGAAGCATTCGTTGCATACACCGAAGATGGTTTTCCAGTCTCCGGAATGGGAGTCGACTTTCGTGACTTCGACAATGACGGAAAGCCCGATATCTTCATGACCGCTCTTGGCGACGAAACATTCCCTCTTTATCACAACGAGGGAGATGAAACATTTAGCTCCGACACTTACAAGGCAAGCCTCGGGTTCTCCTCGTTTCAAATGAGCGGGTGGGGAGCGGGGATCTTCGATTTTGACAATGACGGTTACAAGGACCTTTTCAGTGCTAATTCGCACGTCAACGAGAACGCTGACGCGGTTAACCCGCTTCAGCACTATCGGCAATCGAATGGTGTCTTTCGCAATCTTCGAAATGGCACATTTGAGAACGTGAGCAAACAAGCGGGAGACGGCATGGCGATACGTGCCGCTCACCGCGGTTGTGCGTTCGGCGATCTCGATAATGATGGCAGAATCGACATTGTGGTTTCGGCCATCGGCAGTCCTGCGGAACTTCTCTACAATACTTCTCCCGGCAATGCCCATTGGCTCATCATCGATACCATCGGTGTGAAGAGCAACCGAGATGGCATCGGAACGCGAATAAAGGTCACAACAAACACTGGCCACGTTCAGTTCAATCATGTAACCACCGCAGGAAGCTACGCCAGTTCCTCCGATAAGCGCGTTCACTTCGGACTAGGCGACAGTACGCTGGTCGCAGAAATTGAGCTGCGGTGGCCGAGCGGTATTGTACAGACACTGAAGAACATCAAACCTGACCGTCTAGTCAGGGTTGTCGAGGATAGTCGGTGAATCGGCCACTGATTCTACTTTGTCTCGCATCGTTCGCCGCGGAGACTGCAGTTGCGGCGCCCTGTACCGATATTCAAATAAAGGTCTCCCAGCTTTCGACGATCCTTGCACATAAGGATCACCGTACAGCGGATCTTATGCTATCTGCACTCCTCGCATCTCATAGCACGTGCCCCGCTCTGACTCTCGCAGCCGCCAGGCTTGCATCGCTTCGAGGCGAGTCGAACGAGGCACAGAGTCTCTTTGGCAAATATCTCCACGATGAGCCAGACAGTATCTCCGGCAGGGCGTATCTAGCTCGATTTCTAATGAGTCAGGAAAACTACACACAAGCATATACCCTGTCTTCCGACATCCTCACGCTTGATCCCAATCAGTCAACAGCTCTGGCCGTGCACGGCCAACTTCTTCTGTTGCAGGGGAAGAAAGAGGCTGGAATGGAAGAGCTCACCCGCGCCGTGCAACGGGATCCTGACGACGTGGAGGCGCGCTATCAGCTCGGAGTTGAGTATGATCAGCTCAGACAACCGAAGGATGTAGTAGAGCAGATGGAACAGGTCGTTAAGCTTGACCACGATAACCCATCGGCTTGGGATTACATTGCGCTTGGTCGGGAGGCTCTGGGTTTGGCCGATCGCGCGGAAGACGCCTACAAACAAGGAATGTCTGTTAATTTCAAGGGACCGGATTTCGATTATTTCTTGGATTATAACTATGGCCGTTTTCTGGCAAAGAGGAATCGTCAGTTCGATAGCGTTGGGCATCTAGACCGTGCGGTGCGGTTAGTGCCGGATGTACGCGCAGTCTGGTATGAGCGTGCGAAGGTCTACCTTGAGCTGGGAGAATATACAAAAGCTCGAAGCGATGGCGAAAAGGCAGAGAGCCTCACCGATCAGACAGGTGGCGTTGCCGATCTTCAGATCTACGTTCTTCTTGAAAAGATCTATCAGCGATTGGGCATGAAAGACCAGGCACTCAAGTATGCAGAACTCGCTCGCAACACGCTCCTGCCAAGACTGACAGACGAACGCTAGAATTGTTCTTCGCCAAAACTAAGTCTGAAGACAGAATGAGCCTTCAGTCCGAACTCAACAGTCGACTTGTCATTAGTTTTCGGTGGGAAATGGGTTGTTGGGGATCTCGGAGCGATGGGCCCCGGATATTTTGAACCACGGTAAAAGTTAGTCTTCGGCCATAGCCGAGCTGGCTTTTAACCCCGGGCGCGCCTGAGCGGTACAAAACCTCTGGGCCTTTCACTGCCGATCTATAATGACCTTTAAACTGGTATAAAGGATCTGGCAGACCACCGGGGTTAACACTCAAGTCATTCCGCAAAGTTTTGGGTACGAGCCAAAGCCCGTACCCTTCAAACTGACCCACTACCGGTTGTCCTTACTGGGTGAGAGGAGGAGTGTTAAAGGTTGTCGGAAGGACAACCGTGTACTTGCCCCAATAAGGGGTGCATAGCGGATCACCAATATTGATATCTTCCCAACCGACGTATCTGCTCCCCGCGTAGAAACTCTCTGCAAGCGAGTACCCCGACAGGAAATGCGTTAGAACGATAGTCGGGGAAGAAACAGCGTCCAGAAGCGGTTCGTTGACATATCCTCTTACGCCGGTTATCCCACGGGCAATCAAATCGGTTATGAGCGATTGACCGCCATCATCATCCGGCAAGAGAGATCGCGCGCTGCTCGATACTGCGGTATCTCCAATAGCGCCAGGAAGGAAGGCAAGCGATTCATAAGCAGTTGAATTAAAGTTGCCATCGTTGCTTCCCCAGGAATAATAGCCCAGCAAATTGGTCATGTTACCAACAAATGTATTGGTATACACCGAATCAACCGGGATTCCGCTTGCCTGCAGGATATCTCCCGCACGCGCCATATCCGTATTCCAAATGTCATAGCTCTCCTCACCCGTAACATCAGAGAGAGGAGCGGCCAGAATCGGCGGCGACGGGTCATCTATACCGTAATTTGGCGACCCATCAAGCAGTATCGGACCTGAGACGAAATTCTGCTCGGCAGCGATTGCATTGGTTACCACCGCCTCCGCATCCGCTTGCGTATAACCATCCAGACGCGTGACCAGATATCCACCAAATTGCGCGTGAGTAAATGGCACCGACTTATTGTAGTACCGGTTCATCCATGCCACCGATCCTGTTATGGGGACCTGTACTGCAGTCGGAATGGTTGGATAGTCGATCGCGGCCAGGTAACTATCCACTGACGGCAGGGGGCCTCCCGTGCCTACAGAACCCGTAAGGCCTCCAAGAACGCGTATCGGTATGCCTTTCGTCAGCACGATGAAATTAATGCCGCTGTGGCTAGACAGATAGTTGCTGATAGGAGTTGCAATCTCCGATGTATAGCTGGCCAATGGAATGGTCTCGTTGTTGATGCTCAAAGCTGAGTCCTGACAATTGACCGCGACTACATTGGTGACACCCCGCTCCTGCTCATAGTAGTTCGCTATCGCCGTGGAAGTCGGGCTGTTCGAGTTGTACACCAACAATACCTCGCCGGCGGTTCTGCGTATCGGGCCGGACGGCACCGCATCCTGAACCCCAAGCACGATGACATTGCTATTCTCGGGGAGAGTGACGCTTTTCACGGTCAGACTGCTGGTAACCGGTATGCTATACCCGTAGACATTGCACGTTGTCGAGTCTTGCCCTCCAGTATTCGTTTCGCGATAGGCCATTGTGTCCACGGTCGTCTCGCCCGAATAGCCTTGCGGAGAGCACCAGTCGCTGATGCTCTGCGTCACAGTTGTGTATGTGCCGTTGGTGTAATTGATCTGGAAGGTCTGCGAGGGCTGGCTGCCGTTGACGGCAAAGGCCAGCACATTCAGAGAGCTGAACGATCCGGGCGTTAATGCAACTGTCTGGCCGCTGTAGGCGTTGGGCGCGTTGGATGGACCGTAAGTGAATGTCGTTCCTTTCCAGGTCTTCGAAGCACCCAGCAAGGCTGCGGGCAGAGCGTTTCCACTGCTGTCTGCGCCGCCGGTCGAGAAGCTGGTTCTGTCGGTATAGATCGCGTAGATGTTATACGGCAGTGCCGACTGTACTAATGGCCGGACGGCGTCGATCGGGCTGAGTCGGCTCCCGCAACTGGCAACGTTCGCCACACACAACAACAACACGCCTTGCCATGCGGCAATGGTCAAGCAATCTTTTGTCTTCTTCCTCATGTTCGATTCTTTGTAATTGCTGGTGATGCGGCGGGGACTGCCCGATCTCTTGTACGAGCTTCAT
>Ga0206872_10344_pt1 | contig 12487 bp, 14 predicted proteins | sample Alteio_BWOrgCont_34_FD_152906 | JGI IMG/M metagenome (GOLD analysis project Ga0206872, IMG submission 152906) | Enriched cells from forest soil in Barre Woods Harvard Forest LTER site, Petersham, Massachusetts, United States -... | ecosystem: Environmental > Terrestrial > Soil > Temperate forest >... | reverse complement strand
CTGCTGGAGTAATTGCTCCGCCAGTCGGCCGCCGATTTGTTCGGCGTCCGAGGCCGGGCCCGACCCCTCGGCGGCAATGCGTTGTTGCCCTAGCGGGTCGAGGACCACGCCGCGGATCGCTAGGTTGGCGTCCTGGACCATCGCAGCCGCGCCGATCGGTACCTGACAACCGCCTCCCAGGCCGCGCAGCAGCGCTCTCTCCGCCAAGACTGCTTGGCGCGTCGACGGGTCGTTCAACGGTTCCAGCAGCGACCGCGTAACATCGTCGCCGGCGCGGCACTCCAGGCCCAGCGCCCCCTGCCCTACTGCCGGCAGCATCCATTGAGAGTCGAGGATCGCGGTGACGGTCCCCTGTAGGCCAAGCCGAATCAATCCAGCCTCGGCGAGGATAATGGCGTCCAGTTCTGGTTGCTCCTGCAGCTTTCGCAGTCGTGTTTCGACGTTGCCGCGGATGTCGACCAGACGGAGGTCGGGCCGGCGGTGCAGGATTTGGGCCCGCCGGCGCAGGCTTCCCGTGGCGACCATGGCTCCGCTCGGCAAAGCGTCGAACGATTGGTGGCGGTGCGAAACAAAGGCGTCTCCGGTCGGCCCGCGTGCGGGCACGGCGGCCAGCAGCAGTCCCTCGACGTACGTGGTCGGCAAGTCCTTGAGGCTATGGACCGCGACGTCCACCGAGTTCGCCAGCAGCGCGCGTTGAATCTCCTTCGTGAACAGGCCATCGCCGCCGATTTTCGCCAGGGCCACGTCGCGGATCAGGTCGCCGGTCGTTTCGATCTGAACGATTTCGACATGGCGCGGCCCGGCATGAGGCCGCAGCAGTTCGGCGACGAATCGCGCCTGCCACATGGCCAGAGGACTTCCACGGGTACCAATGCGAAGCGGAGTTGTCATGCTCGGACTGCGTTGATGTTCTTCAGTTGGTTTTGCAAAGCGGCGACGGTGACCGCGCGCTCCGTTGGCCCCGTTTCGAGACGGCGCTTTAGTTCCGGGTCGCGCTCCGCCCGATCCAGTGCTAGCCAAACCGGCTGTAGACGGTCCGGGTCTTCCATGTAGCGCGGAAACAGGTGCCAATGCAAGTGCGGCACTTGATTCCCGAGCAGTTCATAATTGAGCTTGTGCGGTCGAAAGCACTTTTCAATCGCGTGTGCGAGCATACACATTTCGTCAAAATGAGCGCGGCGCGCGGCGTCCGGCAATTGACTTAGTTCCGTCGCATGGCTGTTGGCGATCAGCATGCAATAGCCATGATAGTATTGCCAGGGGCCGAGCACAGCGATGCCGTGGGGGAACCGCCAGACGACGTCGATCTCTGACATGGTGCTCAGTTTTTTGCACAGCACACAATCGGCATCCACCGTTTGACTCCTTCCAGGGATGGCCAAGCTCGTGAGCTGGCTTTCGACGCGCCCGCCCGCATGCTTGTCCCGCTCTTTGCTAAACTACAGAAACGAGTATACCCCGCCTCACCTACAGCCTTCTAGGATCTGCCATGCCGGCCAACACAGCTGAGCTCATACAACGACTGCAATCGATCCTTGGCTGCGATGCTGTGCTCTCCTCTCCGAGCCAGTTGCTGGTGTACGAGTGCGACGGCTTCACGATGGAGAAGAACAAGCCCGACGTCGTCGTCTTCCCCACTTCCACGGAGCAAGTCGTTCAGGTCGTGCAAGTCTGCAATCAGCTGGATGTACCGTTTTTGCCACGTGGCGCGGGGACCAGCCTCGCGGGCGGCTGCTTGCCAGTGGGCGGAGGCGTCGTGCTGTCGCTGGCCCGCATGAAGCGCATCCTGGAAGTCGATTATCGCAATCGCTTTGCAGTGGTCGAGCCGGGTGTCATCAACCTCTGGCTCACCAACCATCTCAAGCCGCAGGGCTACTACTTCGCTCCCGACCCCTCCAGCCAGGGGGCATGTACCATCGGCGGCAATGTGGCTACCAACTCCGGCGGGCCGCACACGCTCAAGTACGGCGTCACCGTCAATCACGTTCTGGGCCTGCAATTTGTATTGCCAGACGGCCGGGTCGTGCAAACCGGCGGCCCGGTGGAGGACAATCCCGGTTACGACCTCACCGGCGTCATGGTCGGGTCGGAGGGAACATTCGGCATCGCCACCAAGGTGTGGGTGCGCATTAGCCGGAGTCCGGAAGCCTACCGCACGCTGCTTGGCGTCTTCGAAACGGTCGATGACGCCACCAATACCATTAGCGACCTGATTGGTGCTGGGATCGTGCCGGCGGCCCTGGAGATGCTCGACCGGCTCATCTTGCAAGCGGTGGAGGAGGCGTTTCACTTTGGATTCCCCCTGGATGCCGGGGCGGTGCTCATCATGGAGGTGGACGGCCTCGAAGCCGGCCTCGATGCCGACGCCGAGCGAATCACCGCAATTGCGAAGGCGAATCATGCCCGCGAAGTCCGTCGGGCGAATACCGAGGCGGAACGGCAACTGTTGTGGAAATCGCGCAAACAGGCGTTTGGCGCGGTTGGTCGGCTGGCACCGAGTTATTGCACTCAAGACGGCGTCGTGCCGCGAACGAAGCTGCCGGCCATTCTGCGCACGATTCAGGCCATTGGCACCAAATATGACTTGCGCATCTGCAATGTGTTCCACGCCGGTGACGGCAACATTCATCCGATCCTGCTCTTCGACGAGCGGGACGCGGACCAGGTACGGCGGGTGCTGGCGGCCAGCCACGAAATCCTGGAGGAATGCGTCCGCGTCGGCGGCAGCGTTACAGGCGAACATGGCATCGGCGTGGAAAAGATCGATTTCATGCCGCTCCTCTTTACTCCCGACGATTTCTCGATGATGATGCGCTTGCGCAGCGCATTCAACCCGGACGGCCGATGCAGTCCCCGCAAGATGTTGCCGACTGCCGGAGCGTGCATCGAACCGAGCAAGGCCGGACGGCGCGCTGCGCTTTGATTGAGGTGCATTTATTCGAACCGTCAGCGGAGAGTCGCCATGTTAGAGATCTTCATCGTCTTTCGGCTATGTCGTGCGTTGGGAAACAAATTGCGAGAGAAGGAACGCAGTCCGTTGGGCTACCAGTTCTTGCTCGTCGCGTCGTGGATCGGGGGCGAGATAATGGGAGCAATCGTCGGATTTGTGGTCGGGTGCCATCGCCAACAACGGCGATGAACCCTCATTGTTGTTTAGCTATGGCGGCGCCCTACTGGGTGCCGCCTGCGGCGCGGGCTTGGTTTTTTTCATTGCACACCAATTGCCATCGCTGGCCATTGAACCCATGCGCGTTGATCCTGACGACGCCTATGGCCCAGGTTGGCGTCGCAGCGACCGCGAGCTGTTGGACCGTTTTGACCAGGAAGGTAATGGGTCAAGCCGCACCAATTCCAAGAAAAAGCGCCGTCCGACCATGGACCTTGATGAAGGTTACGACGAGAAATTCATGCGTCCGCGACGCGAACAGATCGAACCAGACGAACATCGCCCCGACGATGGCATCAAAGACTACCGCGACCGCCTGATCGATTAACCAACCGCAACCGTGCTGGACGGCAGCTTTCGACCTCTCTACGCTGAAGAGAGTGTTAGTCTCCCTCCTGGCTATCCGGCACCCCGTTGTGGAACCGCAAACCTGTACCATCGATGGCTTCGGTCCACTTCCCAGGGTGATGCCTGATACCGTTGGTGAACTGGGCGATTTGGTCCGCAAGACGGCCGACGCCGGCCACGCCGTCTATCCGGTCGGCGGACAGACCGCACTGGGCGTCGGATTCCCGCCGTCAAAGCCGGGCGTGGCCGTGGATCTGCGCGGGTTGTCGACGGTCATCGATTATCCAGCCCGCGATATGACGATCACCGTACAGACCGGAATAACTCTTTCCCAGCTGCGCGAGCTCCTCGCCACGGAAAATCAGCGTCTGCCGGTGGACGTGCCCCTCTCACATCAGGCGACGCTCGGTGGCGCGCTGGCCGTCAATGCGAGCGGTCCCCGCCGCCAGGCATTTGGTACCTGGCGTGACTACGTCATCGGCATCACCACCATCAACGACGAAGGCAAAGAAACCAAGGCGGGCGGCCGCGTCGTCAAAAACGTGGCCGGCTATGACATTTGCAAACTGCACATTGGCGCCCTGGGCACGCTTGGAATCATAAGCCAGGTGACGCTCAAAGTGAGGCCGTTGCCAGAGGAGTGGGCGCTGATTACCCTTGGCTGCGATGCCGATGCCCTGGGGCCTTTGTTGGAAACGGTGCATGCCAGCCGCATTCGGCCGGTGTGCGTCGAGGCCGTCAATCGGCATGGTGCCCAGGCATTGATCCGTGCCGGCGGCGGTCCGTTGCCCGACACCGATTGGGTGCTGGTCATCGGGTTCGAGGACAGCGAAGAAGCCGTCAGCTGGCAGGTGCGCCACTTTCTGCGGGAGGCGCCGGAGCCGTCGATGTCCAGCTTGCAGGTGCTGGCAGGTGCGGCTACCGATTCGCTGTGGCACGCGTTGGTGGACTTGCCGTCGCTGTCTGGCGCGATCGTGTCTTTCAAAGCGAATCTCCTGCCCGACCACGTGGCAGAATTTTGCAAGCTGGCAGCCGGCGCAGATATTCGGATCCAGGCTCACGCCGGCGTCGGTATTGTCTGCGGCCACCTGACCGGTGAATGGACTCTTGAACGGGCACAGCCCTATTTGAAGCAACTCCTACATGCCGCTACCGCGGCCCAGGGGAATCTCGTGTTGACCACCTGTCCGCCGCACTGGAAGCAGACGTTGCCGGTGTGGGGCGCGGAGCGCAACGACCGGTGGCTCATGCGCCAGGTGAAAGAAAAGCTCGACCCCCGAGGGATCTTCAACCCCGGCCGCTTCGTCGCCGGGATTTGACCAGGACGCCGCATGGCCACTACTGCCGATACACCCCGGACTCCTTTGCCATTAACGCCGGCAACCACTCGGCTCGGTCAAAACATTGACTATGAACTGTTCATGGACTGCGTCCATTGTGGTCTCTGCCTCGGGTCGTGTCCGACCTATGTCGAGACCGGCAACGAAAACGACAGCCCGCGTGGGCGAATTTATTTGTGGCGGGCGGTCGCCGACGGTCGCCTGCAGCTCGATGCCGACGTTCGCTATCATCTCGACCTGTGCCTCGAATGCCGCGGGTGCGAGACGGCTTGCCCTTCCGGCGTTCAATACGGTCAAATCATCGGCTCCTACAAGAAAGACCTGGCAACCCTGCTTCCGCCGGCGTCGAGCGCGACGGCTCTGCAACGCTGGATGCTATTCAATCTGACTCCCTACGCGTTCCGGATGCGGCTTGCGCTGGCGCCCATGCGGTTGCTGCAAGGCATTGGACTTGGCAGCGTGATTCGGGGACTTGGGCGATTTCTACCGCGGTCACTCCGATTGATGCAGGAAATCGTGCCGGACTTGGAACCACATTACGGACGATTGCCGGAAGTTTTGGAGCCGATCGGACCGCGGCGGGCCCGGGTCGCCCTCTTTCTCGGCTGCGCGGCCGACGCCTTTTTTCCCAAAACCAATCTGGCGACCGCGCGTGTCTTGCAGCAGAACGGCTGCGAAGTCTGGATTCCACGCACCCAGGTATGCTGTGGCGCTCTGCACTACCACGCGGGACTGGTCGATCCGGCCCGGCGTTTCGCGGAGGCCAACTGCGCATCCTTTGGTGCCAAGTTGGACAACATTGATGCCATCATCAACAACGCCGGCGGCTGCGGCCCGGTGTTGAAGGATTATGGGCATTTGCTGGAAAACTCTTCGGAAGCTGCTCGTGCGGCTGTTTTTGCCAAGAAGGTCCGCGATATCAGCGAATTCCTGGTGGAACTTGGACCGGTCAAGCCGACCCATGCGCTGCCGCTCAAGGCGACCTATCACGACGCCTGCGGTCTGATCCACGCACAAAAGATTCGACAACCCCCGCGCAAGCTGCTGGAAATGATCCCCGGTCTGGAAGTGGTGCCATTGCAAGAGGGCGAACTTTGCTGCGGGGCTGCCGGCAGCTATAACGTCACGCAGCCAGCGATGGCGCACGACCTCGGTGCCCGAAAAGCACAAAACATCCTGGCGACGGGCGCGCAGGCCGTCTTCGCCGGCAACGTCGGCTGTTTGCTGCAAATCGGCAGGCACCTGCGCGAGCAGCGGCCTGACATCTGGGTGGCGCATCCCATCGACGCTTTGTGGGCCAGTTACAGCGGCGAGATGCCTGACCCAAAGCTACGAAGCGCCCTCCTCCCTCGATGAGGTAAGTCATGCGAATTCATGGTATTATCCCGCCGGTTGCGACGCCGATGCAGGCCAACGAAGATATCGACCTGCCGCGGCTGCGCTGGTTTATCGACCATCTCATTTCTTCCGGCGTCCATGGCATTTTTGTGTTGGGGACTAACAGCGAGTTCTACGCTCTCGATGAACGCGAGAAGCAAGAAGTCATCGCCGCCGCGGTTGCCCACGTCAACCACCGCGTGCCCGTCTATGCCGGCACCGGAGCGGAAAGCACCCGCGAAGCGGTGCGGCTGACGAAAATGGCCGAGCGCGAAGGGGCTAATGGCGTCTCCGTTATCACGCCCTATTTCGTCAGCCCGACGCAGCAGGAAATATTCGATCACTACCGCCGCATCGCCGAACAGACGGCGCTTCCGGTCATCCTTTACAACAACCCTGCGACCTGCGGCGGCGTCAAAATCGACGTGGAGACTGTGGCCCGGCTCGCGGAAATTCCGAATGTCCTCGGCGTCAAGGATTCGAGCGGGGACCTGCAAAACACAATTGAAATGATCCGCGTTGTGCCGGAACGATTCTCGGTATTGATGGGCCGCGACACGCTCATCTTCTCCGCACTGCAGTTCGGCGCACGCGGAGCCGTGCCGGCCACCGGCAACATCGCGCCGGCCTTGCTGGCTGAGATCTACGACCGTTTCCAGCGCGGCGACCTCGAAGGATCAAGAGCAGCGCAGTTGCGACTGAACCCGCTGCGACTGGCGTTATCGTTGAGTACGGCACCGGGTGCCGTAAAAGAGGCCCTGCGGCTTGCGGGTCGATCCATTGGGCCTTGCCGCTCGCCCGTGTCGGGTATTGCGCCGGAAAAACTGCCAAAGATGCGCGCCGCACTCATTGCAGCGGGTGTCATTCACCAGCACGACGCGCCAGCAAGTGCGTAGACACCATAGCACGACGCGCCGGCAAGTGCTTTTTTGGCAAGTGCTTTTTTACTTGACCCTCACGCCACGGCTTCTATACAACTCCTTTGGTATTGTTCGTGCAAGTTGGTCCTCGGCTCCGTGTCGAGGTTTCTTTTTGGCCTACATTGTGAAAAAAGTCACAAAGTCGGCCGCCGCGGGCAGTGTGTCATGGACTTCACTCTCTCGACCTACTACCCGGTCTTCCTGTACCTGCTTGTCGTCATCGGCTTCGCGGCGTCGGCGCTCATCGCCACCCACCTCATTGGGCCCCGGAAAAAAACGCCGGTCAAGCAGATGGCGTACGAGTCGGGCATGGACCCGATCGGTGACGCGCGGCAGCGCTTCGACGTGAAGTTCTACCTGATCGCCATTCTGTTCCTCGTCTTCGATGTTGAACTCCTCTTTTTGTATCCGTGGGCCGCATCCTTCACTTCAGGTTCAGTCCTTTCGCCTGAATTTCGGACCATCGGCTTCATCGAAGTAGTGGTGTTCCTGGCCACGGTTGTGGTGGCTTATGTGTACGCCTGGCGCAAGGGGGTGTTCCAATGGCGGTAGGGCCGTCCGATAGCGTCATCGTGACCAAGCTCGACCTCCTCGCCAACTGGGTGCGGAAAAACAGTCTTTGGCCGATGCCGTTTGCCACCGCGTGTTGCGGCATCGAATTGATGGCCACCGGCGCCTCGCGCCACGACATCGCCCGCTTTGGCGCCGAGGCGATGCGATTCTCCCCACGGCAATGCGACCTCATGATCGTTGCCGGCCGCGTGGTCATGAAAATGCTGCCCGTGTTGCAGCGTATCTGGCTACAAATGCCGGAGCCGAAATGGTGCATTTCCATGGGTGCGTGTGCGTCCAGCGGCGGCGTCTTCGACACTTATGCGGTCGTTCAGGGCATTGATCGCTTCATCCCGGTGGACATTTATGTGCCCGGTTGTCCTCCACGGCCGGAACAGCTGTTGCAGTCGGTGATCGATCTACAGGCCGTAATCCAGCGCACCGGTACGATCACGGGGGCTGAGTTTCGGGCGCGTACGCGGTCGGAGGCTCCGCAAACCCTCGCGCTTGATATCACCGGAGCCGACCGGCTAGTAGCGCCGGGCAATTATCAATCGGCGACGCGCTTGCAGAAGTGAGGCCACACCATGACCTACGGAGAAGCAGTGAGTCGCCTCAAAGAACGGTTCGGGGCCGACGCGATCAAGACGACCGAGTTCCGCGATAATCGTCGAATCCACGTCGGAACTGATACTGTGTACGCCGTCCTTGAGTGCCTCAAACGGGACTGCGGTTTCGACATGCTCGCCGAGTTATCGGCGGCCGACTATCTGCATTATCCCAATGCTACCGACCGCTATGGCATCTGGTACGTGCTTGTAAACTGCAACGACGGCGCGCGGATCGTCGTCAAGACATTTGCGAATGACCCCGACCCGGCGGTGCCGTCGGTATACAGCCTGTGGCGCGGCGCCGACTGGATGGAGCGTGAGGTCTACGACATGTATGGCGTTGTCTTCGAGGGCCACCCCGACCTGCGCCGAATTCTGATGCCGGACGAGTTCACCGCCTATCCCATGCGCAAGGACTATCCCATGCGCGGCCGAGGCGAGCGGCACAACTTCCCGATCATCACGCGCGCGGAATCGTGATGCGAACAGAATGCAGAGGGTAAATCATGCCGCTCGTACTAGCTGATGCCCTGGCGCCGCCGGAAGGAGTGGACAAGGACTATCTTTGGACTTTGAATTTCGGTCCCCAGCACCCTGCCACGCATACCACCTTGCGCCTGCTGCTCACGCTGGACGGCGAGACCATCGTCAAAGCGGTGCCTGACATTGGTTACCTCCATAGCGGTTTCGAGAAGCTCGGAGAGCACCTCGACTTTAACCAATATGTGACCATCGTCGACCGGATGAACTATATCTCGCCGGTCGCCAACGAGATTGCCTGGCACCACGCGGCCGAAAAGCTGTTCGGCATCGAAATCACGCCGCGCTGCAAGTATATCCGCACCATTTTCGCCGAGTTGATGCGCATTCACGACCATCTGCTCTGCTGCGGCGCCGCGGCTCTGGACCTGGGTGGCTTCACTGCGTTTCTGTATGCATTCAACCAGCGCGAGAAGATTTACGACATCTCCGAGTGGGCGTCCGGCCAACGGTTTCATCCAAGTTACACACGGCTAGGCGGCCTAATGAAGGACGTTGACGATGAGTGGATTGCCAAAGTCCGCGCCTTCGTCCGCGAGTTTCCCAAGGCCTGGGCCGACGTGGTTCGCCTCCTGAACAAAAACCGCATCTTCATCGAGCGCACCAAGGACATAGGCGTCCTTTCCCGCGAGGACGCGATCGACCTGAGTTGCACGGGACCCATCGCGCGAGCCAGCGGCGTGGTTCGCGACCTCCGCAAGGATGAACCCTATCTCGCCTACAAGGACTTCGATTTCAAGGTCGTGTGCGCAACGGCCGGCGATTGTCTGGCCCGCTACCTCGTGCGCATGGACGAAATGCTCGAAAGCATCAAGATCATCCATCAGGCCATCGAAAACCTGCCCCCGGGCCCCGTCAGTGTGGATATGGACAGCAAGGTTGTGCTGACCAACCAGATGTCGGTATATCGCAGCATCGAGGGGTTGATCCAGCACTTCGAATTGATCATGACCAACCGGAAGTGGCAGGCCCCGGTCGACGAGGTCTATGGAGCCGTCGAATCGCCCAACGGGGAGTTGGGTTTCTACGTCGTCGGCGACGGCACGGGCGTTGCCTATCGCGCTCGCACGCGGCCACCGTCGTTCATTCATTTTGCGATCTTCCCCTACCTGATGGTTGGTCATCAGTTGAGCGACGTGGTGGCGGTGCTCGGCAGCTTGAACATCATTGCGGCGGAGTTGGACCGATGAGCTTTCTCAGCCCCGAATTGCGCCAGCAGATTCTCGACTACTTGCCGCGCTATCCGAGCAAGCAGGCGGTAACGCTGCCAGCGTTGCACCTGGTGCAGGACTCGTTGCGCTGCGTGCCATTGCCGGCCATCCGGGAAATTGCTGAGATCCTCGACTTGAGCCCGGCCGAAGTCCACGACACGATGAGCTTTTACGGCTTCTTTCGCAGCGAAAAAGACGCGCTCGGCAAAAATCGCCTTTGGGTTTGCCGCAGCCTGGCGTGCATGCTGCGTGGCGGCGATGAGCTGCTGGCAGACGTCTGCCAGAAGCTCCACGTTCGGCCTGGCGGCACCAGCAGCGACGGCAAGATCACCGTCGAGTTCGCGGAGTGCATCGGCGTGTGCGAGGGTGCGCCAGCCGTGCTGATCAACGACGAAGCGCGGATGAACGTTACACCGGACAAGGTGGACGGGCTGATTGCGGAGTTGCGTGTGTAATACACCATACTAAACGAGCGGCGGGGTTTATCCCCGCCGGGACAAGCCCGGCGGCTCGTCTTGAGTCTAGAGAGAATCGAACGGTCCATGACATTTCAACCCATACTCCTGGCACGCGTCGGCAAACCGCATAGCCAAACGCTGGATAGCTACCACACGGACGGCGGCTACGGGCCGTTAGCCAAGGCCGTCAAGGAAATGACGCCTGCCCAGGTGGTTGATGCGGTCAAGGCGTCCGGCCTGCGGGGCCGCGGCGGGGCAGGTTTTCCTTGCGGGTTGAAGTGGACGTTCCTGCCCAAGGACCACCCCGGTCCAATCTACATGTGCATCAACGCCGACGAAAGCGAGCCCTGCACGTTTAACAATCGCATTTTGATGGAGGAAGACCCCCATCAGGTGTTGCAGGGAATCATGATTTCCTGCTATGCGACGCGGGCCACCACGGCCTATGTCTACATTCGTTACGAATACGGCCGGGCGTTTCGGATGATGCAGCAGGCCATCGACGAGCTTTACAAGGTTAAGCTGCTAGGCCGGGACATCATGGGCAAGCCGGGGTTCAACCTGGACATCTACATGCACCGCGGTGCCGGGGCCTATATCTGCGGCGAGGAAACGGGCCTGATCGAAAGCCTGGAGGGCAAACGGGCCTGGCCGCGCATCAAGCCCCCCTTTCCCGCCGTCGAAGGGGCGTTTCGCAAGCCAACGGTCGTCAACAACATCGAGACGGTAGCGTGCGTGACGCACATCATCGACCGCGGCGCGGACTGGTTCAAGTCAATGGGCGTCCCGCCCGATCCCAAGAACCCGCGCGATGCCGGCAGTTATGGACCGAAGCTTTATTGCATCAGCGGACACGTCAACAACCCCTGCTGTGTTGAATTGCCCCTGGGTGTGACGGTGCGTGAACTGGTCGACAAGCACGGCGGCGGTGTCTGGAAAGGACGCAAGGCCAAGGGCTGCATCCCCGGCGGTCTGAGTATGGGCCTGATGACCGAGAAGGAATTCGACACGCCCCTGGATTTCAATGGGCCCGGTCGCGTTGGTTGCCTGGGCCTGGGCACCGCCGCGGTGACCATATTTGACGACCAGACCAGCATTGTCGATGTGCTCTATAACACCTGTCAGTTCTTTTCGCACGAGTCCTGCGGCCAGTGTACGCCGTGTCGAGAGGGCACCGGCTGGATGCTCAAGATCCTGGAGCGGATGCGGCGCGGGCAGGGTCGGATGGAGGATTTGCAGATTCTCGAAGAGGTTGCCGACAAGATAGGAATCATACCTGGAACGACAATCTGCGGCCTGGCCGACGGCGCGGGCTGGCCCGTCAAGACGGCGATTCGCAAGTTCCGGCCGGAGTTCGAACAGTATATCCGCACCGGAGAAAAGGCAACGCATTCATTGCAACTGGTCGGCGCCCACTAAAGTCGCGCTGGTGATTGAGGTGATTCATGCTCGGAAAACAAGCGATGCGCGCGATGACGGCAATACTCGCTGCCATTTCACTGGCAGCGTTGCTGGCATGCGCGGGACCATTGCAAAAAGTCCGGCAGGCGGCGCAGCGAGCGAAACAGCAAAACGACCTGAAGCAGATCGGGATCGAATACCTGAACTACGGAGCGACCAACGGCAAATCGCCAGCAACACTCGACGAATTCCTTACGTTTTTCGACAAGTCGCTGGGTCCAAATCCAATTAGCGCCGACTTGAGGTCCGGAAAGTACATCATTTATCTGGACGTCAAACTGAAAAACCTTCCGAAGGGCACTCAGAATACGGTATTGGGTTATGAATCAACCGTGCCCACTGCCGGCGGACCGGTGCTCATGGCGGACGGTAGCGCTCAAGCTATGACGGCCGAGGAATTTAACGCCGCCGCCAAGCCCCCTGCTCCGGCGAAACCAAGCAAACCCTGAATGGACCTCTGGAGTTTCCCATGAAGTGCTGTCGTGTTGCCCTGGCGGTAATGC
>Ga0206872_10342_pt1 | contig 12548 bp, 9 predicted proteins | sample Alteio_BWOrgCont_34_FD_152906 | JGI IMG/M metagenome (GOLD analysis project Ga0206872, IMG submission 152906) | Enriched cells from forest soil in Barre Woods Harvard Forest LTER site, Petersham, Massachusetts, United States -... | ecosystem: Environmental > Terrestrial > Soil > Temperate forest >... | reverse complement strand
AACGAGGATGCGCCCTTCCAATAACAAAGAGGCCAGCCGATGCCGCAAGGCACAAATTACGTGGTCGGGGTTCCCAACGAGATCAAAACGCATGAGTCGCGCGTCGCGCTCATTCCTGTTGGCGTCGAAGAATTGACGCGGATCGGTCACAAGGTTTTGATCCAGGCCGGAGCAGGGCAGGGTAGCGGCATCAGTGACGAGCAGTACGCCAGTAATGGTGCCGAGATCGTTCAAACTGCCGCGGACGTGTGGAATCGGTCGGATCTTATCGTCAAGGTGAAGGAACCACTCGAGATCGAATGGCCTTTGATGCGCCCCGGCCAGATCGTGTTTACCTATTTTCATTTCGCGGCCGACGAGCAGCTAACGCGCGCCGTGATGAAGTCTGGCATAACGGCGATTGCGTATGAAACGATCAAGGACGCGCGCGGCAACTTGCCATTGTTGACACCGATGAGCGAGGTCGCCGGCCGTATGAGCATCCAGGAGGGGGCCAAATTCCTTGAACGCCCGTTCGATGGGCGTGGCATCCTCCTTGGAGGTGTTCCGGGAGTATTGCCCGCGAATGTCGTCATCCTCGGCGGCGGCATTGTGGGGGCCAACGCTGCCAAGGTCGCCGCTGGGCTGGGGGCCAATGTCACCATCCTCGACATCAACCTCGACCGTCTTCGTTACCTCGACGACGTGATGCCACGCAATGTGACCACACTTTACAGCGATCGCCACAATATCCTCGACAGCCTTGGGCGAGCAGACCTCCTTATTGGAGCCGTCCTAATCCCAGGGGCCAAGGCGCCGCACCTGGTGCGTAAGGACGACCTCACCAGGATGCCGCCTCGGGCGGTGATTATCGACGTCGCCATCGATCAGGGTGGTTGCGTCGAGACATCGCGGCCGACGACTCACAGCCATCCGACGTACATGGTGCATGACATCGTGCATTACTGCGTGACGAACATGCCCGGCGCCGTCGGCCGCACCAGCACATATGCCCTGACGAATGTGACCTTGCCTTATGTGCTGCAGCTGGCGAAAAAGGGATACGAAAAAGCCGTTGCCGAAAACGCGGCTTTGAAGGCCGGCGTCAATATCCGGGCGGGCCGCGTCACGAACCCAGCCGTGGCGGAGACATTTGGGATGAATTACGAGCCGGAAGCCTAAGCGACGGTGCTGTTTCAGGATCCGTTGCTTGCGCTTTCCGGCTCGCAACCATTGATGCGACAATGGAAATGTGGGCAGGAGGCTCCGCATGAGCATGCTTCTGGATGCGGCGGCACGTCCAACACTGACTGCAGCAGGGTATTCCTTCTTTGAGCAAATTCGCAAATCCCCAACCGCTGCCAAGCTCCTTCTCGCAGTTTATTGTGGTTTCCTGTTCTTTTACGGCATCAATTCCGGCCCTTTTTATCGCACCGAGGCGTTACGCGCCATCGTGGCCCGCGAGTTCCTTCGTAGCGGCAATTGGGTGGTGCCGAAGCTTTACGGCGAACCGCTCCTGACGAAACCGCCCGTGCACTATGCCGCCATCGCCATCGCAAGTCTACCGGGCGGACAGGTGACGGAATGGTCCGCCCGGTTGCCGTCCGCGCTGGCGGCATGTTTTACGGTTTTCGTCTTTTATTGCTGGTTCGGCCGAACCCTGGGTCAACGGGCGGCCATTCTGGCCGGGTTCATCGTGCCGTCCTCGGTAATGTGGTTCGAGCGCGCGCCCAGTGCCGAGATCGATATGGTCCAACTCGCGTGGATTGTCGGTTCGCTCTATTGTTTTTGGCGCGCGACGGAGGAGGATGGACAAATTGGACCTACACGTCTCTGGTGGGCGCTAGCTTTGATATGCGTGGCCGGGGGAGTGCTGACGAAATGGACGGCGCCTCTCTTTTTCTACGGGACGGTGATCCCCTTTCTTTGGCGGCGTGGCCGGCTCCGCGTGTTGTTCGAGTCCGCTCATATGACCGGTGTCGCCATTTCGGCACTACTTGTTGCGTCATGGGTCGGAGCCGTTGTGTGGCAGGTGGGATGGGGACGCCTTTACGATACGGTTTGCCAGGAGGCTTTGCCCAAATTCATGCCGGGCCAACGCGACCGCGGATATCTGTGGGGCGAGATCGTGCTGCTGCCGATGCGCGTGTTTGGCGGAACTTTGCCGTGGTCCGCCGTTGCGCTGGCGTCATTGTGGCCTGGATTTACCACGAAACTCGAGCACGCAGCGCAAGCAAGTGCTGCTCCCGGGCACTTGCTTGCGCTGCGTGCTCGAGTTTCAGCCGCTCACCCCCAACTCCTCCCCCCCCGAGATCGGGGGGAGAGGGGAGAAGTAGTACACCTCAGCCTATTCTTCCATTGCTGGCTTTGGCCAAACCTGATCTTCTGGTCGCTAGCTCCCAATCATGCGCCCCGGCACAGTTTTCCGTTGGCGCCCGCGATTACGGCATTGGCCGCCCTGGTGCTCATACAACTTCCGCAGCTGCGCGTGGCTTCGTTCAGGTGTCAGACCGCAACCTTAATCGGATTTGTCGTTGCTGGCATCCTCGTTGCGAAAATCGCGTTCGTGGAGGTGATTGTTCCCGACCGAACGCAGACGCGAAAGCCCAGAGAAACAGGCCAAATGCTCGCTCAGTTGGTCCCTCCCGGCGCGACGCTGTACCTGTTTGGCGTCAAAGATGAGGGGGTCATGTTCTACTACGACCGGCCCGTCTGCCGGCTGGCCGACCCAATCCTCTTGCCTCCAAGTGATGAACTGTTGTACTGTATCATCACCGAAAAGGAGTGGCATCAGTGGCGTGACCTGACAAAAGGCGAACCACTACACGAACTTCGCGACGCGCAAGGCGCGCTGCTTTTCTTGGTCCGCATGCCGCCTCCGCTGGCGAGAATTGAAACAAAACACTCGGCACCTTGGCAAACTGTCCGGTATGGCAACCCTTTTTCCACCCGCGAATGGCAAAGTCTTGAGCGTCGGCGAGTTGACGCGCTCGCTCAAGGAGGTCGTGGAAACCGCCTACGCTTGTGTCTGGGTCGAAGGCGAAGTGTCCAACCTGGCACGGCCCAGTTCGGGGCATCAATACCTCACACTCAAGGACGACGAGGCGCCGATCCGGGCCGTGATCTACCGCGCCGTCGCACTGCGCATGCGTTTTGATCTGCGCGACGGCATGCGCATCATTGTCCGCGGCCGGTTGACGCTTTACATGCCCCGCGGCGAATATCAGCTCCTGATCGAAGAGGTCCACCCCAAGGGCATCGGCCCGCTGGAGCTGGCGTTTCGACAGCTAAAGGAAAAGCTATCGGTCAGGGGATATTTCGAGCCGGGGCGCAAAAAGCCGTTACCGCGGATTCCCCGCCGCGTCGTTCTCGTTACCAGCGGGACCGGCTCCGCGGTGCGCGATATGCTGGAAATCCTGTCTCGACGCTGGCCGGCAGTCGAAGTGTGGATTTGCCCGGTGCGCGTGCAGGGCGAAGGTGCGGCTGCCGAAATTGCCGACGCACTGGGCTTCGTCAACCGCCTCCGACCTGCAGACGGTGCGGGTATCGATGTACTCATCCTCGGCCGGGGCGGCGGTAGCCTTGAAGACCTGTGGCCTTTCAATGAAGAATGCGTCGCCCACGCGATCTTCAAGTCGCGCATCCCCGTGGTCACCGGTATCGGCCACGAGGATGATTTGACCATCGCCGACATGGTCGCCGACTGCCGTGCACTTACGCCGAGCGAGGCGGCCGAGCGGATCGTCCCGGATCGCGCCAAGGTTTTGGAGTGGCTTGGCGATCTCGAGGGTCGATTGCTAAGCCTGCTCAATCGTCGCGTCGAACAATTGGGGCTCCGAGTCGACGACCTTGCAAATCGTGGTGTGTTTCGCAATCCGCTGGAGCGAATTCGCACCGAGGAGCGACGGCTCGACGAATTAGTTGACCGAATGAAACGCGCCATCCTAAAGCGCGCAGAGCAAAGCCAACAAAAGCTCGAAAGGCTGGCTGTGCAACTGGATACGCTCAGCCCCTTGAACGTGCTGAATCGGGGCTACAGTTTGACAAACCTGGAAACCAATCGGGAATTGGTCCGATCAAGCGAAAGCGTCCGGATTGGCCAGCGCATTGTGACGCGCCTCCGTCACGGCCAAATCATCAGCCGGGTCGAAGAAACCCGTATTGAAACGGACCCTTCAGCTAACGGGGAGAAAAGTACTCATGTCTGATCAAGACAATACAGCTCCACAGACTTTTGAGGAGTCGCTGGTCGATCTGGAGCGCATGGTCCGCGAGTTGGAGGACGGCCGACTCGGTCTCGAGGAGTCGCTGGCGTGTTACGAACAGGGCGTTGGCCTGGTGCGACGCTGTTACAGCCAGTTACGCACCGCAGAGCAGAAGATTCTGCTTTTGTCCGGCAGCGACGAGGACAACCAGGCTATTCTGCAGCCTTTCAAGCACGAGGCCACCGCCGCCGTACGAGCGCAGCCGCCCCAGCGACCTAGATAATGCCAGCGGAACCTATGCCAAATCGCTGTCTGCTGTCCGGTCAGTTCAATAAACTGGCTGAGTTGGGTGAGTGCTCGAGAGCTCGCAGCCGGTGTCAAAGATTGCCGATTATTCCGCCAAGCACGTGAACTGCGCCATTGCCCGAAATTCACGGTTAATGGTATCATCGGGAATTCGGTTGCCTTAACGAGAGGCCCGCCCGACGATTACGTTCGCCGCGGCGGGGGGAGTGCATTGACGCGACTGACCGACTACCTCGAAACGAAGCGGGCGTTGGTTGAGGGCCATCTGGCGGCAACTCTGCGCCCGGAGCCTGGATTCCCTGCGAGCCTGCTGGAGGCAATGCGTTACAGCCTCCTCGCACCTGGTAAGCGCCTCCGGCCCTTGCTGGTGGTGATGGCAGCCGAGGCCTGCGGTGGACGCGAATGCGAGCCGTGGCCCGGCGCGTGCTCCGTGGAAATGATCCACGCCTACTCGCTCATCCATGACGATTTGCCGGCCATGGACGACGACGATTTGCGCAGAGGGCAACCGACCTGCCACAAGAAGTTCGGCGAAGCCCTGGCAATCTTGGCCGGCGACGCGCTGCAAACCCTGGCGTTCCAGGTGCTGGCTGAAGGCTATTTGGCGGTGACCGCTGCCGCTTGCTGTCGCGTCCTGGCCCGGGCCTCCGGAATGTCCGGCATGGTTGGCGGGCAGGTAGACGACATTGCCTGGGAGTCAGCCACCGATTCGAATGTGGAACGCAATGTGCATTTACTTGAAAACTTGCACGGCCGCAAAACGGGAGCACTCATTCGCGCCGCGTTGCAAATCGGTGTGCACGCGGGACATGCGGGGAAGTCCGAACCGGCTGGCGAATTGCTTGGACGGTTCGACGCTTACGGTCAACACCTTGGGCTATTGTTTCAAATAACGGACGATTTGCTCGATGTAGAAGGTCACTCGGACCAAACAGGCAAGCGCGTGCAAAAGGATGCCGCCCGCGGCAAATTGACCTACCCACAGTTGCTTGGGGTCGCTGGCAGCCGCGACCGGGCCAAGCAGCTTTGTGAGGAAGCCCGAAGCTTGATGCGACCGCTGGGTGATTCGGCTGCCCACCTGGCGGCCCTCGCTAATTATGTCCTGGAACGCGACCGCTAACTCCTTCGCGTTCGTCGCGCTCGCGACGGTGAACGAATTGTCTGAATCATGGAAGCCAGACACCACTGACCGAGGAAACCTGTCATGAATACCCTGCTCCCGCAAATAAAGTCTCCGGTGGACTTGCACGAGCTCAGCGATGCCGAACTGAGCCAACTCTGTCAGGAAGTCCGCGACGAGTTGGTGCGGGTGCTTACCATCCGTCCGACGCACTTCGCCAGTAACCTCGGCGTGGTCGAGTTGGCCGTTGCCCTGCACCTTACCTTCGATTTCCGCCGCGATCGCCTCATCTGGGACACGGGCCACCAGATTTACCCGCACAAACTGATCACTGGTCGTTTCCCTCAGTTCGACACGATTCGTCAGCGCGGCGGCTTGATGGGCTACCCAAACCCGCATGAAAGTCCTTATGACCTCTTCATGACCGGCCATGCCGGTTGCAGCGTTTCGACCGCCCTAGGCTTGAAGGTCGGCGACGACCTCATGGACGGCATCAGTCGCGAGGAATCGGTCGAGGAACGGCATAGCATCGCTGTCATCGGCGACGGAGCATTGCCGTCGGGAATCGTATTTGAGGCCTTGAACAACGCCGGCGGTCTGAAGAAGAATCTGCTTGTCATTCTCAATGACAACGCCATGTCCATCTGCCCGCGCGTCGGTGCCCTGGCCCAATGCCTCGATCAAGCTCGGTTGACGAGCTTTTACCAGGACTCGAAGCGGCAAGTGCGCGACCTGTTGGCCAAGGTCCCCCTCGTGGGCGGCATGGCCACCCAGGCGATCGAGCAAGTCAAAGACGGTCTGAAGGCGATCTTGACTGGCGGTATGCTCTTCGAAGAACTGGGCTTTCGCTACATCGGACCCATCGATGGTCATGACCTGCCGACCCTGCGCCGCTGGCTTCGCGATGTGAAAAACCATAAGGGACCGGTGCTACTGCACGTCCTGACCCAAAAGGGCCATGGCGTGCCCCAAGCGAGCGCCGACCCGGTGACTTATCACACGCCGCCGGTATTCGAGAAGATCGGGCCCGAGCGCACCATCCTTGCATTGAAGCGAGGCGGCGCCAGGGCATATACGGACGTGATGAGCGGGGCGATTTACAATGTGATGCAAGAGGACCCACGCGTCACCGTCATCACGGCGGCGATGTGCCAGGGCAATAAGCTCGAAAAAGTGCGCAGCGAATATCCCGACCGCTTCTTTGACACAGGGATTTGCGAGTCGCACGCGGTCGCCTTCGCCGCCGGATTGGCCAAGTCCGGCATTCGGCCCATCGTCGACATCTACTCGACCTTCTTGCAGCGATCGTTCGACCAGATCTTCCAGGAGGTGGCGCTCCAGAATCTGCCGGTTACGTTCTGCCTGGACCGAGCTGGCGTGACGGGACCCGACGGCCCCACTCACCACGGCGCGTTCGACACGCCTTACATGCGGCTGTTCCCGAACATGGTGGTCATGGCCCCGGGCGACGAACTCGACATCGCGCCCATGCTTCGCTTCGCTCTGGCCGAAAACTCGCCGGTATCCTTGCGTTATCCCAAGGCGAATCTGGAAAAGGTCGACCGCGTTGTAACGCCGGTGGAATTAGGCCAGGCCGAAGTCCACGAATGGGGCGAGGACGTGATGCTGATTGCTTACGGCACGCTGTTCCCGACATGCGTCAAGGCGGCCGATCGTCTGCGCGCCGACGGCCTAAGTGTGGGCGTCATCAATGCACGCTTCGTGAAGCCCCTGGACCGCACGACCCTCTTGAAAGCCGTCGAACAAGTGCCCGTCGTGCTCACAGTGGAAGAGGGCACGCTGGAAGGCGGCTTTGGCAGCGCTCTTCTCGAAGCCGCGAACGCTGCCGGCCTGGACACGCGCGGCATCGTCCGCCTGGGACTGCCCGACCGGTTTGTCGAACATGCGGAACGCGGCGAGTTGCTGGCGTCCCTCGGGCTCGACGTCGACGGTATCTGTATGGCTGCTCGTCGGTCCCCAATGCAGTCCAAAAAGGAGCAAGCAGTTGCGGTCGAGCGAGGCTAATTAGCGGAGCGGCACGTCGTGCGCGGCACTCTTAGCGCCAATGGCGGCATGAGAGCTTCCAGAACCAGCATCCACGAAGAGCAATTCCCGCAAGGAGCTTTCCCATGCGCGTCCTCGTTCTCGGCAATGCCGAACGGCCGGGCGTTCTTGCGGAAAAGGAGCGGCTACTGCCGTTATTGAGCGCACACGCCAAAATTGTCGCCGTGGACCTCCAGCAGGAGCTCCGGCTGAACGACTTGGACGCCGACATTTGCCTGGTGCTGGGCGGTGACGGGGCCATCTTGCGGGCGGCGCGGCAGATGGGTTACCGACAGACGCCGGTGCTGGGCGTCAACCTTGGCAAATTAGGATTTCTCGCGGACCTCGGCCCTGAAGAACTCTGCGCGTACTTCCCCGCGGTCGCCCGCGGTGAATACCGCGTCACCAGCCATCTCATGTTCGAGTGCCAGGTCGATGGACCGGATGCGAAGCCACCGGTTCTTGGCTTGAATGAAGTCGCACTTCAAACCGGGCCGCCATTTAACATCCTCGACCTTGATTTGATTGTCGACGGTGAAACCGTTTCCCACTACCGTTGCGACGGCCTCATAATAAGCACACCGATCGGTTCCACCGCGCACAGTCTGTCGGCGGGTGGACCCATTCTTGGCCAGGGATTGTCGGCGTTTGTCATTACTCCGATTTGCCCCCATACTCTGACCAATCGGCCTTTGGTCGACGGGGCTGACAAGGTTTACACCATCGTCCTAAGAGGGACATGCTGCAACGCCACGCTTATCGTCGACGGTCAAGAGCTCGTCCAACTAGCGGCGGGGCAGCACATTACGGTACGTCGGGCGCCGGTAAGTTTCGGCCTGGTGAAAGTCCACGGGCGCAGCTACTACCAAACGCTGCGCGACAAGCTGCATTGGGGAACGCAACCCAGTTATCGTGACGAACATTCTGCGGACTCCTGACGTAACAGGGGTGACGGCAAACCTTACCCGGCCAGCCCACGGACTCCGACGCGGCGGCAACGGTGCCGACATGGCAAAGGTCTGCAAGAAAGTGACCTACTCGGGGCGTGTGCAAGGCGTCGGCTTTCGCTACACCGCCCGCCAAATTGCCGCCGGCTTTGAAGTTGCGGGCTATGTCCGTAACCAAAGTAACGGCGATGTGGAGCTGGTCGCCGAGGGAGAGCAGGATGCCGTCGCAAGGTTTCTCGACGCCGTCGCAGACCGCATGCGCGAGTACATCCATAACGCCGCAGTCTCCGACGAAACCGCTTGCGGACATGGGCCCTTTGTGATCCGGCACTAGGTTGCCATACTGCTGTTGTCAGCCGACACCAGAATCTGAGAGACACGCCGATGTTATCGTGGTCGTTCTATGGCACCTTCTTGTGCATGTTGCTGGTCCAGTTTGTGGCCTCGATCCCCTGGCTGTTTGCCCTCTTTTTCCGGCGCGACCAAGTTGGGTCCTCCTTCATTCAACGATTGGGGACAGTCGTAATCGTGTGGTTAGCGACCGGGGCGATTGCTGCCGTTTTCGTCGCATTCCAGTCCCGGCAATCCCTAGAGACTTGGGGTTACTTCTTCGCCGGCGTGTTGCAAGTGCAACTTACACTCGACGCCGTGATCCTTGCCATGGCTGGACTGTTGCTCCTGTGGCCCAAGGGTGGGGCAGTTGCGCAGGCGGCATTTCGGGAAGGCGTGCGCCAGCCGATGTTCTGGCTGATCGTGATGTTCGCATTTATCGCCCTGTCCGGCGCGCCAATCGTGCCCTACTTCACGTTCGGCGAAGACTACATCATGACCAAGGAGCTTGGCTACGACTTTATCATGCTCGCGACCGTAGTCTTTGGCGTTCTCGCGGCCACGCTATTCGTTACCGACGAAATCGAAGGGCGAACCGCCATCACGCTCATGAGCAAGCCGATCTCCCGCCGCCAGTTCCTCCTCGGCAAATTCGTTGGCATCATGCTCGCCTCGGCCCTCATGTTCGGCATTCTCGGCTTTTACTTCCAGGACATCCTGCTGTTCAAACACTGGTTCGACAAGGACGACCCCGTCGCCGTGCCGCAGTGGATCGCAGCCGGCCTTGTGAATCTTGCCGCTCCGGCCGATACGACTGATTTCCTTCGCGGCATCGGCATGTGGACGCAGCACATGCTGGATACGCTACCGGGGCTGATTCTCAGCTTCTGCCAGGTCATGGTCCTGGTCGCCTTTGCGGTTTCGTTTGCCACGCGTGTGCCGATGGTCGTGAACCTGGTAGGTGTGTTGACTATTTTCTTCCTCGCACACCTCAGTCCGGTTCTCGTGCAAATTGGTGCGGCAGCCCAAACGCAACAGGATGAATCGGTTACGTCACAGCTTTTCGCATCGACCATTTTGAATTTCGCAGCTCAGGTCTTCAATACGTTGCTGCCCGCCCTGGAATTCTTCCGCATCACGCCTCGACTCGTCGGCGACCAACCGCCCGAGGCCGGCCCGTACATCTTCTACCTCGCCTCAGTGTTCTTTTACGGGATCCTCTACACGACCATCGTCCTCGTTTTCGGCCTCATCCTCTTTGAGGACCGCGACCTCGCTTGACATCGATGCCGCACCTGGCCCCTAGGTGCGTTCATGGGTGCGTCCAAGGGGTGCGTCCGCGCGGGCGGTACGCACTTTAGCACTTGCGCCGGCCCAAATTGGCACTTTAAGCCCCGGATCGGGCGTGCAAACCGCCGCAACTTTGCTAAGATCAGCGTGAGATGGTTCTGGAGCGGCGGGTCGCACCTTTGATTACCTTTTCTTCCCCGCGACCATCGTTGGCCCCCATCCGACCCGTCGAGGAGGCCCCGTGGAAAGAGAAGCCGAACCCAACGCCTTTGCCAAGGCCTGCACCTATCTCAACTACAATGCAGCAGCCAAATGGTCGGCCCTGATTGCGGGCGCAGCGAGTGCCGTTGTCTATGTCCTGCTTCTCGTTGTCCTCATGCTCTTCACCGACTTGATGGTGTCGCGCGGGCGCATTCCGAATTACCACAATCTCACCGGCCAACAGCAAGAACGTTTTGAAGCCCAGTGGAAAGCGATGACGCCTGCCGAGCGCGAGGAGCACCTCCAGCTTGTCGTTCCGGCAGATGAGGCGGCGAAGCTCAAAGACATGCAGTGGGATGAACTGCGCGACAGCCGTCTCTACGTTGACGAAGCCTGGCGATCCCAGGTGGCGGCGATGCTCCAGCAATACCAGATTGGAGGTGAAGACACGCCTGCCGCAATGCTGAAGGACAACAACTACGACGAAATAGACCGCGGTTTTTTGAGCTTGCTTGTTCGCTATGGCGCGAACGGCGACTTTCTCACAGGGGCGCTGGCTGCCATTGCGCGTTGGAACCCGTGGATGTGGAATGCCGGGGATGCCCCGGAAGCCACGATCAAGAGCTACCTGATCGGCCTGCTCATAATTGCTTTTTTCCTCACCCTCCTGGAAACGGGGCTCACCGCCCTTATGCGCGAAATGGCCGCCCGCGCCACGACGGAGGCCGCGACACGGTTACGACGCGGCGTTTATCACCATACGTTTCGGCTGGGGACCCTTGCGTTCCGCGCGCTGGGGCCAACCGAGGCGGTGACCGTGTTTACCAGGCACGTCGAGGCGGTGCATGACGCGCTTTACACAAGGCTCACTGTTTATTTTCGGGAGCCGATCAAGTTCGGTCTGCTGCTGCTTTTCGCCTTCGTCGTTCACCCCTTGTTGGCATTGGCCTTCTTGATCTTTGCTTTCCTTGTCTGGCTCATTGGTGGGCAAGTATCCTCGTACTTCCACCGGACAGCGAAGATCGCGACCAACCAGGCGGGTGAGCGTTTGGCCATCATGCGCGAAAGTTTGATGATCATGCGGCTCGTGAAGTGCTATTTGATGGAGTCATTCAACCAGGCACGGGTCGAACGGCAGTTATCGCAGTACTCCCATATTCAGTTGGTGCGCCTACGTGGGGAGGCCTTGTCGCAGCCGATTCTGGCATTGCTTGGCATGTTGTGCACGTTGAACCTACTGTTTGTCGCAGGGGTCATTGTGCTCAATGGGACCCTGGGGGTGGCCCGAGTGGTGGCACTAACGGCGGCGCTGCTCAGCCTGTATCGGCCAATGCGGACTTGGCTCGATTCACGGCGCTTGCTGCGGCGCGGCGAGGACTCAGCCAGCCAGGTTTTCCGGTTCCTCGAGCGCAAAAGCGATGTTGGCCAAGTTGTCGGCGCGGAATTCTTGGCGCCGCTTGCCAAGCAAATCGAATTCGATAACGTCAGCCTCCGCGAGCCAGGTAGTGACCGCATGCTGCTCCAAGACGTCGCCCTGACTATCTCGGCCGGCCAGCGCATCGGGTTGATTGGCGCGGACGATCTCGAAAAGCACGCATTGGTGTACCTCCTTGCCCGCCTTCTCGATCCGTCGGCCGGTGAAATCCGCATTGATCAGCACAACCTTCGTTGGGTGACGTTGGACTCGCTGCGCATCCAAATGGCCATGGTCTTGCAGCACAATCTGGTTTTCCATGACACGGTGGCCAACAATATCGGCTGTGGCGATTCGGCGTATACACTGCCCAGGATCATCGAAGCGGCCAAGGTCGCCCACGCCCACAACTTCATTCAAAGTCTCCCACAAGGATACGAAACCGCAATCGGGGAGCTGGGCCATTCCCTTACGTTGGATCAGCAGTTTCGTATCGCTTTGGCCCGCGCCATCCTCCGCGACCCGGCGTTGATCATCATCGAAGAGCCCGTGGTGCCACTCGAGGAAGACGTGAAAAGCCTCCTGGACGACACCTTTACGCGCATGCTTCCCGGTAGGACCGCCATCTTCCTCCCGCATCGCATCTCGACCATCCGTTCCTGCGACCGGTTGTACCTGGTTCACAAGGGGCAAATTGTCGCCGGGGGCGTGCA
>Ga0206872_10339_pt1 | contig 12581 bp, 8 predicted proteins | sample Alteio_BWOrgCont_34_FD_152906 | JGI IMG/M metagenome (GOLD analysis project Ga0206872, IMG submission 152906) | Enriched cells from forest soil in Barre Woods Harvard Forest LTER site, Petersham, Massachusetts, United States -... | ecosystem: Environmental > Terrestrial > Soil > Temperate forest >... | reverse complement strand
GGCAACAAGAAGAATGCCGGTGGAGGCGTTGCTGAAAATGGAGTTGCCCAGGATGCTGTTACCGGTGCCTGTATCGACCACGGCTCCGGCCTGGGTATTGAAGCCGATGGTGTTGCCATTGCCGGACGCGCTACCACCAATCTGGTTATTGGAGCTGACGATGGTAATGCCGTTGCCGTGATTGCCGAGGGCCGTCTTTCCAGTTATGTCCGTTCCGATGAGATTGCCCAGGACCTGGGTACCAGTCGATTGGCCGGTCAGTTGAATGCCGCCACCCAGGTTCGCGCTGATCACGTTCTTTTCGTCCACAGCGGTGCCGTTGATGACTGTGCCCTGGGCGTTGCCGCCGACGAAAATGCCGGCGCCCGCGTTGCCGAACGCCCCAGTCCCCAGGACATCGGTGCCGACGAAGTCACTAAAGATCGTGGTGTTCGATGCATTGCCTACGACGGCAATGCCGTTGGCGCCGTTGGAGGAGATCGTGTTGTGAATCGCGACGGAGGGCTGGAGGCCGCCGATGGTGTTGTCATGGGCGTTGCCGTCGATGAGCACGCCGTTGGCACCGTTGGGTATGGGTATGAGCCCGTTGGAATCCATGCCAATGATGGCGTTCATAACCTGTACGCCGGTTGCGTTTCCGGAGATATGAATCCCATTGGCCCCGTTGCCGGAAATGATGGTGGTTTCAATGACGTTGTTGCCGCCCGTGGAGGTAACGAGAAAGCCGTCCAGTTTATTGCCGTCGGCGGTGACGGTGAATGCGGGTATGCCGCAGAAGGTATTGAAGTAAACGCCGCCGCTGGCGGTGCCGGCAATTTCAACACCATTTCTGCCGTTGGCACTGTCGACGTTCCCTAGCGGGATGACGCCGCCAAACTGCATGTTGGCCGACGAATCATCGATCAGCGCGCCGTCGAGGGCGTTGCCCAGCGGGGTGCTGTTATTAGCGCCCATGCCGATAAAGTTGGCCTGAATCGTCGTGTTGTCGGAGCCGGTGACTTCCACGCCGTTGCCGCCGTTGCTGTCGATCACGTTGTAGAAGACGAACGGATCCTGCTGGAAGGTGCAGCCGATTAGTTTGTTGCCTGTTCCAAAGTTAATGTCCACGCCGTCCAGGCCGTTGCCCAGCGCGGCATCGCCCGAGGCAGTGGTACCGATGAAGTTGCCGCTCAACTGGTTCAACGCGGAAAGATGATCGATGAGCACGCCGTCGCCGCTGTTGCCGGAGATGAGATTGCCGTCCGGTGGTATGACAAACACACCATTCGTCGGATCGTTGCCGCCAGTCGCCTCCCCGCCGATCATGTTACTCGCAGAGGAGGCCGTTATCAGGATGCCATCGCCGCCGTTGCCGACCTTGAATGAGCCGGTCACATCCGTGCCGACGTAGTTCATGGCGACCTGGTTGTCGGTCGCCCCGAACAACTCGATGCCGTTGCCGAAGTTGCCGCTGATTACGTTGGACAACTGAAAGCCGACGTTGGCGGTCGCTTGGAACGGAACAGTAGGCGTTACGCCGAGCACGACGGCGACCACCTGGTTGCCGTACACGGAATTGGCACTGGAGACAGTCGTGGAGCCGGGGTTGTTGAGATTCACCCATACGCCGGTCCCGAACGAGCCGTCGGTGTTACGGCGGACGGTGACCCACGAACCTTGAACAGCATTGGTCGTACCGACCTGGAACGAGTCGGCAACGAGTGTGTAGACTCCCTTCTCCACACTGCTGATCCCCTCGAAATGGGTGAAGTAACTGGCTCCGAACGGGTAGTTGAACGAGGCCCAATTGGAGAACCCCCCGGTCGCGGAGTCGTAGTCGACCATGTAACCCTGGCCGATGGCAAGGTTTTGATCTGTAAAGTTGTTGACCGCATTCAAGCTGTAGCCGCCGCAAATCGTGTAGCTCGTGCCGCCGTTGTACCAGATGCCGTAAGCGGTGTTGCTGAGGGCACCCGGAAAGACGATGTCGGTCAGGAATTTGCTCTGCGCGATGGAATAAATGAACGCGTGACCCGCCGGGCTCTGCTGGCTGTCGTAGTTCCCGACGGCCAGGCCACCCATCGTGCTGTGGACGAAATTGTACGCCGCGCCCGGCTCGTTGATCGTGCGGTAGTGGCTGGGATTGGTGAGATCGGCGGTCGTCCCCTGGAAGAGAAAACCGTTCGAATTGACACCGGGAGTCGAGGCGCTGGAGTAACTCCCCACGATCCCGACATTCCCATTAGACTCATTATCGGGACCATAAGCGCTGGTGGTCAAAGCGGTCGGATAGTTGACGGCATAGCTCATGCCCACGCCGGCAATGGTTCCCACAAACAAGAAACCGCCTTCCGTCTGCCCTGGTAAGGGCGCCGCGGTTTGGCCGCTGATGAGGTACTGCCCGGCGGTGTCGGCATTGCGAATGCCCTCAAAAAACTTAACGGGCTGGCCGGCGACGCTGACCAGATTGTCGTTGTAATAGGTCACGCCAGACACGGGATTGGTGTTGCCGATCACGTCGTTGCTGGAATCCTCTAGCTCAATGCCGTTCAGGCTGTTGCCCTGAGCTCCTGTCCCTGTCATATCGGTGCCGATAAAGTTGCCGGCTACGGTGTTGTTTTGGGAAGCGCCGTTGAGGAGCACACCGTTGCCACCGTTACCGGAGATGACGTTGCGCTGCTGGGCCGTGTTGCCGCCAATGGTGTTGTTGTTGGCACCGATCGTCACCAAGATCCCATTGCCGGCATTGCCGCGGATCAGTGTGCCCGTCGAGTCGGTGCCAATGAAATTGCCGATGACCTGGTTTCCCGACGCGTTCGCACCGGTAATCGTGATTCCATTCCCACCGTTACCGGAGACCACGTTTCCGCCCAGGCCTGTCATGGAGTCGACGGCCGTCGTTGAGCCAATGATGTTGCCCGACGTGCCTGAAATGAGAATCCCATCCCCGCCGTTGGCGGCTGCCATGTCCGCAGTGGTGATGCCGATGTAGCTTGACAGAACGGTGTCCTGGCCGTTGGTGTCCAGGCGGATGCCGCTGCCGGAAAAGTTGACGATGTCAAATCCCTTGACCGTGCTCGATCCGCCGCTGATTGTGAGCCCACTGGCGCCCACGCCTGCCGACGCGCCGTCCAGGGTGATGATCGGCTCTCCGTTGTAGCCGTTCGCGGTGGTGGCGTCGATGACGGCGACTTCATTGGCCGCGAGGGCCAGGGCGCCACCGTTCAACGAATTGACGGCAATTGTTCCGCCGATTGTGAAATTGATTAGGTCAGGGGCGACAGCCGTCCCGCTGTGGCTCGCGTTGGCCAGGTTGATGGCGGAACGCAGTGTTCCGGGAGTGTTGGTGTCGGCGAGGCTGTTGACGGTAAACGTCGTGGGTACGCATCGGTCTTCGAGTTGTTCGAGCCATGGCCGAAGCGAGCGACCAAGATGCTTGGCTCGCTCGCTAATTCTTGACGTGCCGATTGCGGGTAACCGAAACCAATTTCTGCGAGAAAACATGTGTAGGTCCTGGATAGGAAATGGGGCCGGCGTTGGCGGCAACCCTTCCGCTTAGTCCTGGCGCGAAGCTCAACCGCATCGGCGGCCGGCTGCTGGTAAGGAAGGAATCCGGGCCTTCAGGCGAGTTTTCTATCGAGGGGCAATCTGATCAGGAGCGATGGCGACGCTCATTACGAAAGATAGGACAGGAATATGGCGATATCAAATACTCGCCGGAGCGAATGATAGGAATGCCGAAAAAAAGAGACGCAGGTGGCTATTTGGCCATAAGTTGCGACGGAGAGGGAAACTTGATGCCTGATCTGAAATGCTTGATGTGGACCATCGGTCACGATATTCGCGTCGCAGCGTTATCGCGGCCGGGCCAAGCCCCGCGTCTTGTTATTTTGGGGCAGCCAGGCCGCTAACCGTTGCATGCCTTCTTCAATCGAAACTTTTGGTTCATATCCCAAATCGCGGCGGGCGGCGCTGATGTCAAACCAGTGTGACGTGGCCAGTTCGCGCGCCACGAAGCGCGTCAGCGGTGGTTCGGCGCGGATGCGACACAATTGGTACCACGTCTCCAGCGTCCAGCCGGCGGCGTAGGCGGCCCAGGCCGGGATGGAGCGCGTCACAGGAGCAACGCCTGCGACTTCCAAGATGCGGTTGATGAAATCCCAGGTTGGCACCGGTTCGCCCTGCGACAGGAAATACGCTCGGCCTGCCACGGCTGCGCCTGGATGCAGGCGATCGGCGGCGAGCAGGTGGGCGTCGGCAGCGTTGTCGATGTAGATGGTGTCGATTTTTTTGAACGCGGAGCCGATGCGGCGCAGCCGGCCGGATCGGGCGCGGGCGATAATGCGGGGGATCAGGTGGTTGTCGCCAGGGCCCCAGATCAGGTGCGGACGCAGGGCGACGGTGGCGACATCGGCTCCGTTCGCGGCGAGCACCAGCTTCTCGGCTGCGGCCTTGGTTTGCGGATAGTACGCATCATAGTGGTCCGGGTACGGCACCGACTCGTCGACGCCCTCCATGTCGCGGCCATTGAAAACGACGCTCGGCGAGCTGGTGTAAACCAGGCGACGAATGCCCAGGCGACGGCATGCCTCCAGCACATTTTGCGTTCCCGTGACGTTGGCACGGTAGTAATCGGCGTAGCTGCCCCACACGCCCGCCTTGGCGGCGACATGGAACACGATGTCGCAACCGGCCGCGGCCTGAAGGACGGCCGCGGGGTCGGCAATGTCGCCGTGGTGCTGGGTGACCGACAGGGCCTCAAGATCGAGATGACTGTTCCGGGACAGGCTGACAACGCGGTCGCCCCGTGCGACCAGGCGACGGACAATTGCCAATCCCAGAAACCCGCCGCCACCGGTCACCAGCGCGTTCATGGCGCTCCCGCCGATAGTTTCGTTGCTGCCCAGGTTGCGAGCTTTTCGCGAAAGATCTTCGCATTGTGGCGGATATCTACCGGGAAGGAAGGGTGGAAAAGAATCGTCTGAATAGCCCGCGTGTGTGGGTGGGCCGCGCCAAGCTGCAACAACTCCGCACGCAGTTGCGCGCCGGATAGCGACGTGCCTTTTTCACGTTCGACGCACAGGACGGGCTTCATGACACCTGCGCGGGGAACGCCAACCAGCGCGGTGCGATACACGGCGGCGTGAGCGTTGAACACGCCCTCACAGGGAATGGTGTAGTAAATGGCCTCCGGCGTGATGACTCGGTGGGCCTTGCGGCCGCAAAACCAGAGACGGCCCTGGGGGTCGAAGTAGCCGAGATCGCCCATGCGGTGATAGACGCCGCCGTGGCCGTCGGCGATCTTGGCCAGCACCGTCGACTGCGGACGGTTGAAATAGGAGGTAGTCACGCCCGTGCCGGCCACGGTAATCTCGCCGATTTCGCCCGGCGAGACCTCGAGTTCGTCTTGCCACTGGGCGATGGGTTCGTCAGTGGTGCGGATGATTTTTGCAAGCATACCCGGTACCGGCCGGCCGACGCAGACGCCGCCGCCCTGCGCGGTGCGCTGGGCCGTTTCACCCAGGATTTCGGCGCTGCCGATCGAGCTGACGGGAAGCGCTTCGGTTGCACCATAGGGCGTGTGGACCTGCACACCGTCGTTCAGCAAGCTGCAGAAGCGCGCGATGGCCGACGCGGGGACTGGAGCGCCGGCGGAGATGACGCGCCGCAGTGTCGGCAGCTTGACGCCGTGGGCTTCGCCGTAACGGCCGACGCGCTGGATCAGGGCCGGCGAGCCGAAGAGGTTGGTCACGCCGAAATGATGAATCGCCGCGATGATGCGCTGGGGATTGACGTGGGCGGGGCGCGTGGGGTCCATTTGCGGGATGACGGCAGTTATTCCCAGGGCGGGAGCGAACAGGCCGAACAAAGGGAAGGTTGGCAGGTCAATCTCGCCGGGTTCGATGTGGTACAGACCGCGAAGCATCTCGAGCTGATTGGCAAAAATGCTGTGTGTCGCGACGACACCCTTGGCGACGCCCGTGCTGCCGCTGGTGAAAAGGATCGCGGCCTGGTCGGCGGCTGCTGTCTCGGCCATGCGGTAGGGCTCTTTCATTCGCGCCCCGCGGCGCACCTGCTCGAGAGTGACGCCCTCCCAACCCATGCGGTAGCCGACGGTGACACATAGCTTGATGCTGGACCGTGCCCAACCCAGCAACACGCGGCCAAGGTGCGCCTTGGGCACCCCAATGAACGCGACCGGATCGGCTTCCTTGAGGCAGACGCCGAGGTTCTTGACACCCATGCCGGGATCGATGAGGACGATCACGGCGCCGAGTTTGAAAAGGGCAAAGGTGAGGGCGTAAAATTCCAGACTCGGTGGCACCATCAGGACCGTGCGCATGCCGCGTCGGAGTCCAATCTTTTCCAAACCGAGGGCGAGGCGATCGGTTTCGCGATGGAGTTCCTGAAACGTAAAGTGGCGGTAAGGGAGTCGGCCCTGGTGGAGCATGCCGATGGGCTGCACGATGGCGAGCGTCTGCGGCTGCCGGTGGGCCATCCGTGGTACGTGGTGAGCAATGTTGTCCATGAAGGCGTTTTATTGCCTGGGTAGGAATTAGCTCGAAAATGTCGTTGGCTGCTACGGCGCATTGCGTTGCGCCTATAGTCCCGATGTGTGAGGAAAGGAGCCATCCATGTCGATTGCTGACATGATCCCTGCAGTTCGGGAGTTGTCTCGGAGCGAAAAATTCCAGCTTGCGCGGATGTTGCTTGAAGACCTTGCAAGCGAAGAACTACCTGAGACGTTTAAGGAAGGACACATTTACCCGATCTACACGCCCGAATACGCACCCAATGCCGCAGCCCAACTGGCCAAACTCCTCAAAGAGGAAGGGGCTCGCTAATAGCAGTTTCAATATTACGACAAACTCGGGTGGTGTGAGGGGAACCAGTGAAGCGAATGGCGAATGACGGGTAATAGCGAGGCGAACGAGCGAACGGCAGGTTTCACCACCCGACCCATTTTAGCGCCGTGTCCAGCCAGGGCGGGCGGGTGGAGGACGCTGAAGTCACTTCCCAATCAATTACCTTTTCTTTTTCGTAAACAACGGCAATCTTTTGTCGTCTGCCGATCCAATCTGGACCATAGTCACGGTATTCAATGCGTCTTGATATCGGGTTTGTGCTTGCTGAGGAGTCCCACTCCCCTATTGCTTGCTCCACGTCTCGCCAGTTCATCCCCACTCGCAACGGCGGCTTATATGGACGCACGCTCCACGCAACAAGCGGCGGCCCCACGATGGCCAACGCCACCGCTACCAGCCCGAAACCTACGGTAATTTTCTTTCGAATCGTTGTCACTCATCCACTTCCTGTTGGCGAACAAACGACCAGCGAAAAACCGAACGCTGTCGAGCCGAATAGCGAACGCCAGGTTTCACCACCCGATCCACTTGAGCGCCTTGTCGAGGCAAGGCGGGCGGGTGCGGGGGAGTTGGATGACTTCCCATTTCGCAACACGGTCGCCGGGGCCGTACCAAACCAACACGTTCGTATTGTTGCCAAGCCAACCTGGCTCGCCTTCGTGAAGCTTGCCAAAGCGGATTGGTGCGCGACTCCACTCTTCAGACGGCAAGGCAGCCGAAGAAGCCGGCATCGAAATCTAGGTCGAAGTGCATGGCACCGAAACGGCGCACCCACTGTAATATATGAAAACCATCATGGGGGTGGGGGGCTGCTCGTTGCACAATAAAACAGTAAGTAGGGCCGGCTCTCCGAGGACCGACTCCACGTCGTTACGTGTCATCCCTACCCGCAACGGCGGCTCATATGGACGCACGCTCAACGCAACAAACGGCGGTCCGACGATGGCAAGCACGACCGCAACCAGCCCGACGCCGACAGCGATTTTCTTTCGCATCGTAGTCACTCCTTCCCCAAAAGCAAATCCAAGACCAAGCAGCCTCGCACATGCTCACTGGGTTGGCGGCAGTGATCGAGGATGTCCTTGTTGTCGCACCCGCTCCTTCCACGGCGTCGGCGAGGATGGGCAGGCGGTCGAAGGCTCGCTCGTCGTAAATCGCTTGGGCGGTCTTGGGGATCATGCCATCGTTCTCGGTAAGCGAAGTGGGGTTTAATGCGGAAGAGCGAAAGGGGTCTGGAATGATGTCCCGCAATATCCCGGCCTTCGGGATCAACCGATCATTAGATGCCAAAAAGACTGCGTGCAATGTCATTTGCTCTTTCGATCAATGTAGCGGGCGGCTCAGAATGAAGGGAGGGGTCAATCCATTTCTTGTTCACCGTTCCTTTGCTACCAAATTGCACCGTAATCTGACAATCGTCGTACCACCAACAATCGACATGCGATCCGTCGGTTTCGATAGCCGATACTATTGTCGACAAATGCGCCAAGCCGGCATAATTCCCGGGAGGACCTCCCAAAACGGCTTCCACTTGTTGTTGGGACATCCCCGTTTTAATGTCTATGTACTTGGTTTGACTAGGAGTGAACCCATTTGTTGATTGCGATTGGCAGCTAAAGACTACTATTGGAATAACAAAGAACGAAATGCTAACAGAAACCAATAACAATAAACTGACCCAGACATGCCAGGCTCGTTTGTTTCGCTGCATATTTTTACCTATTCAAGTGCTCAACACCCCCAACGGCGTCGCAGATGACACCACCCGCACCCACCTGGAAGAACGGGGCACCCATTGGGGCACCATTCAACTTGCTTTTCACCTACTTGGCGAGTATCTTTTGACTAGCCCCACCCTTGCTGATGCTCGCAAGGATGGGGCTAAAAGGACTGAAAAACAAGCAATCCTGCGTTACCTCACGGCTCGCTAACCTGCATCGACGCGGTCAGGGCCTTGGCGATGCGCTCCTGGCATTCCTCCAGGTGGGCGCGGGTCGTGTCATCTGCCACGCCGTTGGGGGCGTTGAGCACCGTTTCGATGCGCTTGCCGATCTGGCGCAAGTGCATGCGGGCCAGGCTGCGGGCGTCGGCGGGGGCGCCGTTGGCACGCAGGACCATCGAGATCACGTCCTTCAGGTATTCTCGCTGCAAATTGCGGCACGTGATCGAGGATGAATAGGCGGGCGGCGGATCTTTCGCTTCCTTGGATTCCAGTGTCCAGATGCCGTCCGTCAGGCTGCGGAAAACTTCAGCTACCGTCAGCGGCTTGTCGTCCTTGTCGGCCTGCAGGGCATTGTTCTGAATGCGCGACAGCACGTCCGGATCCAGGAGCTGCATCAGGGCCACGCGCTGCACGGCGAGGATGCGTTCCTGCACCGGGTACTCCACCGACTGCATGACCGCGAAGTCGTTGCCCCAGTGCGACCAGCGGTTGGCCGCCAGCCGACGGAGCAATTCCGGCGAGAACTTGAACGGCTTGTCACTTAGGATGTGCTCCTGCAGGAAGGCCAGGGCCTCGCGTTGCTTCGCGCCCTTGACCGGCACGAGCGGGTCACGGCCGTTGGGGTCGTCGCGGTGGTCGCGGTTCATGTGCTCGCCGCCGACGAAGTTGGCCACCAGGTTGGCGCCGTTGCCGTATTGCTGCATCAACACGCTGAAGGCCACGCGCGTCCGCTGGTAACCTTCACCCTTTTCCACCACGCGCTCGGGCAGGTTCTTGAGCAGTTCCTCGGCCAGGAGAATGCGGTCCTGCGCGAACTTGGCTGGGTCGCTGCCCAGGTCCCACACGTTGATCAATGGGTCGGAGCCGGCCATCATGTCCTCGTCGGTGCCGTAATCGAGGCCGGCCTGGGCGCCCTTCTTCGCGATTTCCTGCAGCTTTTCGAGCTCGCCCTCGGTGCCGCCGGACAGCGGCTTGTACGCGTACTCGATCGCCCAGTAGTCGTAGGGCCCGATCGTGGTCGTGTAGTAGTCGCCTTGCTTGATGCCCTTGGGAGCCAAGTTGACGGGGTTATAGTCCATCACCGAGCCGACGAGTCCCTGCTTGCGCGTGATGGCGGTGTTGTGCAAATCTTCGTTTTTGAGCATCGTGCTGGCCTTGAAGTTGTGCCGGAGGCCGAGCGTGTGGCCCACCTCGTGCATCACCGTTTCCTTGATGGCCTGGTTGATCAATTCCTCCGGGACCTTTTCGCCGGCCTTCATCACGCCCTGGGCGGCCATTGCCATCGCGGCCATGCCGAGTTCGTAACGCATCTGGGAGCTGCACTGGCAAAGGCCCTGACGTGCGGCCAGGAGTCGGGCCCGCAGCTGGGCGGGGTCGGCCTTGCGGGGCACGTCGTTCCAGCCATTCTTTTCAAGGTCCGGCGCAGCCGCGGGGGCCAGCGGATCTACCAGGCCCATGCCGAGCTTGGCTGCCTGGATATAGCTGGCGGGCTCGCTCGTGCCGCCGTACACTCCCTGCTCTTGCCGCCAATAGCGGACCATGCTGGCATCGAAGATGATGTCGGCGTCGATGATCTCCCCGGTGAGCGGGTTGGCCCGAGACGGTCCCATGGCAAAGCCCTGGTCGGTCGTGATCCAGCGGAAGGTGTTGTAGTTGACGTCCTCGGGGTCGAAATCCTCGTTCTCCTGCTGCCGGACTTCGATGGCGTCGCGGAAGCCGACCTTCTCGAATGCCTTGTTCCATTCCAGGATGCCCTCGCGGACGGCGGCGCGGTATTCGTCGGGCACGGTTTTTTCGATCCAGAAAACGATCTTCTTTTTCGGGGCCGACAGCTTGTCGGGGTGCTTGGGGTCGATCGGCTCGGCCCGTTCCAGGCGCCAGCGATTGACATAGCGCAGGAACGCGGTGTCCTGGTTGTCGGAGCTGAAGTCCTTGACCGCCGTGAGGAAGTAACCGACACGGTCGTCCGCCAACCGCGGCTGGTAACCGCTTTCGGGCAACTGGCATAGACCGTAGTGGATGACAACGGTGTTGCCGCGCGGGTCGATGACACCGGGATTGGTGGCGCCGAACATGCCGCGGCGGCCGCCCCCGCCGCCGTAGGTTGCGGATACTTCAATTTCGATGTTGCGCGGGAAGGCCTTGACCTTGTTCCAGTTGCTGCGGCTGGCGTCGAAATTGCCGAGGTTGAGGCCGGCAAAGTCGGACATGAAGATGTCGTTGAAATTGAGCAGAATCGACTGCTTGGCCGGATGGATGCTCTGAATCCGCAGCGACAGCAGCACGGAGTCGGTGTAGGTGGTTTCGACGGCCTTGGCAGTGGGTGAGCCGGCCTTGGCGGTGAAGTGGACGTTACGGCGAACCAGATGGACGTGATCGCCGACGCGTTTGAAGATCAGGACCCATTGCTCGTCGAAGTTGAGCGTGTAGCCGCCCAGCGACGCGCCGCGGGCGACGGCGATGGGGCACAGGAAGGGGTGATTAAGCTGGTCGGGCCGCAGCTCGGCGTAGAGCTTGTCATCCTTCTGATAGAGCTTGAAGAGGCCGTCGTATTCCTTGGCACCCTTGACGACCTTGTCGAAGTCCTCGAATTTCTTCTCGGGCGGGTCGGACTTGGCATCCTGCCCCTGAGAAATCGGCGCCCCACCAACGAAAACCAGCAAGGCGGCAAGGGGCAGAAAGCGGAACAGACTACGAGTCATGGTGTGTCCTCGAAACGGGAGAGGCGACGGATTGGCTGGCAAGGGTCCAAAGTAGATACAGCGTAGCGGTCGTGAAGAACGGCGGCAAGAGTAAGGGGGGCGGGATGGGGGTGTTTTAGTGGGTCTCCGGCGGTACAAAGTGACAATTGAACTCGGTGATGCGGGTCCCTCCCGGCGGGGATAAACCTCGCCGCTCGTTCATTCTTTGCGAACCCCCTTAGCAACGTGAAGGCTTTATGAATATTACCCATTCTGCCCAGGATGCCTGGGTTTTGGTCTGCCCATTGCTTGCTTCGCCTGTAGGTTAGCCAAGGGCACAAAGGGCATTTCCAACCTCATAATCACCCACGGATATGCGGAGAATCTCATGATTCGATGGTCGCGGAAGCGGGAGCAAGCCAAAAATCGTGGTCAAAAAAAGGCCGGGCTGGCGCTCGAACTCTTGGAAGATCGGACGGTGCCGACGGTTCCGGGGCTGACGGTGGCCGCCGGCTATGACGTTACCCCCTTCGCCGTGAGCCCCAGCGGCACCTCCCAGCCCGATTCCATCGCGGTAGACGCCTCCAATATCTACGTCGGCTACCAAAACGGCGTGGCCAAGGACGGTTCCGACGGGAAGTCCAGCACGATAGTTCAGTACAACATTGCCGGCGGCGTGGTCCAAACCTTCAGCGTGCTCGGACACAACGACGGCTTGAAAGTCGATCCCACCACCCACCTGCTGTGGGCTCTCCAAAACGAGGACGCCAATCCCAACCTGGCCGTCATCAACACCACGACCAAGGCCATCACCCTCTACACCTTTGACACGCCGCTTGCGGGTGGGGGCTTCGACGATATCACGTTTGTCGGCGGCAAGGTGTTTCTCAGCGAGTCCAACCCGGCCAACAACCCCAACAATCAACCTGCAGTGGTCCAGGTCACGCTCAGCGGCACCAAGGCTACGGTGACCACGGTCCTGTTGGGCAATGCCACCGCCACCAACGCGGTTCACGGGGTTGTCGGTCACACTGAACTTGCAAGATCCCGATTCCATGACGTCTGACCCGGTCGGCGACCTGGTGCTTACCAGCCAGGCCGACAATGAGTTGA
>Ga0206872_10281_pt3 | contig 12581 bp, 16 predicted proteins | sample Alteio_BWOrgCont_34_FD_152906 | JGI IMG/M metagenome (GOLD analysis project Ga0206872, IMG submission 152906) | Enriched cells from forest soil in Barre Woods Harvard Forest LTER site, Petersham, Massachusetts, United States -... | ecosystem: Environmental > Terrestrial > Soil > Temperate forest >... | reverse complement strand
GCATTGGAATTGAACGGTACCCGGCCAGCCGAGGCCGTTGCTGGCTTGCTGATAACCGCTGTCCGCTTGCGCATACAGGCAAATCTCTTTGATTTGCTGGGCGATGGACATGAGGTTGGTGGCGGTGGTGTTTTGCACGGTGTCGCCGGAGCCGGTCAACGTGGTGAGACCGAGGCCGAGAATCACGTTGGACTGGTAATCGGCGATTTGCTTGACACCGTTCCAGTTAAGCATGAGGAAGATGAGGCGCTCGAAGAAAAACTGGTAGGGCCCGGCGAATTTGTAGTGGAAGGCTTCCGCGCCGGGATCGCCCACTCGGTCGTTGTCCACGCAGTAGCCCCAGAACCATTGCGCGCCCCCTGAGTAACTCAAGTTGGGAGTGAGGAGTGCAGAGTTCGGAAGAGTAGGATTGTTTGGGTTTGGCGCTGAGGCGATGCGGTTGATGTGGACGATGATATTTGCGCCATACGGGAAAATGTCCGAGCCATCCATCGGCGTGGGGATGGTGAAGGTGAAATCATCGCCGGCCTGGTTCTGCGCCGTGCGCGACCAGGTGGAAATGCCCCAATCTGCCAGGGATTTTTCCGTGCCATTGTAAGTGAGGGTGGTGTAGGTCATCGGACGTTCGCGCTGCTGTGGACAATTTGTTCGACGTTATCGAGACGCTGCTTGAGAGCGGAATAGTTGGTAAGCGCCGGATGATTGGCCACCGCCTCAAGCAGTGTGACGGCTTGGTCCAACAACTGCGGCAATTCTTCCGCATTTTGGGACTGGTTGCTGATGCGACTTTGCGCAGCGTCAAATCTATTTTGAAAATCGCGCCCGGCTCCAAGTGGTCCGGAGCGTCCGGCGTTTCCGGCCTGTTCTTCCGGCGGGTTGACTGGCCCCGGCGCGGACGGAGGCTGTTCCGTCGGGCCGTCCTCTGCCGGCGGTTCAGTGGGCGCGGCGGTTTTTTCCGCATCGGGCGCGTCCTTTTGGGATGGGGCGAGTGGCGGAGAGTGAGCGTCCGCTTTTTCGCGGTGAGCCGAAATTTGTTTTGTGGCTGGCTGCTCAAGTTTCTTCCCGGTAACGGTTGATTCTGCCACCGCCGGTCGGTTGCTTTTGACATCGGTGGGTTCCTTCGCATGGGCAGCGAAGATGGGAAACCTGGCCTTGACCTTCGCGGGTTTCGGCGGCTCGGCGGCGGGTTCGTAATCTACATGACTGATGGGCATAGATCAGTAGGCGGTATCGCCCAGGCTGAGGGTTCGCGCGCCGCCCACCGTATCAATTTCCAAATTATAATAATGGCCACTGACCGGATCATAGAGTTGCGGGACGATGTTGCCCGCGACGGTGTAGAACCGAAAATAGCCGGGCGGCGGTGCGCTGGCGGCGCTGATCGGGCCGTCTTTGACGGTGACCGGGCCGTCGAGGAGGGTGATGAGTTTTGCCGGAGTGTCGGTGGTTTGGGCGAGAATGCGCAGCCAATAATTGACAGTGGCCTGCCCGTTCAAACTGACGGCGGTCTGGCTGTTGGGAAAAACAAAGGCAGCGTGGTAAAATGGGCTGGTGTTGTTGCTCCACTGCGACTGGGTCAAGCCAAGGTTCATGTTCGCCGCGAGCACCGTTGCGCTCATCATGGGTGGGTTGGCATCGGTCTCGCTTTGAAAAATCTGGCAGGTAACGGAGGCGACGTTGCCCAAGCTGGTGAGGAGCGCGCCGCTCTGGCCGATGCCGATGTCGATTTCAATATCGTCGCCACGATAGAACATCGCTCCCTGCGAGGTGTTGAGGTCAATGACATTGCTGCGGGCGGCAAGGTCGCAAAATAAACGAATGGAAAGCGGGGAGAGACTCATAAGAATTACGGTGTTGTTTGCCATGGGCCGTTGCCGGCGACGGTGTATTGAAAATCACAACTCAGGCCGATTTGCCGGACGCAGGCCACCGACTCGACCACGGCGGCGGGCAGGTAGCGCATGACCAGGCCGGTGGCGCTTTGGCTGGTCAGGGTGATCTCGCCCGCCGTGGGCACGCTGTCGGGATGAAAGGCGATGAAGGCGACACAAGCCTCCAGGGTCTGGAAGGACCGCTGCACGGTGAAGGCGAAGCGGTTTTCCAAATTGACGCGCGGGATGTTCAGCAAATAGGCGGCGCGGAAGAGCGGGCTGTTTTGCACCCGGCGTTTTTGTTTATTGACAAAACCTTCCTTGATCTGGCCGCCCGCGCCGCCGCTGAAATTCGTGCCCGTGACGAGGCTGACCGTGTCGTCGCCGAGCACGAAGGGGGTCGCGCCAGTGGGTGTGAGGGTGATTTTCACCGGTCAGGCCAGGGTTAGGGGAACGGCCGGCGTGCCGCTGCTTAAATCCGCCGTGCTGACAAAGCCGATTTCACCCTGGCGCAACGGCTTGGAGCCGAACTGGAAGCCGGCGGTTTTGAGGGCGGCATTGCCGAGGGTGACGCTGATGTTGCTGGCCCCGGTGATGGCGAGGGACGGAAAGGAAGCGCCACCATTGGCCGCCTTGGCGAGTTGGCTGAGCCGCGTGCCGGGCGTGGCGTTGGCGCCTTGCAAACCGAGGGCGGTGAGAAGGGCGGTCATGGTGGCGTCGGCCGGCTTGCATTTGGCCAGGGCGCGGTAGCTCAGCAGGCGGAAGGCGCGGGTGCGGCCCTGGATCGGCACGGGCGACCACTCCAATTCATGCGAGATGGTCCATGTTTCCTGCGCTTGAAAACTGGTCAGGCCGGTAACTGATCCAAAGACGGCGGTATATTCTTGTTGGCCAATCAGGGCTGTGCCCGGCACGGACGGATAAGCAAAGGTGTAACTGCCACCAGCGGCGTTGTAGGTGTAGTAAGCGGCGGAATTTGTCGGGCCCAGGCCGGATTGGATCAGACCCCAGATTTCCATCGGGCCAAGGATCACTTTTTCCACGCCGAGAATGAGGTCGGACATTTTGCCGACCATGGCATTGTTAAGAACGAATTGATCGCCGTTGATGGAGTTGATGCTGGCCGCGACGTTGCCGCCGCCATAAAAAGTCCCGGCTGCGGGAACCGTCCCGGTATAAGGGAACAGCGTCGAAATTGCGGCCGTGTCGTAATAACGCGGCGTGCCGCTGAATTTAACCAGCAAATCGGTCGGGATCTCGTCGAACTTCCCGTAAAGCGCGGAAGACAGGACGGCGGTCGTGGGGACCATTTCGAGCGAGCAATCGGATTCGAACTGGATGTTTTTGGAATTCATGGCGACGAAGGCCGCGCCACCGGAAAGATTGGCTACTGTGACTGACATAATTTTATTTTTTGTTTTTAGGTGATTGTGGCCATGCCTGTGGAACTGCCGAGTTTGCCGCTGGCGTAGGCGGCCCAGCGGATGACCGTCCCGCTGGTAACGGAAAAGGGCGCGCTGTAAACCGTGGCGGTGCCATTGCCCGGCCCTGGAAAAGAGTCGTCGGTCGTGGTGTAGAGGGTGGCATCCGGATCGCTGGCCGGCGGCGCAAAAGTCAGCACCAGGCCGCTCTCGGTCGGCGGCAGCGGACAGCCGGTGCGCAAGGGGGGCGTCAAGTTGAAAGTCGCCTGCAGCACAACGTCGTAGGCGACCAGGTCGGGAAATTTGTCGTTGGGCACGATGGCTTCCGGAGCGGGATACAAGGCCTGGCAAATTCCGCCCAGGTAAAATTGATGGAGGGTTTGGAGAATTTCCACCGCGATTTGTTCGGCGGTCAGGTTGACGCCGCCGGTGGCGAGGTTGATGGTGGGATTTTCTTTGACGATCAAACGTTGTTCGAGCGTGACCACCGGGCCGGGCGCATTGACCAGGTTGGTTTTGATCATGGGCATCAAAACTTCGATGGTGGCACCGGGCAGTTTTCCGCTCTGGCCGGGGTCGAAGGTGGCGGAGGAAAGGACCTCGTCAATCTCGCTTTGAAACCGTTCCCGGCGGATCTGGAACAGCGAAATGGTTGCGAAATACGGCTCACTGGCCAGTTTGTCAAATACATCCGGCTGGATTTGTTCAATTTGCGGGTTCATATTCCACGTTCCTCGTCCCAGCCGAATTGACGGCGCGCTTTTTCAAAATGCGGCGCGGGCGCGCTCGTCACCTCGGTCGTCGGGTTGTCCGGGGCGGAAACGGCCACGCTGCCTTCGGCCACCTCCTCCAATTTCCGCAGGGCCAGGTCGTGGTCCGCCTTTTTGTCCTCGGCGATGGCTTTTTTGCGCAGGCGGTTGGCGGCGCGGTAAATAATGATGTCAATGGCGGCGTTCTTTAATTCCTGGGGCAAAGTGCCGGTCGGGCCCAGGGTGTTGCGCCGCCGCACGTAGCCGCGGACTTCGGCGGTGACGTCGGGCATCAATGTGTCAAGAGGATTGTCCTGGCCGGAGGCCAGCGCGGTGTTGAGGGCGGCTGTCAACTCGGGGTTGTTGATCGAGGCCAGGACATCGTCCTGCGTAATTGTGATCCAGGTATCCATAAAAATGCTAAGGCTGAACTGCTTGGGCGGCGTGGCCGGGAGGGGCAACCACGCCGCCCCATCTGCGCAGTCCGGGGCTTATTTAGTAACTGCCCGGTACGATGTTGCCGAAGGACACGGTCAGGTTGCCCAGCGCGACGCCGTTGGTCGCGACGTTGGCGTTTTGGATGCTGTAGGGCGTGACGAAGAGCGCGTTGTTGATCAGCGCGCTGGAGTAGTTGGTGAACACGGTGCAACTATTGGTGCCGTTGGCCACGTTGGTGTTTTGCAGAAAACCCGTCGTCTGCCAATTGGTGCCGTCGAGGCTGACGGCCCAATTGACGCTGAAGCCGAGGGTGGTGGCGGCATTGGTGCCATTGTAGGTCATGGCGCTGGCAAATCCCTGCCCCTGCCGGAGGCTGATGACATTGGTGGTGGGGATTTGCGAACCGGCGACAAACAGGTTTGTCGTGGTGTTGCCGGGGATGCTGGCCGGCAGGTTAGTAAGCACGATGATCGTGGTGGGAGTGACTTGGGAAAAGGCTGAAGGCTGAAGGCTGAAGGCTAAAGTGCCGACAGCCAGGCCCGCGCCGAGTTTGCGAAGGAATTTTTTCAATGGGTTCATAGTCTTTGTTTTTTCGATTAGGATTAAGATTACGATTAGGACAATTGCAGCCGGACCATCGCCACCTGGCTGGTTTGTTCGATGTCTTCCGACCAGTCCACAATGTGGCCGCCGTAGAGGCCGTTGGGTGCCATGTAACTGCGCACGCCCTGGACGTTGCTCTGGCCGGCCACGAAACATTTGAACGCGCTCGGATCGTAGAGTGTCGGGTCAGGCGCGCTGTAATGTACAAGGATATTCCCGGCCAGAAGGCGTTTCTTGCCGCTTTGTTCGCCGGCGCTGGGTCCGCTGCCGCCGACCGGCCCCTGGTTGGTCCCGGTGTAGCTGATCGAGGCCACCATGAGGTCCACGGGGAACAGAAGCATGGTCTTGAGCTGCTCAACGCTGATCTCGCTGACTTGCACGCCGACCAAACGTTTCTTGACGAGCGGATGCGAACGAATCGTACGCCAGGCCGAAACGTCCATCGTCACCTTGAGGAAGTTGATCGAGCCGCAGGCCAGCGAAAGCGCGTCCAATTGCTCGTCGATCTGGTCAATGGGATCGATATTCGGATTGCTGAAGTTGCCGCGATTGGCGATCGGCGTGGTGTTGCTGATGACGTAATTGGTGCGTTTGTAGGCGTAACTCAGGGCGGCGGCGTTGAGCACGGCCTTGATTTTTCCCTCGTCCAGCAATTGCTGGGCGACGGCGTTGTTTTCACCGGCCTGACGGCGTTCCTCCTCGTCCACGGTCACTTCGAGGGCTTGCGGCGTGCAATTGTAAAATTCGTCCTCGGCGGCGAATTCGATGCGGGTCGGGTCCGCGCCCATGGCGCGGGCGGTGTTGTAGGTTTGGAAGGAGTTGACGTCGTCAAACTTCTTGTATTGACCGTGCGAGCCGGGGACGCGCACCGTCGGGCAAATGCGCTCGGCGTAATCGTAGGCGGCTTTGAGGTCGTTCATGTGACCGGTGGCGAAGTCGGTCAACTGATAATTCAGTGTGGCGGATAATGAGGCACCTTGGGGCATAAATAAATTTGGAGTTAAGAGTTAGGAGTGATGAGTTAGGACGCGATGGTGGGGAAACAGGTGTCGGCCAGGAAAAAATCGCCGGAGACGGCGGATTCCAAAGCCAACCCGACAATGACGCGCGCATTGCCCGGGCCCGGATCGGTCACGACCTGGCCGGCGCCGTTTTGCACGAGGCGATCGAATTGCGTGATGGTGCCGCCGGCGCGCAAGCGGACGGGCGGGATCTTGCCCAGCGTGCCGCAGGAGGTGGGACGCCGGGGCGGCAGCCCGTCAAGGACGACGGCGACGGCCGGGACGGTGGCGCTAGTACTGACAGTGAGCGCGCCGGCGGAATCGGCCAGCAGATAGCCTTCCTTGCCGGTGAAGTCGGTGACGTAGTTGGGGTCTTCGTATGTGAACAAACTGTTGGGTCGGGCGAATAATGCGGAGTTCATATTTTAAGTTGTGAGTTATGAGTGCAGAGTGGTGAGTGTTTTTAGTTGTGAGTGGGTGGTGTGGAGTGAAGAGTTTTTTATTCTGCACTCCCAATTCTTCACTCCCCACTTCTTCGGATGCCGAAGAGAGACGGTTTCTTGCGGCGAACGGCGTCGTGCGCTTGCTGGAAGCTGCAACGGTTGGCGATTTTGTATTGTTCGATGGCGGCATTACGCTCGGCGGAGAGCGCGGCTTCGTCGGCCGGTTCGCCGCCGGCGGCGGCATCGATGGGTTGGGCGGTTTGGCGGTTGTGCAGGCGGGCGGGGGCGAGCTGGCCTTTGCCGTCCGGCTGTGTTTTGAGGAATTCCAGGGTGGCGGCCCGATTGGTCACGAGCAGGCTCCGGATGAATTCCCGTTGTTTGGGGTCGAACCGGTTTTTGTAGGTTTCCAGATCGGCTTCGACCTGGCTGCCTTCCAGTTCCTTGACGCGGTTGAGCGCCCGGGCCACTTCCGCGTGGACGGCCTCTTCGGAGGCGTCGGCGGACAGGCCAAGCAGGGTGCAGACTGTCTTCATTTGTTTTGCTTTCGGTGCGCCGTCCTCCTTCGCTAAAGCTTCGGCGGACAGGCGGTTTGTGATGGGTTTCTGGCCTTTGTTGTTATTCGCGTTGGTGAGGGTCAGGCCGTCCAGGCGCATCGGTCGGACGCGCGCGGGACTCTCGCCGCGATTTAAAATGGTCAGGTCCTTGGCGTCATATTCTGTCGAGAAGAATCTGTAATCGCCGCCGTCCACCGCTTTTTTGCCGGTGTCGGTCCAGCGGATCCGGCCGTAAACGCCGTCGGCGCGGTTCTCCAATTTCTCCAGCCAGCCGTAGGCGACGGTTTCCTTGTCCTGGTCGTGCTTGAAATGTTCGTGGTCAATGAGCATGCCGGCGTAGCCGGGTTGCGCCGCCTCGGCGTTGAAGCGGTTGACGATGCTCTGGCAGGCGGCGGCATCAATCACCTGGACGATGCCGGCGCGGCGATTGGGATGCTCGCCGGCGGCTTCGATTTGGTACCAGGCGTCGGCGGGATGCTGGAAATCGCGGTTGAGAATTGGAGGATTCATTTTTTATTTTTGGTGAAGTGCTCCCTCACCCGCCCTGCGGGCACCCTCTCCCTCTGGGAGAGGGCTGGGTGAGGGCTTCACTGTGATTTTGTAGCCGGTCTTTTGTGTGAGTTCGGAGGCGTCCACCTGATAGCCGGCCTGGCTGAGCTGGAGGGTTTGGGTGCAAACGGCCGCAACATCGGTTTCCTCGTTGGCGCTGAGTTCGAAATACGCCAGGCACGGCTGGCCGGGAAATTTTTGGGCGAGCAGGGGCGCATCAAATTGGGTGTTGAAAACCTCCGTGATTATGCGCGCCTCCTTTTTGCAGATTTTTTTGAAGGCGTCTTCGTGCGCCTGACTCGCCCCGTGGCCGAGGCCCGTCGGCAAGGCCAGCATGGAAAGCAATCCGCCCGTGCCGGCCAAAACCAGTTGTTCCTGGATCCAGTCCAGGCGCGGCCGGAACGGATTGCTGTCATCCGGGGTGGCGGCGGCCATGGCGCTGCTGCCGTGGGGCAAGGCGCCGTTGCCACCGCCGGCGATGGCGCGCGAGGCGGCCAGATATTCGGCTTCCTTTTCCTTGGGCACATTGGGCGGCATGAAAACCAGCCAGTGGGGCACGCCGTAAATTTCTATGAACGCGTCCCAATTCTTTTCGCAAAGATTGGCCCGCATCCACAGCACCAGCGCCACGCGGTCGAGCGGACGGCGCACTTCATGGATGACGAATTGCCCGTAATTGATCGGCACGCCGATGTTGGTCTGGGTGGCGGCGGCGACGTATTCCCATTCGGCATACATGCTCTTGCGCGTCCAATGCCATTGCTCGACCGGTTCGAGGTGCGTCACGCTCCAATCGGCCGTGCCGGGATTGTCGTATATTTTTTCCAGATGGGCGTAGCCGCGAAACGCGCCCAGCTCAAGCCACTCGATGGCGTCGTAAAGATTGTCGATTTTTTCGTAAGCATCGCGCAGGCAGGCGGCCTGGTCTTCCGCCATGCTTTGGGTCGCGCCTTTGGGCAATTTATCCGCGGTGATGGTTTTGCACGACCACTCCATTTCGAGCAGCGGCGCGGTGCGGCGTTCAATCAAGCCGATGAGCGTTGGGAACAGGCCTTCCATTTCGCGATAGACATTTTGCAATTCGGCGTTCAAGCCGCGCCGGGAAAAATCGTAAAGGGCGACGGCGCGTTGAATATTGAGGGCGCGGAGCGGATCGTAATATTCGCGCCAATGATTCTGGACCTGGACGACGGTGCCGATGTTCAAACCGTAAGCGAGACTGGAAGCGGCCGGCGGCCCGAGGAGATCCGGCGGCGTATTTTTCAAGGGGCCAGCAGGTATTTTTTCCGCTCCTAATCTTAATCTCTTCTGAGGATTACGATTAAGATTACGATTAGGAGTAGGAGTTGATGGGGAAAGTTTTTTCATTGGAACAATGACGTGTTCTCGCGGGTGCGGGTGTCGGGAAAGAGATAAACGGCGCCGCAGCCTTGGGCCCCGCCCTGGCCGGCACGGAGGGCCAGGGCGAGGGCGGTGCAACGGTCGGCGTGGCCGCCGACGCCGCGTGGGGCGCGGTAAGTGATGCCGCCGGTTTCGCTGCTGACGCGGTTGACGCTGTGCAAATCTTCGCGCACGGCGCGGTTGACCGGCACGCGCACGACGCGCTTTTCAAACGCCATGCGCAGTTTGGAAAACAATTCGACCTTGAGCGTTTGCGAGAAAACGCACAGTTCGATTTTTCCGTACTTGTGTTCGGCAGGCTTCCATTCCTCAAATTCATGGACGAGATAATCGCCCATGCCAATGCCCGCGCCGGTGTAATCGAGGCAAACGCGGCGGGCGCGTTCCAGCCGGGGCCGCAGCAGCTCAACTTGCTCGGGCGTGCTCATGCCGTCCAACTCAAGGACTTCGACCGTCTTGGCGACATCACCGAGGCGGGCATTGGACCAGCAAACGGTCAAATCATGGCGACGCCCGAAATCGATGCCCATGTCAATGGGGTTGGACGGTGTCGTTTGCCAAAACTCGGCGGGCACGGCAGCAGTGGCTTCCTCGCTCTCGCAAGTGGCGATGAGTTCGTAAGGCAGCAATACCGCTTGCACGTCGAGAAATTGGCATTCAAATTCCTGCGCCCAACCCTCGGGATCATCGAGCGCGGCCTTGAGTTCCTCGATGTTGACTGGCAGGCCTTGCGCGACGGCAGTGTGGATGTCAACGAAGTGGCAGGACCAACGGGAAGAATTTTTTACAGAAGATAACGAAGTTAACAAAGGATTTTTTTCTCCTTCTTTGTTCCCTTTGTTATCTTCTGTAAAATAATTTTTACTCCATATTTCATGGGCCTTGTTGCCGATGCCGTTGGGGGTGGTGATGAGCCGGACTTTCTTGACGCCGCCGCGCAGGGGATTGGTGATACTGGGCAGGATGGCACGCCAGGTCAGGTCCGGGTTTTCAAAAAAGGCGAATTCTGTCAAGAGGACGTTCGCCGAGTAACCGCGCACGGTATCGGGCCGCCCCGGCACGGCGATGACGCGGCTGCCATGGGGCAAGGTGATGATGGCGGATTTCAGCAGGCCTTCACTGCCGCCTTCGCGTTCCAAGGCTTCGTCTTTCAGGGCGACCTTGAAGGACTCGGCCCAGCCCTTCCATTTTTGCAACGATTCAAGCGACTGCCGTTCGGAAGGCGCGGCGATGAGCCACTCCACTTTTTTGCCTGCCAGATCGGCCTCGACACAATCGCGCATGCCTTCGAAGCCGGACGCGAAATCCTTGCCGACCTGGCGGGACATGAGGCCGAATTTCCAGCGCGATTTGTCATTGGCCCAACGTTTTTGGTAGGGCAGCAGGACGGCGCCGGGCGCGGCGGTTTCGCGATTATTTCGTTTGGCGGGCATTATTCAGTTCCCAATATTTGGCGGATGCGCGCCTGTTTTTCGTCTGGCGTCCATTTTGTGTTTTCGTTGATCTTCTTGATTTTGGCTTTCTGGTCCTTGTATTTCCGCAACTCCAGATTCAGCTTCTTTCTGTCCATCGCCTGGCTCTCGCGCTTTAGCTGCACCTGTTGGGCGACGCTCCATGTCTTGACGTCTTCCTGATCAATGGCGATTTCATTGAAAATAAATTCACCCATTTTGGTGAGGATTTCATTGGTCAAACTCGGATCCCTCTCTTTATAGAGTTGGATGCGGTCGAGAATTCTCGTCTCCCGCTCCTCGTATTTTTTCCGGGTCAGATACCAGACTCGAAACTGAGAAAGAGCGTCGGTGGATGTGGTGATGTTGCCTTCTTTCAGCCACTTCACCGTTTGTTTGATCGGGTGTGTCCGCCAGTACTCCAAAATCGCTTCCTGCTTGTCTTCGGGCAGTCTTTTCAGGACGGCATCGGAACGGACTTTCTTAAGAGTGATAATCGGTGACCTCATAAGCTGTGTTCATCCACATAGCGGATGCCGGCTTCGGTGATTTTCCAGGCGCGGTTTTCGCGGTCGATTTCCGGGCGGGTTTCTTCAACCAGCGGCGGGGTGCGGCTGCCGAGGTAGTCCAGGGCTTGGACCACTTCATCTTTGCCGGCGATGATGGCTTCGCCGCGCAATTGCAGGACAAGCGTGGCCGCCTGCAGGCCGAAGCGGGTGCGGTTGGCGTCCATGAGCTTCAGCAGCGCCGCGTGGAGGATTTCTTTAGTCGTGTTCATAACGGAAAGGCTGAAGGCTGAAGGCTAAAGGCTAAAGTAAGCAGGGCCTTTGTGGCTTTCTTCGTGAGCTTCGTGTTCTTCGTGGTTAAAAAGGTTTTCATTTGGTTCTCTCGATGAGGCGGTCGATTTTGGTGTCCATCTGCACGAGGCGGGTGATGTAGATGTCGCTGGCTTCACACAGGGCGGAGATGTCGGATTCGAGGGGGTTGATACGATCGTGAACAGCCTCGAACTTGGCGAAAATTTTCTCGTGCTCCTCCCGGTTCTCCTGCTGGTGCCGCTCGAATTCCGTTTTGTCCACCGGCGTGCCGCTGAAGCTGACTTCGGTGCGGTTGACGCGATACATCATCACCCAGGCGATGACTACCATGATGATGGTGCAAATCATGCTGATGGCGGCGGAGACTATTTGCAGAGTGTTCATTAAGTGGGGAGTGGAGAGTGGAGAGTGGGGAGTTCTGAATTCTGTACTTTGCACTTTGCATTCAGCATTTTCAGATAGCGGTTCACGTGGTGGTCGGCCAATAGCGCCAGACGACCGTCGCGCTGCCATTCGGCCCAAGTGCCGAAGACGTCGCTGAGGCCTTTCTGCCACCACGGCGGATCTATTAAGTAGCGAGTGAAGAGTGTAGAGTGGGGAGTTCGGAATTCTGCACTCTGCATTCTGCACTCCCAACTTCCATAAAAGACTTCCGTGCCGCTGTGCCGGTAGGCGCCCAGCAACCAGGGGAGGCGCGGGATGAAATCTTCGCCGTCCACGACGCGAAATGTTTTGGGACGGAGCCAGCCGTAGAAATTCCGAAAGGCGGCGTTGCCGACGCGCGGTTCGCCAAAGGTGTAAACGCCGGCGATGGCGTGCTCGCGGAAAAATCGCGCCGCCGCCAGCTTGGCCAGCGCGCCGCCCAACGAATGGCCGGTGAACCACAACCGTTGTTGGGCGGACAGGTTGTTTTTCAAATATTCGCCGAGGTCGCGGCTTACGCTCTGGAACGCAGTCTGAAAACCTTCGTGGACTTCCGCACCGGCGGGGCCATCCAGCAGCGGGACGCGCCGGGCGGTGAGGTCGGTGACAAAGTTGCGCAAGGAACGCGTGCCGCGGAAGGCGACAACGATATCTTGCGCGGTCGGCTGGTAGATGACGGCCTGGGTATCGGTGGCAACATCAGTGATGTAGTGTCGAGGCTGTGCCTCGAAGGCTTGAGCCGGAGGCTCAACGCTACAATATGCGTCCGCCGCGAAAGCCACCAATTGGCGGGCGTTTTCCGGGTCGTAGAAGTTGGGGATGGGGGAATTCATGAGGGAAAGGCTGGCTCGCGCAGAGG
>Ga0206872_10195_pt1 | contig 12582 bp, 9 predicted proteins | sample Alteio_BWOrgCont_34_FD_152906 | JGI IMG/M metagenome (GOLD analysis project Ga0206872, IMG submission 152906) | Enriched cells from forest soil in Barre Woods Harvard Forest LTER site, Petersham, Massachusetts, United States -... | ecosystem: Environmental > Terrestrial > Soil > Temperate forest >... | reverse complement strand
GAGCGGGATGACTCGTTGTGACAATCAGCTTCGCAGGATCGGCGGGATCGGGATAGCCAAACGTCCCCGGATCGCGCATAATACCTGGATAAATCTTACTTTCAGTCGACTTCATCTCGAACTCGATCACTTTGCCTTGCGGCACGCCGGGTTGTGCCTTAACCTCTGGCGCTGGCGTGTGCGTGGGCCCTAGGACGAAGTTCCCGTCGGCATTCACGGGCGGGAGGGCACCGTCCGCCAAATCCGTCGCATCCGTAACATACCCCGGCGTATGCTCATCGCGCGTCGGAGGAATGGCAAAAACTACGGACGAACTATTATTTGACGGTGGCGGTGGACCTGGAACCGCGGTGAAGAGGCCGTCCAACATGGGAGGCTCAAATAGAACGGTTCCGACAATCTTGCCCGAACGGTCGAGGATTCCCGTGAAGGTATTTGAATATTTGAAGTTATGGTTGAAATCCCCACCATACTTCCAAGTAATCATCTTACCTTCGATATTGCCGGTTATCGGGACTGTATTGCCTTGGAACATATTGCTACACGTCCCCGTAATCTGGTTGCCGGTCACGACAAAGTTGCATTCCTGGGACATATCGGACCCCTGTAAATTGGTATAAATGGTCCAAACACCAGTTAGATCTTGCGCCGTCAACGCATACGACGTAGACAACAGGACAAGAGTTGCGAGAAGTATTTTCATTGTTAGCACCTTTGGATTTCCTGCTTGGAATGGGTCAGCTCTGATGGCAGAGCTGACAGCGGAAGTCACGGTCGTAAACTCTGCAATTTTAGAATTCAGTTCAGAACTGAACGCGCATATGGAACTGAATCTGTCGCGTTGCCAACTGGGCGGTTGCAAGTCCGAACGTTGAATCAATCAAGTCTCCATCCACATTGGTCATGTTTGGGCGAGTGAACGCGTTGACCATTTCTGTCCGGAACTCGATGTTTAATTTTTCTCCACTAAACCACGGAGCATACCAAAGTTTTTCAGCATTAAGGTTCACATTGGCATAGCCCTGTTGATCGTAAGTATTTCTTCCCAAATTTCCCTCCATACCAAGCGGGGGAGCAGGGAATGCGGATGCAGGGAACAAACCGGTCAGGAACTTACTTCTTGGCTGGCCGCTTAAGTGCCTCCCGAACGAAGGCGTATTCGGGATATCGTAGTCATTCCCGTCGGCGTTATAGTCTCCTCCAGTATTACCAACCACATTGCCACTTTCATCGAACACGGGATTGAATGGCGCAGTGGTATTGACAGTAAAGGGGAGGCCGGTTGAAAGAATCGACGTACCGCCAAGACGCCATCCGCCGATCGTATCCCGCTTCCAGCCACTTGCCCATGGATTTGGCAACGTCCACACTCCTGAGATTGAGAACTGTTGTCGGACGTCGAAGTCAGACCTCCCATGCTGTGCCTTCAGGTTGTACGCGTCGGTGACACCTGAAGTTTCACAGGCGCAGGTGCCTTGCAGCGTTCCAGCGGTACTGAATTCGTCCAGCACCTTGCCGTAGGTGTAGACCCCGCGCACTAACCATCCGTGAGAGATCTGCTTAGTTACCATCAATGAGCCGTAGTTTCCAGCGGCATTCCCGTCCGTCGTTTGATACGTGGTGGCTCCAAAACTTGGATTCAGGCGCGTGAGAGTTCCCTTATTGATGACCATGTCGCCTGCGAAGCGATTGTCGTCGGTAAACACTGGCAAATGGTGCGACGCCATACCGGAGTAGTTGGCCTCCACAACCAGAGTATTGAAAAGCTGGTGTTGTACGCTGAGAGTCCAGTTCTCGATTTCGCCCATCTTGCTGTACGGGTCAAATCCACCAATGGCCGCGCGTTGGCCGACAATTCCTCCCTGCGAGTTAAGCTGAATATTGGCCGGAATCTGGGTGGGACAGATGATATTGAATCCCCCTGATCCCTCTGGAAGGCATGTCTGGAAAACCGGTGTCTGGCCCGAAAAAAGAAGGAACGATGGTACATAGGCCGGGGGATTTCCTTCGGTGAGGAAGGTAATGTTGCGGTACGGCATTCGATCGGCAAACATGCCAAAGCCTCCGCGGATCGCGGTGTGCCCATTCCCGAAGACATCCCAGGAGAAACCCATTCGTGGGCTAATACGCCACACGTCATGGCATATCAAGTCATTGCCGCACTTCGAAGGTCCAACAGAACCGTTGGCGATTTGCTGCTCCTTCGTAGAACCCGAGCCAAGAGTGAATACGCCAAAAGGGGGATTTTGTTGAGACACAATGTCCCCTTGCGAATCATAACGAAGGCCTGCATTGATCGTCAGATTCCGTGTCGCCTTCCAGTCATCCTGCACATATGCCGAGTAATAAGGCTGACGATAGTACTGACCCAAGGGGAGTTGTTTCCCGGTGTTCAAATTAACGCCCGAACCGACTTCATAATATGGATCATCCTGAATGAAATCCAGAACGCTAGCGAAGACATCAGTTTCTTCCGCATCTGTTGCGTTCTCGTCATTTTCGCGAATGTCTTCGATATAAGCGCCTACCTTGAGCGTGTGAGAATTAACGGTATAGGTGAGGTTGTCGCGCCAGCCAAGGGTGTTTTGGTGAAAGAGCACATCAAACATGAAAAAGCTTTGCAGGACCGGAATCGAGATAAAGGGATAAAAGTTAGTCTTGTCTGCTGGCGGGTTCCTGTAGATGGCATCTGGCCGGACGTAGGAAGCGCCGGTCTCATTCACAAGGCGCTGGGAAAACACATGAGTCCATCCGAAGTTAGCAAAGGTTGAATACTGGCTCACACTATTTTCCTCGGCGGTGCGCGGGCCGCCGCCGTAATTGATGATGCTGTTGGTTACTGTGCGGTTAACCATGCCATAGATGCGGTCCCGTTGACTGATGTAGTAGTCGCCGCGAACGCTATATTGGTATCCGTTTCGCGGAAGGCTCAGGCTATAGTCCTCGGTGCCCCACACATTCAAATCCGCGGGAATACCCGACGGTGGCGCAAAGAATCCCGGCGTTGTCGTCTCAACCTGTGCAACAGTTGCAAACCCTGTCGTCGGATAAACATACGGCGGGGCAATTTTAAGCAGGCCGGAAGCGATATTGTTGAAATTGCTTTGTACATAATTCTCGAAGTCTTGTGTTTCGACAGTTGCGATGCCGCTCGTTACCGCGGTCGAGCGCAGAACATCGATGCCCCCATAAAAGAACACCTTGTTCTTGAGAATTGGGCCGCCAATGGTGGCGCCTTCTTCCTCACGAGTGTATGGCGGAGTGCCCGTGGGTTCGAATTCGTTTTTTGCAGTTAGTGCTTGGTTGAGGAAGAAGAAGTCACCTGTGCCGTGGAATTGGTTCGAGCCCGAGTTTGTGTACACCTGAACATCGGCTCCGGCGGTCCGTCCTTTGCCTGCATCGAATTCGTTGGTATTGATCTGGACAGATTGGACAATTTCTGGATTCGGTGAAATAGATGCTTCGCCTCCCAGCGATGGCGTGTCGACGAAAGCGCCGTCAATCATAAAGGAATTGGATTCCTGGCGTTGGCCTGCAGCATTGATCTCAATGCCGTATTGAATGTTGTAATTGTCTCCGGAAGTCAAACCGGGGCCCGTCACGCCCGGCGCCAATGCCGCCATACTGTACACGTTTTGACCTACAAGGGGTACCTGTTGGACAGTTTGCATTGGGATAACGGCGCTGGTTGAGGCACTTGTGAGGTCAAGGCTAGCCTGAGTGGCAGTTACAGTTACAGTGTCCTGGGTTCCTCCGGGCTCTAACTTAGGTGCAACAGTTCGAATTTCACCGACTTGAAGCACTACTTCCTTTTCAACCCACGCCTTAAACGAAGGCGAGGTTATTTCGACCCGGTATCTACCTGCTGCAATGCTGTCGATACGAAAGTATCCCGCATCGTTGCTCGTCACAGTCTTCTTAACACCAAGTTCCTCGTTTGTGAGATTGATCGTCGCACCCACAATTGCTGCACCGGACGAATCAACAACGGTGCCGTCGACTCCACTGGAGTATTGAGCATGGGCAGAGAGGCAAAACGCAATTAAGCAGAAAAGGGCTCCCAACACGAAACGATTCAGCGACCTCGCGCTGCCCGATAGTAAGTGCTTGTTCTGGTTGATGTGCATGACAATTGTTACCTCCTGAAACTGACTACGTTGTCGTTCATGTCAGCGTCAATCTTCCTGTTTCGCTCTAGGGAAGCCATTTTCTGATTATGACAACGTTGTCGTACTTGTACGCGTTATCACAACGACGATTTCTCCGGCAGACTATAACGCTCTGCGGCTGGAATTTGCAAGAGAAAAATTCGCGACTACTGGGCATGACTCACAGTTCCTCCTGTATCAGCAAGAATTCAAATACCTTACCTGCGGTCAATCGCTTCGCCATTCGGAAACTCTTGGGCGCCAAACTATGCATGTCCGATTCGAATTCAGTCACCTGTTGAATCACCGTGAACTGCCATACGTCTTATCCGTCCAAACCAGCTTGGCTTTCTCTTAAATAGGTTAGGATGGTAACCCTTGTGAATCCTGATTACTATGTGCAAGAAGGTGGCAAGTTGATCTGGAATGATCACGGCATTGACGATTTTCTGATTTCTCATTTATGCTTTCGATGACAACGTTGTCTGTAGATTCGAATGATCCGCAGAGGGATAAAGGCAATCGCTTCCACCATCTGTGTCTCGTTGCAAGAAAAGAGATCGGGATGATTCAGCAAGCAAAAGATAGACCGACCCTAGTCGACGTGGCCCAAGAGGCTAAGGTCAGCCTCAAGACCGCATCTCGTGTACTAAACAATGAGCCTAATATCGCGCCAGCAACTGCAAAGCGGGTCCGCGCGGCAATGCTCAAACTCTCCTACCGACCCAACGAACTGGCTCGCGGCCTCAAGGGACGCCATTCCGCCACAATTGGAATGGTTGTTCCAAATGTAGCTGACCCATTTATCGCGTCCGCGGTCAAGGCAGTGCAGGAAACGGCGCGGCAACACCGCAATGTTGTGATCTTGGCAAGTTCGGACGGAGATGAGTCTCTCGAGCGGGAAGAGGTTGAGATACTTTTGTCGCGGCAGGTGGATGGCCTCATTATTGCGCCTGCGGATGGCCGACATTGCACTGTCGATTCATTCATTTCCGCAGGCGTACCTGTTGTCGCCTTTGACAGGCCAATGCAGAATGCGGAGATCGACACGATCACCGTCTTCAACGAGGCAGCCGCGAGAGAGGCAACCGAGCATTTACTTTCGCATGGCTATCGGCGAATCCTGACAATTGGCGCTCGGCCCGAGTTATATACCTGCTCCGAACGTCTTGCTGGCTACTCCAGCACCATGAAGCGCGCCAAGCTGAAGCCTGACACGCTGCTCGTGGCGCAGGAAAGCGACCTGACTCCTGAGTCAGTTCGTAAAGCCTTGAGAGGCAAGAAACCGTATGAAGCAGTTCTGACCCTCAACGGCATGATCACAATGATGGTGCTCCAGGCCTTGCGCGAAATCGAAGTTCATGTTGGTACCGATCTCGCGCTCGTCTCTTTTGACGACTTTCAACTCGCGAGTGTGCTCTCTCCCAGCCTGACCGTTGTACGCCAACCCGCAGAAGAGCTCGGCCGGAAGTCGGCTCAGCTTCTCTTTGAACGGATCCAAGACTCAAAGGTAATTCCTCCACGAAAACTGTCCCTATCCACAACCTTTCTTCTTCGCGAATCCTGCGGCTGCACCCGCGAGTCAACATCGGTAACTAATCTTGAGTAGGAGATAACCCTAAGTGAAGCGCCGGATCATTCAACAAGTCTGGACAAGAAGAAGCCCATCCATTCCGTACCAGTGCTTCGATGGTGGATTGTCATCTTCCTCTCCAAAATGACGCTGATCAATTTGCTTAATCGGATGGCTGTCTCCATGCATTGCCTTGTCATCACTGTTCAACCGGAGCTCAGTAATGAGCAATTCGCCAGCCTCACCTCACAGATATTCCTGCGCTAAGTAATCGATGTGAATCAAACCGGAGAAGCTCGTGATTGTGTCGGAACCTTCTTGTTTCCCTATTCTACGGCTCGCAGAAGAGAACCCCGATTTCGCGGCGGCAAGAAACTTTTCCCGATATTTCGTTCCCGAGGTATTGCAGCATTCATTGGTACATTCTTCATGACATATCTGCGCGGATTACGCTGGTACATCCTTGGATTGATCTTTACCGTTACGTGCATAAATCTGGTTGACCGTTGCAGTGTCGGGCTTCTATTCACGCGGTTTGGCATGCAACTTGGCATAACGGAACAGCAATACAGTCTGGCCTGCGCAATTCTGTTGTTGGCTTATACCGTGAGTCAAAGTGTATTTGGCTACATCTTTGATCGATTTGGTTCGCGTGTTGGATATTCCATATCAATCACTCTTTGGTGTGTTGCAGCGATGGCACATTCGCTAATTGTCGGACTGGGGAGTTTTATCTTGTGTTCATTTTTCCTGGGATTCGGTGAGGCGGGCAATTGGCCAGGTGCAGCCAAAGTGATTGCTGAATGGTTTCCTGAACGGGAACGTGCTTTCGGAATGGCAGTATTTAACGCGGGTTCATCAGTTGGAGGAGTCCTTGGACCTCTGATTGTTGCAGGGTGGTTAGGGCCGATACTCGGATGGAGACTTACATTCCTCGTCATCGGATCACTTGGTTTTGTTTGGCTGTTCGCTTGGTTGAGAACATATCATCCTGTTCGAATTCATCCGCGACTCTCTCCTTCTGAAACGAGTCATATAGTCGGCGACATTGCCGTCATGAACGGCGGAATGGTTACACCCTCATTCAGAACACTACTGTCATTTCGTAAGACATGGGCAATCCTATCGGCGCGCTTCTTCGTTGATCCGGTTTGGTGGTTTTACATGTTGTGGCTACCGCTTTATCTCAGGGATGTTCATCGACTAAATCTGCAACAGATTGGTTTTATGCAGTGGCTGCCGTACTTCTGTGCTGCGTTGGGTAGTCTCACTGGCGGTTGGTTATCCGGACGCCTTATCAAGTCCGGGCAAACTGTGAACGCTGCCCGTAAAACCGTAATTGGGGTAGGGGCGTGTCTTATGCCGATTGGGATATTTGCTGCACACATATCAAGTCCTAAGACTGCTGTAGCGCTCATCTCGATCGTTCTATTTGGATTCCAGATGTGGATTTCAAATGTACAGACCTTGCCAAGCGACTGCTTTCCTGCAACGGCTGTTGGATCTGTAGCAGGCCTCGGAGGAAGTGCTGCGGGGATGAGCAGCCTTCTGTTCAATCTTGGTGCCGGTTGGATGGTGACGCACTATGGTTACGATTTGGTCTTAACCATGTCTGGAATTCTTGCTCCTGTCGGCGGGGCCGTTTTGTTGATTCTTATCGGCCGAATCGAGCAGGTAGCGATTCCAGTAGAGGCGCAAACATAGCAGGATGTGAGGCGAATTAAGTTGATGGGCTCTTTCACTTAGCACACCGTATTTGGTTGAAGGCTGCGATGAAGGCGCAATCTCAAGTGGAACAAGACCATAAAACATGGTTGACAGAATGTTGGATTCATCCATGCGAGGCAAAATGATGAACAATAATCCACTGATTCTCGATCTACCGCCTAACCGTGTGCGCCGCAATTATCATGGCGGTCTGAATCTTGATCGATTTGCTGGGAAGACAAATGCGTCTGATGGGAATCGACCGGAGGATTGGCTGTGCTCGCTAACTGAAGCGTTGAATCCAGGAATGGCTAATGAAGCCAATGAGGGAATATCGCGCGCACTTGTGAATGGTCGCCCCATTTTGTTGCGAGAACTCATCGAACGAGACCCAGTGCATTATCTAGGGAAGAGACATAGTTGCCAATTTGGCGTGCAAATAGGATTCTTAGCGAAGTTGCTTGATCCCTCGATGCGATTGCACATGCAAGCGCATCCCACGCGTGAATACTCGAATAAGGAGCTAGGGAAGCCGTGGGGAAAATTTGAGTGTTATTTAATCCTGTCTGTACGTCCAGGCGTCGAGCCATATATCTACCTTGGATTTCAGAGACCTCCGACCGCACAAGAATGGCACCGTATCGTCACGGAACAAGACATTCCTGCGATGATGGCATGCTTTGAAAAGATCCCCGTAAAACCAGGAGAGGCATGGTATGTGCCAGGCGGATTTCCGCATGCGCTAGGTGAAGGCCTTACTTTGCTTGAGGTAATGGAACCTTCTGATCTCGTGGTCCGTTGTGAATTTGAGAGGAACGGCATAATCGTTCCACCGGATGCTAGGTTTATGGGACTCGACCCATCAGAGGCTCTTCAGATATTCAATTATTCTCATAACTCAATAGAGGAAATTCAGAGAAAATTTAGTATTACGGCCGAAACTCTGACTGTACGTGACGGGCTCACGGAGTTCTTACGAATTGGCCCAAGGCAGATTGATTGCTTCGAAGTTCGCGAAATCTGGGTAGAAAGCAGGAGTGAATATGTCATGGGAGGGCGATTTGCTGTCGCAGTTGTTGTGGAGGGAGAAGGAGTGATACATTCTGGTCAAGATAGCCTTCTGGTACGGAAGGGTTCATGTTGCTTTCTGGCGGCTGCGTCAAACAGAGTGCAGATTGAGCCGAGAGGCTCAGCTCGTCTCAAAGTCCTTCTCTGCCTTCCGGGTTGGAATGATAGTTATGAGGAGCCTACCAGTCGCTAGCGCATGCGTTACTCACTTTACTTCTGTTATCCGGCAGAAGCTCCATTAGAAACTCCAATCAAACGTGTCGCCGAATCACTATCTGCTGCACTTCGGCTGTTTCGACCAGGCATGAACGGTTAAGCTATTCCTCAATCATCGCCAAACCCCTCTTCACTTGGCCGAAAAGGCGGCTTTCCGGACAAGTGGGCCTTGGCCCAACTGCTGATCAAACTTGTGTGCGTCGTTCCTCTGAAAGATATTAGCGGCAAATGTCAGCACACCTAACTGCAGCTTAAGTGTTTTTTTGCTAGTCGTTAAGAGAGGGGGCGACTGACTGGGTTCAGTACTTCTGTCAGCGGACTATCAAATCCGCCACATTGCAGGCACCCAATCTCTTATGTTCCTGAAGAGATTTAAAGAGCAGCGAAAGTCCCGGGGCGATAATACGAATCTGCGCGGGAGTAAAGCGCACACGAACAGAAGCATCGATCTGTTTATCAGTATCGGGCATAAGCAACAGGAAAGAAGCTATCAGGGCGACAGGTCACTCGATTGTGACCTGCGCCGCCCATCAACAGAGTCTGGAGTCCGTGGCAACAGGGGAGTGGCCGCGCGAACCAGGTCCAGTAACACAGGACTCGAAGGCCAATACGGACGCGAAGACCAGTGCGCGAAGACCGGTACGCGAAAATCAATACTCGAAAATCAATGCCGAGAATAGCCTGCAGAGACAACTCCCATGCCGGTGACGCAGTTCATGCCGATGGCGCAGTTTCTGATACGGGGCTGGAACCGGTTGGCGCAGTTTGTGGCGCAGTTTTTCTATGCCGTGTAGCCGGCCGGCGGCAGAGGGCGCGAGAGCAGGAAATCGCGGCGGGATTGGATAGAGCGCAAGTAATTCATATATAGATAGATAGCTGAATAAAAGCCAGGCTTGGCGGTAGTGGTTTTCGAAGGTGCCAAAACAGGGCAAAGGACGAAAAAACCTGGTCTGCCGCACACGATCGATGATCTTCTCGTACTCGATCTGCAGCTCGGTGTTGCCCTTGGCTTCGCTGCCGATCTTCTGCCGGTAGGTGTTGTACTCCCTGGAGTAGGGCGCGACATCGGCCAGGATGGCCATCTTGTTGATGTCGGGGTAATCTTCGGGGTTGGTGCCATCCAACTCTGGGTGGAGCGCCTCGTAGCCCTTGCCAGGCAGTCGTGCGTATCCATCGTCGACCTTGATGAATGGATCACCCTTCTGGAAGTTGGTGTAGTAGTCGTCTCCTGGCATCCATGAAGGCATGGTGTTTGGGATCTCGTTTGCCTGTGGCTCGAATCCTTCGCGCTGGATGAATCTGCGCCATGGTTCTGAATAGCCAAATGCCTCGTTGAGCCCCGGTGCAGGTCCGATACCGGCGCCAAGCTCTCGCTCGAAGTAGCGGCGTGAGGTCGATGTCATCTGTCTGGAGCCCTGGTAGTAGACGTCCTTTCCCTTGTTGTGATCGGGGAATAGAGCTTGCAGGATGCTCTTTGTGGTGGAGGCTTTGGTTCGATACTCCTTTGAGCACATAATCATCACGTAGTTAAAATCTAGGCGAGCTTGACAAGGTTCGCTGTTTAGGAGCAATGTGTATATGAGTATCATGTTTACATCTCTACCATCCACGGCTGAGAGTCAGTTCTTCGAGGGCGTTTGGGCGCGCCTGTTCGGGTCCTTTATGGCAAGCGGCCGTGAAAAAGCAGCACTCTCAGTCGAAAAGGCGGCCGAGATGACCGGCATAGGAGCTCAGAGGTGGTCGGCGATGGAGGCCGGCGACTGGCTTCCGGAGACCCGGCAGCAGTTCCATCTGATCGCCGCAGCTCTGGATATCGAGTGGTCCCTGATGGTCTCGATCGTCCGGATGTGCAGCCAGGCATGGGGAATCAAGTAGCGGCCGCTACTTATAGCCGCATACACTCATCTCTGAGAGAGGAGGTGAGTTAAATCAAGAAAGCTGAAGAACCGAAGGTGAAAAGGATGAATTTAAACGTTCCCGTAGAACTCCACAACAGCTTCAAGGCGGCGACGGCCGCCCAGGGGCTGAACATGACCGACGTGCTGCTCGACTTCATTAAGGGCTACATCGCGGATAGTTCGAAGCCGAAAGGACGGCGCAAGTGAAAAAGGCCGTCCTATATATGAGGGTCTCGAGCCTGGATCAACACCCGGAGACCCAACTTCTCGACCTGCAGCAGATGGCCGCGCAGCGCGGCTATGAAGTAGTGAAGGAGTATACCGACCGGATATCCGGCGCCAAAGCGCGCCGGCCCGGGCTGGACGAACTGATGGCCGATGCACGCCGCGGCCGCTTCGATGTTGTGCTGGTATGGGCCTCCGACCGGATAGCCCGGTCAGTGAAGCACTTCCTCGAAGTGCTCGACGACCTGAACCGGCTCAACATCGAGTTCGTCAGCTTCCGCGAGCAGATCGACACCGGTGGCCCGCTGGGCCGCGCCATCGTGGTCATCATCGGGGCCATCGCGGAACTCGAACGCAACCTGATCATCGAGCGGGTCCGGGCCGGCATGCGCCGGGCCAAACTTGAAGGCCGCCCCATCGGTCGCCAGCCGTTGGACCTCGACCGGGAAGCCATCCGTCGCGACCGCCGGCTCGGTCAGAGCCTGGGCCACATCGCAAAAGAACACGGCGTCTCAAGAGCTACCGTGCACCGCGTCGTTCACGATGACGCGCCAGACCCTAAAAAGCAGGTCGCATAGGCCTGCAGGCACCGTTCCAAAAGGCCTCTGAAAACAGCCTCCACAAACCACACAAAACAAACGGCCGGAAATCACAAATCCGGCCGTTCCAAAACCTATACCTTCAAAAACAGTCCGCCTAGTCACAAGGTCAATCGAACAAGCGATGTGGCCTGCACGGATCCGACACGGTGTCTTTATGTCGAAGGTGGCCTCTGGGTGGTCGGTATCGCAAGAGAGACGCAGCCGGTAGAATGAACGTCTGTCGAGGTGTACGGGCGAACGTAAATCGATGCACCGCGATAGTGGCCGCAGCACTGCGATGTTCTCGGGCTGGTTAATGTAGATTTGCTATTTCCGCGATATCTCCGGCCCTGTCTTCACCTTCTCAAGCACTAGTTGATACTGCGGTATGAGTTTCACCTTGCGGACGCTCGCAATCTGCGAACCTTCCTGCACATGTGGCCTCAATCGAGACTCCAGTTTGATCGGCGCATCCCACTCAAGAGGCAGAACGTTTAAACGGATGGAAGCGCTCTTGCTCTCGCCAATAAACCGCTTCAGTCCAACTATCCACGGAGTTCCGTTGAAAAAGTTGTCCGTGAGCACGCTGTTTTCGGAAGAAAGGCGCGCAACATCGCCGGCATAATCAATTTTGAGGAAAAGGTTGCTCAGAGAAGCTGCTGGATGATACCGATCGATTGTTATCTTCCAAGCTGCTGCCTTTGCAAAAGCATCCGCTCCCGGCGCGACAACTGAAGGTTTTTCCATATCCGCGTTCCGCCCATCTGGGTTCTGTATCGGAGCTGGCGTTGCGTCCTGAATCTTTGTTAACTTGAATTCAGTTTTGTTCTCAGGCAGAGTTGCGTTAAACGTCGAGTCGATTGCCACTTTGCCTAACTTGGTCATTTCGATCGGCGCACTGCCCGAAGGAGCGGTACTCATCTTAGGAAAGATCGTGAAGGCAAAATGCGGATCGGCATTTGACTGAAGGAATATGTGCTTTTCATCCTCGAAGACTTGTTCAGCCGTGAACAGAACTTTGTCTTTCCCAGCTAACTTAGTCTTCCAGGCATTCTCGGCATCATCGCGGCGCAGCAGCACAACTCTGATTGTCCTTCCGTCCAAGGTTTGTACTACGATCTTCGATTCGAGGCCAGGGCTCACGTTTTCGAACAGAGTCGAGCCTC